>Ga0315900_10006035_pt1 | contig 16425 bp, 10 predicted proteins | sample LakEriMetagenome_FD_203521 | JGI IMG/M metagenome (GOLD analysis project Ga0315900, IMG submission 203521) | Freshwater fungal communities from buoy surface, Lake Erie, Ohio, United States - Buoy 12 MA114 | ecosystem: Environmental > Aquatic > Freshwater > Lake > Lake biofilm | place: USA: Lake...
CATCTGGCCGATTTCAGCCGCGCGCGGGACGGCTATCTCGGCTCCTGGCGGCAGATGCAGGGCATCGTGGCGGATCGCCTGGCCGCCGAGGCCGCGCAGCAGGCGGCCTTCGACCGGCTGAGCACGCTGCTCCCCGCCCTGCCGCCGGCTGAGGCCGAGGGGCTGGGCCGGCTGCTGGCGCAGGCCAACATCGCCGCGCTGCGCTTCCGGGTCGAGGGAACGCCGGCGCTGGCGGCCGCGCAGCAGGCCGCGGTGCAGGCCCTGGCCCCGGCGTTGCGGGCCGCCGCCATCGCCGAGGACGCGCCCGTGGCGCGCAGCCTGCGCGACTGGATCGCGGGCCAGGAGCGCGCGAGCGGCGCGACGCGGCGCTTCGGCGAGGTGCTGGTGGATTTCCGTGCCCAGGGCAACGCCATGTCGGCCGCGATCCTCGAGCTGCGCCGCATCGAGCAGGCCACTGCCGAGGCCAGCGTCACCGCCTCGATCCAGAGCCTGGCCTGGACCTCGCGCGCCGGGCTCGTCGCCTCTGCCCTCGTCGTGCTCGGTGGCATCCTGTGCATCCTGCTGCTGGTGCGCGCCATCGTCGGCCCGCTGCGCGGCCTGACCGGTGCCATGGGCCGCATTGCCGAGGGCGCGCTGGAGACGCCGATCCCCGGCATCGCGCGGCGCGACGAACTCGGCCAGATCGCCAAGGCGCTGGCGGTGTTCCGCGACGGCCTGGCCGAGAACCGCGCCCTGCGCGCCCAGCAGGAACAGGAGCGCGAGGCCGCCGAGGCGCAGCGCCGCGCCGCGCTGCGCAGCATGGCCGACCATGTGGAGCGCGAGGCCGGCGGCGCCGTGGCCGATGTGCAGTCCAAGGCCCAGGGCATGTCCGACACCGTCGCCGCCATTGTGCAGGCGCTGGAGGGCGCGACCCGCCAGGGTGGGGAGGCCGGCGCGGTCGCGGCGCGTGCGCTGGAGAATGCGCAGGCCATCGCCTCCGCCACCGAGCAGCTTTCCGCCAGCGTGCGCGAGATCTCGGGCCGACTGGCCGAGGCCACCACCAGCACCCGCCGCGCCGCCGAGCGTGGCACCGCCAGCCGCGCCGTGATCGGCGGGCTGAGCGAGGGCGTGGGGCGGATCGGCGAGGTGGTGCGCATGATCTCCGACATTGCCGCGCGGACGAACCTGTTGGCGCTGAACGCCACGATCGAATCCGCCCGTGCCGGGGAGGCCGGCAAGGGCTTCGCCGTCGTCGCCTCGGAGGTGAAGCAGCTTGCGGCGCAGACTGCGCGCGCGACGGAGGAGGTCGCCGCGCATATCCAGCAGATCAGCTCGGCGACGCAGAACGCGGTGGAGACGGTGCAGGAAATGGCCGGTTCGATCGGCGAGATCGACCACATGGCGAGCTCCATCGCCGGCGCGCTGGAACAGCAGAGTGCCGCAACGCGCGAGATCGCGGCGCGGGTGGCGGAGGCGACGGAGGGCGTGCGCGCGGTGGGCGAGAGCCTGGCCGGGCTCAACGGCACGACCCAGGACACCGCCAGCCAGGCGCGTCAGATGCAGGCGCGCGCCACCGAAACCCGCGATTCGGTCGAGCAGTTCAGCGGCTCGCTCGTTACCATCGTGCGCACCGCGACAGCGTGATCGGGTCGCGCGCCTGGCCGTTCAGCCAGGGGCGAGGGCGGCCTCCACCGCGGCGGCGACGGCGAAGAGCCGTGCGTCGCCCATATGCTCGCCCATCAGCATGAAGCCGACCGGTGCTTCGCCTGAAGCGTGGCAGGGTAGGCTGATGCCGCAACGATCGAGGAAATTGCCCACGGTCGGGTTGCGCAGCATGGCCATGTTGAGCCGCGTATAGTCGGCATCGGCCGCCACCTCGGCGATGGCGGGCGGAATGACCGGGCAGGTCGGCATCACCACCGCATCGAAGGGCGCGGTGGCGCGCGCGAAGGCGGCGATGATGCGCGCGCGCTCGGCGCTGAGTGCGATGTAGTCGGCCGAAGACATCAGCCAGCCGCGCTCGATGCGCGAGAGCACGCGCGGGTCATAGGCGCTGCGCTTCGTGCCGATCAGCTTGCGGTGCCAGGCGAAGGCCTCGGCGGCCGCGAAGCCGCCCGCGGCGTTCACCTTTGGGATATCCGCCAGCTCCGGCACACTCAGCATTTCAATCCGCGCGCCGGCGCCGGCGAGGCGCGCAAGGGCCGCTTCGAAGCTGGCGCTGACCGTGGCGTCCCAGCCCTCGGTCACATAGCCCTGCAACACGCCGAGCCGCAGCCCCGCGACGGGCAGCGGATGCGCCGGCCGGAAGGTCTCCTCCCCGGCCATGTAGCTGTCCAGCAGCGCGCAGCAGCCGACCGAGCGCGCGATCGGGCCCAGGCTGTCGAGCGTGGTGGAGAGCGGCAGCGTGCCGGTCAGCGGTACGCGCGCGGCGGTGGGCTTCCAGCCAACGATCCCACACATGGCGGCGGGGATGCGGCAGGAGCCGCCCGTGTCCGACCCCAGCCCGGCGAAGCCCATGCCATCGGCGGTCGCGACCGCGGCACCGGAGGAGGACCCGCCCGGCAGGCGGCCCGTCTGGCGGTCCCAGGGGCTCTTCGGTGTGCCGTAATGCGGGTTAACGCCGAGGCCCGAGAAGGCGAATTCCACCATGTTGGTGCGCCCGAGCACCACGAAGCCCGCGCGTTCCAGCCGTGCCACGGCAGGGGCGGTGGCGGTGGCGGGCGGCGCATCTTCCAGCGCCCTGGACCCGCCACGCGTGACCTGCCCGGCCTCGTCATACAGATCCTTCACGCTGATCGGGATGCCGGCATAGGGGCTCGGCGCGCGGCCCGCGGCGCGAAGCTGATCCATGGCAGCGGCGGCGGCGCGGGCCGTATCCGCATGTACGGCGAGGAAGGCGCGCGCGCCCTCACCTGCTGGATCCGCGATGCGCGCCAGGGCGTCCTCGACCAGGGCCAGCGCCGTGGTGCGCCCGGCGGCGAGATCCGCGGCGGCCTGGGCGATGGTTGCGTGTGACATGTTGATTTCCGTCCCGGCTTAGGGGCGCAATGCTGGGGTCAAGCGCGGCGGGGGGCAACCCTTCCGGGGGCGATGCGGGCCGGCATTTGACAGCCGGGCCTGACCTACTTGTATGATGTCATATGACGCCGCGGCGAACCGGCCGCGGGCGCGAGGAGGAAAACACCATGAAGGCCCTTGGTTTCGTGCGTGCGGCCGCGCTGGCCGCCGCTGCCCTGCTGCCCTTCGCGGGCGGCCAGGCCCAGGCACAGGAATGGCGCGGCTGGAACATCCACGCCGCCGACTACCCGAACGGCCGCGGCATGGACCGCTTCGGCGAGCTGGTGATGCAGCGCACCAACAACCGGATCCGCATGCGCACCTTCCACTCGGCCCAGCTCGGCCAGCAGGATGAGGCGATCCAGCAGATGCGCCTCGGCGCCATCGATTTCGGCAATTTCAACCTCTCGCCCTTCAACAACCTGGCACCTTCGACCAACGTGGTCACGCTGCCCTTCCTGTTCCGCAACGTGGCGCACAGCCATGCGGCGATCGACGGCGTGGCGGGGGCCGAGATCGCGCGCGACCTCGAGGCCATCGGCATCATTGCGCTCGCCTGGTACGACGCCGGCGCGCGCAGCATCTACACCACGCGCCCGGTCCGCACGCCGGCCGATCTGCGCGGCATGAAGATCCGCGTGCAGACCTCCGACCTCTGGATCGACCTGATGCGCGCGCTGGGTGCGAACCCGACGCCGCTGCCCTTCGGCGAGGTCTTCACCTCGCTCCAGTCGGGCGTGATCGACGGCGCCGAGAACAACTGGCCGAGCTATGAGAGCACGCGCCATTTCGAGGTCGCGCGCTTCTACAGCACGACCGAGCATTCCAACGTGCCGGAAGTGCTGGCGGTGTCGCGCCAGCGCTGGCAGCGGCTGAACGACGCCGAGCGCAACATCCTGCGCGATGCGGCGCGCGAGAGTGCGACCTTCCAGCGCCAGCTCTGGGCGGAGCGCGAGACGGTCTCCCGCCAGCGCGTGACGGCGGCGGGCGTGACGGTGATCGAGATCGCCGATCGTGCGCCCTGGGCCGCGCTGATGGCGCCGGTCTACGAGAAGTACACGGGCGGCAATCCGCGCCTGTCGGGCATGGTGCAGCAGATCCGCGCGCTGCCCTGATCGGGTCGGGGCGGCATCCCGCCGCCCCGCCTTCCACCTGAGGGGATGAAGCGATGCTGGCTGGATTCTCACGCCTGCTCGACTGGTTCTGCCACATCGTCATCGTGGCCGCCGGCTGCGCACTGGTCGGGCTGGTCGCGATGATGGGCTGGCTGGTCTTCGGCCGCTACGTGCTGAATGACACGCCAACCTGGATCGAGCGCGGGGCCACGCTCGCCATCCTCTCCATCGCGCTGCCCGTCGCCGCGGTCGGCGTGCGCGAGCGTTTCCACCTCTCCGTGCTCGGCTTCCGCGAGAGCCTACCCGCCCAGGCGCAGCGCTGGATCGCGGTGGGCTGCGACACGCTGGTGGGCGTGTTCGGCCTGATGATGATGATCCACTCGCGTGAGCTTGTGGACATGGTCTGGACCTTCAAGATCCCGCTGCTCGGCATCTCGCAGGGCTGGACCTATGTGCCGCTGATGGTCTGCGGCGGGCTGATCGCGCTGTTCTCGCTCGAGCAGGTGCTGCTCGACATCAAGCGCAAGGGCGCACCCGAGCAGCGCGGCATCGCCGCCGCCTTCCTGGAGTAATCGCGTGGAATTCGGCCTGCTGCTGATCATCGGCGTCTTCGTCCTCGGCATCGTCGCGGGCGTGCCCGTCGCCTTCACCTTGGGCATCGCCGCCCTCGCCGGCTTCCTGTGGGAGGGGCTGAACCCGGCCGTGGCCTTCCAGCAGATGGCAAGCGGGATGAGCATCTTCTCGCTGCTCGCCATTCCCTTCTTCATCTTCGCGGGCGAGTTGATGCTGCATGGCGGCATCGCGCGGCGCCTGGTCGCCCTCGCCTCGGCCTGCGTGGGGTGGATGCGCGGCGGGCTTGGCATGGTCGATGTCTCCACCTCCATGCTGTTCGGCGGCATCTCGGGCAGCGCGGTGGCGGATACTTCGGCCACTGGCACCATCCTGATCCCGGCGATGAAGGCCAAGGGCTATGGCGTGGACTATGCCGTGGCGCTGACGGTGACGAGCTCGATCGCCGGCATCCTGATCCCGCCCAGCCACAACATGATTCTCTATTCCCTTGCGGCGGGCGGCGGGGTTTCGGTGACGGCGCTGTTCATCGCGGGCATCGTGCCCGGGGTGATGATGTGCGCCTTCCTCGCGCTCGCCGCCTACATCATGGCGGTGCGGCGCGGCTATCCGGCCGAAGGGTGGGAGGGCTTCCGCGCCCTGGCCTGGCGCTTCATCGATGCGCTGCCGGGGCTGATGACGGCGGTGATCATCCTGGGTGGCGTGCTCTCGGGCGTGTTCACCGTGACCGAGAGTGCCGCCTTCGGCACGATCTGGGCGCTGGCTGTCACCATCCTGGTCTATCGCGCACTCAGCTGGGAGAGCTTCAAGATCGCCGTCGCGGCCTCCGTGCGCACCTCCGCGGTGGTGTTCCTGCTCGTCGGCACGGCCACCGCCTTCGCCTATCTGCTCGCACTCTATCGCCTGCCGGACCATCTGACGGATGCGATGCTGGCGATCAGCGACAATCCGCTGGTCATCCTGCTGATGATCAATGTCTGCCTGCTGCTGCTGGGCTGCGTGATGGACATGGCGGCGCTGATCCTGATCACCACGCCGATCTTCCTGCCCGTGGTCACGGCCATCGGCGTCGATCCGGTGCAGTTCGGCATGGTGATGATGATGAATCTCGGCCTTGGCCTGACCACACCACCCGTCGGCGCGGTTCTGTTCGTCGGTTGCGCCATCGGCAAGATCCGCATGGAGGAGGTGATGCGCACCATCTGGCCCTTCTGGGGTGCGATCCTGGTCGCGCTTCTGCTGACCACCTATGTTCCCGCTGTCTCCCTCACGCTGCCGCGGCTGTTGCTCGGCTACACCGGCTGATCAGGAATTCATTGCATGACCAAACCTATCCTCATCACCGGCGCGTCCGGCAATCTCGGCCGGATGCTGACGCGCGAACTCAGCGCGGCCGGCTACACGCTGCGCCTGACCGACATCGCGCCCTTCCCCGATCCGCTGCCGCCCGGCGCGCGCTTCGTGAAGGCGGATCTCAATGAATCGCTCGCCATCGTCCGCCAAGCGGAGGGCTGCGGGACCATCCTGCATTTCGGCGGCGTCGCCGTGGAGCGGCCCTATGAGGAGATCATCGGCCCGAACCTCCGCGGCCTCTACCACATCTACGAAGCCGCGCGGCGCGAAGGTGCGCGGGTGGTCTTCGCCTCCTCGAATCATTCCATCGGCTTCCATGCGCGGCCCTCGGGCAATGCCGAGTTGCTCGACGCCGACTGCGCCTTCCGTCCCGATGGCTATTACGGCCTGTCGAAGGTCTATGGCGAGTTGATGGGCCGCATGTACTGGGACAAGCATGGCGTGGAGAACGTCAATGTCCGCATCGGGTCGTGCTTCCCCAAGCCGATCAACGCGCGGATGATGGCGACCTGGCTGAGCTATGCCGATCTCGCGCGCATGATGATCCGCTGCGTCGAGGCGCCGCGCACCGGCCATTGCGTGATCTGGGGCGCGTCGAAGAATCCGGCCAGCTTCTGGGGCAAGGATCACCGCGACCGCATCGGCTGGCAGCCCGAGGACAGCGCTGAATCCTTCCGCGCCGAGGTCGGGCACATCCTCAGCGACGACCCCGTTGAGGAACGCTACCAGGGCGGCGGTTATTGCTCGATCGAATATACCCGCCAGGGCGGCTTCTCGCCCAAGGACCAGTTTTCGCTCGAATGATTTTTCTCGAGTCCGCGGGGTGGAAGGCTGCCCTCGATCCTGAGCGGGGCGCGGCCTTCACGTCGCTCACCCATGCGGGGCGCGACGTGATCGTGCCGGTGGCGGACAGTGAAGATCCGAACAAGGGCTTTCACGGCGCCTTCTGGATGGGGCCTTGGACCAATCGGCTCGATGCCGGGCGGATCACCGTGGCGAGCCGGCTGTGGCAGATGCCGATCAACCGCCCCGGCGAGAACACCGCGCTGCACGGCTTCATTCGCGACCATCCCTGGCGCGTGCTCGCCAGCGGCGCGGACAGCGCGGAACTCGCGCTCTCCTTCGATACGCCACCTTTCCGGGGCGAGGCGACGCTGCTGGTCCGCCTCGGCCCCACGGGGCTGGTGCTGCGGATGAGCCTGCGCAACACCAGCGAGGTGTCCACGCCGATGGGCTTCGGCTGGCATCCCTTCTTCGCCCGTCCGCCCGGCACGCTGCTGCGCTTCGTCGCCACCACGGTCTTCGACCGTGACCACCGCACCCTGCCGATCGACCCCCGCCCGACGGCCGGTCTCGTTGGCGCCGATGCCGCGCTCGATGGGCTGGACACGCATTTCGCCGGCTGGTCGGGCGTGGCCGAGATTCGCCGTCCCGATGGGCTGAACCTGACGCTGCGCGCCGAGGGCGCCTGCGCGCGCAACCTGCAGGTCTTCGCCCCGCAAGGTGCCGGCATCCTCTGCGTCGAGCCGGTGAGCCACGCCCCCGATGCGCCGAACCGGCCCGAGGCGGCGCGGCATGGGCCGATGCATGTGCTCGCCCCCGGCGCGACGCTCTCGGCCAGGCTGGAGCTGGGCTGAGGCGTCCTACCCGATCAGCAGGTTAAGCGCGTTGATCTGGTTGGCGGTGATGCCCTCCAGCACGCCGAGCAGCCGCACCACATCCGTCTGATCCATCACGTTGTTGCCGTCCACATCGGTCCAGACATAAAGGCCGGTGCGCCGCGGCGAGAGGCTCTCGAAATTGCTCACCACCAACCCCACGGTGCGGCCGGCCGTGGAGCCGAAGGCGCCGCTGTTGTCGGAGTTGATGGCGAAGGCGATCTCCAGGAAGGAACCGAAGTTATTCGATGACAGCGTGTCCGAACCGGTGCTGTTCGACTCGAAGATGAACACCGCATTGGCCCCGAGATTCCAGGCGCCGTTCGCCGGCACCGAGACCACGCCGCCAGAGCCCAGCCCCAGCCCCGAGCGATTGAACACGATGGTGTCATTCGCCGGGTTGAAGCCGATGACGCGGTCGGCCGTGAGTTCGGAGACGGTGGCGTTGATGTCGACGCTGCCATCATTGATGCCGGTGAAGCGGACCTGATCGGCCGCGGCGGTCGTCTCCGTCAGCGTGATCACGTCGCCGCCGGAACCACCCGTGATGATGTCGGCCCCCCCGCCGGCGTCGATGGCGTCATCGGCGTTGCCGCCGAAGATCTGGTCGCCCCCCGTGCCGCCCTCCAGGCTGTCCAGCCCGTCGCCGCCGGACAGCAGGTCGTTGCCGCCGCCGCCGCGCAGCGTGTCGTTGCCAAGATTGCCGCGCAATACGTCGGAGCTGTCGCCGCCGGTCACCGAATCCGCGCCGCCGAACAGCGTCGTGTCGTCGGGATTGAAGCGCAGGAAGTTGTTGCCGGTCAGGCCGCTGGCATTGACCGTGATGCTCTCGCCGATGAAGCCCGCTGCATCGACGTCGAAGTCGCCGCCGATGCCGCCATTGTTGCCGTCGGCCGTGGCCACCAGCGCATCGCCGATGGTCAGCACCATCGCGCCCCCGGAATTCGTGCCGGTGAGCACCACCCGGTCGATCTGCGATATCGCATGGCGCGTCAGGTCCAGCACCGCGGTGCCGCTGCCGGAGAGGTTCACCTGCAGCGTGTCGGTCACGAAGGTCGAACTGCCGCCGATCAGCGTGAGCGGCGCGCCGGTCCAAGCGGCCTGGTCCTCCATCTCGAAGAGGAAGGTGTCGAAACCATCCCCGCCATTGAGGGTCGTGCCGGCACCGAGGGTGCGCAGCACGTCGTCGCCGCCCCCGCCGCTGACGGTGCTGGCCGCCCCGCCGGCGATGATGGTGTCGCCGCCGGCGCTGCCGACGACCGTGATGGGTTGCGCCAGCGTGGTCAGCGCGGTGGCGGAGGTCAGCGTCACCGTCTCGAAGCCGGTCGCCGTGACATCCGCCATGGTGAGCGTGCCGCCGCCCACCAGCGTCAGTACGTCCGCGCCGCGGCCACCGCTGACCTGCGCGCCGCCCTGCAACTGCGCCGCGGAGGCTGTCACCGTATCGGCGCCGGCGCCGGCCAGCACCACCTGCCCGGCGGCGCCGAGGGTGATGGCGTCGTTGTCCTGGCTGCCCACCACCTTCTGCGTGGCGGCGATGCCCATCAGCACCGTCGCTTCCGCCCCCAGGCGCAGCTCGGCCGCCTGGTTGCCGAGGCGGATGGTGGACCCCGTCGTGCTGTCCTCGGCGAGGATGCGTTCGAAACCCGTCACCAGCGCCTCGCTGCGCAGATTCCACGCCCCGCTGCCGCGCAGCACCAGCGTGTCGCGCGTGGTCTGCCCGCCGCCATCCAGCACCGCGCCGAAATGATTGGCGAAATCCACAGTCACCACGTCATTGCCGAGATCGGCCAGCACGGTCTGCTCCACGCCGCCCAGTGTCACGGCGTCGTTGAAGTCCGAGCCCCAAAGCTCCTGACCCGTGGTCGCGGACATGACCACCGAGGCGCCCATGGCCAGCGTCACGCGCTCGAACCCCGTATAGGCGCCGAGGTTGTGCACCCCGTTGCGCTGGATCTCGATCGTGTCGAAGCCGCTGCCGCCATCCATCGCGCCCGTGGCCGCCGTCGCGCCGAGCATGCGCAGCGTGTCGCGCCCGCCGCCGAGGCTGCCCTGCGCCGCGCCGTTCGATTCGATCGTGTCGTTGCCGCCGCCGCCGATCAGCGTGTCCGCACCGCTCGCCGCGCGGAACAGGATGCGCCCGGGGTTCACCGCACTCGCATCGACCAGCGCCGCTTCCTCGCCCCCGGTGATGGTCAGCAGCAGCCCGGCATTGGCCAGCACGGTGTTGTTGAGCACCAGGGTCGTCCCGGCCGCCCCGGCGAGGATGAATTCCTCGAAGCCCGAGACCTCGGCCAGCATCGCCGTCGTGATGCTGCCGGCATCGAGGAAGACCAACTGGTCCAGCCCATCGCCCCCCATCAGCACATCCGTGCCGTCGAGGAAGGCAAGGCTGGTCTGCAGCCGGTCATTGCCGCCGCGCAAATCGGCGAAGAGCGAACCGGCCCCCTGCACCGCCACGAAATCCGCCCCCGCGCCGCCGGAGACCTGGTCGGAGGAATTGCTGCCGGTCAGGAAGCGCAGCGAGAGCGTGGCATCGGGCGAAAAGCCGCCCAGGATCGTGTCGCCCCCCGCGCCGCCGCGAATCTCGAGCGTGCGGTCCTGCGCGCTGCCCTCCAGCTCGACCGGGCGGGTCAGCAGATTGCCGCCATCGGCGAGCAGGATGCGCTCCATCCCGCGCACGCCGGCGAACATCTCGGCTGTGAAGATGCCGCTGGCGGTGAAGCGCAGCACATCCACCGCGCCCGGTGCGGTGCCGCCGCGCACCGTGTCGGCGGCGGCGAGGCTGGCGGAGGTGAAGTTGAAGGTATCCCCGACGCCATCGGCGCCAAGGAAGCTGTCGGCGCCGGCAGTGCCCGTGAAGGTGGCCATCGGCAATGCCTTTCCGGAGATTGCGCCTGACGCTATCGGCCCCTCCGCCGCCCGGGCAAGCCGTGTTTGGTTTCACGTGTTGCGGCGCACCCCCCTCCCCAAGCACGGCCCGACGCGCGAGACTGTGCGCATGCGAACAGCCCTTATCCTCGGCGCCGGCATCATGGGCCTTTCCACCGCCTGGGCGCTGTCGCGCGCCGGCTGGGCGGTGCGGGTGGTGGAGCAGGATGCGGTGCCGAATCCGCGGGGGTCCTCGGTCGATGACCACCGACTGATCCGCCACGCCTATGGGGCCGAGGCCGGCTACATGCGGATGATCGACCCGGCCTATCGCGCCTGGGCCAGCCTCTTCGCGGAGGCCGGCGAGGCGCCCTATGTCGAGACCGGCGTGCTGGCGCTTGCCGGCGGCACCGGGGGATGGATCGCGGAAAGCCATGCGGCGCTGGCCGGCGACGGCCATGCGATCGAGGATCTCGCCCCGGCAGCGGTCGCCGCGCGCTACCCCTTCCTGGCGCCGGAGGGCATTGCCCGGGCGTTTCACATGAAACGCGGCGGCGTGCTGCTGGCGCGGCGGATCATCGAGGTCCTGGCCTCGCTTCTCGCCCGGCGCGGCGTGCCGATCGAGCGCGCGACGGTGTGCGATGTGGATGGCGCGGCCGGGCGGCTCACCCTCACCGATGGACGGGTGCTGGGCGCCGACCTCGTGGTGGTCGCGGCTGGGCCCTGGGGGCCGCGGCTGATTCCCGGCCTTGCCGCACGGGTGCGGCCCACGCGCCAGGTGGTGGTGCGCCTCGCGGCCCCGCCGGCGGTGGCCGAGGCCTGGGCGCGGGCACCCATGCTGCTCGACATCGGCACCACCGATGGCTTCTACGCCGTGCCGCCGGTGGCGGGCACGCCGCTCAAGATCGGCGACCACAAATTCGCCGCCACCCACGATCCGGACGGGCCGCGCGAGGTCACGCCCGAGGAGATCGAAGCGATCCTGGGTCTCGCACGGGATCGGATCCGCGACCTGGAAGCCTATCGCGTGCTCTCGGCCGGTGCCTGCTGGTATGATGTCGAGCCGCAGGAGCATTTCGTGGTCGAGAAGCTCGGCGCGCACGGCTTCGTGATGTCGGGCTTTTCCGGCCACGGCTTCAAGTTCGGGGCCCTGCTAGGCCTCGCCGTGGCGGGTGCGGCGGCCGATCCGGCCCTGGCCGAGGCCTTGCCGGGTTGGGCGGCCGGGCACACGCCCCCACCTCCAGGCCTATTCCCCGAGGACATCGCCGCATGACCACCGCCGCCCAGGACCTGATCCTCGGCCTGACCAAGGTCATCGACCTGCCCGGCCTGACCGAGGCCGCCGGCACCCCTCTCGGCGCCGAGGACATCGCCGCCCTGATCGAGGAGGCCGCGCGCTTCACCCGAGAGCAGATGGCGCCGGGCTGGCAGCAGGCGGACCGGCACGGCGCGCGCTACGCCAATGGCACCGTCACCACGCCGCCGCACTACGCGCCGCTGATGCAGGCCTGGATCGACAGCGGTTGGCAGGGCGTCTCCGCGCCCGAGGCGCATGGCGGGCAGGGGCTGCCGCATGCCATCTGGACGGCGGTGACGGAACTCGCCTCCGCCGCCGACATGGCCTTCTTCCTCGCCCCGGTGCTGACCGCGGGGGCGATCGACCTGCTGGTGCAATACGGCACGGCGGACCAGCAGGCGCGCTTCCTGCCGCACCTCGTCACCGGCGCCTGGAACGGCACCATGTGCCTGACCGAACCCCAGGCGGGCAGCGACCTCGCCGCGTTGCGCACCCGCGCCGAACCGTTGCCGAATGGCCGCTACGCGCTGCACGGGCAGAAGATCTACATCACCTGGGGCGAGCACGAGACTACGCCCAACATCCTGCACCTGGTGCTCGCCCGCCTGCCCGGCGCGCCGGAGGGCTCGCGCGGGATATCGCTCTTCGCCGCGCCGAAGATCCTGGCCGACGGCACGCGCAACGCGCTGCGCTGCGGCGGGATCGAGCACAAGATGGGCATCCATGCCTCGCCCACCTGCATCATGCTGTTCGATGGCGCGGAGGCCGAGCTGGTGGGTGAGCCGCATCGCGGCCTCAACGCCATGTTCGCCATGATGAACGCGGCACGGCTCGGCGTGGGGGTGCAGGGCGTGGGGCAGGGGGCGCGGGCGCTGGAACTCGCGCAGGCCTATGCGGCGCAGCGCAGCCAATCCGGCCGGGTCATCGCCCAGCACGCCGATGTTGCCCGCATGCTGGCCGAGATGCGGGCCATCACACTGGCGGGCCGGCTGCTGACGCTGGAAGCCGCCGCGGCGCTCGACCGGCACCACCTGTTGCAGGATGAAGCGGCGGCCACGCGGCTCGCGCTGCTGATCCCCATCGTGAAATCCTGGTGCACCGATCGCGGGGTGGAGGTCGCCAGCCTGGGCATCCAGGTGCATGGCGGCATGGGTTTCGTCGAAGACAGCGGCGCCGCCCAGGTGCTGCGCGATGCCAGGATCGCGCCGATCTATGAGGGCACGAACGGCATCCAGGCGCTGGACCTGCTGCTGCGCAAGGTCGCCAAGGATGGCGGGTCGGCGATGCGCGCCCTGCTGGCCGAGGTCGCCGCCGCCGATCCGCGTCTCGCCTCCACCGCGGCGCGTCTGGCCGAGGCCACTGCCAGCCTTACCGCCCTGGCCACGACCGACGCCGAGGCCGCGAACTCCCTCGCTGTGCCGTATCTGGAGGCCTGCGGCTGGCTGCTCGGCGGATGGATGCTGGTGCGCGCCGCGGCGGCCGAGCCTGACCATGCCGCTATCGCAAGCTTCTACCTTGCCCGGCTGTTGCCGCGTGCGGAGGCGCGTTGCACGGAAATCGGCCAGGGCGCGCTGGCGCTGCCGCCATTGCTGCGCTAACCCCCGATTTATGCCTCTTGCAGCCGAGCGGGTCGCCCGCATCTGGTCTCCACCATCATGACAGCCGCCCTCGCCACACCCGCCCTGCACCGCCCCCGCCGGAAGGTCGCCATCATTGGCGCCGGACCCGGGGGCCTCGCCGCCGCCATGATGCTGGCCGCCTCCGGCGCCAAGGTCACGGTCTATGAGAAGGATGAGGTGGTGGGCGGGCGCACCCGCACCCTGACCTCTCCGGAAGGGTACAGCTTCGACCTGGGGCCGACCTTCTTCCTCTATCCGCGCATCCTGAAGGAGATCTTCTCCCGCTGCGGTGCGGATCTGGAGCAGGAGGTCGATCTGCGGCGGCTCGACCCGCAGTACCGGCTGATCTTCGAGCAGGGCGGGCAAGCCCAGCAGCTCGACGCCTGCGCGGATTTCGCGCGGATGGAAGAACAGATCGCGCGCTTCTCGCCCGAGGACGCGAAGGGGCTGCGCCCCTTCATGGAGGAGAACCGCGCCAAGCTCGCCGCCTTCAAGCCGGTGCTGGAGCGCGCCTTCACCACCGCGGCCGACATGGTGCGGCCGGACATGCTCAAGGCGCTGCCGCTGATGAAGCCCTGGTCCACGGTGGACCGTGACCTCGGCCGGCATTTCCGCGACCCGCGCGTGCGCCTCGCCTTCAGCTTCCAGACCAAATACCTGGGCATGAGCCCGTTCAAATGCCCGGCGCTGTTCACCATCCTCTCCTTCCTGGAATACGAACACGGCGTCTTCCACCCGATCGGTGGCTGCGGCGCCGTCTCGGGCGCGATGGCGCGGGTGGCGGGGCGGATGGGCGCGGAATTCCGCCTCAACACCCCGGTCGATCGCATCGTCTTCGAGGGCAAGCGCGCCAAGGGCGTCGAGGTCGGCGGCACACGCCATGACTACGACGCGGTGGTGGTGAACGCGGATTTCGCGCACGCCATCCCGAAGCTCATCCCCGACGAGCTGCGGCGCGGCTGGAAGAACAAGAAGATCGGCAAGGCGCGCTATTCCTGCTCGACCTTCATGCTCTATCTCGGTCTCGATATCCCGCTGCCGGACGTGGCGCACCACAACGTCATCCTCTCCGAGCAGTACCGGGAGAACATCGGCCAGATCGAGAGCGGCGAAATCCCCGAGATCCCCTCGCTCTACGTGCAGAATGCCGGCGTGACGGACCCGACCCTCGCGCCCCCCGGCCATTCCGCGCTCTACGTGCTCGTCCCCGTGCCGAACCTGATCAAGCAGCCCGATTGGCCCGCGCAATCGGCCCGCTACCGCGAGATCGCGCTCGACCGGCTGAAGGTGCTGGGCCTCGGCGATATCCGCAAGCACATCAAGTACGAACGCATCGTCGCCCCGCAGGATTGGGAAAGCGACTTCGCGGTGGGCTACGGCGCCACCTTCAACCTCAGCCACGAACTGCCGCAGATGCTGCTGTTCCGCCCGGGCAACCGCTTCCGCGACGTCGAGGGCGTGTACCTGGTCGGCGGCGGCACACACCCCGGCAGCGGCCTGCCGGTGATCTACGAAGGGGCCCGCATCACGACGAGCCTGCTGGCCCAGGACCTCGGCCTCTCCGGCGCATCGAGCCTGCCCGTGCCGGGCAGCCCGCTCGCCACGGCGACCCCCGCGGAGGCCTGAACGCTGAGCAGGTTGGGGGCGTTGGCCAAGGGGGCTTTGCCCCCTTGGAACCCCCACCAGGAGGCTTAGCCTCCTGGACCTCGGTCAGTTCAGCGGGGAGAAGGAGGGGGGCTGAAGTGCCCCCCCCTCCTTCTCCCCGCTTAAAAACGACGGTGGGGTCCGGGGAGCCTCAGGCTCCCCGGCCGGGGGTCCAGGGGGCAGCGCCCCCTGGCGAACCGCCCCAACATGCTAAGGTTCAAGCCTACGGAGGGATGCGCGCATGGCGGATCATGTGGTGGTGGTCGGTGGTGGTCTGGGTGGTCTCGCGGCGGCCGCGGTGGCGGCGGCGCGTGGGCACAAGGTGACGCTGCTCGACAAGAATCCCTGGCTTGGCGGCAAGGCGGCGGTGTTGCATCTCGATGCGCCGGACGGCTCGGGCCAGTTCCGGTTCGACATGGGGCCGACCATCCTGACCGTGCCGCGCGTGTTGCGGCGCATCTATGCCGAGGCCGGGCGCGACCAGGCGCGGGAGTTGCCGTTGATCCGGCTCGACCCGCAGTGGCGCTGTTTCTTCGAGGACGGCACGCAGATCGACCTCATGGCCGATGTCGCGACCATGCAGGCCGAGATCGAGAAATTCGCGCCCGGCCGTGGCCTGGGCGAGGGCTACCGGAAGTTCCAGGAGGAGTCGCGGCACCTGCATGGTGTCTCGGAAAAATTCTTCTTCTGGCGTCCGGTCGAGGGTGTGACCGACACCATCGACATGAAGGCGAACCTCAACCCGAACACGTTGCGCGATGTGCTGTCGCTGCGCATGGGCACGACGGCGGCGAAGGTGATTCGCGGCCATGTGCCGGATGCGCGCTTGGCACAGATGCTCGACCATTACTGCCAGTATATCGGATCGTCGCCCTACCTGGCGCCGGCTGTGGTGTGTTCGATCGGCGACATGCAGGCGAGCGAGGGCGTGTGGTATCCGGTCGGCGGCACGCGCGCTGTGGCCGAGGGGCTGGCGAAGCTCGCCACCGAACTGGGCGCCGATCTGCGCCCGAACAGCGAGGTCACGGGCTTCGACATCGTCGATGGCGCGGTGAAGGGCGTCTATGTCGGCTCTGAGCGCATCGCCTGCGATGCGGTGATCTCCAACATGGATGCGATCCGCACCTACAAGGAGCTCGTCGGCGGCGATGTCGGCCGGAAGTATGAGAAGAAGGGCTTCGAGCCGGCGTGCAGCGGCGTGGTGCTCTATCTCGGCCTGAACAAGCGCTACGATCACCTCGCGCATCATTGCTTCGTCTTCT
>Ga0315900_10006037_pt1 | contig 16423 bp, 41 predicted proteins | sample LakEriMetagenome_FD_203521 | JGI IMG/M metagenome (GOLD analysis project Ga0315900, IMG submission 203521) | Freshwater fungal communities from buoy surface, Lake Erie, Ohio, United States - Buoy 12 MA114 | ecosystem: Environmental > Aquatic > Freshwater > Lake > Lake biofilm | place: USA: Lake...
CAGTTCTGCGGCGGGCAGAAACCGAGGGGGTCCACCAGATCAGGACAGCTTACTCCGTCTCCGTTGGTAAAATCCCAGTCCACTGACTTGGTGTAAAACCGCTTGTCATCTCCGGGGGTACAGTCCTCCTCGTACGCTGGCGGGTCGTCACAAGACCCGCAGTCACTGGCCTCATACCAAGTGCTGCCAAAAATCCCTGGCTGCGTGCCATTGTCAAACATGGCGTCGGCTATCGGATCCCCCGTGGAAGCACCGGCCTTAAACACCAGCTTGTGGATGTCCGGCGTTCCGCCCCCAGTGAACATCGCCGCACCCCAGAACCGAGTCTGTCCACTCCCGTCCGGGTCCGGCGGAGGTGAGCCGGCAGGGCACAGCGTGTTCAGCAGGGCTGGCGTGGCCGGCTGGCCACTGATGAGCGGGGCCGACCAGCCGACTGGGCCAAACGGGCTGTACCACCGGCCGCACGGCTCGCCATCCGCCGTCCAGTCAAACGGATACCCTGGGTACAGGGCGCTCAGGGCGTCCACGCAATCCTGCTGGGAAGCGTAAGGCCGGGTCAGCCCGCAGACCCCAGCCCGCTCCAGGGCGTCGTACAGGGAAAGATCCAGGTCCGGCCGGAGGTAGTAGAACCCCGGATTTCCACCGACAGCGAAGACGTTGAAGAACGACTCCCAGCCCTCGCACTGACAGCAGCCGCAGCCAGGGCAGCTACACCCAGTACCACAACACGCACAGCCTGTAGGGCTCATAGACGGCCTGAGAACAGGGACCCCTAGACAAATGCCCCCAAGGGTGCCATCGGCCGCCAAAACGCAAGCCAGGGCCTCTGGCGACACACGGCGTCAGGGACGGACGGGATGCAGGAAACCCCGAGAGAAACACATGGGGGCCAGAGGGGTGAAAAAAGTCGGGAGGGGGATTGACTGATGTATGGTGTCGGCCTGGGGGGGGTCGGGGGCCTCCGTTTCGCGCGGCGACCACCCGACCGGCCGTGTTGTAAGTCCTTGCGCTGCAAGGGTTTATGCGTTGCGGACAGTGTACCGATCATCCTGTCGGTTTCGCAAGCATCCCGGGCCGGGCCGGTTTTTCTCCAGCCCGGCCCGGGTATGCATTGCCCTACCCCCTCGCCTTTGCTTCTGCCTTTGCCAGTTCTGTCGTCAGGTCAAACGGCAACCCCCGCCATTCCGTCCCGTCTCCCGGTGTCGCCGGGCATCCTGCGGCCGGGACGGGCGGCGGATTGAACCGCGGCCGGGTGTCCCGCCCAAGGATTGCCATCCTTGCCATCGCGAGCCCGATGCCGTCCGTACCGATCCGGTCCGTGCGGCTCTTGCCGATGGCCCGATGCGGGACCGTTCCAACGTAGGGAACGTGTGGTTTGCCCCGCGGCCCGACCTCCCTGGTCGGCGGGAGTGGAACGTAGGCTATCCGTGTGGCCGACCCGGGCCAGTAGAGTGGTCGGCCGTTCGGTGCCCTCCCCGCCATCGGGCGGCCCATTGTCCCGACGACGACGACACGGTAGCGGGTCGGCTCAGGCCGTCCCTTTACGGGCCGTCGGCGGGCCTTGCGCTGCCGGTCGGAAACATACCGCAATCCCTCGCGGGTTGCGGTTTCGATGGCCTCTAGAATCCTATCGGGCCGGGGCTGCCGGGCATCGTCAGAAACTCCCCGGAACGGCGATTTGTTCCGTCCCTCTTCGCTCTCCCGGCTTCCGGGGTCGCGGAGATTCTTCCGGACTGCGGCGCGTTCCCCCCTCTTGCGGATACGATCCGTTTCAGTATCCCCGGCCCACCCCCTGACCCGCCATCGTCGGCACGTCCGGAAAATGTAGTGCAGCGGGGTAATTTCGGCGGGGATCGTCCCGGTGATTACGTCAAAGACGATCCGGCCGGAAATTTCGTCCCGGTCGGCCGGGGATAGGCTCGCCGGACTGTCCGGAGCGGACCATTTTCCGACATAGCCCCGGACGATCCTAAGGGCTGCGGCTGCGGTATCGTCAGACCATTTCAGCGGGTTACGTTCGTTCGTTTCCATTGTTATCCCCTCGTTATATGGCGGACTGAGCCCGGAACAATTCCGCCGGGAAACATTCCCGACGACACCTATATAGACTATCGGCATTCGCCCCTAGGTCAACTATTATTTTTGGGAATTGTTCCGGGCTCAGTCCGCCATATATTGTCGCCGCCGACGACGACGGACGGACGGTATAAACGTCCCGACGACGACGCCGATGACGATACGCTGACCTGCCCTGTAATATACAGGCAGTCGCGGGGCAAAGATTTTCGGATTTTTGTTCCGCCGTCAGTCCGTCATCTAATGTCCGATCCATCGGACGCAAAGGAGTGACGGTTTACTCCCTGTGTATGCGGGCAGTCGTTACCTTTCCTCTTGGAGGGTGCAATGATCGACGTTGACAAGTTCGACCTGTACTACCGCTACAGGATGCGGGTGCGGCCGTACAACACGGACCCGTGGGTTGTGCTGCGAGCGGCGCTGTGGTTCGCCACTGTGTGCTGACGGGATCCGAGTCCGGGCAGGTGGATGCGGCTAACGGGCGCTCGCCCAGGTAAGTCCGAATGCTGCCTGCCTGGGTTCGGTTGCCGGTGTCCGAATAGCCCCCTCTGGGCAAAACGCATTCGACGGAGTGCGTAGTCAACGCGGGGAGGACCGCCACGCAAGTGGCCTGCGATCCAACCGTTGGCGCAGAGGGTGCTATTCGGCTGCCGTTTGGTAGTCGGTTCTTTCATGGAGGTGCGTATGGTCGCAAGATCACGCACCGCTCGGCCGCTCGGTGTCATTCTGCACCGGGGCCAGTCTGAATTCGACGGTGCGCCGTATGTGGTGATCATGCCACTGGGCAAGCCGTCCAAGAATTCTAAGACGGGCAAGATGCTCCAGACCTATATCATTAGGTCGCACATGCATCCGGTCCAGGCGGTGCGTTCAGGTGGCGATTCCGCCATCTGCGGTGATTGCCCGATGCGTGGGCTGGTGACGTTTCCGAAGCGTACGCCGAGGAAGAAACGCCAGCGCCACCGGGCCTGCTATGTCAACGTCGGGCAGGGACCGGCCATGGTCTACAGTGCGTTCAAGCGTGGACGCTATGTGGACTATGTGCCCGCCCTGCATGACCAGTTCATCCGGGGCCGGAAGGTGCGGTTTGGCACCTACGGCGAGCCGGTGCTGATCCCTCTGGAGTTGGTGCAGCATCTGGCCAGTCTTTCGGCTGGCTGGACGGGCTACACCCACCAGTGGTCGAATGTTCAGTATACTGGCTACAGGCAGTTTCTCATGGCGTCCGTCCATGGCAAGACCGGCCCGTGGTCCCGGGAGCATGCGAAGTCTCTCGGCTGGCGAACCTTCCGCACTATGCGGGATGGCGAGCCGGATGATTCTGAGGTGCTTTGCCCGGCATCCGCCGAGGCGGGCAAGCGGCTGACCTGCGAGCAGTGCCGTCTATGTGACGGTGCCGGCACTCGCAGGGCCGGGCTGCAGATGATTGATATCTACATCCCCGGGCACGGTGGCAAGGCGATTATGTCTGCAATCCGCCACCTGCCCATCCTTCAAGCGTGAGGTGTGACATGGAGTATCTGCATGACCGCTACCCGCAGGCCACATACCTGCGGGTGCCCTATACGGGCCGCAAGGGGTACACGCAATCGGGCTACGGCAAGCGGTTGCCAACCGACTGGGCCGTGCGGATTGGCAAGAGGCTGCACCGGGTGCGGTGCATGTGCTGGAGCAACATCGGCACCTTGTGGGTGCGGGTGCGAGGTGAACAACTGATCTTTGTGGACTGCTATCACAAGCAGGAGGTGTGACATGCGAAGGCTGGACGACGAGCCGCTGCAATGGCGGTACGGGATCACACTGCGTGGCCTGTGGCTTGCATCCAACGGGCAGTGGTTGCGGGATGGCTCACACCCATCCGTGCAGCACTGGCCGACGATGGAGCAGGCGCGGGCGTGGCGGGAGCGTCACATGCCCGGCGAGTTGGGTGCATGGGCCGAGGCCATCGGGATTTTCCAAGGCGGCGTCAATGTGACTGCCGCTGTTCATGGCGAGGAGGCGTGACATGCGACGAGAGACGATCCTGACACTGCGGATTACCTGGGACACCGATGAGGTGGAACGCCCAGGTGCCTGGGACTGGGCCACGCTGATCGATGCCGGGCGTGGGCATGTGGAGATTCTTGCGGACAGCGACTGGCAGTGCCGCAACCAACTGTTAACCGAGGAGGTGTGACATGCCCGACTACGACTGGCTGGGCTACGGGCTGCTGCTGAAATTCAGCAACGGCACCGTGTTCATGCAGGGTGACGAGGCGTCGGAACTGTACGACCAACTGGAGGCGTGTGCCACCAGTGAAGAGATCGATCTGCTTCTAGGTGACTACGCCGAAATGGCGGAGGAGGAAAGCGATGAGTAGCCTGTGTCTTCATGCCGGCGGCAAGCTGGCTGGGCTGGATGAGATCAGGGGCCTGCCGATGCCGGCCCCTACGGATACCTGGACCCCCGTGCCCCATGATCTGGTCATCGATCAGGTGACCAGGACCGTGGAGTCGTCGGGTCTGGCGGTCAGTGAACGGTCCTTCGCCATTGCCAAAGACGGGATGCGGATGTTCGGCATCCTCACCTTGGCAGGTGGTACGGACTATGCGACGACGATTGGGGTGCGGAACAGCCATGACAAGACCTTCCCTGTCGGGCTGGCACTGGGGAGTCGGGTGTTCGTCTGCGACAACCTCGCATTCTCCAGCGAGGTGACGATCAGCACCAAGCACACACGCTATGTGCTGGACAGGTTGCCCCGGCTGATCGCAGACGGGGTGGCCCGGCTTGTGCAGAGGCGGGTCCACCAGGAACGCAGGCTGGAGGTCTACAAGGAGACTCCCGTGCAGGGGCTGGCACACCTGCATGATCTGGTGCTGCGGACCTATCGGGCCAAGGCCATCCCGGCCCGTGCGATTGCCGAGGTCTTGCAGGAATACGAAGAGCCGAAGCATCCGGAGTTCCGGCAGCCGACGCTCTGGGCCTACTTCAATGCGGTCACCGAGGTTCTCAAGACCTACGGTGAACTGCAACCCCGGACGCAACGGTTGCACGGGGTGATCGATGCGGATTGTCCGAAACTTCTGGCGGTCTAGGAGGTGCAGCATGCCAACGCCCCGCTTTACCAAGCAGCAGATCGCACATGCGCTCTGCCAAGGACGGCGAACCGTGTCTATCGAATGCGGGCTACTGACTTTGCGAGTGACCTTTGAGCGCGACGACATCCAAGAGCGGCCGGAAACGCCATACTCCCGTGAGCAGCTGGACAACTTTAACCATGGTTTGTGGGGCTTCTGGGGCATGGTGCTTTCGGTACACGTTGGCGGGCGTGAGGTGGACGCTCACGCTGCTAGTGTCTGGCAGATCGACTGCGTAGACCCGTGTATGCGGGACGCATTACATCTTGCGACGATTGCCAACGAGCTGGTCGGGGACGCGGATGTCCTGACTTTCCTACGGCGTCTGCGAGCGGATGCAACGCACGCGGTGGACGACTGGCTGGAGGCGAAGGCGGAGGTGACGGCATGAACGTGAGCGAAACCAAGGGCTACGACGCCAAGGTCGTATGCCCGAAGGCCATCTCCCCGCTGCGGCTGCTGCGTGTCGGCGGTCACGGCGGGAGGTGGCCGGTCAGGTGGCATGTCGTCTACCCAGACGGCGAGATCAACCCGCTGGTCTGGACAACCCGGCGGGATGCGATGGGGCAAGCGGCGTTCGCTGTCCCCTATCACACACACAACAGCGAGGAGGTGCAGCATGTTGCGATGGGATGACTACGCCAATCTGCTGCTGGCAGACGGCAAGGATGAGGCGCGCCGCCTTGCCCATGATTCCGGCCCGCGGCAGGTGGGCGTGTACGACGACGATGGATTAGTGGTGTACCTAGTCCACCCGACCGGCGAGGTGGAAGTGACGCACCACTACGACCACTGGGGATACCCGGCGTGGTATCCAGACACGGAGGTTGACCATGTGGGCGGTGAGAACCAAGGAGGAAATTCTGGCGGTGTTCACTGACCGCTGGGAGGCAGAAGAGTTTGCCCGGGAGTGGCGTTCACTCCATGGGGTGAGGTGCAAGGTAGTACGCACGGAGAACTGAGATGGCTGCAAGCAAGCAGAAGCCCGAGGTCAAGAGGGAGTATGTAGTGGTCAGGTCGCTGCGGCGCGGACTGAACGCATACCACACGTTCCACGGCCCCTTCAGCAAGGCCGAGGCCAGCGCGTATGCACTGCATCACCACACCTACTCGGACGGCGAGTACACGGTGGAGCATGTGTTGCCGCTCGGGCACCATGAAAAGTGGGTGATGCGGGACGTTCACGCCTGAAAGGAGTCGGCCATGAAGACCATAGTCCATGTCAATCAGCATGTGATCCGCTCCAACTCCAAGACGGGGGAGAGGATGCCGGTGCTGACGGTCAAGACCTACAAGGAGAACACCTACGCCCACTCCGTGCGGATCGATGGGCCATGCGTGGTAGTGTACAGCCCAGACAAGCCGCTGTCATGCGGTGCGAAAGTGTGGATCGAAACCCAAGGCAACGTGGAGGTAATCGAATGAGTTATCAACCGATTGGCAAGCGGCTCCGTGAGTGGGTGCAGGCCCGCATCGATGCGGCGATCCTGCCCCAGGTGCGGAGGTGCGTGGCAGATGTGGCCCAGCCGGTGGACTACCAGCGGCTGGCCTTGGAGGTCGGCTGTTTGCAGGAGTTCCGCCGGGAGCTGGCCTCTTCCATGCAAAGCGAGGTAAGCGAGACGTTGATAGAGCGGCTGGTGGACGAGATCGACCTGGGCGATCTGGCAGGCAAGATCGCAGCCCAGAGATCGTTTGATATCGATGCGGAGGATGTTGCCCGTCACATGGATGCGGAAGATGTCGCCTCCTATGTGGATGTGGATACGGACACCATCGCAGAGAAGGTGGCCGAGGAGATCGATGTGTCAGAGTGCGTGGACTACGACCGACTGGCGGCGGCGCTAGTCCGCAAACTGAAGGAGGTGTTGACATGAGCTATCGACCGATGGTGAAGGTGGGCAACGAGTGGGCTGGTAACGGCGTGCGGTTCGCCACCAGGCAGGAGGCCGAGGCATCCGCCCGTGATCTGTACGGACGGTGGACCCTGTGTGTGGATCACCGGGCCGATGAGTCGGAGGATGAGGTGAACTGTGAGTGGGATCCGGTCAGGGGTAACGTACATCTGGAGGTGGTCAATGCTGGTTGACCTGCGATTGCACATCGATCCGATGGAGCTGCGGCGGCAACGCCTGCTGCTGTGCTATCTCGCACGGCATGACAAGTCGGGCGTGGTCGAAGGCTTGCAGAATATGTGCGATGCCATTGCGGATCGCATTGCGGACTACCATGGCGACCTGACGCCGCTCCTCTCAGGGGATGCCGACGAGCATGCGGAGGGGCTCGCACTGGTGCGTGACATCATGGAAAGCGAGGCGCCAGCATGACATCCAGCCACCTCGCCAAGATGGCCCAGGCCGCGGCCGTCATTGAGTCTGTGCTGGGCCGGGACTTTGTGTGCTACACCCGGCCAGAGTTCGATGGTGAGTACGGCAAGGGTGCCTTGCTCATCCTCCAGCATTACCGGGGCGATCCGCTGTACCCGTATGTGAACTACGACGGCGGGCAATATGACAAGATCGAACAGTTGTCCGATGCGTTGTCGGCTGCTGGGTTCTGGGTTGAGGACTGCACAGGGTGGTACTCCGGTGTGTATGAGAAGGAGGCGGTGAATGAAACATCAGTATGTTGACGCAACTACCAACCGCTACCGCGAGTGGCTGGCACAACGAGCGAAAGATAACTACGCGGAATTGCCAAGGCTGGACGAGATTGAGCGGTGGCTTGGCGAGGATGAGGGGTATCGCGATCCCCTGCGTGCGTTGTCGCAGTTGTGCGTTGGGCTACGCGAGGCGGAGCGGCCGGGCATGATTCAATGGATCGCCAGCGAACTGATCCGCGAACTGGAATGCGAGCGTGCGTTTGGCCGCAAGGCCGAGGCTTTCTTTTCCGCCATGATTAGTCGCTGCGGGGTCGAAGACTTTGACGTTGTCATGTTCGACAAGTCACACCGCAAGTGCGGCACGTTGCATGACCATCACACCCAAGAGGCTGCCGATGCCACAGATTGATTGGACTGCCGACCAGGCGGAGGACGTTCGCCAGATTCTGCTGGACCGCTTGGGCCGCATGACCGAGCGGGCCAAGAAGGCCAAGGATCCGCAAGACATCAGCCAGTGGACCCGCTTCATCCATGACCTGCGAGGTATCCTCGCCAAACTGGAGGCTGCATATGCCAACGATTGAACTGACCGACGAGCAGGCCGATGAGTTGAGCGATGCCCTGAAAGAACGGATGGATACTCTGGATCGCAAGATCAAGAAGCTTGCCCGGCCAGACGATGACCCCGATGTCATTCAGGTCCGGCATGTGCAGTCTGTCCTGTCCGACATCCTGGAACTACTGGAGATTGCGTGATGCGTGTGCTGGACCTGTACTGCGGGGCAGGGATGGCGGCAGATGGGTACTACGATGCGGGGTTCGATGTGGTGGGGTGGGATGTGCGGCACCAGCCGAGTTACCCCTTCCAGTTCCATCGGGGCAGCGCCTTGGATGCCCTGGAAGATCGGGCCTACCTGCGGGAGTTCGACACGCCGCTGGTTGTCATCCCTGCGGAGGAACCACATGCCTGATCACACACCCGGACCATGGTCTGTCATACCCACCCCATACGACCCGGACCACACCCACAAGATCATGTACGACTGCGTCCATGAAGGATGGCGCCGGATCGGGGCTGTGGGGGGAGTGTTCGCCAAGGACAGCGACGAGGCCGAGGCGAATGCCCGGCTCATGGCAGCGGCCCCTGAACTGCTGGACGCATGCAAGGAGTTGCTGATCTACCTCGGGGACTGGGATGACATGGACAACGAGACATGCCATGCGGCACGGCATGCCATTTCACTAGCGGAGGGAACCGATGGCAAGGATCGACGGGTGGACTGACCGGAAGGTAGACTACGCTATCGCCCTGCTGGTGCAGGCGGAGCAACTGGCACGGGACATAGAGCCTGATCTTTACGAGAAGATCAGGCGTTTCCTTTTGGAGGAGGCATGATGGCTAAGACCGCTGACAAGTGGAGCCTGGAGAAGGCGTACCCGCCGATGCCGATGGTGGTCTACGTGCCGCTGCGACAAATGATTGTGGCCGAGTGGTTGCATTGCGCCGGCCTGACCTGCGATCAGTACGACCTGACGCACATTGCCGAGATGATCGAAGATGTTGTACTGAAAGAACTGAAATGCACCGCCGCCAGCCCGTGGCATGCGGTGCGTGAACTCACCCAGAAGGAGGAGGAGTGATGTATAAGCGAGGCGAGGCTTTTGCTAGGCGTGTTCGTCTTGAGCATTCTGCCGGGGATGACTATCCGTACCGCTGTGCCGGCTGGCGCAACGTCGGCGGGTTCAATGTTGGAGACAAGTACACCGAGGAGGTGGGAGAGATTCTGATTGAAGCCTGCCGGGGGGATGGCATTACCGTTGAAGTGGAGGAGGTGAGTAATGGCTGACATTCAGTTCACATTCGACGAGCTGCTGATCCTGCACCGGGCCTTGCGAGAGGCCATGTGGCTGGAGCGGGCACGCATCATGTCGTCGCTGGACGGCGAGGCTGCTACGCACAGGTTCAATGCCATGAAGATTCTGCTGGATCGGATACACACGCGCGGCCTGGAGCATGCTGGTAAGGTGCCAGCAGGCGAGGTCGCAGTAGAGGGAGGGGATGATGACTGAGATTGAGATTGTGCAGGATCTGTTTAACACGCTTGGCATTCACGGTTCTGTGCATGGCCCGGTCAGCATCGCTGACTTTGTCGCTGGGGCGCACGGGCTGCGGGACATGGGCCGCGACTCCTCCTCTGACCCGCGGCACATCATGCAATGCATTCGTCGCATGCGTGAAGGAATCGGGTCACGGTACTTCCAGCAGCTCATCGACACGCCCGCCGATGTCGATGACATGTGGGTCCACTACTGGTGCCCGCAGCCGGCCGGCACGGACCTCGCCAAGGCCTACTGCCCAGCAGGCACCACGCCTCTGTGGACGAACGGCACGGCCACCGTGTTCACCCGCTTGACCAAGGACAAGCACGGGAATGATGTGTTCGATTTCGCTGTCTGCTAGGAGTCTGCCATGTACAAGGATGTACTGCGGATGCTGCAGTTGCTGTCTACTGCCATCCTGATTCTGTTGGCTGGGAAGTTGCAGGATATTTGCTGGGCCATTCTTATGGAGGTGCGTAATGGAGGTCGTTGACTTTTTGGTCGGTGCGTGCGGTATCATTGCGTTGGGCTACTGGCTGAGTGGAGGTGACTGATGATCCATCTGTACGCCCGTGTGTCCACGGACAAGCAGGAGAACAGCCGGGAGGCCCAGGCCAGCCGGCTCCTCACCTGGGTGGGGGACAAGGGCTATCAGTTGTGGGTGGACGAGGATGTCTCGGCCTATCGCAACCGGCTACCGGATCGGCCGGCTGGCAAGCAGATGTACGACGCCCTGGAGGAAGGCGACACGGTGGTCATCACCAAGATCGACCGTGCCTTCCGCAGGATGTACGACTTCGCCGTCACCCGGGAGCAGTGGGAGAAACTGGGCGTCCAGTTGGTGATCCTGGACCTGCCCGAGAATCTATCCGGCCCGCACGGCCGGTTCTTCCTGTCGGTCATCGTCGCTGCCGGCGAGCTGGAGTCGGAGATGCACGGCCTCCGCAAGCGAGAGGTCTACGCCCACAAGCAGCGGCAGGGTGTGCCCTACGGTACGCTCCGCCCGTTCGGCTGGGAGGTGAAGAAGACGGCAGCCGGCATGGAGTGGATCCCCAACGACCGTGAGCGGGCCGCATGCCAGCAGGCCATCGCCCTGAAGGAGCAGGGCAAGAGCCTGTGGGAAATCGCTATCGCCCTGAGCGCGGCCGGCGTGAAGAAGACTCGCCGGAAGAAGGGTTGCTCCGACTTCTACCATGTGAAGGACATCCATCTGATGTGCCGGGCGGCGGCAGCCGGATATCCAAAGATCGCGCGAGAATCTTTGCGAGGGCCCGGCTACGAACAGAGGCTAGCCGAAGCGAGATCCCGTGGTCGGCCGCTATAGTCCGAAGGGTGTGCCCCTTCTGGAAGCGGTCCTTTGCCAGCTCGCCGTGTTCGCCCAGGTCGTTGATCGCCATGCCGAGATAGTCCGGTGACTCCAGCACATGGACGATCTCGCCGGCTTCTTCCAGGCTGATCTTGGTTTCCCCGGGCTGGCGGTGCGACTTCTTCACCGCCTTGCACATGGCGTTCATGCAGGCCCTGGCAAAGTACGCCTTGGGGTATGGCAGCTTCGACTTGTCGTACGTGCGGGCGGCCTTGGTCAGGGCCAAGAACCCCTCCGCCTCCAGGTCAGGCAGCATGGCAGACTTCTGCCAGCCGGGGCGTGACTTCACAAAGAACCTCGCCAACATCCTGGCGAGCGGAACGTACTCAGTGACTAGGTCTTGCCGATGCTTTGAGAGTCGCGATCTCTGTTTCATGCTGGTCCAGCCGGTCCTCATGCTCGGCCAGCGCGTCTCGCAGTTCCTGCACCATTGCAGGCAGATGCTCCACGGCACTGGCGATCACCGCCACCTTGGCATGGATGCTGAAAGCCCACGGCACCACCGCCGCGGAGGCACTCACCAGCACCAGCCACATCTCAACTTCAGTCATCTCTGGACCTCCGAACCATGCTGACCAGCATCAGGCCCGCGTACGGGTGGAGCTGGCCCTCCTCAACGTGCAGTTTGATCATGCGTTCCGCCCGGCAGGATTCCTCTGGGGGGAACTGGTAGATGTGAGTGTGTCCATCCAGCGTGGCGATGAGTCGATTAATGCGTCGAACGCCTCGCCCCGTATCTCTTTCATATCCGTGCGATTGATAATCCATTTGGCGATCCAGTTGCTGATCAGCGAAATGAGGACGGGCAGCACAAAGATGACGAAGAAACTGCCGCACTCCGGGTGCGTCTGCAGGAACGTCTCTTTGATCCGGCGCCGGTAGGCTCGCATGCTGATTGCACCATCGGGCGCCACAAGCAAGGCGGTGAGCGCCACCTCCTTGGCGTAGTGGCTTAGGCCGCGGGCCCCGGATTCCAGCAGGCACTGGTCGGCTATGTCCGATGCACGCATTGGCCGTTCACGCATTTGGTGGTGCCCACCTTGCGGGCAGGTGGCTGGACGATTGGTTGTGCAGGAGGCGGGGCTGCAGGCTGCTTGCACTTGCAGTCGGGCGGGCAGGGGCATGGTGTCCTGTGCCCGTCGCCGTGGATGATGAACCCGTTCTTGCATGCACCGCAGCAGACCTTCTTCACGGGCTCAACCTTGGCGGTGTGCAGAGTGAACGCCGCCTCAACCGCCACCCTCTCGGTGAGGATCGGCTGGGAGAACCAGGACAGAACCCAGAGCAGCAGGCTAGTCATGACGAAGGAGTCCTATGGTGCCGTAGTCGGGCAGTCGCTGCGGCGGGTAGCCGTCGATGGACCCGTACACCCAGCAGTCGCCGTCCTCCACACAGACGTTGAAGTCGTCGGCGGAGGTCAGGATCATGCCGGGGATCCACTCGCCGTATTCCTTCGGCCAGCCCTTGGGCTTCTGGTTCCACTCCCCCCAGGAATTCTGGATCATCCACACGCGGAACGGGAAGAACTCTTTGGTGTCGTCGTAGCCGGCGATGGCCATGTCATGGTTCCACCCCCGTGGGGTGCGGTAGTGGACGCCCTTGTTGTTGGAGTCCACCGACCATGCCGCCTGCTGCCCAGAGTGGGCGGCGTACCCGTTGAACAGGGCATCCATCAGGTCGGCCTGCGAGCGGACCTGCGTGATCACGCCCACCTTGTTCTTGCGGCACAACTCCTTGACGTTCTCAGGCACGCCCGACGACCCCCACCGGGTGCCGATGGCGGAGTTGTACTTCGACAGGTCCACCACACCCGGGTAGTCGGTGCGGGCCAGGAAGCCAAAGTCACGCTCAAATCTGGAGGCCGTGCCCGGGCTCATGCCCTCGCCGCCATGCCCACGCGCACCATAGGTAGGCTCGGTGGCGCCCATGCGGAACCACTCCTCTGGTTCCTTCTTCACCAGAATCTCAACCGCACGGGTAATGTCCCTGGCGTTGCGGCTGCCATGGCTGACGCAGTCGCCAGTAGTTTGCCTCTCAGTAAAGCATTTGGAGTCAAGTTTCTTGGCGTACTGCCAGAGCAAAGCCCTCTTCCCTAGGCCGACGCCCTTGATGTTCGGTTCCGAGAAGTACTGGTACTTCTGCGTCTCCAGGAACTCCGCGTTGGCGCGGGCGTTGAACTTCCAGCCCGGGAGCCCGTCCTCGTACGCGCGGAGCAGGGAATGCGGTGTGTCTAACTCACTCACACTGACGCTCCACTTCCCTGCAGGCGGCGACGATCTGGCCAGCAACCGTCTCGTCCACCGGCACGTTGTCCTGCGTGTAGTGCTTGGCGAGGATCGCTTCGACCGCCTTGTCCAGCCCGGGGTACTTGCCAACCAAGTCGGTCCCGCCAGCGGCCAGCCGCAGCGCGTCTTGGTAGACGGCGCGCCACGCTGATGTGGTGGTGATCAGCTGGCCTTTGTCCCTGGCCATCACATCTCCGAGCGCTCGGTAGATGCGGCCTACTGCAGCTCTGTCGGCTGTGGATGCCGACGCAAGAGCCGTGCTGACGGGACCAGTTGCGGCTGGCCGCTGGGCTCCGACAAACGAAAGCGCCACCAACGCGATGGCGAGTACCAGTGGGAAGTGCTTCATTTGAGAAGCGCCTGCAAAAGGGAGTTGCATGCGGCCTTGACCTCGTCTGACTTGGCGGTGTCCCGAATCTTGATCACGCTCTCCAGGTGGCGCAGCGTGTTGTCCTGTGGCGGAAGCCGGAATCCAGACACCTTCGGGAGGGCGAATTGCCACAGCACCACAACTCCAAGGACGACGAGCGAGAGGACTTGGAAGAGCGTCACAGGATCTTGGCTCCGGGGATGAACAGCGTCACGCCGCCTACGGCGGAGCGCACTTCGTAGTTCAGCAGCTTGTGCGGATCGACCAGCCCCCAGCCATAGACCGAATCCCGGCCCGTCTGGCCAGCGTCCCGACAGGTGTCGGCCAAGGCTTTGAGGGCGGCGGCGTGATCCACCTTGCCGCCGGCCTGCTTCTGGGCGCTCACGTACAGGGCCAGCGTGCCCACCACAAACGGTGCGGCCATGCTCGTCCCGCTCACCGTGGCGTAACCGTCTCCAAGCCATGTGGAAGTAATGTCCTGGCCGGGCGCAGCGACAGCAATCTCCTTGCCCCGGCTGGAGAACTCGCAGGCGTTGCCGTTCCGGTCCACCGCACCCACCGCAATCGTCTCTTGGAACGCGGCCGGGAAGTTGACGGCCGCCCCGTCGTTGCCGGCGGCGCACACAATCACAATGCCAGCAGCGTTGGCGGCCTTGATCGCATCATGCAATTGTGCATCCGGCCGGCTGCTGCCGAGCGACATGCAGACAAGGTCCACCTTGGCTTCGGTCGCAAACCGCACGGCCTGGGAGACGGCATCGTTGCCCCCCATCCCGGAGTGGCCCAGCACCTTCAGCGACAGCAGCTTGGCGTCGGGTGCAATCCCCTTGGCGGCGCCGGTCTTCGCCCCGATCACGCCGGCTACGTGCGTGCCATGGCCCAAGCTGTCGTAGACGCTGCCGTCAGAGCTGAAGTTCCGATAGTCCACCACAGTCTGCAGTGCAGGATGGGGAGCGATGCCGCTGTCAACCACCGCCACCGTGACGCCGGCCCCCTTGGAGGTACGCCAGAGCTGAGGGATCCCGTACGCCTCCAACGACCAGTCCACCCCGTCCTGCACCGCATGCGGTACATGGACGAAGTCAACGCGGTAGGGTGGGAGGTGGACGAACCCGCTCACTTGCTGGCCACAGCCTGGAGGATGGCGATCAGGATCGGAATCACAACGTCAACGATCACCTTCCAGTCCACGCCCAAGGCGGAGTACTCCACCATGAGCGGGCCATACTCCTCCGCGGACAGAAGGACCGGGCCGTCGAATGAGCTGAGCTTGACCGTCTCCGCCTCCAGGATTGGCAGGACGATCTGGGCGATCTCGTTTGCGACCGCCCACTTGGCCAGATACGAGGAGGCCCGGTCAAACTTTTTGGCGATTTCGACCACGCGGAGCAGGGCTTCGCGGTGCTTGAGCAGCCACTGCAGGATCTTCAGATTCATCGATTCCCTTTCTTTCCAGGCAGGCAATGGCCACTACGGCGTGGCCGGCGATGTCGGCAAGCGTGTCCCTAATATCAATTGCCCGCAGACGCCCTCGGAGGCGGCGGCACTTTTCCCCGATTCGGGCGACCTGATATTTCCACGGCTCAATCCCGTCCTCCGCCACCCCCAAGGCGTTCTCCAGGGGGTCCTCGTCGCACCCGTAGTAGCCCATCTTGCGGGCTAGGAGACGGTGCAATTGCTCGCAGATCGGACGGTACGGGTCACCACTCAACGCTTCTACAGGCGTGCTGGATGCGTCCGTATTCGGACCAGAACGTCGGGTGGTGGTAGGGGTCTTCACTGAGGTCCTCCTCGTCGTTGAGCCAGACCACCCGGCCGTGCGCCCACTCTTCGCACAGGGTGTCCAGCAGGGCGTCATGGTCCAGGTCGTCGCGTACCGAAATAGTTCCACTTTCCAGGTCGTCGTTGAGGCTGAAATAGCCGTAGGCTTCGGGCATGTGCTTAGCGCTGCGGAGGTAGATCCGCACTGGAAACTGCAGGGGCCACCGACCGGCCGCCCAGCGTTTCCACTTTCGCACCAATTTCCGCCGCCAGTTTTGGGACATCGTCCAGCTCCAGGATCAGCAGCCACTTGCGGTTGTTGCGTTTGTGAAGGACGACCGGAACCTTGCCGCCGCAGTCAGCCTTGGCTTGGTCAACCCAGTCGTACGGGTTCCCACGCTCCGTTCGCTTCACCTCAACATGAATGCCGCCGTGGCCGACGACGATGTCCGGACTGTCCTTTGACCCGGAGAATTGCTGCCCCCGTCTGGCTTCGACGCCGAACACGCGCGACCATTCGGCCGCCGCCTCTCGCTCGCCCCTTGCCCCCTTCTGCCGGCTGTTCATTTGGACCACCTCGCCAGCCGACCGTGATGGTCGCGGGCCTCCACCAAGGTCAGGTCGGGGAACTGCTCGGCCACCAGCCGGACGCAGTCAGTGACGGGCTTTTTGTCCAGCACTTTGGAGTTGGCGCCGATCCATGTGCCCACCCTTCCGGCGGCGGCAAAGTCTCGCCGGTCGCCTTC
>Ga0315900_10006039_pt1 | contig 16420 bp, 9 predicted proteins | sample LakEriMetagenome_FD_203521 | JGI IMG/M metagenome (GOLD analysis project Ga0315900, IMG submission 203521) | Freshwater fungal communities from buoy surface, Lake Erie, Ohio, United States - Buoy 12 MA114 | ecosystem: Environmental > Aquatic > Freshwater > Lake > Lake biofilm | place: USA: Lake...
GCTCCCCAACGGCTGGAACACGTGGGGCATGGACGCCATCCAGCTCGGCAACAACGGCAACATCGAGTATCGGGATCTGGCTCACTTCACCCGCGGGATCGCCTTTGGCCCGAGTGACGACAGCAGCGCCTATTCCGGGTATGGATGGGGCCCGACGGTCGGCTCGTGGCACCCTGGCAACCAGGTCAACGTGCTGATGGCCGACGGCTCTGTGCGGTCGATCGGCAGCGACATCGACACGCTCTACACGCTCCCGATGCTCGGCACGCGGGACGACACCCACATCCGTACCGACGGCCGTTTGCTCTCCCTGCCATGATCAGCAGACCCTTAACTCCATCCCTTTTCCCGCGAGCCGGCCGTCGGCGGACGCTTGCCTGGTTCGTCATCGGCGGCATGCTCGCGCTTGCCGGTTGCGGCCGCAGCGACCTGCATCCCGTTTCCGGCACCGTTCGGTTTCCGGACGGGTCACCGCTGACCACAGGCCGCGTGGTGCTCGACTATAGCCCGCAGGCGAACCGCGGCGGCTGGGGCTACATCAAGCCCAACGGCACGTTCACGCTCGGCTCGCTCACCCAGACCGACGGCGTTCGGGCCGGTACCGTGCGGGTGGCGATCACCCTTGCCAGCAAGGCAGATGGTGAGCCTGGTACAGACGGCATCATTACGAAGCTGAAGCCGCTCATTCATCCCCGCTTCGCCCATCCCGACACGTCCGGACTCTCGTTCGAGATCCCCCGCCAGACGAAGTGGGAGATCGTCGTCGAACGGCCTTGATGTCGGCAGCCCACTCCGCAGAGTTCCACTTTGCGGCCACAAGGCCCGGCACAACAGTCGGAGATCGCCGCTCCAGGAGGCGGTGGCTCACTCGACCAGGATGAGCGCGAAGTCGTGCCTCTGGATCGTCAGTTCGAAGACGCCGGGGGCGACGCGGGTGAGCCGGCCGGACGGATCCTGGCCATCGAGTTCGGCTTCGAGATCGGCCGCCACTTTGTCCGCACCGCGGGCCTTTTTCTTCTGCGGTGCCCGGGCCTTGGCCACCCGTTCGAGGTCGGTGGCCGCGGCTGTCTCCGGCAGGCCGAGGGCCGCGAGGTCGAGTTTCAACCGTACCGTGTAGACCGGCCGCTCGGCCACCGGCGGCTCGATCGCGACATTGCCGCGCTTCGCGACTCCGGCGTCGTAGTCTTCGACCGAGGTCGGTGCCTCCGCGGCAGACTTCGCGTCGGCCGCAGGCCGCTCTCCCGGCGGCGGCTCCTGGCCGTAGTTGCCGATCGCCAGCAGCGCTTTTCCGTTCCGAGCGAGCACGAGGCCGCGGATCCGGGCGCCGGTCGCCTCCAAAGGATGCCCATCCTCCCAGTAGCGAAACACCTTGCAGTCGGGCAGGCCGTAGCCGAAGTCGTCGAGCGTGGCCTGGGCGAAGGCCGCGTCGGGCCCGCCGTCCTTCTGGCGGATCTCGTGCGGGAGGCAGACGGCCAGCCCGGTCCGCATCTGCCAGGCGATCGCCTCATTGCCCTTGGCGTGGAAGCGGTCGATCGCCACCGGCACGTTGCCGGCCTGCAGCCCCGTGCTCTGCACGAGCACGAGCGCCGGATCGCGGTCGATGCTCAGCCGGTCCTGGATGTCCACGCCCGCCTGCTTGCCCAGGTCGCGCCACTCCCAGTCGAGGTTCACCGCGCCGAAGGAGAGCACGGGCACGACGTTGGCGTTCGTCATATGAATCCACGAAAGCGGCCGCTTGCCGAGCATGTGCATCATCACGGCGGTCCGCTTCACGAGGCTGCGAAAGCCGCGCAAGTTCACGCCGGGCTTGAGCCGTCCCTCGTCGTCCACGTAGGCCGGGCCGCCCGCCTCGGCCGGCACCCAACTGGCCTTGACGAAGAAGTTGTCCCAGTAGGGGCCGTCGGCGAACGTCTCGACCATCTTCCGCAGCCACCAGACCTGATGGTGCACGTTGCTGGCCACGGGCTCGCAGCCATACCAGCACGGCGCGAACTTGTCCCGGAGGACACGGTCGGGGCCCGGCCTCCAACCAGGATCGGCCACGTCCACCGTGGACCACTCGTCGAGGTAGGTCGTGGCGAAGGCGGGGTCGAGCGAACTGCCGCCGCGGGGATTGAGGTAGGGGAAGATGTATTTGAACGACGTGGTGCCACCCTTATTCGGCGGCACGAAGCTCACCGTTTCCAGGCCCCACTTGTAGGTATTGAACGACTCGGCGAGCGCCGGGTGCCGCCGCTTCCAGCGTTCGAGGAAGCCCTGATCGAGCTTGCCGTTGGCCCGGTTGGCCGCCATCGCTTCCCAGAACGAGACGTCTTCGTTGGCGGGGAAGACGTCGGTGACGAGCTGCGCCGCACCCCAGCCGATGTTCACGCCCAGCATCGTGCCCAGGACGTCGTGCCGCCGGCCGTGCTTCGGATTCGTGAACCACCACCGCCGCCAAGAGACCGGCGCCGTGGGCATCGGCTTGGCCGGCGTGGCCTGGAGTGCGAAGCGGATCGTCCGCGGCCGCGTCAGCCGGTGCGGCCGGGCGACGAGGTTCAGCCGCAGGTTCACCGTCTCGCCGTCGCGGTCGATCTCGAAGGCCGGCACGTTTGGATCGGAGATCCAGTCTCGGTCTTTGTCGGCCGCGAAGCAGATGCCCCGCTCGGGCCCGCCGACGAACACGTAGGGCACGAACGTGCCCAGCATCTTACCGCCCGGGAGATTGGCAGAGTCCCACACCTTGCCCGTCCCGACGGGCACGCGGCCCGCGTAGTGGTGCCGCAGCACCGTCGTCACCGGATGGAGGAGCCAGGCCTCGGAGGCCTTGAGCGGAATCACGAGCTGCACGCGGTCGATCTCAGCAGCCGTGGGGGCGAGCGCGAGCGTGAATTCGGTGTAGCCGTCGTAGTCGTAGGCGAAGTCGGTCGTGCCCTCGAGGTCGCCCGCCTTCCAGACCGCGTTGCCCGCCACCCGTGTCGGCTTCCGATCCGTGATCGTCGGCGCCGCGCCGGTGGCCGCGACCGTCCGACCGCCGGCCGTCGCCTCCAGGCGTACCGGCCCGGCGAGGATCTCGCGGCCCTGGCTCGTGACCTGCTTCCAGAGTCCGGCCGGGCCGTGCTCGTGTGTGCGGAGCACGCACGAGACCCGCGCGGCGGATTCGTCCACCGCAAGCGGCTCGAAGGGCGGGATCACGACGTCGTCGAGGCCGAGCTTTTCCTGCTCCCAGGGAAAGGTCTGCCGGTAGCACCAGCGGGTGAGCCTGATGGGCGCCTCGCCCCCCTCGATCGTGAACTCCACGAAATAGAGGGCGGGCCCCAGGTCGGGCAGTTCGAGGTTCTCGCCCGCGGCCGACAGCGGAAACATGCCCGAGCGTTCGGCCAGCGGCCGCTCGCTCCCCTCGGCGCGGACGGCGATCTTCCAGCCGGTCGCCCCGGCCGGGGGCTTGGGAAGATGGAACCGCAGCAGCCGCTGCGACGGGAAAAAGCCGTAGCGGAAGTCGATGTCCTTCGGGCCGGGATCGGGCAGAGGGGCCGCCTCCGGAATGGCGACCTCGTCGATTTTCAGGTCGGCCTGTCGGCCGCCGTCGGCCGCGACGATCACCAGGTGCGGGATGCCGAAGAACGCCGCCGACATGCCGGTGTGGCCGGGCACGGTCACCTTGCCGGCCGGCATCTTGCGGCGGTAGACGCGGTCGAGCAGGTTGCCCGAGCGAATCTCCATCTCGGTCGGCTCCCACTCGGCCGGCGGCACGTAGCCGGCGCGGTCCAGGACGCCGAGATAGACGGTGGCGGGCTGGTTCGTGCGGAATGACCACTCGGGCGCGGGCTTTACGCCGTCGCCGCGAGGCGGCGCGATCACGGCCAGGCCGTTGAGCGCGGCGGGAAACTCCGTCACCGCCGGGCCGCCCGCGAACCGCTTGCCGTCCCAGCCGCCGCCCGGCGTCAGGACGGGCGGCGCGGCCAAGACATCCCCCAGCTGCAGGCAGACGAGAAAGACGGCGAACCAGGAAACGAGGCGGCTGGCAAGGGATCGCATGCGCGAACTCCGGGAAAGGCGCAACAGAGTCCTCTGGGCCGCCGTCGCCATGCCGAAAAGCCTAGTTGCGGTGACGCCCCGTGTGGCACCGGCCGTTCGGCCGGTGCCCCGTCGAAGCCATGCCTTCATGTGACAGCAGAATGCAGCAACGATGTCGGTGCAGACTGGCAGTCTGCACATGGCTTCTTCTGCAGAGTGCCACTCTGCGGCCACGAGGGGAGCGGCGGCAACGCCACCGGCCACCAGGTCAGACGCCGTCGATCACCAGGGGCGTGCCTGCCAGCCGGAGGTGGCGATCGGTGGACCAGCAGGTCCGGCACTTTCGCGCCCGCGCCAGGTGTAGACCGACGGCATCGGCGAGCGTGAGGTCTTGATCCGCGAACCGTCTCAAAACCGCCGTGGCAGCGGCCATCTCCTTGGGGCCGACCGGCACGATGACCAACGGTGTCAGTGCCTCGACCAACGCCAAAAACTCACGCGCTCGCGTGCGGTCAAACCGCCGCAGGAACCAGCCGTGGCCTTCGGCAACCACGAGGGCCGTCGTGCACAGCCGGGGCGGATCGGCAAACAGCCTCGCGAACAGGGCATGGTGGCTGTCGGACGCGTCCATGAAGGCGATCAACGCCGACGTGTCGACGTAGGCCTCATGGCTTGTGGCCATAGACGACCTCGTCGATGCGGTCACTGGCCCGTGGGTCGCCCGACTGAACGCTTCCTGCAAACCTCATCCAGGCCGGCCGCCCGCCCGGAGGCAGCAGGCGTTGGAGCGAACGACGAAGGAGTTCCGCAAGCGAAATCCCTTGCCGCTCCGCCTCAGCCTTCGCGGCGGCGTAGTCCTCTTCCCGCAGGCTGATCTGGGTGCGAATCATGATAACACTTTACAGTGAAGCGTTATCATCGGCAAGCCCGCTGCCCGCTCAAGGGGTAAGCCTGCAGAGTGAACCCCGTTGCAAGCCGCAGTTTGGCACTCTCGGGCCACACACGTACAACGACGGTCAGAGACCGCCGCTACAGAGGCCGGCGGCGGTGCTTGAGCATGAGACCGGCGAGGCCCACGCCGAGGCCGGCGAGCACGAGCGTCGCCGGTTCGGGGACCACCACCAACTGGATGCTGTCGGCGTTGTAGACGAGCGTGCCGTTCGAGTTCACGGCGTTCGTCGTAGTCGGGTTGTTGTACGTCGTGCCGTTGTACTTCACGGTCGCGAACTGCCCGGTGAGGCTGCCGGAGGCGAACGTCGCCAGCGTGTAGGTGCCGGGAATCGTGAACGCCGCCGGGCCGACGAGGTCGAGAATGCTCGACCCGCCGAGCGTAAGGCTGCCAGCCCCCGTAAGGGAGAGCAGATCCGACGTGAACACAGCGGGATTCGAGTTGAGCTGGGCGAGGAGTGAGCCTCCCGACGAGAAATCGGTTTTTCCGCCGTTCATCGTGAGCGTGCCCAACGCCCCCGCCTGACCGGGCGCGAGGATGCCGGCGATCGCGGCCGTGGACGTGCTCAATAGGCGAATCGTGCCCGCGCCACCGAGCGTGGCTCCCGCCGCGACTGAGTAGTTTTTCTGGCCCGTGAACGTCACCGGCGAATCATTGGTCCTGTCACCGGTCGTCCCGTTGATGAGCAGCGCGCCCGCGGAGACGGTCGTCTGCCCCCCGTTTCCATACGTGCCCGTGATCGCCAGCGTTCCGGCGCCGAGCTTCGTGAACGGGCCGTTTGCATAATGAAACGATTCCGTCAGGCTGCTGAACGTCAGCGTGGCTGCGGCCTCCGTGACCGTGAACTGCGCGGAACTACTCGGAAAGTATTGGACGCCTTTGGTGAAAGTGAGACTGTTAGTGCCGTTGAACACGATGTTCGGGTCGTTAGCGAAAGTCACCGTATTGGCGACCGTCCGGTTGCCGTTGCCGGCTTCGAGTCGGCCGGCGTTTAGCCAGTAGAGGTTTCCTGTGCCAAGCGCGGTGTCGCTGCCTACCACCAGCGTGCCGGAGGACACACTCACGCCGCCCTTGAAGGTCGTTTGACCGGCGACGCCGGTGAAACTGTTGTTGCCGTTCAGCACCAGCCGGCCGAAGCCCGAACCACCGTTGTTTTCCAAACTGAGGCCGCGATCGCCGGAGATATCGCCGTTGACCGTGAAAGTGCCTCCTGACAGCCGGAAGGCCACGGCGGCATTACCACCCGTGGAACCGGTGAGCACGAGCGGCGCGTTAATCGTCACGTTGACGGTCGCTTCCGGGCCAATGATGGAGTTGCCAGTGGACGTTCCCGTGTTGAAGGTCAGGCTGTTGCCCGAGGTCGTGGAGCCCGCCGCGTTGTTGATCGTGTAGCCGGCGGTCGAGACGCCGAGTTGGGATGACCCAGCGAAGGCGATGTCGTTCGCCAGCGTCAGCGTGCCGGCCGTGCCGCCGAGGCTCGCCCGGTTGCCGTTCGCCCACGCCTGCAGGGCCCCCGTGGCCGATCCGTTTCGCCACGTCAGATCGGTGGTGTTCCACGTGCCTGTGCCGCCAGTGCCGGCCGTGCCGCCGTTGGCATCCCAAAACAGATTCGACTGGGCCTGGGCCGTCCCAGCCACGAACACGCCCATGGCGAGGGCAAGCCCGGCCACGATGCGACACGCGCACCGATGACGGGATTGGGTCGACTGAAGACGCGTGCTCAGCGCTCGCGAGCCGGCATCGGTTGGGATGGTGATTTGTCGGGCCATAGGAAAACCCCCGCGGAAAAACGGTTAGATTCAGTCGAGCAGTAAATCCAGCGGTGTACCAGAAAGTTACAGCGGCCCGGCCGAACGCCATACCGGCCGTTCGGCCGGTGTGGCCGAATTTTTGATGCCCGCCGCCACGCCGAGCCCAAAAGAGCCGGCCGCGTTCCGGCAAGGCATTTCCGCAGAGTGCCACTCTGAGGCCACAAAGGGGGCCCGACGGTCAGAGACCGCCGCTACAGCGGGGGCGGAGGGGCGTGGAAAATGCCCAACTCGAAACCCCGGGAGACCGCCTCGGCCCGATCGGCGGCCCCGAGTTTTTCGAGGATCGCCGCCACGTGGCCCTTCGACGTGCGTAGCGAGATCCCCAGCCGGCGGCCGATCTCGTCGTTGCTCAAGCCCTGCCGCACGAGGCCGAGCACCTCAACCTCGCGAGCCGTGAGCCCCGCGCGCACCACCGGCGGCGCGGCGGCAGCCGGCCGCACGCCCTTGGCTCCGCAGGACTTTCCGGCGTGGACGTCGCGGATGGCCGCAAAGATTTCCCGGGCATCGACCTGTTTCGTGAGGTAACCACGGGCGCCGGCGGCCAGCAGCGTCTCGGCCTCCTCGGCCGACTCCGACGACGTGAGCACGAGCACGCGGGCATGCGCCGCGTGGGTCTTGAGCCAAAGCAGCGTTTCCATGCCGGTCTTGCCCGGCAACCGCAGGTCGAGGAGGACGACGTCGGGCCGCAGCCGGGGCAGGGCCTCGATGGCGGCCTCGGCACTGGCCGCCTGGCCGACGAGTTTGAAATCCGCCTGCGATGCCAGGAGGCTGCCCAGCCCCTCGCGGAACACCGGATGATCGTCGATGATGAGGATGCGAATCGTCGCCGACACGGCCATTGCGCCTGAGAGAATCGCGAACCAATTCCTTCCCTTCCCGAGAGGATAGGCATGGGCCCGACCGCGATGCAAATCATCCGTTTGGCCGCGGTCAGCGTCATGCTGGCCGTGGCAACCGCCGGCGCCAGAGCAGACGTTCCCGTCACGCCCATCGCCAACCTGCGGAGCCGCTCCGTGGAAGAGATGCAGGCCCGGCCGCCCGTCACGATCCGCGGGGTCACGACGTGGCAGGCAAAACATGCGATGATCATCGTGCAGGACGAGACGTCGGCGATGTTCTGCTACCTGCCGCGGAGCGACGCGAGCGACGAGCCCGCGGAGGGAGGGCTCGACGCGGCGATTCGGCCCGGCATGCAGGTGGAAATCGAGGGCACCGGCGATTGGGGCGGCTTCGGCCCGCGGGTGAGGATCGCGAGAATCCGGCCGCTCGGCCCGAAGCCGCTGCCGGAGCCAAAGGTCGTCGATCCGGTGCAGGCCGCGGAGGGGGCGCACGACGTGGAGTTCGTGCGACTGCGAGGCGTCGTCGTCGGCTGGAGGGCACACAAAAACTCCGATGTCGAACTGATCCTGGAGGCCGGCGGCCGGCCGTGCTCCGCGTTCTGCACGGCGGACGCGGCGCCTGCGGATCCCGCCGGACTCGTCGATGCGGTCGTGACCGTCGACGGGGCCGTGTTTCCGCGGACCAACACGCGCGGCGAGTGCCTCGAGATCTACCTCGTCAGCGTGCCGGCCGACGGCGTGCGGGTGGTGGAACCGGCGGCAGCGGCGCCGTTCGACGCGCCGCACGTGGGCCTGGAGGCGATCGCCCGGTTCAAACCCCGCGAGCGGCCGGGCCGCCTCGTGCAGACGGAGGGCACCGTGATCCACGCGGTGCCGGGCGAGACGATCCATCTCCAGGACGGCGCCGGCGGCATCGTGGTCAAGACTGACTCGCGCGAGCCCGTCGCGGCCGGCGACCGCGTGGCCGTGGCCGGCTTTCCAGACTTCAGCGGGCCGGTCGCCGGACTCAAGCATGCCCTCGTCCGCCGAATCGGCTCGGGCCCGGCCCCGGAGCCGCGATCCATCGCACCCGACGCGATCGTGGCCGCGAACATGCAGGCGCACAGCGTGCGGAAGATCGCCGCGCCGGGCGACTTCGTCGGCTGCCTCGTGCGGCATCCCGCCACGCTCGTCGAGGCTCGCTCCACCGAGACCGGCGGCGAGTTGTTGCTGCGAGCGGGCGAGTCGCTCGTCACGGCCCGGGTGCGGGGCGCAGACTTCCCCCGGCTCGCGTGGCTCGCGCCCGGCAGCGAACTCGAGGTGACCGGCATCGTCGAGCCGGGCTGGAGCCGCGAACCGCAGGCGGTCCCCGACCGGATCGGCCTGCTCGTCCGGTCGGCGGCCGACGTGCGGCTCGTGCGGGCACCGCCGTGGTGGACGCCGCGGCGGCTGCTCGTGGCGCTCACCGCGGTGGCCGGCGTGCTCCTGGCGGCGGTGGCCTGGGCGTTCACGCTCAAACGCGAGGTGGCCGTGCAGACCGAGCGGGCGGCGGGCGAGATCGAGAAGCGCCGCGAGGCCGCGATCGAGTTTCGGGCCGCGCTCGCGGAACGGAATCGGCTGGCCAACAACCTCCACGACACGCTCCTCCAGGGCCTTGCCGGCGCCGTGCTCCAGCTCGACGCCTCCCGCTACGCGCTCGCCGCCGGCGGCCGCGAGGGGGCTGAGGGCCTGCTCGAGAAATCGAAGCGAATGGTGCAGCACGCGGCCAACGACCTGCGCAACTCGGTGTGGGCGCTGCGGGTTGCGCCGCTCGAGGGCCGCACGCTCGGGGAGTCGCTGGAGATCATGGCCGGACACATCGCGGCCGGCCCGGAGCCGAGGATCACCGTGCGCACGTCCAGCGCAATGCCCGATCTGCCGGAGTTCGTGGCCGGCAATCTCCTGCTCGTGGCCCAGGAGGCGATCCGCAACGCTGTGCACCATGCAGGCTGCAGGGCGATCGACGTCGCTGTGGCCAGCGATGCGGCCGGCGAGTCTGTGGTGCTGACGGTGCGCGACGACGGCCGCGGCTTCGATCCGGCCGCAGTGGCCGGCACCGCCCAGGGCCACTTCGGCCTCCAGGTGATGCGCGAGCGCATGGAAGGCATCGGCGGCACGCTCACGATCGATGCAGCACCGGGCCGCGGCACTGCCGTGACGGCCTCCGTCAGCCTCGGCGACGCCAACGGCACCGAAGCCTGACGCGGCCGAAGCCTGACGCGGCCGAAGCCTGACGCGGCCGAACGGGCGGTGTCGAGCCATCGGCCGGGCCGATATCCTGCGACGCTTCGTGTAGACAATCGGCGGGAGGATTGCATGGTGACGACGAAATGGTGGGCGACGATCATCGGTCTCCTGCTCCTGGCACCCGTGGCCTGCCGGGCCGACGACGCCCTCTGGCTGCCGAGCATCTTCTCGGAAAACATGGTGCTGCAGCGCGGGATGGCGGTGCCCGTCTGGGGCCGGGCCAAGCCCGGTGCGGCGGTCGCCGTGACGCTCTACGACGGCGGCAAGAAACTGGCGGCCGGCGAGGCCGTGGCTGCGGCGGAGACGGGCTGCTGGCGGGTGGACCTGCCGGACCTGCCCACGGGCGGACGCTACACGCTCTTGATCGAGGCCACGCACGCCGACGCGCCCGATGCCCAGCGGCGGATGTTCTCCAACGTCCTCGTGGGCGAAGTCTGGCTGTTCTGCGGCCAGTCGAACATGCTGCACCCGATGAACGCCTGCACGGAACGCGACGACGCGATCGCCCGCCGGCACGAGTTCCCGCTGATCCGCACCGCCCAAATCGGCCACCGGAGAACCGCCGAGATCACGGAACGGCAAGATGACGTGCAGGGCTTCTGGGGACCGGTCAAGTGGGAGGACGCGGGCTATCAGGTGCCTCGGAGCAGCCTTACCGACATCTCGGGCTCCTGCTCGGCCGTCGGCTATTTCTTCGCCCGATCGCTCACCGAGGCGCTCGGCCGCGACGTGCCCGTGGCGGTGATCGAGATCGGCGCCATCCTGCCGGTGCAGAGCTGGGTGGACGAGCCCGAACTGGAAACCGCCCCAGTGCTGACGGCCCTGAAAGGCAAGGGCTATCCCGATGCCACCAGCCGCGCCTTCAAGGCCAACATCGCGCCGCTCGCTCCCTATGCCTGTCGCGGCGCGATGTACTACCAGGGAGAGATGAACGCCGGCAACGGCCTCGTTTACCAGGCCGGACTCACGGCCCTGATCGCCAGCTGGCGGCGGGCCTGGGCGCGGCCCGACCTGCCGTTTCTGGTCGTGCAACTGCCTGGCTTCATCAGCCATCAGGCCGGCAAGACGGCGCTCGACATGGATGCCGCGTCACTGGCGAAGTTCGCCGGCCAGAACGCGAACCACGGCTTCATCCCCGTCCGCGAAGCGCAGTTTCGCGTCAGCCGCGAGGTGCCCAACGTCGGCCTCGTCGTGACGCTCGATCTGGGGGAGAAGTTCGACATCCATCCGCCGCGCAAGCGGGCGGTGGGCGAGCGGCTCGCGCTGCAGGCGCGGAAGAAGGCCTACGGCAAGAAGGACGTCGTCGCCGACGGCCCGGTGCCGCGCGAGTTCGAGCACCGGGAAGGTGGCTTTGCCATTCGCTTTGACGGCGTGGGCAGCGGGCTCATGTCGCGGGACGCACTCTCGGGCTTCGAGGTGGCCGACGCCGCGGGCGTCTGGCATCCAGCCACGGCCGTGATCACCGGCGATTCGCTCGAGGTGCGGGCCGCTGGCGTACCGGAGCCGACGGGTGTGCGCTATGCCTGGCTCGGATACCCGGAGGCGACGCTCTTCAACCGCGAAGGGCTGCCGGCCACGCCGTTTCGCCACCCGGCGATCGGGCTCGACCAGATCCAAAAGGAACGCAAGCCGGCACGCTCGCCGTGAGCCGGGATGGTGGAACGGGTTTTCAACGGCCAGCCTCTCAGACGCCCACGAATTGAGTACACACCCCGGAGACGCTTCCATGGCATCGGATCGTCGCCTGCTTGATCGGCAGCGTCTCGTCACTTCACGAGAATCAGCGCAAAATCGTGATGCGGAATCACCAGCTCGAACACGCCCGGCGCCAGGGTTTTGAGCAAGCCCGGAACGTGCTCCTCGAGGTCGAAATCCATGTCCTCGTCGGCGGGCATGGCAAGACTAGAGTCGGGACCGGCCGGCGGCTTGATCGAGCGGGCACTCTCGGTTTTCGTGCGGCCCGCCTTCAGCTCCACATCCCAGGCCTGCGCGGTGTTCGCGACGCCGAGGGCGGCTAGGTGGAGTTCGAGGCGGATGGTGTAGGCTCCGGCGTGCTTCCGTGGTTCGCCGGCTGTCGGAGCCGCGGCCCGGGGCGTGGCCAAGCCCCGTTGCTGCGCGTCGTATTCCTCCAGCGACGGGCCCGCCGGCTGGCCGCCCGGCTGCACCTTGCCGGACGCCGCCGCGGGGCCGAAGTTGCCCAGGGCGATCATGGCCTTGCCGCCGCGCGCCAGCACCAACGCCCGGTTGTCGGCCCCCTCTGTCTTCAGCGGAAAGCCCTCTTCCCAGGAGCGATAGACGCGGCAGTCGGGCTGGCCGTAGCCGAACCGCGCGAGTTCGGTCTGCACGAACGACACCTCCTTGGTTCCCTGGTGCATCCGGATCTCGTGGGGAAAGCAGACCGCCATCCCGGTGCGATGCAGCCAGTCGCGGGAAACCCCGGCGCCCCCCTTGAGGATGTTGCCGGTGATGCCCACCGACAGGTTGCCGGTTTGGAGCCCCAGGCTCTGGGCCAGGATCAAATCGAGATCCATGCGATCCTGCAGGTCCATGCTCCCGAGACGCCCCTGGTCGCGCCATTCCCAGTCGAGGTTGACCGTGCCGAAGGAGAGCATCGGCACGATGTTGACGTTGGTCATGTGGATGTAGGTCAGCGGCCGCCTCCCCATGACGTGCATCATGGTGGCGGTCCGCTTGACCAGGTCGCGAAAGCCCATCAGGTTCACGCCGGCCCGTGGGCGACCGTCGTCGTCCACGTATCCGGGCCCGCCCGCCTCCGCGGGCACATAGTTCGGCTGGAGGAAGAAATTGTCCCAGTAGATGCCGTCGGCGAAGGTGTCGAGCATCTTTCGGTGGTAATAGAGCAGCATGTCGATGCGGCTGGGCACCGGCTCGACCTCGTACCAGGAGGCGAAGCCGGGATGGGCCGCGTGGGCCCGCCGGGGCCGCTCGAAGGTGCTGCGACTGCTCCAGGCCGGATCCACGATGTCACCGGCCAGCCATTCGTCGATGAAGGTGGTGAGAAACTCCCGCGTCTCGCCGCTCGCCCCGCGGGCGTTGGTGTACGGGATCAACCAGTGGACCTTCGTGGCCTCCGGGAGATTGGTGGGCGTGAAGCTCGACCATTCGAACCCGGCCCGCATCGCCGGCTCGAACTGCTGCCGTTGTTCGTCATTGAGGGTGGCATACCGGTCGAACCACCGCTGGGCATAGTCCTTGTCGAGTTTTCCCGAGCGGCGCTGTTCGGCCAGCTTCTCCCAGAAGGAGTAGTCCTTGCCGTCGGGATAGACCGAGGTGGCAAAGTGCCGCCCACCCCAGTAGCCGTTGCCGCCCCAGAAGGTGACCTGCACGCTCGCGACGTCCTTATCCGTGCCCGTATTCGCCCACCACCGCCGCCAGTTGACCGGCTCCTCCGGCATCGGCTTCGCGGGCGTGGCCTGGAGGGCGAAGGTGAGGGTGCGGGCCCGGGCGAGCCGCGCCGGCTTGGCGATCAGGTTGAGCCGCAGCAGCACCGTGTCTCCTTCGCGGTCGATGACCATCATCGGGGTGGCCTTGTCCGTGATCCAATCGCGGTCGTTGTCGGCCGCGAAGCAGATGCCGCGTTCCGGCCCGCCGACGTAGATGTAAGGCACGAACGTTCCGTTGACGCGGTCGGGAACCTGCGACGATTCCCAGACCCGGCCGGTCGGGCCCGCCCCCGCGGGCAACGCCGGAATCCGTCCGGCGTAGTGCTGCCGCAGCTGGGTCGTGACCGGATGCACGAGCCAGGCCTCGGCGGCCCGCAGGGGGATGACGAGCTGCACCCCGTCAACCGCGGTTTCCGTCGTTGCGAGTTCGAGCGTGATGGTGTTCATCCCGTCGTAATCGTAGGCGAACCGCGTCGTGCCCTCGAGCGGGCCGGCCGTCCAGGCGGCTTCGCCGCGCACCTGTGACGGTGTGGCCGCGGTGATGCGGGCCGGCTTGCCCTCGGCCGTGTGCACCTTCCCGCCCTGGGAAACCTCGATACGCACCGGCCCGGCGAGCAGCTCGCGGTCCTGGCTGATCACCTGCTGCCAGAGCCCGGCCACGCCGTGCACATGGCGGCGCAGCACGCTCTTCACCACCGGACCGTCGGCCTCGACTGCCAGCGGCGTGAAGGGCGGGATCACCACGTCGTCGCGGCCGAACTGGTTCCCTTCCCACTCCGGCCGGTCGCGGCGGATGCCGCGTTCCTCGATGACCGGCTCATCGCCGCCGGTGAGCGTCAGCGTGAGCGTGTAGTCGCCCTCGGGCAGGTCCGGCACCGGCATGGCCTCGCCGCCCGCGGCGGTCGGGAGCTTGCCGGAGCGTTCGGCCAGCACCTCCCCTCCCTTCTCCGGACGCAGCGCGAGGTGCCAATCCGTCGCGTCGGCGGGCGGCTCCGGCAGATGGAATCGCACCAGATTGTGTGACGGGTAGTAGGCGTAGCGGTAATCCAGCGAGAGATCGGTGAAGTGACAGAGCAGGTCACTCTGCTCGGGCGGCGTCGAAAAAATCTGCACCTCCGCCGCACCCGCTTTCTTCCCCTCGTCGTGAATCGAGCGAAACTCCAGCCGCAGCGTGCGGACGCTGACCGGTGCGGGGAGCGTGACGGCCTGCGGGCCATGCCCGTTGCGGAAGCCGCCCTCGACGACCGGCGTGCCGGCGTCGTCGAGGTAGATGGCGTAATCCTTGAACGCCTGGAAGCCCCAGGTCGTGTCGCCGTAATAGACCACCGTCGAGACCGTGACCGGCTCGGGCCAGGTGAAGACGAGCGACGCCGGCGGCTGACCCTGGCCGGGTGTGGCCGCCCAGACGCGGCGATCGACGCGGCTGCCGACGGCAGGCACGAAGCCGTCGGCCACCTGGGCCGCCGCGCCGGGAAAGGTTTCGCTGCTGGCGCTGATCTTGGCCCGTGGAGCGAGGTCAGGGTTGTCGGCCGCATGAATCGGGCCGGCAAGCAGGCCGACGGCGACACCGAGGAGCAACCAAGCGAGTTTCATGGGGGAACTTTCATCGCGGCGTCGATCTCGGCACGGTCGAACCGTTTCGAGCCGTGGCTCGAACGACTCTCGGTCCTACCCCGTCTCATCCACCTCGTCCACCGGCCGATCGGCCGGTGAGCGCGGCGATCCGCTCCTGTATGCTCAGGGCACCCATCATTGGAAGCAGGACATGCGAGATGTTCCTCTCATCAGGCTCCTGGCACTCGTAGGCTTTGTGGTGGGCGTCGTCCGGACGACCGAGGTGGTCGGCACAGATCCGGCTGCCGCGGCCGGGCCATGGCTCGACCGCCGATTGAGGGGACCGCCTTCATGCACGTTCGAATTTCGGTGTTGATCCGATCTACCCTGCTGGCGATGGCTGCCCTCGCGTCGATTGGCCAGATCATCGGCGCGGAGCGCAAAGCCGACGTGATCGTCTACGGTTCCACGCCGGGGGGATTCTGCGCGGCCCTTGCTGCGGCCCGCGCAGGCGCAACGGTGATACTCCTCGAACCGACCGATCATGTCGGGGCGATGAATACCGGCGGCTTAAGCCACTGTGACTCGAATCAGATGGTTCGCACAACCCTGATGGGACTGTTCGACGAGTGGCACACTCGCATCGTGAAGGACTACACCGATCGCGGACTCCCGCCACCCTACGACCCAGCCAAAAAGGACCAGGGGCCATGGACCTTTGAGCCGCATGTTGCGATGCGGGTGACGATGCAAATGCTCGCCGACGCTGACGTCACGGTGCTGACCGAGTGTTCCCTGCGGTCGATCACGAAAGACGGCCCGAGGATCACGTCGCTCGTCACAACACAAGGGACATTTCATGCCCGCGAATACGTGGACGGCACGTACGAGGGCGACCTGATGGCGGCCGCCGGAGTCGACTGGACGATCGGCCGAGAGGGCCGCGAGGAATACGGTGAGTCGCTGGCCGGAAAGCAGTACCCGAAGCAGCAGATGGCGATAAGCGGCTTCGATGAAGAGGGCAAGCTGTTGCCGTTGCTCACCACGGCCGATGCCGGGCCTGATGAGGCTGGTGACCGAAACGTCATGGCCTACAGTTTTCGACTGTGCCTGACACAGGATCCGAAGAACCGCGTTCCCATGCCCAAACCCGCCAACTATGACCCAGCCCGTTTCGCGGTCATCCGACGGGCGTTCGGGGCGGGTGAGCGACGGATCGGCTTCGACCTGTATCCACTGCCGGGAAAAAAGTTCGACGGCAACAATTCGATCGGCGGACAGTTCTCGATTGGCCTGATCGGCGGTGGAACCGACTGGCACTCGGCCGATGAAGCGGGGCGGAGGAGGATCTGGGAGGCGCACAAGCAGTACACGCTCGAGCTGTTTCACTTTCTGACGACCGATCCTGCTGTCCCGAAGGACCTCCGCACCGAGTATGCGAACTTGGGCCTGTGCAGGGACGAGTTCGCCAGTTCCGACCACTTCTCGCCGGCACTCTACGTGCGTGAGTCGCGTCGCATGCGAGGGCTGTATGTGATCAGCCAGAGGGACATCCTGGAGTCACCGGAGAAGGACGACCCGATCGCGATTTCATCGTTCCCG
>Ga0315900_10006041_pt1 | contig 16417 bp, 22 predicted proteins | sample LakEriMetagenome_FD_203521 | JGI IMG/M metagenome (GOLD analysis project Ga0315900, IMG submission 203521) | Freshwater fungal communities from buoy surface, Lake Erie, Ohio, United States - Buoy 12 MA114 | ecosystem: Environmental > Aquatic > Freshwater > Lake > Lake biofilm | place: USA: Lake...
TACATATGAACAAGAGTAGTTCTCCTAAAACCTTACCTGAAATAATATCTTATTGGAAAGGTTTTAAAGGTAATAATTTTAATATTGATTTATATATAAAAATATGCTTGGCTAAAGCTAAATTAATAAATCATGAAAAAGACTGAAAAGCTTACCAGAGTAAGATTAGATGAACTAGGATTATATCTACAAACAATATATCAAGAATATGGCAGTAAAACTAATCAAGAATATGCTGATTTAGTACAAGAACATTTTAAAGTAGAATGTACTGTTCACGATATAGAGTTTATAGAAGATCTAGAGCATCATAAAAAACAATTAGATTATGAACTAATATCTCGAAGAGAAGAATATTTTAGATCTCAAGGATTATCAAACTTTTTAGATTATGAATGATAGTATAATACAACAAATTATAGAAAAATTAGAAAAAGAATATGATTTAGCTAATTCTGTAGAATCTAAAAGTATATTAGTATATTTAATAGGATTGTTAAAGAATAACTATTTAATAAAAGAAAAAAATCTTTTGGAAAAATTTTATATCAAAGGCATTTTACAAGGCATAGATAGTTTTAAAAATAACAACGATTTAAAATCTTTTGACGATATTTATAATGATAAAAAATTATAATCATGGAAAATATTGTATTAATAGTAGCAACAATAATAATATGGCTATACATGGGTATGTATGGTTACATTTATTGGACGCAAAAAAGTAATGATTACTTACACAGAAAATGGAGAAGAGATGAAATAAAATTAATACCTATAATGGGCATATTAGGTATTTTTTCTTATTTAGTGGGGCATATTATTTTTAATAACAACAAATATAAAAACTAAAAAAAAAATTATGGAGAATTACAAAATAGTAGAAAACACACATGGTTCTTTTAATATTAAAAAAAGAACATTATTATTCTTTTGGAAATATTTACCTCATCCAAAATATCCTAATGTAATATGGCATAGTAAAACACGCAGAGGTGCACAAGCTTATGTAAATTTATTAAGCAAATAAGATAATTATTATCTGTAAAATCTTAAATTATTATGATTTATTTAGTAACTAACCAACGGAGTTTATTTAATTCCGTTGGTTACATTATATGTGATGTAGAAGAATCTTTAAAATATCTAAATAACCTTGATATAATAGCAGTCGATACAGAAACTATGGGTATGGATCCTTATACCTGTCCTTTAGTTTCTTTGCAACTAGGCGATAATGATAAACAATATGTAATAGACACTAATACTGTAGATATTAAAGTATATAAAGAATTGCTAGAAAGTAAAACATTAATATTTCATAATGCAAAATTTGATTTAAGGTTTTTATATCATCATAGCATAGTGCCAAAGAAAATATTTGATACTTTTTTAGTAGAGAGAATACTATTTACAGGCATAGACTCTGCAAGAAAATCTTTAGATGCTGTAGTACATAAATATTGCAAAATAGAACTTGATAAAACTGTACGTGGTGCTATTCACAGAGAAGGTTTGAGTACAAGAGTAATAAAATATGCTGCTTATGACGTAAAGTTTCTTCATGAAGTAATGAGAAAACAACAAGTATTTCTACAAGAACATAATTTAACTCGTACTGCTAGTTTAGACAATGAGTTTGTTAAAGTTCTAGCTTATATAGAATATTGTGGTTTTTATCTAAACCCTAAAGATTGGCAAAAAAAGTGTGAAGAAGATTTAAAAGATCTAAACATTATAAAAGCACAATTGGATCAATTTATCTTAGATAATCCTGAAAAGTATAGCAAATATATAGACAATCAATTAAGCTTATTTGATGAAGGAACAAAATGTAAATTAAATTGGGCTTCCTCTCATCAAGTAATTCCTTTTATGCAAAGTCTAGGTGTTGATACTCTTACTAAAGATAAACAAACAGGCTTAACTAAACATTCTGTAGATAAAAAAGTAATAGGGCCGCAAAAGAAAAAACACCCGATTATCAAAACTTATATAGAATTTACTGAACATCAAAAAGTTGTAAGTACTTATGGTGAAAACTGGTTTAATTATATTAATCCTGTTACTAAACGTGTACATAGCAATTATCAGCAAATTATGAATACTGGTAGATTATCTAGTGGTCAAAAAGGAGATAGAAAGAAAAACTTACCGCAATTACCTAATATGCAAAATATACCTAGCGATTCTAGAACTAGATCATGTTTTCAAGCACAAAAAGGTAATAAACTTATAGTAAGTGACTATTCTGGCCAAGAACAAATAGTATTGGCTAACAAAAGTTTAGATCCTGATTTATTATATTTTTATTCTCAAGGTCTTGGTGACATGCATAGTTTTGTTGCATCTAAGATTTTTCCTGAGCTTAGTAATCTAACTCTAGACGAGATTAAAAATAATCACAAGGAAAAACGACAAATTGCTAAAGGCGCTGGTTTTGCTATTAATTATGGCGGTACAGGCATTACTATTTCTCAGAATCTTTCTATTTCTATGGAAGAAGGCGAAAAAGTATATCAAGAGTATTTTAAAGCATTTCCTGGATTAGCTAATTATTTTAAACAAGAAAAACAAAAGGCTCTAAAACTAGGCTACATAGAATTTAACTCTGTAAGCAATCGTAAATGTTTTATAGATTATTTTGAAGACTTTACTAGAATACATAATGATATTTATAATACAGAAGGTTTTTGGGAAAATTACAAGCACGAAAAAGAAAATAATACTGAAAGATTTAAATTATTTTATAAACCTAAAGTACGTGAATATTTTATGAAAAAAGGTGATATAGAACGTATGTCTCTTAATTATCCTATTCAAGGTTCTAGTGCTGACATTACAAAACTTGCAGGTATATATTTCTTTAGATATTTAGAAGAAAATAATCTAGTATTTAAAGTTCTTATGCCTAATGTAGTTCATGACGAGTGGATTGTAGAAAGTCCTGAAGATATGGCTGAAGAAATAAGTAAAGTCTTAAAACAATGTATGGAAGATGCTGGTAAATTATTTTGCCCTGTTGTAAAATTATCTGCTGATCCTCAAATAACTGATTATTGGCAACATTAAAGATAAAATATGGAAAAAGATATAAATTTTAATGAATTTGATGTATTGATAAATACTTATGAAAAGAAAATAGAAGTATTAAAAAAATGTAAATATTATTACAATTATTTTAAAAGAGTAAAAAATTCTAAAAATAGTTATTTAGTAGAGCTACGTACTAAAATAGGTAAAGAATTATATGATATGGGCGCTAATCTTACTGAAGTAGGTAAAGCTATTGGAAGAAACCATTGTACTGTAATTCATAATAGAAAAACAAATGCTTATAAATATATAGAAGATATAGTAGCAGAAAATGCTGACTATTGGATAGAAAATAATCTATATCCAAGAAGTATTAGTATTAAAAAATATAATCAACCTTCTAAAATAAGTTTTAAATTAATAAAAAAAGATGACTAGAACAGAAAGACAAATAGAAGTTCTAAAGCGTTGGCGATTAAACAATTATAGTGGCATATTTCAAGCAGCTACAGGTTTTGGTAAAACTTATACTGCTATTATGGCTATAAAAGGCATGGTGCCAAGAGCTGGAATACAATCATGTTTGATTGTAGTTCCTACAATTGCCTTAAAAAATCAATGGGAAAAAGAATTAGAGATTCATAAAGTAAATTTTGCTGAAGTATTAGTAATTAATACTGCTATCAAACAAAATAGAAATTATGATTTTTTAATTCTTGACGAGTGCCATAGATACGCTGCAGAAAGCTTCAGGAAAATATTTGAATTAGTAGAATTTAAATATATTTTAGGCCTAACTGCTACTCTAGAACGTGAAGATAACCTTCATGAAATAATCCTAGAGTATCTACAAGTAATAGATAAAATTACTGTTGATGAAGCATTAGAAAATAACTGGATATCTCCTTATACAGTTTATAATATTGCTGTGCCTCTTAGTGCTGCTGAACAAATAGATTATAATAAATCTGATAATGCCTTTAGGCATTTTGCTGCTAAACTTGGCTATGGTGGCCAAGCTTTTAAAAATGCAGGAGCATTCTTAAAATCTAGTGATAAAGCTTTACAAGGCCAAGCAGGTGCTTATTATAATGCAATGAGAAAGCGCAAAAATATTTGTTTGAATAACTCAAATAAAATAGATGCAGTAGACAAGATTATAAAGAATATGGGAAAACGTAATGGCTTGATATTTAGTGCGACTACAGAATTTGCAGAAAGTTTGCAAGATAAACTTGGGGATATTTGTATGACTTTTCATAGCAAAATAACAAAAAAGGTGCAAAAAGAAATAGTAGCGAGGTTCAAAGACAAAAGGACTAAAGTACGTTATTTAAGCACTGTACAAGCGCTAAACGAGGGCTTCAATGTGCCTGATTGTTCTTTGGCTATTATTGCAGGCAGTAACTCAACAAAACGCACATTTATACAGCAATTAGGACGGGTAGTTCGTATGCAACCAGACAAGCAAGCAGTTATCATAAACCTTTATAGTCCAGGCACTCAAGACGAAGTTTGGATGAAAAAAAGGCTAGATGGAATTGATAAAAATCGAGTATTTTTTTGTAATTTAGATGAGTTTTTAAATCAATTTATTTATGGAGATAACCTTGAGTTTGGCGCTGATGAAGCGAGCCAACCTGACCCCGAATCAATTGGTGTTACTGAAATTACTATATCATAATGATATAGAAAGTATAGTAGCAATATTTGGTAAGTCTGAAGCGTTAATTATTAGAAATAGTTTAATTGGATCTAGTTATATTTTATCAGGAAATACAAAATTTATTGATACTATATTAAGCAAGAAAAATATTGAAAAATTACTTGATATAAGATCTGATGAGATTAACTTTTGGGAGTTTTATAATTGCTATCCTATTAAAGTAGGTCCTAGAGTATTAAGAGCTGCGGGACCTACTTCACAAATAGCATTAAAACACGAAAAAAAGTATTTAACAAGAGTTAGAACTACTGAAGCACACCAACAAGCTGTAAATGCTATACAATCTTTTGTAGCTAAACAAAAACAAGCTGGAAAATTAAATTTTCTTCCTAATATGGAAACTGTTTTAAATAATTCTATGTGGGAACAGTGGTTTATATTTATCCAAGAGACAGGTATAGAAGAACAAGAATGGAATAATGATCAAATATAGTATATGGCAAAAATTAAATATTGGGACAAGTTAAAAAATAATATTGAACGAGGCAAACAGGGATTAAATAAAGGTATCCCGTTTCAAGGCTTTACTACTTTAAGTAATCACATTAAAAATATCCAACCAGGTCGCTATGATTTAATTTTTGCAGGTACTAGTGTAGGTAAAACAGCTTTTGTCAATAGTACCTACGTGTATGGAGCTATAGATTTTATTCAAGCAAACCCTAATTATGTTCATGATGTAGAGATTATTTATTATTCTCTAGAAATTCCTCCCGAGCATCAAATTGCAAAGCATATTGCTAATTTAATTTGGAGAGAACATGGCATATTAACAAGTTTAAATGAAATACTATCTATAGGTGGGGAGATATTAAGGCCAGAAGTAGAAGAGTTGATTCCTTTATATGAATCTAGAATGCAAGAAATACAAGATAAATATTTACATTATCGAAGTACTTTGAGTCCTGAGTATTTATATAAAGATGTGATGGGGTATGCTGAGAGCAGGGGTGAGATTATAAGAAATGAAGATGGTTTAATAGTAAACTATATTCCTAAAAATCCAGGGTTAATTACTCTTATTGTGATAGATCATATTGGTTTGATTAATTATAACAGTCATAAAGATCTTAAAGAAGCAATAGATAAAGTATCGAGAACTCTAGTATTTTTTAGAAATATGTTTAATTATAGCCCTGTAGTAATTTCTCAAATTAATCGTGGGTCTGAAAATATGGAACGTAGAGAAAATGACAACTGGATGCCTATGTTAAGCGATATAAAAAACACTGGTAATATTGCAGAGGATGCTAATACCGTTATTGGTATAGCAAGTCCATTTTATTATGGAGTAGATAAGTGTTTGGGATATGATATTACTAAGTATAAAAATCGCTACAGGCTAGCAAAAATTTGCAAGAACCGTGATGGTGATGTAAATAAAATAGCTAGTTTTTTATTTATTGGAGAAATCGGTGGTTATTACCAATTACCGAAAGCAGAAGAACTTCAGGGAAATAAGCCTGAAGAATTAGCAAAAATTGATAAATACTATTTTAATCAAAAAACAAAGTAAAATGCCTATTGTAAAAAGAGTAAAAAGTAGTAATGTTTTAGAAACATTACAGCAAAATGGAAGTATTAAACTTCTAACATTAAATTTAAATTGTGTAAAAAGCCAAGAAGCTTATCAAGAATTGTTTACTCAATTTCCTGAATTAAAATATATAGATGATAACTTTGAGTTACCAGCATTATATAGATTAGGAGATTATAGTGTAGCTACAACAGAATCTGGATTAGCATTTTTATTGTTCTATACACAATTAGACAAAACTGGTGAGATGGAAATTTCAGCTTTAAAATCTTGTCTAAAAAAACTAAGCGGTGAAGCTATTAATAGTGGTAATTATATTTCATTTGCTATGATAAAACCTAGCGATGCAAAAACATGGGATATAGTACAAAAATTATTAAGCTTTCAGGAATATTTACTAATAACTATTATTGAAAATGATTAAAGATAAGTATGATTGGGTAAAAGATAAACTTACTCTGTATCCTGTACTTAGAGATTCTACTGAAAGATTGTATTATATATATCTTCTAGAGATAGATTATAATGTAAACAAACCTTTTAAACAAGTTTTAAAAGATATGGAAGCTAGGATAATTCCTTATATAGATTCTTTTGGTAGAGCTTCTCGTAAAGTACAAGAAGAACATCCTCATCTTAGAGGTAAATTGTACAATAAACGCAAAAGAAAGCAAGAAGAAGTAAAACAAGAAATTAAAGATATTTAAGCTCTAAAAGCCTTGTGTATTCTAGAAAAAATTCGTAAATTTATTAAATAATCTAAAACAATTTTATGGCACAATTAGTATTCCTGGTTGGAAAATCAGGTATGGGTAAATCTACCTCATTGAGAAACCTAAACCCTGATGAAACTGTAATTATCAACACTGATCAAAAAGCGTTGCCTTTCAAGCAGTTTAATCTAAAATATAATGAGGAAAGAAAGAATTACAAAAAGACTTCTGATGCTGTAGAAGTCTATAAAGTACTAAACAAAGTAAACAGCATGGAAAATGTTAAAACTGTTGTAATAGATACTTGGTCAAGAATTATGACTGATGCTATTATGTCACAAAGTTTTCGTGCAGAAAAAGGTTTTGACAAATGGTCTAAGATGGCTGCTAATCAATATGATTTGATTAATTACATTAACGACGGTATGAGAGATGATATAATAGTATATCTAATGGCTCATCCTGAAATTCATTTTGATGAGAACGGCTTTTCTACTGAGCGTATTGGCGTACAAGGTAAAATGCTTGAGCGCTTTGTACCAGAAAGTTTTAGCACCATAGTACTTTATGCAGAAATTATCAAACAGCCTGGACAAGCTAACAAACATGTATTTAGAACCGTATCTTCAGGTTCTGATACTTGTAAAACACCGTTAGAGATGTTTGAAACAGACAGCGTAGAAAATGATTTATTACTTGTAAATCAAAAAATTAGAGAATATTATTCAATTTAAAAAGTAAAATAAAAACAAATGGAAGATTTAATTTGGGACGGAGTACCCGCACAAAGAAAGAAAAGAGAAGAGAAATTTTCATTTCCTGTAGTAACATTGGCAGCATTAGATAAGCCAGGAGCGGGTAGAAAATTTATATTTAATAAGGCTGCACAAGAATTATTAAATATTCAAGGTGAAGAAAGAGTTTCTTTTGGATTTAGCGCTGATAGAAGTATTATTGCGGTTCGTAAAGCTACTGATATAAATTCTGGTATTCAGCTTACTAAAACTTGTACTATTAGCGACAAGAAAACTTATGAGTTTATTGCTAAGATTCTTAATTTAGATACTAGTGTAGAAAATAATTTTGAAATAGTACCTAATGGATCTTTAAATACTTTAAAATTGCATGCAAATATTCCTGTAACTGAAGAAGTTATAATGGAAGAAACTACTTATGAAGAAGATGCTGTACATACAGCTTTAGCTGAAGAAGAAATAGAAGAAGATTTTTCTGATGTAGAAGTAAGTATGGACGATATGCCATTTGCTTTAGATCCAGAGTTTTCTAGAGGAACAGAAGATAGTACAGAAGAAGGTTGGTAATTAATAATTAAATAAATAAATATGTATAATTTAAATGATTCGAGTTTTGACTCAAAAGGTAGTGTAATTATTTTTAACGATGGTAAAGCAGGTCTAGTAGAAAATGTAACTATGACTGTTTCTAAAAAGAAGCCTGAAGATAAAGAAAACGCTCCTGATTACAAAGTAATATTTACTGATGCAAACGGTGGCGAGTGTTCTACTTCTTATTGGTATGTTACTAAAGCTACTGAGTATGCTACTATTGAAGATCAAGTTAAAAAACAAGGTACAGCAATGAAGCATATTATTCATGCTATTTACGGAAAAGATTTTCAAATTCCTGTAAATGCTACAACTCCGCAACAGTTACTTGATCAGTCTATGAAAGTTATTCGTGACGGTCTTGCATCTGGTGCTAAGTTTAGAATATTTGCTACTTATGGTACTCTAAATTCTACAAAAAATTATATTCAACCTCGTAGTTGGGTTCCTTTTGTAGAAAATATGAGCCATCCTGTTACAGAGACAGCGTTGAAATTATCTTCTAATGTTGACGCAATGGAGCGTCTTACAGAAGATAATGTAGCTCCTACAAAATCTAATGAGAGTCTTGCTAATAGCATTATCTCTGATGGAGAAGATTGGTAAAAAAGTGGTTTAATTAAAATAAAGGGAAGTAGGAATTAACTACTTCCCTTTTCTTGTTATGGAAAAGATAGACTTAAATTCGTTAATGTTTAATGCTCTTATTACGAGAGATGATATACTAAAACATGTAACACAAGAAGAGATATATGGATTTTATATGAATGAAGATATTAAGAATTTAGGAGTTTATCATAGTCCTCTACGGGAAGATAATATTCCTTCTTTTGCTTTATATTTTCATAGAGTAAATCCTAATACTTTAATGTTTAAAGACTTTGCTACAGGTGACTGCGGTGACTTTGTGGTATTAGTAATGAAGTTATTCAATCTAAATTATTCTAATGCATTGTTTAAGATAGCATATGATTTTGGGCTATCTAGTTTAAGTATCTCTAGCAATAAGGTTAATATAAATTATACTAGGCTAGAACAAAAAGAACGTGTAAATCTAGCTGTAAAGCTTAGACAATGGGAAAAACATGATAAAGATTATTGGACTAGCTTTAATATTAAAAAAAGCACTCTGCATAAATTTAGTGTATTTCCAATTAGTCATGTGTTTTATAATTCTAATGCTGTCAAAACTCATAAATATGCTTATGTATATGTAGAAGAAAAAGATGGAATAGTAACTTATAAAATATACCAACCTTTTGAAAACAAACAGAAAAAGTGGATTAATAACGCTAATTATACTGTACACCAGGGTTATAAACAATTACCAGATACAGGAGAGTTATTGATAATAACTAAATCTTTAAAAGATGTTATGAGTATACACGATACTCTAAATATTGCTGCTATAGGTTTACAGTCTGAGTCTGTGATGATGAAAGAAAGTGTAATGGAAGAATATAAATCTAGATTTAAAAGGGTAGTATGTCTATTTGACAATGACGAGGCAGGTAAAAAATTATCTATCAGTTTTACTGAGAAATATAATATACCTCATTTTTTTGTGCCTGAATTACTAGGAGTTACTGACTTTAGTGACTTAGTAAAATATTCTGGAGTAGAGCAAACAATAAAAATTATAAATGAAAAATTAAAAAACTATGAGTAATCAAGAAGATCTTAGTTTAATTAGTAAAGAATTAATGTTTAAAGAGCCTTATTATGGTTTTTATATAATGAGCCTTAATAAAATTTGGGATGGTAGAATGGTTCCTACAGCGGGTGTATGTAAAAATGGTATTAACTATCAACTTGCAATTAATCCTGCGTTTTGGGAAAGTCTTAGTGCACCGCATAAAACAGGATTACTAAAACATGAGCTACTTCATATTGCTTTTGGCCATCTTACTACTTTTAGCTTTTTTTCTGATAAAGCTTTAGCTAATGTCGCTATGGACATGGAAATTAATCAATATATAGATAAAGAATACCTTCCTGAAGGTGGTATTGATATAGATGATTATGATGACTTAAATCTTGATAGAAAAGCTGGTTGTAGATATTATTATGACAAGCTTAAAAAATTCCAAGATAAGAAAAACCAAAATGGTACTTGTGGTAATCAACCTATGGATAATTTACTAGATAATATTGCTTCTGGTAATATTCCTGATCATAGTACTTGGGAAGAGTTTGAAAATATGCCTGAAGCGGAGAAAAAACTAATTGATAAACAAGCTAATAAAGTTTTACAGCAAATAAAAGATCAAACTCTTAAAGCTAGAGGTACTGTTCCTGGAGAGATAGATGGAGTAATAGTAATAGAAGAGGTAATGCCTTCTAAATTTGATTGGCGTGGGTATATTAGGAGATTTACGGGTGTAAGTACAAAAGTATATACTAAGAAAATTAGAAGAAAAGAAAACCGTAGATTTGAAGATAATCCTGGTCTTAAAATTAAAATGAAACAACATATGTTGTTGGCTATAGATACTTCAGGGTCTGTAAGTGATAATGAGCTTAAAGAGTTTATGAATGAGATTAAACATATTCATAAAGCAGGTGTAGATATTACTATTATTCAGTGTGATACTAAAATTAATAGCATAAAAGCTTATAATGGCAAAAATGAGTTAGAAATTAATGGACGTGGAGGTACTGAATTTGATCCTGTTTTAGAATATTTTAATAATAATCTAAAAAAATACACTAGCCTAGTATATTTTACTGATGGCGAGGGTTATCCAAGAATAAAACCTAAAGGTAATATGTTATGGGTTCTATCAGAGCAATCTTATATGAATGAAGAATTACCAGGTAAAGTTATTAAACTAGAATTATAAATTAATAAAAAATTATGAGTCAAGTAAAATTAAATATTGAAGAGTTAAAAGATTTTTTAAAGTATATGATTGATAATAATCAACATATACAAAATGATGGTAAAGTTCCTGTAGCTATTAATATAGAAGGTGATGCTGGTCTCGGTAAGACTTCTGCTATTATGCAGTTAGGTTCTGAGTTAAATATGCAAGTTGTAAAACTAAATTTATCTCAGCTAGAAGAATTAGGTGACTTAGTCGGTTTTCCTATTAAAGAATTTCAAGTAAAAAATAATGAAGGTAAAACATTGTGGATTACTGAGTCAGAAATTTCTACAGCAAATCAAAAAGGTTATCGCGTAGTAAGTAAAAGAATGTCCCATGCTGCTCCTGAGTGGATTCAAGGTAAAAGTGAGGGTGGTTTCTTGATTCTTGATGACTATACTCGTGCGGATCACCGCTTTATGCAAGCAACAATGGAAATCCTAGATAGACAAGAATATGTATCATGGAGATTGCCTAAAAATTGGCATGTTATCTTGACTACTAATCCAGATAATGGTGACTATAATGTTACTTCTCTTGACGTAGCTCAAAAGACTAGATTTATTTCTGTCGAGTTAAAGTATGAAGTAAATGTTTGGGCTAAGTGGGCAGAAAATATGGGAATTGACGGTAGATGTATTAACTTCATGTTGATGCATCCAGAAGTAGTAACTCAAAGAGTTAATCCAAGATCTATCACTACTTTCTTTAATTCTATTAGTTCTATCAAAGAATTTAATAGTCAATTGCCATTGATACAAAATATTGCAGAAGGTTCTGTTGGAGAAGAGTTCGGTATGATGTTTACTATGTTTATTAATAATAAACTAGATAAAATTATTACTCCTGAAGAGATTTTAACTAAACCAGAAAAAGAAGTATTTGATAATTTATTTAGTACTATTGGCAAAGATGATACTTATAGAGCCGATATTGCTAGTGTAATTAGTACTCGTTTAGTAAACCATTCTTTGGTATATGCTAGTAAAAATCCTGTTTCTGATGCTATGATAGACAGACTTTCTAAATTGATTACAGAATGCTCTAGCTTTACTGATGATTTGCGCTATGTAATGTTAAAAGATTTGTTGAATCAAAACAAAGTTAAATTTAGTAAACTAATGTTAAACACAAAGGTCATGACTATGGCCACTAAATAATTATTTATGGAAAAATTAATTAGTTTTAAAATAGACACTAATGATTATTATAATCTTAGTAAAGATTCTTTTATCATTCATGTTAATAGTTTATATGGCGTAGATCCTAAAGATTTTAGTCCTACAGAAAACACTGTTAGTTTTGTTCCTGGAGATAAAATTTATTTTCTTCCTGGAGTTAATATACCTAGAGTAAAATTAAAAGATATTGTTTTAGATTATAATATCAAAATAGTAAGAGATATTAATCAAGCAACTAAAGTTTTTACAGGTAGTAATACTTACAATAAAATATCTGACAGAAATTGGTTTTATACTTTTGATATAAAATTATTAGATAAGTTTTTAAAAGTTTTAAAAGATGCAAATCTGCTTGATGGTTATATAGAACAAAAAATAGATTTAATGATGTCAAATTCAGATTACATTAAAGTAATTACTGATTATAATACACGTAGAATATTACAAAATGCTGAATTAAATCTTTACGCAACAACATCAAATACTGATTTAGCTCTAGAATTTAATAATAATTATAATTCTTATTATGGTAATACTGTAGATCTTGATTATGTAGAGACAATTGATTATTTAACTTCTCAAAATCTAAAATTATATGATGAAAAAAGTTTATTAGATATCATAAATGGTGATGATGCATTAGTAATAAATGAAGATACATATGAAAAACTAAGTAATATGTTTAATAGTTCTGATGATGATAACCACACTGTAGCTATGGAAATTATGAGTAATAGTAAATATAAAGAAAGTCTATTTTTTATAGAATTGTTATTTTATAATTTTTCTCATAAAATGAAAGATAATAAAGCCAAAAATCATGTAAATTTTAAAAGTTTAGTTACTTATTTAAATAAAGATCTTAAATATTTACATACTAGTGTTGATGATATACTACAATCTTTAGTAAACAAAAAAGTAATAAATGAAGAATATTTGGATAAAATCTTAAAAATGTTTGAAGATGATATTATACGCAGTAATAGATTTTTCTTAGTAAAATCTATAACTATAAATACAGATATTTTCGATATTATAAAACAAGATTATACTCGTCAAGTATTCCCTGATAGAGAAGTAATTACTCCTGAAATAGAAGACAATTCTGAAGAATTAAATACCTCAGAAGAGTTAAGTTGGATCTAAAAATTTAAAATTATGGTGAGTGAGATAAAACTAGAGTTTCCTGAATTTATCACGCACATACCACAAAGTAAAAACGTATGGGTTAAAATAGGTTATAATAAAATTCATGCTTCTGTGCATTATACAACTAGAGCGGCTCTTGTAGCCGCTATGCACGGTTACATTGAAAAAAATATTCCTGAAAATCTTAGTATTCAAGCACCAATTGAAACTAAGTTAACCGTATATGCGCCTATAAACTTTGGTAGTATGAAAATGGTAAAAGACAAAACTACTGGTAAGAGAAGAACGAGTTGGGCTCCTGCAGCTCCTGAGTATAAACCTAATTGGGACATAGGAAATTTAGCATTAATATGGATTAAAGCTTTAGATGATGTATTAATTAAAAAAGGAATACTTCCAGATGATACTGTTGAATTTCTAAGAAGAACTACTTATGAGTTTATTCCTGTAAGTAATTTTAAAGATAGAAAATTAGTCTACAAATTAAAAAGTATAAAAAGATGAGTAATTATAAAGACATACAAGCGCTCAACCAGAGTATCTTAAAAAAAATATTATACAGTCCTGCAGAATTTAAAAAAGCTCAAGAGCGACAAAACAACGAAGAATCTAGCCAAGATCATTTTGTATTTGGTACAATGGTAGATATAATGTTAACAGGTACTCGAGCAGAATTTGATGAGAAATTTATTAAAGTATCCGAAGATTCTTATCCTAGTGAAACTATTGAAAAAATAGTAAGAGGTGTTTTTGATGAAATTCTAGCAGAGTATCAAGAAGATATTAATTTTTTTCCTTTTAGTGCTTATACTGATAAGATTTTACAGCATTGCAAATATCAAAATTATTATAATAATTATAAAGATGAGACTAGAGTAAGTAAGATACTTACTACTGGCACAGATTATTTTGAGTTATTACAAAATTCTGTAGGTAAAACTATAGTTACTGATATTGAGTATGCTAAAGCTGTAAATTGTGTAATGGCCTTAAAATCTGACGAGTTTACTAAAAAATATTCTGATAAAAATTATCCAAAACATTCTCCAGATGATTTAGAGTATTTAGATAAAGTAGTCATTATGTTTGAATATGAAGGCTTGCAATTTAAAGGTGAGTTAGATAGAGTTATGTTAGACCATGATAGAAAAGTAATTACTCCAATAGACTTTAAAACTACTAGTAAAAGTATTATTAGTTTTAAACATGAGTTTTGGAAATATCGTTATGATTTTCAAGCAGCAGTATATCGTTACGGGCTTGCAAAACAAGATTTTATAGTGGAACTAATGAAAAAAGGTTATGTAATGGATAATTTTTTATATATTGTAGTAGAAAAAGAATTGACTAATCCGCCAATGTGTTTTGAGGTAACTAAAGATATTATTCGTATAGGTCTTGCAGGTGGCAAAATAGAAAATACTTTTTATGAAGGATTTACACAAGCAGTAGAAAGATATATTTATGCTGCAAATAACAACAAATGGCAGTATCCTAAAGAATATTATGAAAATAATGGTAGAATGAGTTTATTATGAAAGAGATAAAATTTACTAAAACTGCTACTTTTATATTTCCTTTATTAAACATTAGTAAAAACTTATTTGATTGTAATATACTAGACCCTTGGGGCAGGATAAAATTTAATTCTAGATTTTTAAATGCTTATTTACAAGATCAAAATATTGAAAAATATAATAATCAAAATTATGTATTTATTCTTGTTAGAGGTTATAGAGATGCAGAATTTGATAAATTTTATTCTACTATCCAAGCTTTTCCAAATTATGTAGATGATTATGAAATACAAGATTGTATAGTATTAGTATTTAGTATTCCTACTAATTATCAAAAAGATTATGAGCTAATACTTAACGGTATTTATTCTGAAATTAGCCCTGAAGCAAAAAAATTGATCCTAACAAATAATTATTTTTCTGGCAAGATATTTACTCTGCCTTTAATTTTAACTAAAGCTACTGTGCTTAAACAGAGTTGGGAAGAAAGATTGAGCAATCCTGGGTCTATTGCAGATTTAAAAGATCAAGAAGTATGGCCTATAATTACTTTTGAGAAAGAAATTTTGGATAAAAATATTATTTCTAAATATTCTGCAAACAACAAACATTTTGAACCATCAGGGGAGTTTTTTTAGCTCCCCTTAAATTATTAACAAATGGATTTTGATAATTTTTATAAATCCGATAAATTAAGATTTTATAAATTTTTTCTTAAAAGAGTTTTTGATAGTGTAATAGCAGAAGATTTAACTCAAGATTTTTTTCTAAAAGTATATTTAAACCTAGATAAATTTGATAATAATAAAGCTTTATGGGATGCCTGGTTATTTGTTATTGCTAGAAATATTTTAATTGATTACTATAGAAAAAATAAATATTTAAATAATATAACAAAAGTAGACATAACTGATATTAATTACTATGCTGAAAATAATTACAATGAATTATTAGATTTATATAATCAAGAAATTAATAAAATAAGTAAGAAAAAAATAGATTGTTTTATTATGTTGTACGAAGGCTATAGTATAAAAGAAATTCAAAAAGCTTTTAATATATCAGAAGGAACTGTAAAAAGTAGAATATTTAAATCTAGAGAAATACTAAAAGAAAAATTAAAAGGATTTGTAATATGAAAAATTCTGAAAAAATTTATATTATAGGAACTCTAATAGGCATTCTTGCAGGTATTGCAATTGGCTATTTTATGTTTTCTTAAAAAAATTAATATGGAAAAAATAAAAACATTTTATTCACCAAAACAAGTATGTTACAAGATGGACACATCATTTTCTAAAAGTCCATTAAAACCATTTCTTTTGATGAAAAAAATTATAGAAAA
>Ga0315900_10006045_pt1 | contig 16409 bp, 14 predicted proteins | sample LakEriMetagenome_FD_203521 | JGI IMG/M metagenome (GOLD analysis project Ga0315900, IMG submission 203521) | Freshwater fungal communities from buoy surface, Lake Erie, Ohio, United States - Buoy 12 MA114 | ecosystem: Environmental > Aquatic > Freshwater > Lake > Lake biofilm | place: USA: Lake...
GTCCAGGCCAACATCTACCTCACCCCGCCCGGCGCCCAAGGCTTCCGCATGCACTACGACACGCATGACGTGCTGGTGCTGCAAGTGACGGGCGAGAAGCATTGGCGGATCTGGCCCGGCCAGCCCTTCCCGCAGCCGACGCGCCGCACCCCCTGGCAGGGCGGAGTCGAACCCCTCGGCGAGGCCGAATCCCTCACGCTGCGGCCCGGCGATACGCTCTATGTCCCGCGCGGCGTGCTGCATGACGCGCAGGCGCATGAGGGGGCCGAACCGTCATTGCACATCACCATCGGGCTGATGGAGCCCTCCTTCGCCTCGGTGCTGCGCCTCGCGGTGGATCTGTTGGAAAGTGAGGATCCGGCACTGCGGCAGTCCTTCCCCACTTGGCGCCTGGCCGAGGGCCCCGGCGCACTCGCCGCCCTGGCGCAGCCCCTCGCCGCACGGCTGGCCGAGCCGGCGGCACTGGAGCGCACGGCGCTAGCTCTGCTCGACCGGCTGGCGCTGGAACGGCCTGCGCTGCTCGGGCGCGGGCTCTTCGCCACCGACCCGATGCCGCAGACAAGGCTGCGCCTGGTCCCGGAAGTGCTGCACGCGTTGGTGCCCGAGGCGACGGGCGGCGCCAGCCTGCGCTGGGCGGGTGAGCCGATCGCACTGAGCGATGTCGAGGCCGGCTGGGTGGAAGCTCTGGCCGAGGAGGCCACGCCCGAGGCGCTGGGCGAGGGCGCGCTGGACTTCTGCACCCGCCTTCTGCGGCACGGCCTGGTGCAAGCGGTGTAGCTACTCGGCCGGCATGGCACGCGGCATGGAAGCCGCCCAGAGCTCGGGGCTGAGTTCCTCGCGCCGGTCCGGGAAGGCCAGGGCGCAGATAAAGGTCACGGCCGCGAAGGCGGACAATACCAGCAGCATCGTCCCCAACCCGCCCGTGGTGCCGTGCAACCAAGCGATCACCGGGCTGGCAGCCGCCGCGCCCAGGAAGCCCACGAAAAAGCGGATGGAGTAGAGCTTGGCGCGCAAGGCGGGGGCCACATAGCGCGCCGTCATTGTCTCATTCACCGTCACCTGGCCGAAGATCGCCGCGGCCAGCAGGCCAGAAACCGGCAACACCGCCCAGCCTTCGAGCATCGACAGCAGGGCAAAGCCTGGCATCTGCACACAGGCCAGCGGCAGGAAGACGCGCTTGAGCGTGTTGCGGTCGATCAGCCGGCCCACGGTGAATTGCGTGACGCCGCCGCAGAGCGTGGCCAGCAGCGCCAGCGCCCCGACGATGGGCAGCAGGTTCGGCTCATTGGCCAGCCGTTCCTGCATCAGCTTGGGCAGCAGCAGGGTGAAGGCGTTGAAGACGAAGCCGCTGACGGTGGCCAGCAGCAGCAGCACGATCACGGCGCGCCGGACGATGGCGGGTGGGATCGGCGGGAAGGGCCGGCCGGCCGCGCGCGCCTTGGCGCTGTCAGCTGGGCCTTCACGCAGATAGAGCAGGCCGACCAGGGCACACAGCACGCCCGGGATGATGAATCCGTAGCGCCAGCCCAGCGTGGCGGCGAGGAAGGCCGTCACGGCCGGGGCCAGGGCGACGCCGAGATTGCCGAAGGCACCGTTCACGCCCATCGCCGCGCCCACGCGCTCGCCGGCCGCATCGACCAGCATGGCCGTACCAATCGGGTGGTAGATGGCGCTGAAGCCGCCCATCACCCCTAGCGCCACAGCAAGGCTGAGGGGTCCCGACGCAAAGCCCGCGGCAACCATCGCCCCGCCCGTGCCCAGGAAGAAGGCCGCCATCAGCGCCGGCCGGCCGACGCGCTCCGCCAGCCAACCCATCGGCAGGGACCCCAGGCCGTAGATCACGAACATGGTGGTGCCCAGCGCGAGGATCGGGCCGTAGCTGATGCCGAATCCCTCGGGCTCCTGAAGCACCATCGCAAGCACGGCGGTGGCGAGAATCAGCAGCCCGTAATGGGTGAAGATATGGGCCGCATTCACGAACCAGATCTGCCGGCGCGCTGCGTCCTGCATGGCGGTTCCCTCCAGAAGGCGCTGAGCCTACGCCGGCCCTGCCAGGGGGGGAACCACCCGTCGGTCAGCCAGGCATCATGTAGAGGTGCGGGCGGAGTTCCACCGTGCCATCGGCCACGGCGGGGCAGCGCGCGGCCCATTCCAGGGCGGTCGCCATGTCCGGCACGTCGAGTGTGAAGTAGCCTCCGAGTTGCTCGCGCGTTTCGGCATAGGGGCCATCCAGCACTTGCGATTCCTCGCCACGCCGGCGCACCAGCGTGGCCGAACCGGCGAGTTCCAGACCCGCCCCGCCGCGGACGATGCCGGCCTGCGCCAACGCATCGGCATAGGCGCGCCACGCGCCCCAATAGTCAGGCGCGCGGGCCGGATCGGTGCGGGCGGCGGCGTCGGACGGCCCTTCATGGATCAGCATGGTGACGTTCATGGGTGGTCTCTCGATCGGGCCGCGCGGGATGGCGCGGCTGCCAGCATGACGCGGCGGGCAGGGCGGTTTCGACAGGGGCGCGATTTTTCGATTGCTTTCAGTTAAACGTCGAACTATATAATTCGACATCATACATATGGAGCCAATGATGACTCTTCCCCGCCGCCTCTTCCTGCAAGCCGCCGGCGCGCTGCCAGCCGCCGGCCTCGCGCTGACCAGCACCGCGCTGGGCCAGACCGTCACCTCCGCGGCTCTTGGCGACGACCCCACCGCCCCCTGGGCCGCCGCACCCGCCGCGGCACAGCACCCTGACTCGCGCATCCGCGCCCTGGCCTGGGCCGTGCTGGCGCCCAACCCGCATAACCGCCAGCCATGGATCGTCGAATTGCCGGCGGCTGCGCCCGATACGGTGGTGCTGTGCTGCGAACTGGATCGCCGCCTGCCGGTGACCGACCCCTTCGACCGGCAGATCACCATCGGCCTGGGCTGCTTTGCCGAGTTGTTCCGCCTCGCCGCCGCGGCGGATGGCTTCGCCACGGAGGTCACGCCCTTCCCGGAAGGCGAGCCGGGCGTGCGGCTCGACGCGCGGCCCATCGCCCGGCTGCGCCTGGTGCGCGGCGGTGTGGCGGACCCGCTCTTCGCGCATGCCGCGGCCCGGCGCTCGGTGAAGCGGCCCTTCGACATGGCGCGCCCGGTGCCGATCGAGTCTTTCCGGGCGCTGGCCGCCGTTGCCGGGCCGGGCATGCGCTTCGGCGGTACGGCGGAGCCGAGCCGCGTGGCCGCCATCCGCGACCTCGCCTGGCGGGCCTGGCAGATCGAGGCGACGACGCCGGCGGCGCATCTGGAAAGCGTCAATCTGATGCGCGTGGGCCGCGAGGCGGTTGCGGCGCAGCCGGACGGGATCAGCATCTATGGCCCCGGGCTCGACCAGGCGGTCGCGGCCGGGCAGATTACCCGCGATGCGATGCTCCCCGGCCGCCCAGGCTACGCCATGATGGTGGAACGCTACCGCCCCATGCTGGAGGCCACGCCCGCCTATGTCTGGCTCGCCACCTCCGGCGACACGCGCACCGAGGCACTGGCCGCGGGCCGGGACTGGCTGCGCGTCAACCTCGCCGCCACCGGGCTCGGCCTGTCGTTGCACCCGGTGAGCCAGGCCCTGCAGGAATTTCCCGAAATGGCCGCCCCCTATGCCGAGGCGCAGACCCTGCTGGGAGAGGGCGGCAAGGCGCAGATGCTGGGCCGGCTGGGCTATGGCCCGGCGACGCCGCCGACGCCGCGCTGGCCGGTCGAGTCCCGCCTTCGCCCGGCATGAAGGACCCGCCGCTCTTCGCCCTGCTTAACGAGGTGGCGATCATCGAGCATCTGGCGCGCAATCGGCTGGAGCGTGCCCTGCCGGATGGGCTGCGCGCCTCGCATTTCGTGGTGCTCAACCACCTGACGCGGCTGGGCGATGGGCGCAGCCTGGCGCGGATCGCCCGAGCCGTGCAGGTGGAACGCCCGGCGATGACCAACACGATCCAGAAGCTCGAGGCGCGCGGCTTGGTGCGCACCGAGCCCGATCCGAAGGATGGGCGGGGCAAGCGGGTGTTCCTGACCGAGGCGGGCCGTGCCGCGCGGGCGGCGGCGGTTGAGGTCGCCGAGGCCGCAATCGCCCCCGTCGCCCCCGACATCACGCCCGCGCAGATCGAGGCCGCCCTGCCCCTGCTGCGCCGCCTGCGCGCCGCGCTGGATGCGGCGCGCGAGGGTGAGACGCCGACGACATGACCAAATGGTCACTCACCCCCTGCTTCACCTGAGTAACGATTCGCGGCAAGCGCATGCCTGGGATTCCTCGGACAGAGAGAGAAGCGTGATGGGGCGTAAACTGACGGCCGAGTTCATCGGCACGCTGTGGCTGGTCCTGGGCGGGTGCGGCAGCGCCGTGCTGGCGGGCAAGTTTCCCGAGATCGGGATCGGCCTGGTCGGCATCTCCTTCGCCTTCGGCCTGACCGTGCTGACCATGGCCTATGCCATCGGCCATGTCTCGGGCTGCCATCTCAACCCCGCCGTCACCCTCGGCCTCGTCGTCGCCGGCCGGTTCGATTCGCGCGAGGCGCCGGGCTATATCGGCGCGCAGGTCGCCGGTGCGGTGGCCGGGGCGCTGATCCTGCTGGTGATTTCCTCTGGCAGCCCGACCTTCACGGGCGGACTCGGGGCGAATGGCTATGGCGCCGGCTCGCCGGGCAATTTCAGCCTGCTCTCGGGCTTCGTGACCGAGGTGGTCATGACCTTCTTCTTCCTGGTGATCATTCTCGGCGCGACCTCGTCGCGCGCGCCGGCGGGCTTCGCACCGATCGCCATCGGCCTGGGGCTGACCCTGATCCACCTGGTGAGCATTCCGGTCACCGGCACTTCGGTGAACCCGGCGCGCAGCACGGGCCCGGCGGTGATCCTGGGCGGGCAGGCGCTGGGGCAACTGTGGCTGTTCTGGGTGGCACCGCTGATCGGCGCCGTGCTGGCTGGGCTGGTCAGCCGCTGGCTGCAATCCGACGAGGGCTGAACAGCCCGCGCCAGCCGGGATCCGCCGCACGGGGCGGATCCCGCTTTTCAGCCGCGCAACACCCGCGCGAGGTTCACCAGGATCGAGGCGGTCGCGCCCCAGATCAGGTGTTCGTCATGCGGCCAGACCCAGAATTCGCGCATCCGCCCGCGATGCTCGGCACGCCGGCGCTGTGGCGCGGCAGGGTCTAGCACCACGGAGAGCGGCAATTCGAACACGGCTGCGACTTCGCCCGGATCGGGCGTGATCTGCACCGGGCTGTCGAGGAAGCCGATCACCGGCGTAACGCGATAGCCCGTGCCGGTCAGATGCTCCGGGAGCGCGCCGGTGAGCGTGGTGCGCGCGGGGTCGAGCCCCACCTCCTCCGCCGCTTCCCGCAGTGCAGCCTGTTCGGGGGTTTCGCCCGGCTCCATTCGCCCGCCCGGAAAGGCGACCTGCCCGGCATGGGAGGACAGGCGCGGCGAGCGCAGTGTCAGAAGCACACCTGGCCCGGCGGGGTGCCAGATGATCGGCACCAGCACCGCGGCCGCCACCAGACGGCCTGTGGAGGCAGCGGCCTCGGCATCGTCGGACACCGTCGGGATGGCGCGGGCCAGGGCCTGCGGATCGGCCAGCCGGGCCGCAATCTCCTGCCGCCCCAGCCTCACTCGGCGGCCTGGCGCAGCGGGGCGGGTACCTCGTCGATCGGGAAGAAGACGCCCTCGGACCACACACCAAGCAGCGCCTTGCCTTCGACCGTCTCGGGCTCGGCCAGGGCGACGAGTTCATAGAAGACGGCGCGGTTGATCCGCGCCTCGAGCCCAGGTCGGACGGTGATGTAGGGGCGCGGCTCGCGCGATTTTGGGTCGATCACCACGCGAATCGGGTGCTGCGCATCCGCCGTCACCATCTCATCGAGGTTGGTGCGGAAGGTCAGGCATTGCCGCGGTTCGGGGTTGGGGGAGAAGGGGTCGGCGCAATTGCGCCACCACATCTCAACGGCGACGAAGGGCGCGTCCTCCACCTCGATCCGGCCACGCTCTACAGGCGTTTCCAGCCAGTAGCTGCCATCCTCCTCCCGCTTCAGGACCGAAGCGAAGAGGCAGACCAGTTCCTTCCGCCCGATCGGGCTGCCGCGATAATGCCAAGTGCCGTCCCGGGCGATCCGCATGGAGAAATGGCCGCATTCGGGCACCAGCCTGGGCATGCCGGCGCCTGGACCCGGCCTTGGGCGACGGCCCGCCCCCGGCATGGAGAGGCCGGGCACCGCCATGCCCTGAACCGCCTTTTCCGCTTGGCCTTCGCTCATCGCCACTGCACCCATCGATCCTGCGGGCAGGAAGTCCCCCGCTGTTCGGACACGTTCAGGCTCCCCAGCCCGGCACGCTGCCGCTGCCCAGACCCCGTCGTGCGAAATATCGCATCGCAACAACGCGACAGTGGCGCGGCGGGTGGGCGAAGTGCATCCTCGCCCCATATCCGTGGCGCGCATATAGGGAGCCCGACCCGCATGGTTGAAGTAGCGGATGCCCTCGAAGCTGAAACTCTGGTGCGGGAGGCCGAATCGCTCGCCCAGCGCCTGGGGCGAGTCCGCGAAGGCGTGGGCCGCGTGATCTTCGGCCAGGAGACGGTGGTGGAGCGCACACTCATCACCCTACTCTCAGGCGGCCATGTCCTGCTTGTCGGCGTGCCGGGCCTGGGCAAGACCAAGCTGGTCGAAACTCTCGGCACTGTGCTTGGGCTCGATGCCAAGCGGGTGCAGTTCACGCCGGACCTCATGCCCTCGGACATCCTGGGCTCCGAAGTGCTGGAGGAGGACGCGCATGGTCGGCGCGCCTTCCGCTTCATAAAGGGCCCGATCTTCGGCCAATTGCTCATGGCGGACGAGATCAATCGTGCCAGCCCGCGCACTCAATCGGCGCTGCTCCAGGCCATGCAGGAGCACAAGGTGGCGATCGCGGGCGAGATTCACCCCCTGCCCGCCCCCTTCCATGTGCTGGCAACTCAGAACCCGATCGAGCAGGAAGGCACCTACCCGCTGCCGGAGGCACAGCTCGACCGCTTTCTGCTGGAAATTGATGTCAGCTATCCCGATCTGGCTGCCGAACGCGCCATGCTGCTGGCCACCACCGGCGCAAAGGAGGCCAAGGCCCAGCCGGCGATGAGCGCAGCCGAGTTGATCGCTGCACAGGGCCTGATCCGCCGCCTGCCGGTGGGCGAACAGGTGCTGGAGGCGATCCTGAAGCTGGTCCGCTCCGCCCGACCTGAGACCACCGAACTCGAAGAGGTGCGTCGCAACCTCGCCTATGGCCCGGGGCCGCGCGCCGCGCAGGCGCTGATGCTCGCCACGCGGGCACGCGCCGTGCTGGATGGACGGCTCGCCCCCAGCGTAGAGGATGTGCTCGCCTTGGCCGAGCCGGTGCTGCGGCATCGCATGGCGCTGAACTTCTCCGCCCGCGCGGACGGGGTGCGGTTGTCGGAGATCCTCGATGTGCTGAAGGCACAACTTGGCTGACGCGCGCCCCCCCACGCGACCGGCGACGCCAAAGGTGGCATCCGTTACCATCCCCTGGGCCGAGCAGATCGGCGCCCGCCTGCCGCCTCTGCTGGTGGAGGCCGAACGTGTGGCCGCGACGGTGATGCCCGGGGTGCATGGCCGGCGTCGTGCCGGCCCGGGCGAGGCCTTCTGGCAGTTCCGCCCCTATGTCGCCGGCGATACTCGCATCGATTGGCGCCAATCCGCCAAATCCGATCGGCTCTTCGTGCGCGAGACGGAGTGGGAAGCCGCCCAGACCGTGGCGCTTTGGTGCGCCAGCGGCCCCGGCATGGCCTGGCGCTCCAACCCCAACCTGCCGGCGAAATCCCTACGAGCGACACTGCTGCTTCTGGCGCTGTCCTCCCTGCTGCTGCGCGGCGGGGAACGGGTGCGGCTGTTCGGCCTGCCGCGCCCGTATGCCGGGCGCAGCGCCCTGCCCGCACTCGCCGAGGGGCTGAACCAGATGGCGTTGGAGCCGGTTGACCCGCGCCTCGCCCGTCATGCGCGCGCCGTTCTGCTGGGCGATTTCTGGGCGCCGTTGGAGGAAACCCGCCGCGCGATCGGGCTTCTGGCGCAGCAGGGCGTGCGCGGGCACATGCTGCAGATCACGGATCCGGCGGAGGAGACCCTCCCCTATGCCGGGCGCATTCGCTTCGAAGAGGTCGCCGGCACCGCGCTCGCGGCGCTGGTGCCGCGCGTCGAATCGGTGCGCGAGGTCTATGCCGAGCGCGTCGCCCGCCACCGCGCCGGCCTCGCCGCCCTTTCCCAAGCCGCCGGCTGGAGCTTCGCGGTGCACCACACCGACCAACCGCCGGAGGCCGCGCTCTTGGCCCTTCACCAAGTGCTGGCGCCCGGCTGATGCTGACGCTCGGATCGCTCTCTTTCGCTGCCCCCTGGCTGCTGCTGGCGCTCCCACTGCTGCCCCTGCTGTGGTGGCTGCTGCGTGTCACCCCGCCGGCGCCTAAGCGACAGAGCTTTCCCGCCATTGGCCTGCTCGCAGATCTGCCGGCACCGGAGGAAACACCCTCCCGCACCCCCTGGTGGCTGCTGGCTCTGCGCCTCGCCGCCGCGGCGCTTATCATCATCGGCCTCGCGCGGCCGGTCTGGGGGCCATCTTCGGGCACGGGGGGGCAGGGCCCGCTGCTGATTGCCCTCGACGATGGCTGGGCCGCTGCCGCCGACTGGCCCGACCGTATCGCAGCGGCCGAGGCTGCGCTGGACGCCGCCGCGCGGGAAGACCGGCGCACCGCCCTGCTGCTCACCGCGGTCCCGCCCCTGGCCGAGGCGCCGCGTATCACCGGGCTGATGCCAGCCGAGGAGCTGCGCGCGCGCCTAGCCGCGCTGCGGCCCAAGCCCTGGGCGCCGGACCGCAATGCGGCGCTGGAGGCGCTCGCCACTTGGCGCGCCCAGCATCCAGGCGGATTCGCAGTGCTCTACGTGGCCGATGGGCTGGAACACACGGCCGAGGGCAACGCCTTCACCCCGCTCGCCGAAGCCCTGGCCGCGGGCGGGGCGCTCACGCTGGCGCGCAGCGAAGGCCGGCCCACCCGCCTGCTGCCCCCGCCGCGGGCCGAGGCCGACCGACTGCTTCTGACCCTTCGCACCACGCCGCTCCCCGTGCCGACGGAGGCCGTGGTGCTGGCGCGCACAGGCGATGGGCGCACGCTGGATCGCGCCGTTATCGCCATTCCCGCCGGGGCGAGCGAGGCCGGGGTCGCCATGCCGCTGCCCATCGAGCTGCGCAACCAAGTGGTGCGACTCGACCTCGAAGGCGTGGTCGGCGCCAATGCCACCGTCCTGCTGGATGAGCGCTTCCGGCGCCGCCCTGTCGGGCTGATTGCAGGCGGCGAGGAAGCGGCCGCCGATGTGCCGCTGATCGGCGAGTTGTTCTACCTCGACCGAGCACTCTCCCCGCATGCCGAGATCCGACGCGGCCCGGTGGAGGCACTGCTCGCACGCAGTCTTTCGGTGCTGGTCCTGGCCGACCGCCCGGTGGCCGAGGGGCGCGAGCGCGAGGCGCTGAGCCGCTGGGTCGAGGCCGGTGGCACGCTGATCCGCTTCGCCGGCGCACGCGTGGCCGAGGCACCCGACACGCTGCTGCCCGTGCCGCTGCGAGCTGGCGAACGCCAAATCGGTGGCGCCCTCTCTTGGGAGCGGCCGCAGACCCTCGCGCCCTTCCCGGAAGGCTCGCCCTTCCAGGGGCTGCTACCGCAGCCCGAAGTGACGGTCGAGCGCCAGGTGCTGGCCGAGCCTTCCGCTCGGCTGACCGGGCGGACCTGGGCACGGCTTTCGGATGGCACGCCGCTGGTCACCTTCGAGAGCCGGGGCGCCGGACGGATCGTGCTGTTTCACGTCACGGCCAATGCCGAGTGGTCGAACCTGCCGCTCTCCGGCTTGTTCGTGGACATGCTGCGCCGGCTGATCGCCCTCTCCGTGGGCGTGAGCGGCGCAGAGGGCGAGGCGCCGCTCGCGCCTTTCGAGACGCTGGACGGCTTCGGCCGGCTCGGGCCTCCGCCGCCGGGCGCGCAGCCGATCGGCGCTGCGCGGATCGAAAGCGAAGTGCCTTCGCCGCGCCATCCGCCCGGCTGGTATGGCAGCGGATCCGCTGGCGAGGCCGCGCATCGGCGGGCGCTCAATCTCGGCGCCGGGGTGCCGGCGCCACGCCTGATGGCCGCGCCGCCGGCCTCGGCGCAATTGATCGGCATCGGCGGCGTGCCTGCCGAGCGCGACCTCGGCCCCTGGCTGCTGGCCGTAGCACTTGCACTGCTGGCGTTGGATTTGCTGGCCTCGCTTTGGCTGCGCGGCGCGCTGGGCCGCGCGATCATCCCCACGCGCGCGGCAGCGGTGCTTCTGGCTCTGGCCCTCGGCCTTCCGGCGCAGGCGCAGGAGGGTGCGGCGGCGATCGCGACCCGCCTGGGTTATGTGGTCACCGGCGATCCGCAGGTCGATGAGATCAGCCGCACGGGCCTCATTGGCCTCTCGGATTTCGTCAATCGGCGCACGGCGGCGAGCCTCGCGGAACCGGTCGCGGTGACGCCGGGCGCGGATGATCTGTCCTTCTTCCCGTTGCTCTACTGGCCAGTGCTGAGCGACGCGCAGCCGCCCTCCGCCGCCGCTGTCGCGGCACTGAACGGCTTCATGCGCCAGGGCGGAATCATCCTGTTCGACACGCGTGACGAAGGCTCGGGCGAGGGCTATGCGCCCGGCGCACGCGCCGCGCTGCGCCGCGTCACGCGCGATCTCTCGGTGCCGCCGCTGATGCCGGTGCCGGAGGAACATGTGCTCCGCCGCGCCTTCTACCTGTTGCAGGAATTGCCGGGCCGCTTCGTTGGCGGCACGGTCTGGGTGGCGCGCGAGCAGGACCGGGCGAATGACAGCGTGAGCCCGGTGATCATCGGCGGGCATGACTGGGCGGCGGCCTGGGCGATCGATGGGCGCGGCAACAACCCCTATGCCGCGATTCCGGGCGGCGCGCGTCAGCGAACTTTAGCCTATCGTTTCGGTACCAACCTCGTGATGTACGCCCTGACCGGCAACTATAAGGGTGACCAGGTGCATGTGCCGGCGATCCTGGAAAGGCTGGGGAATTAGGTCATGAGGCAGGCCTTCGCCGGCATCGACTTCGCACCCGTCATCCCGCTCTGGCTGCTCGCTGCCCTGGCCGCGCTGGTGGTGCTGATCCTGCTGCCGGCACTGCTGCGCGTGGCGCGAGACGCGAATGGTGCAACGCGGCTGATCCGCCCCGCGCGCGGGGCACTGTTCCGCGTCGCCGCCTTCGCGGCGCTGCTGCTGACGCTGGCCAATCCGCGCCTTGTCGAGGAAACGCGCGAGACCCGGCCCGACATCGCGCTGCTGCTGGTCGATCGCAGCGCCTCGGCCACGCTCGGTCCACGCGAGGCGCAGATCACGGCGGCACGCGAGCAGATCGAAGCCCGTGCACGGCGCCTGCCCGAACTCGAACTAAGCACGGTCGAGGTGCCGGAGGGTGGCAACCAGGGCACCCGGCTGCACGCGGCGCTGGAACGCGCCCTGGCCGATATCCCGCGCGCGCGCCTGGCCGGCGTGATCGCCCTGAGCGACGGGCAGGTGCATGACATGCCCCTCGCCCCGAGCCTGGACGCCCCCTTTCACCTGCTGCTGCCAGGCCGGCCGGGCGAGGTGGACCGTCGTATCCGCGTGGTCGAAGCACCGGGCTTCGGCATCGTCGGCCGCCCCGTGGAACTGCGCGTGGTGGTCGAGGATCTCGGCGCGCCAGTCGGTGGCGCCGCGCGGCTGACGATCCGGCGCGATGGACAGGCGCCGCGTGTGGAAAGTGTGCCGGTAGGACGCGAGCATCGCATCACCGTGCCAATCGAGCGCGGCGGGCAGACCGTGGTGGAGCTCACCGCCGAGACCCGTCCGGGCGAGGTCTCCGATCTCAACAATCGTGCCGTGGTCTCGATCAATGGCGTGCGGGACCGCTTGCGGGTGCTGCTGGTCTCGGGCGAGCCACATGCCGGGCAGCGCACCTGGCGGCGGCTGCTTAAGGCCGACCCGAATGTGGATCTTGTGCACTTCACCATTCTCCGCCCGCCGGAAAAGGATGACCTGACGCCGCTGCAGGAGTTGGCACTGATCGCCTTCCCCGTGCGCGAGCTCTTCCAGGTGAAACTGCGCGAGTTCGACCTGATCATCTTCGATCGCTTCGGCAATCGCGGCCTGCTGCCGCCGGTGTATCTGCGCAACATCGCGGATTACGTGCGTGGCGGCGGCGCACTGCTGCTTTCGGTCGGACCGGAATTCGTGGGGCCGACCAGTCTCGCTGCCACGCCACTGGGCCAGATCCTGCCGGCACGCCCGCCCACCGGCGCGCAGGCGGCGCAGATCGGGCTGATCGAACAGCCCTTCCGTCCCCTGGTCACCGAGTTGGGCGCACGCCACCCGGTTACGGAGAACCTGCCCGGCGCCAATACCTGGAACGCCGCGGGCGGCGCGTTGGCCGATGCCAGCTGGGGCCGCTGGTACCGCGCCATGCGCGCCGAGCCCCGCGCGGGCACCACGCTCATGCAGGGTCCGGGCGGAACACCACTGATGCAGCTCGACCGGGTAGGCGAAGGCCGCGTGGCGCTGCTGCTCTCGGATCAGATCTGGCTGTGGTCGCGCGCCCATGATGGCGGTGGGCCACAGCAGGAGTTGCTCCGCCGCATAGCCCATTGGGCGATGAAGGAGCCCGAACTGGAGGAGGAAGACCTCACCGCGCGGATCGACCATGGTCACCTCACCGCCGTGCGACGCAGCATTGAGGCTGGGCCGGCGCCAGAGATCACCGTGACCGCCCCTGACGGCTCGGTCACCCGCCACCGCCCCGAGGCCCGCAGTGGCCGAGCGGTTGTCGAGATGGCCGCGCCCCAGGCCGGAGTCTGGCAGTTGGCGGATGGTCGGCGCACCGCCTTCGCCGCGGCCGAGGCACCGAACCCGATGGAGGTTGCCGATCTGCGCGCCGATCCCACGCCCCTCAGCCCGCTGGTGGCGGCCAGCGCGGGCGGTCTTCGCTGGCTGGGTACAGACACCGCAGCAGCGGTCCCCGAGCTACGGCGCGTCGCCATAGGGCGCGATTCGCACGGCGGCGCCGTGCCGGGCCCGGGCTGGATTGGGTTGCGCCGCAACGCCGACCACACCGTGACGGGCATCACCGCGCTGCCCCTGCTCCCGCCCTGGGCAGCTCTGCCGCTTGTCTTGGGGCTGGCGCTGCTCGCCTGGCGTCGGGAGGGACGTTGAGGGCCCTTCCGGCGCACCGCCGTTCGGCCTAGTTTCCGGCCATGAAGACCCTGCCCCGCCTGCTGCCCCTCCTGGCTTTCCTGGCCCTGCCGATTGCCGATGCTGCGGCCCAGACCGGCAGCGCCGGCATGATCCGGCCAAACCAGCAGGCGCGGCCGCAAGCCGGCCCGGCCCCGGCCCTGCCTGGCCTTGCCACCCGCACGGCTCCTGCGCCGATCGATGCTGATCCCTCTGCGAACCTCTCGCCAAATGAAGCGCTGTTCGACGCCGTGAATCGGGGGGATCTCGCCGCGGCGCGGGAGGCAGTTTCGCGCGGGGCCAATTTGCAGTCGCGCAATGCGCTCGGACTTACCGCCCTGGATGCGGCCGTGGACCAGGGCCGCAACGAGATCGCCTTCTTCCTACTGTCCGCCCGCGAATCCGGAAGGCCGCTGCCGACCGATGGGCCCACCGCGCTGGTCCGCCCCTCCACCGCAGCCCCGGCCTCGCGCCCGCAACCGCGCCGGGAACTCTCAGCGCCCCCAGCCGCCCAGGCGCCCCGAACGGCGCGGCTCTGGGCGGGTGATGGTGGCGCCCCGCGGCCGGAGATCGGCTTCCTCGGCTTCGATGCGGGCCGGCCGGCGGGCAGCCAGCCGCCGAGCGGAGCGCGCAGCGGGCGCAGTTGATCCGACTGGCGCCGATTTCGCCAGACATAAACATATCCTTATGACTTAACGCCTACTCTTGGCCTGGGGCCCGGCACGTGCTACCCGCCGGGCCATCGCACGACAGGATCAAGAGAGCACCATGTCCAGCACCCAGGCCGCCGACTACATCGTCAAGGACATCTCCCTCGCCGGCTGGGGCCGCAAGGAGATCAACATGGCCGAGGACGAGATGCCCGGCCTGATGGCGGTGCGCGCCGAGTACGGCGCAAACCAGCCGCTCAAGGGCGCCCGGATCGCGGGTTGCCTGCACATGACCATCCAGACCGCCGTGCTGATCGAGACGCTGAAGCACCTCGGCGCCGATGTCCGCTGGTCGTCGTGCAACATCTTCTCCACCCAGGACCACGCCGCCGCCGCCATCGCAGCTGCCGGCACGCCGGTCTTCGCTATCAAGGGCGAGACGCTGCCGGAATACTGGGATTATGTGCAGAAGACGCTGGAATGGGCCGATGGCGGCACGCCGAACGTGCTGCTCGACGACGGCGGCGACATGACGCTGTTGGTGCATTACGGCCTGCGCGCGGAGCAGGGCGACGTGGCCTTCCTCGAGAAGCCGACCAATGAGGAAGAGGAAGTCTTCTACGCGCTGATCAAGAAGTTGGTGAAGACGAAGCCCGGCTGGTTCGCCGAGCTGGCGAAGAACATCGTCGGCGTGTCGGAGGAGACCACCACCGGCGTGCATCGCCTGTATAACATGGCGAAGGAGGGCAAGCTGCTCTTCCCCGCGATCAACGTGAACGACAGCGTCACCAAGTCGAAGTTCGACAACCTCTATGGCTGCCGCGAATCGCTGGTGGATGCCATCCGCCGCGGCACGGACGTGATGATGGCCGGCAAGATCGCGATGGTCGCGGGTTTCGGCGATGTCGGCAAGGGCTCAGCCGCCTCGCTGCGCAATGCCGGCTGCCGCGTGATGGTCTCCGAAGTCGACCCGATCTGCGCGCTGCAGGCGGCGATGGAAGGCTATCAGGTGGTGACCATGGACGATGCCGCACCAGTCGCCGACATCTTCGTGACAGCCACGGGCAATGTGGACGTGATCACTGCCGACCACATGCGCGCCATGAAGCACCGCGCGATCGTGTGCAACATCGGCCACTTTGACAGCGAGATTCAGGTCGCCGCGCTGCGCAACTACAAGTGGGACAATGTGAAGCCGCAGGTGGACGAGATCGAGTTCCCGACCGGCAAGCGCATCATCCTGCTCTCCGAGGGTCGCCTCGTGAACCTGGGCAATGCCACCGGCCACCCCTCGTTCGTGATGTCGGCCAGCTTCACCAACCAGACGCTGGCGCAGATCGAGCTCTGGGCGAATCCGGGCAAGTACGAGAAGAAGGTCTACGTCCTGCCCAAGCACCTGGACGAGAAGGTGGCGGCGCTGCACCTGGCCAAGGTGGGTGCGAAGCTGACCAAGCTCAGCCCGCAGCAGGCCGGCTACATCGGCGTGCCGGAGCAGGGCCCCTTTAAGGCCGAGCAGTACCGCTACTGAAGGCTAAAGGCGGCAAGGCTTCGGCCTTGCCGCCGGCCGCCTCCCCCCGCATCATTGCGCGCGTGCAAACCAGCTAGGGTGCCTCGGCGATGTGGGTCTGGATTCTGATTGTCGCCATCTTTCTCTACCTGATGGCCAAGAGCCTTGGGGATGGACTGTCCTCCACCGCTTCGCGCCCGCTTGCCTTCCTTGCGGCGCTCACGGACGGCGTCGCGATGATCAGCATGGCAGCTGGCTTGTTCGGTCTGCTGATGGCCCTGGTCCTGGGCGTCTTTGCGAATTACGGCCCCCGCCTAGTAGGCGCCAGCCTCTACAATATGCTGGTTTGGTGCGGCGTGCTGATGCTGACCTCCTTGGTTTTCCTGATCCTTGGCTCCTTCCTACGCCGGGCGGCGAGCCGTTACGCCCTAGCCCCGCTGCAGACCCGCGGCGGGCACTGAAGCCATGCGCCGGCGCCGCCTTGCCGGGGGCGCCGGGCGGGAGTAGGAACCGGGCCGGGTGTGCACCGCACACTTGAAAAACCGCAATACCGCCACAAGGCCCCACTCAGCGTGGGGCAAGGTCGAGGACCGTTTCATGGCCCGCAAGAAAATTGCGCTCATCGGCGCCGGCAATATCGGGGGCACGCTCGCCCATCTGATCGGCCTGAAGGAACTCGGCGACGTCGTCATGTTCGACGTCTTCCCGGGTGTGGCCGCCGGCAAGGCGCTGGACATCATGCAGTCCGGTCCCGTCGATGGCTTCGACAGCCACATGGTCGGGACCGGTGACTACAGCGCCATCGCGGGCAGCGATGTCGTGATCGTCACCGCTGGCTTCCCCCGGATGCCGGGCATGAGCCGCGACGATTTGCTGACCAAGAACGCCGGGGTGATCGGCCAGGTGGCCGAAGGCATCAAGGCGCATTGTCCCAACGCCTTCGTCATCTGCATCACCAACCCGCTCGACGTGATGGTGTGGGTGCT
>Ga0315900_10006053_pt1 | contig 16395 bp, 17 predicted proteins | sample LakEriMetagenome_FD_203521 | JGI IMG/M metagenome (GOLD analysis project Ga0315900, IMG submission 203521) | Freshwater fungal communities from buoy surface, Lake Erie, Ohio, United States - Buoy 12 MA114 | ecosystem: Environmental > Aquatic > Freshwater > Lake > Lake biofilm | place: USA: Lake...
GGGCTGGCCATCTGCAGCCGCGCCACCCGCAGGCTGGGGGGTGATGGATGAGCGCCTGTGGCCGCGCCGCAACCCTGCCGGTACCGGCGTCGAGGAATGCCTCGCGGATATCGACCGTCTCGCCCACCCTGAATCGACGCCAGCTCGCGGGGCCCGCGGTCCGTACACTGACGACCGGCGCGACACCGGGCACGCGGTGTAGGCTCCCGGCCGTCGAACCCTGCTGATCGGACAGACCCTTGAACCGGCACGCCTGCGCGGTTGCGGTTGTCATCGCCGCATCACTTCTTGCGACGAGCGCTCTTGCGCGAACCGACTGTCGCCCTGCCCCCGTCGATGCTGCCCGCCTGATCGAGATCCGGCCGGGCTTCCATCGCGTCGAGGGGCCGCTGGCCGAGTTCGACCCCTGCCACCGCTCGGTGCGGTTCTCGATGCCCGGCCTCCTCGCCACGCGACTGGCCGACCGCCCCCCGCTGATGATCATCGCCCACGGCGGCAATGGCCCCGGCAAGGCCGAGCAGGAACTGGCGCGTCGCATGAACGCGCTGGGCGTCGCCACGCTGCTCTTCGACGCCTACGAGATGAACGGGTTCCGCTACCGCGGCACCACCCTCTTCCTGACCGGCACGAGCAACGAGTCTCGCCAGCGAATGATCTTCAAGGCCACGCTGGGCGCCTACGAGTGGGCGCGGCGGCAGGATCGCATCGACACCTCCCGTCTGTTCATCCACGGCCTGTCCAACGGCGGCAGTGTCGCGCTGAACATGGCGGCGGTGGTCGACCCTGCACACGTACGGATGGTGTTCGCCGAAGGCCCTTCGCCCACCGGCATCGGAATGCCCGATCGGATCCGCGTGCCTCTGAGGCTGGTCTTCGGAAAGCTCGACAACTACGGTGGCCGGACCGAAGACGACTGGATGTATACGCGCACGGACCCGTGCGCGTTCAATCGCGCCTCGCCTCTCACCGCGCCCGGCACGGCACGGCATTGCAGTGCAACCGTCAACCCGTCCGAGATGACGATCTCCCCGCAGGCCTGGGGCGAGCAGCTCAGGGCGGCCGGGCAGCCGGTCGAATTCCGGTTCTACGACAATGCCGCCCACGGCCTGCTGATCGGCCCGATCGACCGGGGCATGCGGGTGTACGGGTCGGGCCCCGGCGCGCAGGTTCGCTACGGGTGGATCGGAGCCGGCCCCGAGGTGGCGGATCGCTATGTCGAGGACCTGATCGCCGCGATCCGGGCGGGGTCTCCCTGAGCGGGACCGGGCACTTGTACACGCGACCGCTGCCAACTATTCCCTCGCGGGCCGCACGACACACCCGGCAAAATTCGTTCTTAACGTCACGACGGACGATTTCTTTAGGGCAATCGTTGTCCCAAGGCCACACACTCGCCGGTTCGGGCGCATCCCTGCCGCATCCGCGAGTCAGCGGCCCCCGCAACCCGCTCGGGACCTGCTCCCGTCGACGGACGTCTTCTACAGGAGAACCTTTCACATGGCGAAGTCGACTTTCCGCCTGCTGGCCTGTGCAGCCTCGCTGGCCCTTGCAGCACCCGCCGTCCATGCCACCCAGGTGTCGGCCACGATGGCGGTCAACGCGACCGTCGTGGGTGCCTGCGTGATCAGCACCTCCCCGCTGAACTTCCCCGCGTACAACGGGTCGTCGGATATCGACGCGGTCACGACGATCGCCGTCACCTGCAGCAACGGCCAGACCTACAGCGTGTTTTCGCCGACGACCCCGCGCCGGATGACCGGTCCCGGCGGCGCGGTACTCAACTACAGCCTGTTCACCAACGCCAGCCGCACCACCGAGCTGCCGTTCGATGCGACCGGCACGCAGCGCACGGGCACCGGCTTCGCGCAGAACATCGACCTCTTCGGTCGCATCCCGGCGAGCCAGTCGGTCGCCCCGGGCAGCTTCTCGCAGACCGTGACCGTCGTGGTCGACTTCTGAGGGCCCGCTGATCCGGTCGAGTCGATGTGCTTGCGCGGCATCCACGGGCGGGCGATGAGCCCGCCCGTTGTCTTGTGAGATCGCCCACGGCCGCCGGGTCCGTGCGCGGGGCACTGCTCGCGGTGCTGCTGGCCTTCGGGAGTGCCTCGTGGGCGACTGGCTCCTTCTCGGTGTCGCCCGTCAGGGTGGACCTGCGATCGGGGCAGGCCGGAGGATCGATCGAGGTCATCAATAACGGAGCCACCGAGGTCCAGCTCACGGTCGAGCGGTTTGCATGGCGCGCCGGCGCGTCAGGCGATCAACTCGAACCCACCGCCGACTTCGTCGCCAGCCCGCCGCTGTTCGACCTGCGTCCGGGCGAACGCCAGGTGGTGCGCATCCTGCTGGTGCGCCCCGCCGACCCCCAGCGCCAGCTCACCTATCGCATCGCGCTGCAGGAATCTCCGCCGAAGCTCCCCGCGGCCGGACTCGCGACGGTACTGCGCGTCACCCTGCCGGTGTTCGTGACGCCACCGCGCGCAGCCCCGTCGCTGCACTGGCGCAGGATCGAGTCGCCGGAAGGCCTGTTCCTCGAGGTGGAGAACCGGGGCAACGCGACCGCGCTGCTGGCGGGCATACGGCTGGAGGCCGCGCGCGAACTGGAAGGCGGCGGCGGGTATGTGCTGCCCGGCCAGGTTCGTCGCTGGCGCGCGCCGGACCTCGGCCGCTCCGTCGTCATCACCCTGCCGGGCGGCAGCACGGAGACCGTGGAACTGCACGCGTCGCGCTGATGCGCGGGTCATGGCGCATCGCGCTCGCGTCATGGGCGGCGGCCGCGTCGACTGCCGCGGCGCAGGCCAGCGGTCCGGCCGTCATCGAGGTGCGCCTCAACGGCCAGCCCCCGGTGGTGGTGCTGGCCTCGGAGCGTGCGGGAGAACTCTACCTCTCCGGTTCCGCCCTGCGCAGCCTGGGGCTGCGGCCGCCGGTCGCGCCAGCGGCCTTCACCGAAGGCGGTGAGTCCTTCCATCGACTGAAGTCCCTTGGCCTGACCTTGCAGCGCTTCGATGTGCGCGAGGGACGCGCCGACGTCCTGGCACCGGCCAGTGCATTCCCCGGCAGCGCACAGTCGCTGCAGCTCGAGCCCATCACCCTCACGCCCGGCAGTCCTGCCGCGTTCATCAACTACGACTTCGCGGTCAACTCGAACAGCGGGTCGGTTTCGGGCTCGGGGCTGTTCGATCTCGTGGGCACATGGCGATACGGCTCGCTCACCCATTCCTTCGTGAACCGCGACCTGGGAGGCCATGGCCCGCAGCGGGGCGGCACGGAACGCCTCGCGACCACCTATCGTTACGACTGGGTCAACAGCGTCACCACCCTGGAGGCCGGCGACGTGACCGCTCAGCCCGGGGCGTTCGGACTGCCGCTGCGCTTCGGCGGGGTATCGCTGTACTCCAACTACGGGCTGCGCCCGGGATTCGTGACCCAGCCCATGCCGAGGTTCAGCGGCGAAGCGGTGACGCCATCCACGGTGGACGTGTTCATCAACGACCAGCTGCGTCGATCGCTCGGCGTGCCGGCGGGTCCGTTCACGCTCAACGAACTGCCCGTGGTCACTGGCGCAGGCCAGGCGCGGCTGGTCATTCGCGACGCGCTGGGCCGCGAACAGCTGGTGGACGCGGCCTTCTACAGCACGGGACGCCTGCTGCGACCCGGCCTGTCGCAGTACGCGCTGTCCGCCGGCACGCTGCGCAAGGCCTTCGTGACCGGAAACCCCGAATACGGCAACGGCTACGTGAGCGGGCTGTGGCGACAGGGCCTGACGGACGCGCTGACCCTGGAGGCACGCGCGGAAGTGGAGGCGGGCGTGACCCGCGTGGCGGGCGCTGCGGCCACCTTCGCTCTTCCCGCGGGCGAGGCCGAACTTTCCGCAGCCCTGAACGAGAATGCGGGCCAGACCCACTGGCTGGGCGGCGCGGGCTACCGCTACATCTCGCCGCGGCGCTCGGCCACGCTGCGCTGGGACCAGTCCGATCATGGCTTCAGGCTGGCGGGCGTGCTCGACCCTGCGCTGGCCACGCAGCGACAGGTCACCGTCACCGCCGGCCAGCAGGTGCTCGCCGGCGTGAGCCTGAACATGGGATGGATCGACCAGCGCGCCGCCAACGGACAGACCCAACGCAGCGCCAACCTGAGCCTGATCTGGAGCCTGTCCCGAGGCACCGCGGTACTGCTGACTGCCGCCCGCGCAAGCGTCCCGGATCGCACCAGCGACTCGCTGCGCCTGACCCTCAGCCTGCCGCTGGGCGCGAACCAGTTCGCGTCCGTCTCCGCCGAGGGCGGCTCGCTGCGACAGCGCAACATCAGCCTGCAGCGGCCGCTGCCGCTCTCGGAAGGCTTGGGCTACCGCCTCTCGGGCACTGACGGCAGCGCCGGCGCGCGCGCCGAGGCCGCCGTCTTCGCCCAGTCGCGTGCGATAAGGGTCTCGGCGGAGCATTCGGCCACGCAGGGCCAGCCCGCCGCGTCACGGTTCGGGGCGCGCGGCAGCCTGGGCACGGTGGGCGGCACCGTGTTCGCCGCACGCTCCATCGACGACAGCTTCGCGCTGATACGGATACCGGAGGTCGCCGATGTCCCGGTGAGCCTGAACGGCCAACGGGCCGGGCGCACCGATGCAGCGGGCCGACTGGTGCTGCCCCGGGTGAACGCGCTCGTGCCGCACCGGGTCGAGGTCGATGTCGATGCCTTGCCCGCCGATGTCACCGTGCTCGATGAACGCACGACCTTCGTGGTGGCGCCGCGCAGTGCGGTCATCGCCACCCTTGGCGTGAAGCGGGTGGCCAGCGCACTCGTGCGCGTGGTCGACCCGGACGGCGCCGCGGTACCGGCCGGCACCGTCGTGCGCGGTGAGGGCGAACTGGAGACCTCGCGCGTGGGGCCGCGCGGCGAGATCTTCGTGCGCGCCCGCCCGGGGGCGATACGGCTGCGCCTCGAGCGCGAGGCAGCCGCCTGCAGCGTAGAATTCGAGTTGCCGCCGTCCCTGCCATCGGGCGCGTACCACGAGATCGGACCGCTGTCATGTCGACCCGCCGGACCCTGAGCAGCATGCTCGCTGCGGCCGCCCTCGTGACCGCAGCCGCGTCGCACGCCCAGGTGTCCTGCGACCTGCAGGTACCCGCGATGAGCTTCGGCAGGATCGACGTGCTTGCCGAGTTGCCCGCCGACCGAAGCCTGGGCAGCATCGACATCATCTGCAGGAACAGCGGCAACCTCGACGTGGCGATGCTGGTGCGAACAGCGGTATCGGCCGGATCGGGCGGCACCGACAGCCGGCGGCGCATGGTCGGCCCGGGCGGCATCTCGCTGGAATACAACCTGTTCCGCGACGTGAGCCGAACGCAGTTGTGGCGCGCGAGCGGCGATGCCCCCACCGCGATCAACGTCGGCGCGCAGCGGCAGGTCAGCCTTCAGTTGCCGGTGTTCGGCCGCCTGTACGGACCTCAGACCGCACGGCCGGGCGCGTATGCCGACTGGCTGACCGTCACGCTGGATTTCTAGCGGGCGCGTCGGCGTCGACCGACCTGCCCCCCGGGGCCGCGCGTCCGGACCGGCGTGCCACGGGGCGCGCCCTCGCGCGCGCGGCGGTGCGGACACGGGCGACGCACCCGCTTGCGAGGCCGCAGCACGCCGTACCGCTCCGACCGGGGCCGGGGCGCACGCGAGGCCGGGGTCAAGTCCTGCGCGATCCTGCCGTTACCTCCCGGCATGGGGATCACTGCGCACCCGTTGTGCTGGATCATGCTGGCAACCTGCCTGGTGCCCGGGCTCGCATCGGGCCAGACGCGCCAGGCACGCGCATCCCTCGAGGTGCGCGCAACCGTCGTGCGCGCCTGCACCGTCGGCACCGGCGTGACGAGCGTGTCCGGATGCGAGGCCCTCGTGCGCGAGGACGTACTCCCGCTCCGGCAGGCCAGCACATCGACGGCCACGGTGCGCGAAGTCGTCACCGAATCGGCCGTGGGCCCGACGGCTGCCTACATCGTCGTGCGCACCGTCGACTTCTAGCCCGAGCGGCATGCCTGCCGGCGCGGTCGCCTGCCCGGAGGGCGCACGCACCGACCGCAAGGCTCATGCAGCAGCCGAGCGCCCGTCGCCAGGTCGGCCGGCCGCCGTCACGGCAGGCGCGCATTGAGGCACACTGTCCCGGGTCGGCAGTCGCGGCGGGGCCGGCGGAGACCGGGATCGCCTCGCGCCTGTACCTTGGCGCACGAAGGCCGGCAGGCGGTCGGGGACCGTGCGCGGCAGCCCTCGCGCAGTCCCGGCGGAGGGGGCGGCGTCGGCGGCAGTGGCAACAGGTGCGGCAGCCACTCCCCCGCGCTTTCCGGACGGTCGGGGCGATCCACGCTCCATGCACGCAGCCAGATCCACATGACATCCCAGGGAGACCCCGTCATGGCCAACACGTTATCCGGACAGGTGGCGGTGATCACCGGCGGCAGCCGCGGTATCGGTGCGGCCATCGGCAAGGCGTACGCGGCCGAAGGCGCGCTGACCGTGCTCTGCGCGCGCTCGCAGGACGCGCTGGCGCGGACCTCCGCGGGCATCGCCGCATCCGGCGCCCCGACGCCGGACATCTTCGCGGCCGACCTCGCGACCGCCGAAGGCTGCCAGGCGCTGTTCGCCCACGTGCAGGCCCGGCATGGTCGCTGCGACATCCTGGTGAACTGCGCCGGGGCGACACAGGCAGGGGATTTCCTGAAACAGTCCGACGAAATCTGGGCCGATGGCTTCGCGCTCAAGTTCTTCGCGGCAGTGCGCCTGTCGCGCCTGTTCTGGCCGATGCTGAAGGCAGCCGAGGGCAGGATCGTCAACATCGATGGCGGCATGGCGCGCACACCCAACCCCGCCAACCTGATCGGCAGCTCGGTCAACGCCGCGATGGCCGCGTTCGGCAAGGGCCTGGCCGGGCTCGGCATCCGCGATGGCGTCAACGTCAACACCATCCACCCCGGCCGCACCGAGACCGATCGCAACGCGGACCTCCTTCGGCAGCAGGCAGCCGCCGAGGGGCGATCGATCGAGGAGGTGGCGGCCGAGACCGCACGCAAGGCGGGCGTGCGTCGGCTCGGCCAACCCGAGGACATCGCGGCGCTTGCGCTGTTCCTCGTGTCGCCCGCGGCAAGCCATATCCAGGGTGCGGCGATCGGGGTCGACGGCGGGTCGACCAAGGGGCTGTACTGACGCGAGGACGATCCGCGCCACCGTCGAGCCGCGAGCCGCAGGTCCACGCGTTGCGGCAGCGACAGGCGCCACCGCGCGAGCGTGAAAAACAGGCGTCGAACCGCGAAATCAGCCGGGTGGATGAGCCTCCCCTGCGCGCGGAGCTGAACCGGGCTCCCGGCGGGTTCCCGGACGTTGCTCGTTACGCGACCGCCAGCACCCCCTTCGCCACCCTGGCGCGTGTGGTCGGGCTGCGCCTGAGCGACAATACCAAGGCAGCGCTTGCGGGCAGGGCGCAGGGAATGTCGGCCCGCGTACGGCTGCGCGACACACAGGTGGTGGCATGAACACGAACGTGTGGACAGGCGCCGGGCGGCGCCTCTTTCTCCAGGAAGTGGGCACCCGCGACGGCCTGCAGGCCGAGGCGGCCTTCGTCGACACCGCGCGCAAGGTTGAACTGGTCGATGCGCTGTCGGAGACCGGGCTGGCGAAGATCGAGGTGACCGCGTTCGTGTCGCCACGGGCGATCCCGGCGCTGCGCGATGCCGACGAGGTGCTGCGCGCGATCCGGCGCGCGCCTGGCGTCATCTACAGCGCGTTGGTGCCCAACGTGCGCGGCGCCGAGCGCGCAGTGGACGCGCAGGTCGACGAACTGAACCTGGTGATGTCGGCGAGCGAGAGCCACAACCTGTCCAACCTGCGCATGACGCGCGCGCAGTCGTACGCCGCCCTGTCCGAGGTGGCGCGCGCGGTGAGCGGCACGCCGGCGGTGGTGAACGTGTCGCTGTCGTGCTCGTTCGGCTGCCCGATGGAAGGCGACGTGCCGGTGGCGGGCGTGCTGGACTGGTGCCGGCGGTACGTGGAGGAACTGGGCGCGCATGGCGTGACCCTGTGCGATACCACCGGCATGGCCTACCCGACGCAGGTGACCGAACTCGTGCACGCGTTCCGCGCGCGCTGGCCTGGCACCGAACTGACCCTGCACTTCCACAACACCCGCGGCATGGGCCTCGCCAACGTGCTCGCCGCCATCGCATCCGGGGCCGACCGGTTCGACGCCTCGCTCGGCGGCATCGGCGGCTGCCCCTATGCCCCGGGCGCCACCGGCAACGTCTGCACCGAGGAGATCGCGCACGCGCTGGCGCTGATGGGCTACGACACCGGGGTGGACCTGTCGCGCCTGCTGGCCGCCTCGGCGAAGCTGCCCGGCCTGATCGGCCACGACGTGCCCAGCCAGATCCTCAAGGCCGGTCGCCGGCTGGACCTGCACCCGCTCCCGCGGGACTTCGCCGAGATCGCGGCAAGGGCGGCGGCGCGGGAGGGGTGAGGCGCGTCCGAGGCGGGTCAGGCTCGCCGACCGGCCCCGGGCGCCGCCTCAGGTGCAGGTCTGGTCCATCCCCCTGGGAAGATCGCGCGTGCTACGCCGACCGCACGGCACGCGGCCTTCCGGCGTAACCCTCGACGGTCGCCCTGGCGGAGGCGGACCCAGCCGCCGATGCGAGCGGCCGTGGTTCGTCAGCGTTCAATGCCACCACAAAATCCGGTGGATTGGGTGACGACAGCCAGCGGGCCAAGCGCGGGACGCGCCTCCCCTTGTTCCTCACAGTGACGGTGAAGATACTGTGGTACTTGAATACCGGCGATATCCGACGGCATTCGAATCTCCCGGACGTTACGCGAGGTACGCATGCAAACCCTACCGCTCGAGTACTCGTCAGGACATCTGTTCGTCACCGCCCAGGGCGAGCGATGGCTGCTCGATACCGGGTCCCCGACCAGCATCGGACGGGCAGGACAGCTCGAGCTGGACGGCACGCGTTTCCCCCTCCGGCCGTCGCTGCTGGGACTCGATATCGACTCCCTGGTGACCTCAGTCGGCGAGCCGTTCTCCGGGCTGATCGGGACGGACATCCTCGGGCGCCTGGATCTGGAGATCGATCTTCCGTCCGGCCTGCTGAAGGTCAGTGACAGTCCGTTGGACGTCGAGGGCTGCATGATTGAACTGGAAGCGTTCATGGGCGTTCCGCTGGTGCACGCTCGATCGACCGTCGGATCCCACCGGATGTTTTTCGACACCGGCGCGCAGCTTTCCTATTTCAACCACCCGAGCCTCGACAGCGGCGAGCCCGCTGGAGAGTTCCGGGACTTCTATCCGACGATTGGGGAATTCCATACGACAACGTATCGGGTGGCTTTCCAGATCGGATCCGCCCACTTCAGCCTGCGCTGCGGCCGGTTGCCTGAGCTTCTGAGCGCCACGCTGGCGATGGCCGGCGCGGAGGGCATCATCGGCAACGAGTCCTGCGCCGGGCGCAAGGTCGGTTACCTGGCCCGGCGCGGGCGACTGGTGCTCGGATGAAGCCACACGACACATGGGCAGACGTCTACGACTTCGCGTATGAACAGGAGTTCAAGGCGTTCTATACCCGCCTGACGCAGTCAACCCTCGCGACTGTCCGCAGTCGGGTCCGACCGGGCTCGTCGATCGTCGATTTCGGCGCGGGGACCGGCCGGCTGGCGATACCGCTGGCGCGCGAGGGCTACAAGGTCACCGCCGTCGAACCCAGCGCCCCTATGCTGGCGCGACTCCACGCGGGTGCGGACAGCCTCGCGATCGAGCAGGTCTGCACGTCCATGCAGGAGTTCCGTCGCGGCACCGCGTTCGACCTGGCGCTTTGCGTATTCAGCGTGCTGAATTACCTGCTCGACCACGAGTCGCTCGCGAGTGCGCTCTCGAACGCGGTGGACTGTCTCAGGCCCGAGGGTGCGCTGATCCTCGACGTGGCCGACCGTGGCCTGTTCGGCAATCGAAACTTCAACGGCGCGCGCCTGCAGAGGCACGTGACCGTTCGGGCGATCGATCCCGCCGTCCACGAGTACACCGAGAGCATCACGCTCTCCGGCGATCCCCCTCGGCACTATCAGGACCGCTTTCTCATCCGACACTGGACCGTGGACGAGGTGCTGGATGCCGCAGCCCGGTGCGGGCTGGGCGTCGCACAGGAGTTGAGCGAGGAACTCCCCGGCGCAGGGGCACGTTATTTCCTCCTCAGACCGACGCCGGGTCGATAGCGTCCGCACGCGCACGAACGACGCAGCGCGATCTGAAGCGGGGATTGGCGGCCCGGGCGAGGGAGCTCACGGACCGCTCTGCGCAGTGCCGGCAAGACTCGACGCCAGACGGCCGGGCCATCGGGGCAAGCGGCTGTCGGCACGGATCGGTGCCCGTTGCACCCGCCTTGCACCACGGCCCGTCGAATTCCGGCGTCAACCGCCGCCCGCGGTTTCGCCTTCGGCGTGCGGCCTCCGCCGCGCGACCGGACGCGCGGGTTGCCCCACGATGGGACCGTTGTGACCACCCCAGTGGCGATGTATATTGATCATGTCGAGATCTCCATATGAGCCTGATCATGGCCCTGCAAATTGCCAATCCGGTCGTCGTGCGAAAGGTCGAGGCGCTCGCCCAGGCCACCGGCTTCAGCAAGACAGCCGTCGTCGAAAAGGCGGTCGACCGCATGCTCGCCGAGATCGGCCGCCCGGCCGACGCCGCCGACCGGATGTCCGCGCTGCTGCGCCAGATCGATCAGGTACCCGACCGCGCCGACGCGTTCGACCCGATGCGCTGGGACGCGCGCGGCCTGCCCGCGTGATCGCGGTCGACACCTCGGCCCTCATCGCGATCGCATTCGACGAACCCGAACGCGCAGCGTTCGTGGACATCATCCGGGCCTCGGGCGACGCGCTGGTCAGCACGGTCTCCGTGGTCGAGGCGCGCATGGTCTTGCACGCGCGCCGTGGCCAGCGGGCCGTGGTGCTGTTCGACGATCTGCTGCGACTGCCACCCTTCCGCCTCGTAGCTCCCGAGCCGGCCGAGATGGACGCCGCCTATGCCGCATTCGTCGCCTTCGGCCGGGGCAGCGGCCATCCGGCCGAACTCAACTTCGGCGATGTCTTCAGCTACGCGTTGGCCAAGGTGCGCGGCATCCCGCTTTTATTCAAGGGCCGGGATTTCTCCCTGACCGACATCCAGTGCGCAGCCTGAGCAGGACCGTCCGGCCCGCCCCCGGCGAATCCGGACCGACGGGCCACTGCGGCGCGAACAGTCGGACGCTCGGAGACCCGCCGCGATAGCGCCGGGCTTCGCCGTCGGCAGGGCGAGGCCGATGCCGCCGCATGCGCGCCGGTGAAGGAGTCGCCGGGCGCGTGGTTTCGGCCCCTCCGGCGGCGACGATGCCTCGTGAAGGGCTTGCCCCGGGAACCGCACCGAGCGACTCGGGGTTGCCGGACGGGACCTGAAGGCGGGCCACCGCCGACGGGCACCGGCCCGGTCGGTGTGGCCCCCGCCCGCGTCGGCTTGCAGCGCCGCCGGTGGACGCACGCGCCGTGCACGCCACCGCGCGGACATCCTGCGGGGGGTTTCGCGAATCCAGACCCCTGTGTGAAACTGGTACGTTACCGTTTAGCATCAGTTTTGTTGCAGCGCCGCAGAACCACCTCCCAGCCGTATCCCAACCCCTACTGGAGACCAGCGTGAACAAGATGGGCAAGGCGGGCTTCGACCCGATCGCATCAGCGGTAACCCACCCCGGCAAGCCGGCCTCGGCGCTCGCCGCCCTCGGTGAAGTCGCGCGCAGCAGCGCTCGCACGACCCGCCGCAGCGTGCTGGCCGCCGTCGCCGCCCTGTTCACCGTCTCCAGCGTTGGCGCCTACGCGCAGCAGACCCCGATCAAGTTCCAGCTCGACTGGCGCTTCGAGGGCCCCTCGGCCTTCTTCCTGCTGCCGACGGCGCGCGGCTACTTCAAGGACGCCAAGCTCGACGTCACCGTCGACGCGGGCACTGGCTCGGGCGCCGCGGTCACGCGCGTGGCATCGGGTACCTATGACATGGGCTTTGCCGACCTCGCGGCCCTGATGGAATTCCACGCCAACAACCCCGACGCCCCGAACAAGCCGGTCGCGGTGATGATGGTCTACAACAACACGCCCGCCTCGGTGATGTCGCTTCGCAAGACCGGCATCAAGGTCCCGAGCGACCTGACCGGCAAGCGCATGGGTGCCCCGGTGTTCGATGCCGGCCGCCGCGCCTTCCCGCTGTTCCAGAAGGCCAACAACATCGGCCCGGTGAACTGGATCGCCATGGACCCGCCGCTGCGCGAGACCATGCTCGCCCGCGGTGACGTCGACGCGATCACCGGCTTCACCTTCACCTCGCTGTTGAACCTCGAGGCGCGCGGCGTGAAGCTCGAGGACGTGAGCGTGCTGCCCTACGCCGACAACGGCGTGAAGCTCTACGGCAACGTGATCATCGCGACCCCGCGGATCCTGAAGGAGCAGCCGGAGGCCGTTCGCGCGTTCCTCAACGCCTTCGCCCGCGGCGCCCGCGAGGTGATCGCCAACCCGGCGGCAGCCATCGAGTTCGTGCGCCAGCGCGACGGCATCATCAACCCCGCGCTGGAGACGCGCCGCCTGCAGCTGGCGATCGACACGGTGATCAACAGCCCCGACGCGCGTGCCGAGGGCTTTGGCCAGGTCAACCGCAAGCGGCTCACCCAGATGGCCGCGCAGGTGAGCGAAGTGTTCAGCACCAAGACGCCGGTGAACGCCGACGCGGTGTGGACCGATGCCTTCCTGCCCTCGCGGGACGCGCTGAACATCCTGCCCGCGAAGAAGTAAGCACGCCATGGAGAACTCGCCCTTCGTCGATTTTCAGGACGTCTGGCTCGCCTACAACGACGAACTGCTCGCGCAACAGCAGTTCGCCGTCGAAGCGATCGACCTGCAGGTCCAGGAGGGCGAGTTCATCGCGATCGTCGGACCGTCCGGCTGCGGAAAGTCCACGTTCATGAAACTCGCCACCGGCCTGCGCATGCCCTCGCGGGGCACGGTGCATATCGGGGGCCAACCGGTGACCGGCCCCCTCAAGATCTCCGGCATGGCCTTCCAGGCGCCTTCGCTGCTGCCGTGGCGGACCACGCTGGACAACGTGCTGCTGCCGCTGGAGATCGTCGAGCCCTACCGCAGCCAGTTCAAGCAGAAGCGCGAGGAATACGCCGAGCGAGCCCGCTCGCTGCTGCGCAAGGTAGGACTGGGCGGATACGAGGACAAGTTCCCCTGGCAACTCTCGGGCGGCATGCAGCAGCGCGCGAGCATCTGTCGCGCGCTGATCCACGAGCCCAGGATGCTCCTGCTCGACGAGCCCTTCGGCGCGCTCGATGCGTTCACCCGCGAGGACCTGTGGTGCATCCTGCGCGACCTCTGGGCCGAGCAGCGCTTCAACGTGATCCTGGTCACGCACGACCTGCGTGAATCCACTTTCCTTGCCGACACCGTCTACGTGATGAGCAAGGGACCGGGGCGCATCGTCGTCAAGATGGACATCGACCTGCCGCGACCGCGCGACTTGGAGCTGACCTACACCAAGGAATTCACCGACATCGTCCACGAGTTGCGCGGCCACATCGGGGCCTTTCGCAACGAGGGACTGGGGGTCGCGAAATGAAATCGAGAGCCCTGGAAAAATGGTCGCCCTGGCTGCTTCTGTTTGCCGTGATTGCCTTCTGGCAGGGCGTGTGCTCGCTCTTCAATGTCTCCGAATTCATCTTCCCCAGCCCCCTGCGCATCTGGGAGCAACTGATCGAGTTCAAGGGGACGATCGCCGCCCACGCCTGGCGCACCTACTGGGTGACCATGGCCGGCTTCGGCATCGCGATCGTCGTCGGCGTGCTGCTGGGCTTCCTCATCGGCTCCTCGCGCCTCGCCTACAGCGCGATCTATCCGCTGATGACCGCGTTCAACGCGCTGCCCAAGGCGGCGCTGGTGCCCATCCTCGTGGTGTGGTTCGGCATCGGCATCGGACCGGCGATCCTCACCGCCTTCCTGATCTCCTTCTTCCCGATCATGGTCAACATCGCCACCGGACTGGCTACGCTGGAGCCTGAACTCGAGGACGTGCTTCGGGTGCTGGGCGCGAAGCGCTGGGACGTGCTGATCAAGGTCGGCCTGCCGCGGTCGATGCCCTATTTCTTCGGCTCGCTGAAGGTGGCGATCACGCTGGCCTTCGTCGGCACGACCGTATCGGAGATGACCGCGGCCAACGAAGGCATCGGCTACCTGCTGATCTCCGCGGGCTCGGCCATGAAGATGGGCCTGGCCTTCGCCGGTCTGGTGGTGGTGGGCGTGATGGCCATGCTGATGTACGAACTGTTCAGCTACATCGAGCGCAACACCACCGCCTGGGCGCATCGGGGCTCGCAGGGCGTCTGAACGCGCGGTCGATCCGCGGACCCGCGCGCTCGCGAGTCGCGGGCCGCGCGCGGGTCTCGGCACGACCGCCACTCGCAGGCAGGCCAGGGCTGCGGGAGCCGTCGCGCCTCGCGGCGGGGCCAGCCGCGGCCGGGGCTGCGCCCGGCACCCTTTGCAGCCGGTCCGCGTACGCGCTCGCCGCAAGCCGTCGACGGCCGAGATGCCGGATACGGCAGGGCTACGACCGGTGCGGGATTCGGGCGTGAGTTCGTCGGCGGCACCCGGCGCGGCCGCGCCGCGGCCTCAGTACCGCCATCCCGGCGGAGGCGGGGGCGGCGGCGTCACGCGCGGGTCGTAGCCCGCGGGCGGACCGTAGGGCCCGGCCACAGGCGCGGGCGGCGCGTAGTACGAGGGCGGCCTCGGTGGCGGGGGCGGTGGCGCGTAGTAGGCCGGCGGCGCGGGGCGCACGACTGCGGGCGCGCTGCGAGCGAGGCCAGCCGACGGCACCTTGTGTCCCTTTGCATACATGCACTGCACGAACGCGTTGTCGTAGCGGCGCTGGGCGATCGCCCCGGATGCGTTCGCGGCCCCGGCACCCGCAGCCCCACCGAAGAGCAGCCCCACGCCCGCGCCTGTCGCCGCACCGTGGCTGCCGCCGAGCGCAGCCCCCGCCAGCGCGCCAACGACGGTGCCCACCGCCGCGCTCTTGACCGCGCTGTCGGCCTGCGCCTGGGTGGGGTCGCTACCGCCGATCGAATCGGACGCGTAGCGACGGCAATCGGCTTCGTCCACCCGGAACTGGTCGAAACTGCGATTCGAACCCGGGAAACTGGCCACGCTCGGCCCGGTGGGGATGGATACACACCCGCTCAGCAGCAGCGCGGCAGCCAGGGCGCCCAGGCCTGCCGAACGGGTACGCCTGGAGGGGAAGGTCGGGTAGAGGCTCATCGGGTCACCTCGCGCATCGTTCGCGATGCTCACGGTCGATTCGGACTTCGACTGCAGCCGGCCCCACCGCCCTTCGCGAGTGGATTTCGCGCATGGCGTGCCACGCGAGGGCGCGCGGGGGGCGAAGGGGCGGCGCATCGGGATGGCAGCCAGTTGCTCGAGGCAGGGTCAGCGCGGCACGCCGGGCGGCGTGGGTACTACCCGCTGCCAGGGCGACGCACACTGGGTCACATAGGGGTAGTAGGTGTTCGAGTCGGCGCAGAAGAACCAGTGCCCGCCGGTCGCCTCCGGAGCCGGTGCGACGCCCGGCGCCGGGGCCGGAGCAGGCACCGGAAGCACGGATGCGCCGTCGAGATCGGTTCGTTCGACGTAGACGGTGGGCGGAACGTACACGCGCGGCGCATGCACGACCGGCGGTACCCACGCGAGCGGAGCGGGGACCACCACGGGCGGGGCGTACACCAGCGACGGCGGATAGTAGAACCGCGGCGCCGGGTGGTGCCAGTAGCGATGGGATGGTGAAGAGAAGTGAATACTGACTCGTGGGCCACCGTGTCCGGAGTGGATGCCGACCCCTCCGTACCCGTGGCGCCAGTGACCGCGGTCGGCTTTCGCGGGCGCCATGGTCGCCAGCGCAGTAGCGGCCAGCAGCACCGCGCTCGCCACGACTGCGGGGCGCTTCGCAGACGGGATGGTTATCGAAAACATGGTGTCCTCCGTGGGCCCGCGTCACGACGAGCCGGTATGCACTTCCAGTAACGTGGCGATGGGCTCTCCAGTCGACCCGTCAGGTGAAAGCGTTGGTTGCCGCAGTTACAAAGCGGAAACACCTGTCAGTAACGGATGGCCCCCCCGCGTGCAGCGTCCAGGACGCGTACCGCTGGCCCTGCGGTCGCGCTCGGCGGCGAGCGCCCGCGCATGCCCCAGCGCGACACGCGCAATCGGGTACAGGCGCTCCAACGCGGACTCGCGTCCCGCCTGCGCCCCTGTCGCAGCCCTGCCCCCGCCAGGCTCAGACGATACCCGTCTCTCGACAGGGAACACCGT
>Ga0315900_10006054_pt1 | contig 16395 bp, 19 predicted proteins | sample LakEriMetagenome_FD_203521 | JGI IMG/M metagenome (GOLD analysis project Ga0315900, IMG submission 203521) | Freshwater fungal communities from buoy surface, Lake Erie, Ohio, United States - Buoy 12 MA114 | ecosystem: Environmental > Aquatic > Freshwater > Lake > Lake biofilm | place: USA: Lake...
GTCAGCAGGCGACGACAAACTTCCGTGATTTCTGCGAGGCCTACTTCCCGCAGACATTTCATCTGCCCTGGTCGCAGGATCATCTGAAGGTGGTCCGCAAAATCGAGCAGGCGGTGTTACATGGGGGGCTCTTTGCGATGGCCATGCCCAGGGGGAGTGGGAAAGCCCTGGCGCTCGATACGCCGCTGGTGACACCACTCGGCTGGACCACGATGGGCGACGTCCAAGTCGGCGATCTGCTATTCGACGACGAGGGCTGGCCGTGTCGAGTGACTTTTGCAACCGAGGTACAAGTCGGGCGGCCGTGCTACCGAGTGAGTTTCAGCGATGGCGAACAGATCGTGTGTGATGCCGCTCATCTCTGGGCCGGTCGCAGACCCAATGGTAACTACGTCACGCTGCCAACAATCACGCTCTGCCGGGAGTCACTGGGTTCCGTGAGGTTTTCAGGGATCCCATCAGTGTTCAATCCCACAGACTGGCGAGAACGGACGATCGTTGCCATCGACCCAGTTCCCTCAGTTCCAGTCCGCTGCATCCAGGTCGATTCACCATCCCATCTCTACCTGGCCGGACGGAAGATGGTTCCGACCCACAATACGACCCTGGCCGAGTGCGCCTGCCTGTGGGCCATGCTCAATGGGCACCGGGAGTTCGTGGCGCTGATTGGTTCCGACGAAGGCCATGCCAGTGACATGCTCGAGTCAATCAAGATGGAGCTCGATGGCAATGACCTGTTGTTGGCCGACTTTCCGGAGGTGGTCTTCCCGATTCAACGCCTCGATGGAATTGCCAATCGATGCAATGGCCAACTCTATGCAGGAGATCGAACTTATATTGGCTGGACTGCCAAGGAGATCGTCCTGCCCACAGTGCGGCCCCAAGGTTGGCCCGACCACCCCCACCTGAAATCCTTCGTACGCGACACCGGTCGCTCGCTGGCAAGTGGTGCGGTGATCAAAGTCGCAGGGATCACCGGTCGGATCCGCGGCATGAAATTCAAGCGAGCCGACGGCCGGGCGGTGAGGCCTTCATTGGTCGTGCTCGATGATCCTCAGACGGACGAGTCCGCACGATCGCTCTCGCAGTGTGCCCACCGGGAAAGCATCCTGGCCGGTGCAGTCCTTGGAATGGCGGGGCCCGGCAAGAAGATCTCCGGCATCATGCCTTGTACGGTCATCCGTCCCCAGGACATGGCCGACAATATCCTCAACCGCGACCTGCATCCCGAGTGGAATGGCGAACGGACCAAGCTGGTGTATTCGTTTCCCGTCAATGAGTCGTTGTGGGCCAAGTACGCTCAGATCCGGGCAGAAGGTCTGCGAGCGGAGGATGAAGGACGCGCAGCCACCGAGTTCTATCGCCAGCATCAGGCGGCGATGGATGTGGGAGCGAACGTGGCCTGGCCCGAGCGATTCAATCACGACGAAGTCAGCGCCATTCAGCATGCCATGAATCTGCGGCTGCAGGATGAAGCGGCGTTCTATGCCGAATACCAGAATGAGCCGTTGCCCGAATCCACGCCTGACACCGACGAATTGACAGCTGAGCAGATTGCCAACAAGCTCAATCGCTTTCCCCGGAGTGTCATTCCGCAATCGGCCGTGCAACTCGCGGCCTTCATCGATGTGCAGGCGACATTGCTCTTTTACATGGTGGTGGCCTGGGAACAAGACTTCACAGGCTACGTGATCGATTATGGGAGCTTCCCCGATCAAAGGCGGCCGTACTTCACACTACGGGATGCCCGGCAGACCCTCACCAGTGTGGCAGAGGGCAGTGGGCCCGAGGGGGCGATCTACGCGGGACTGGAGCGTTTGACACATGCGCTCCTGGGCCGTGAGTGGTCCCTCGATGGTCGGGGAACAATTCGTGTGGGCAAATGCCTGATTGATGCGAATTGGGGAGCCTCCACGGATTTGATTTACGCTTTCTGCCGTCAGTCCGTGTATGCCGGGACAGTTGTCCCCAGTCACGGCCGCTTCGTTGGCGCCTCGAGCCAACCGTTTTCGGAATACAAGCGTCGGCCCGGGGACCGACTGGGGTTCAATTGGCGGGTGCCGAACATTCATGGAAAGCGTGCGGTGCGACATGTGGTGTTTGACGCCAACTTCTGGAAGTCGTTCGTGCAGGCTCGGTTGGCAGTCACTGCGGGGGACCGCGGCTGTCTGTCGTTGTTTGGAGATCGCCCGGAAACGCATCGTCTGCTGGCAGAGCATTTGACAGCGGAATACCGGGTCAAGACCGAGGCGCGGGGCCGGGTTGTTGATGAATGGAAGCAGCGGCCGGAGCGGCCCGACAATCACTGGTTCGACTGTCTGGTGGGCTGTGCTGTGGCCGGGTCGATGTTGGGAGTGGAACTGTTGGGCCTGGGGGAACGGCCTCGGGGACGAGAGCGGGTCAGTTTCGCTCAATGGCAACAACGGAGACGCTCATGACGAATCACGCGATACCGCAGGCTTCCCGTGGTCTGGTCTGCCCGGGATGTGGACACAATCGTCTCCGCGTCGCCTATACCCGCCAGCGTGCAGGGACCGTGGTACGAGTCCGTCGGTGCGGGCATTGCCATCGCCGTATCGTCACTCACGAGCGGATTGCCGGCAGTCGCTGAGGTCGGCGATTGGCACGGACCAAGAACGGTTCCTTTCAGACTCTCAGTACACATCTGGAACGACTTGCCAAATCGCAGCAGTTGCTCCGCCACAACTGCGATTCCTCGCATAGATTCAGACCTGGCCCCGCGACACACCTGTCGTCGGCCTCCAGGGACTGGACTGATGCCTGACGAGCTCGATGCCACGATTCGCCAAAACGCTGCTGGACCGGCCAAAGTGTCCAGTGACGCCGGGAGTGTCGAACAGCACTCGTTGTCCGATCAAGTGGCCGCCGATCGCTATTTGAAGGCCAAGGAGGCCGCGGCGAGCAAACGCCGGGGACTGCGGTTCTCGAAACTTGTTCCTCCGGGAGCCGAATGAGCATGTTCCCTTGGCTCTCGCACTGGTTTTCCTCGAAGCCATCCTCAGCCCAATCGCGGCGGCCGGTGGTCCATGCGCGCTACGATGCGGCGACCACCACCGAAGACAATCGCCGACATTGGGCACAAGCGGATGGGCTCTCCGCGAATGCCGCGAACACGGCGAGTGTGCGTCGCACTCTCCGCAACCGGGCTCGGTACGAGGTGGCCAACAACAGTTATGCCAAGGGAATCGTTTTGACGCTGGCGAACGATCTGATCGGGACGGGACCCCGTCTCCAAATGCTGACCTCTGACCAGGAGGCCAATCGTCGCATCGAGGCGGCATTTCACGAATGGTCGGCGGCGATTGGACTGGCCGCCAAGCTCCGCACCATGCGGATGGCCCGCGCCACAGATGGTGAGGCGTTCGGATTGTTGATCAGCAATCCCCGTCTCGCCCATCCCATCCAGTTGGACCTGCGCTTGGTCGAAGCCGATCAGGTGACCACACCGCATCTCAATCCATTGGCTCATGGGGTCGATGGGATTGTGCTCGATGCCTGGGGAAACCCCATCGAGTACCACGTGCTCAAGCACCATCCCGGCGATGTTCCCGTGGGGGGACTGCTGGATTTCGACCAAGTGCCAGCGGCAGGAATGATTCATTGGTTTCGGGCGGATCGGCCCAGCCAGTACCGGGGGATCCCCGACATCCTGCCGGCTCTGCCATTGTTCGCTCAATTGCGGCGGTTCACTTTGGCGGTTCTGGCGGCGGCCGAGACGGCTGCTGACTTTGCGGGGATTCTCTACACCGATGCCCCGGCCAGTGGCGAGGCGGACTCCGCTGAACCATTCGAGTCGATCGAGCTCGAAAAACGAGCCTTGGTGACCATGCCTGGGGGCTGGCGCATGTCTCAAATTGAGGCCCAGCAACCAGCCACGACCTATCGCGAGTTCAAGGCCGAGATCCTCAATGAGATCGCGCGGTGCTTGAACATGCCGTTCAATATCGCGGCGGCCAACAGTGCCTCGTACAACTACGCCTCGGGACGAATGGATCACCAGGTCTATTTCAAGTCGATCCGAGTCGATCAATCCCAAGTGGCCCGGGTCGTTCTCGATCGGCTTCTGGCCGCGTGGCTGGATGAGGCGGTGTTGATTCCCGGACTGCTCCCCGAGACCTCCGGGACCATCGCTACCTGGCGACACACCTGGTTTTTCGATGGCCAGGAGCATGTCGACCCCCAAAAGGAGGCCTCCGCTCAGGCGACGAGGCTGCAGTCGCACACCACGACTCTGGCGGATGAGTTCGCCCGCCGCGGCCAGGACTGGGAGACGCAGCTTCGCCAAAGGGCCAAGGAGCTCGCCCTGATGCGCGAATTGGGGTTGCCGCTCGACGCTGGTTCCAGCACCCCAACCGAGACCGCACCGTTCCCCAGTGCACCATCCGCTTCTCCGGAGGATCCGGTCGATGCCGACCCCGTCAGTGATGAGTGAAGCCCGTCCCACACCCGCCCCGCTCTGCCTGCAGGGAACGACGGAGTTTGATGTGGAGGCAGCCGGTGAGACCGCCGGCGGCAGTGGACTCCCCCGGTTTCGGATGGTGGCCTACACCGGAGGCCCCATGCGGGTGGCGGGGTGGCGACATCCTGTGATCCTGGATCTGGCGGGTCTGGCGATTCCCTCACAAGCCCGACCGATTCGGTTTGCGCACGATCCCACAAGTGGCGTCGGGCACACCGACAGTCTCCGTGTGGAGGGGGGTGTCCTGGTGGCCACGGGAGTTATTTCCCGGGACACGCCGACGGCCCGGGAGGTGGTGACATCGTCGAAAAATGGGTTTCCCTGGCAGGCCTCCATTGGAGCGGCTGTCGAGGAGTTTGAATTCGTCCGCGAAGGCCAGGCGGTCACGGTCAATGGTCGTTCCTTCGTGGGCCCCACCAATGTGGTCCGCAAGTCCACCTTGGGAGAAATCAGTTTTGTTGACCTGGGAGCCGACGGTGCGACCAGTGCCAATGTGCTCGCCACTGCGTCCCCAAGTTCCGGAGTGCACTCCATGGATGCCGAGTTCTCCCCGACCCCAAATGCCACAACCACAGTTGCCCCAACCGCAGTTCCTCCGACCACGGTTCCTCCGCTGCAAGCAGCCAACCCCCCAATGGTCGAACATCCGGTCACTCCTGCCCCAGCGGCTGCCCCCTCGGTTGAGGGGACCGGGAGTCCGGCCCGGCCGGTCGAGCCCGTCGGGACTCCAGCCGGGCTGCCCCAGGCCACAGTTGCCGAACTGCGGTCCCAGGCTGCGGCCGAGGTGGAGCGGATCGCGGCTGTGCGACGGCACTTCAGTGGTCGCTGGCCGCAACTGGAGGCGCAGGCCATTCGGGAGGGTTGGTCCGAGCAGCGGGCGGAATTGACTGTACTGCGGGAACTGCGTCCCACGGCGCCGGCCGTCCATCTGCGGGACAACACGGTGAATTCCACGGTGCTGGAGGCTGCTTGCCTGTTGTCCTCGAAGTATGCCGGGGTGGAGCAGTTGTTTGAGCCGCAGACATTGGACCTGGCCGCCCGCCGCTTTCGAGGTGGGATTGGTCTTCAGGAACTGTTGCTCGAAGCGGCTTGGGCGAATGGCTATTCCGGGCGCAACTTCCGGGACAGTCGAGCCGTGCTCCGCTCGGCGTTTGGGCGGGATGTCGAAGCGGCCTTCTCCACGATCGACATTGGGCAAATCCTGGCCACGGTGTCCAACAAGTTTCTGCTGGAAGGCTTCTTCTCGGTGGAACGGGTGTGGCGCAACATCTGTGCCGTCCGCAATGTCACCGACTTCAAGACGGTGACCAGTTACCGCTTGATTGGGAAGGACACCTACGAGCAGGTCGCCCCTGGGGGTGAACTCAAGCACGGCACGCTGGGGAATGAGACGTACACCAACAAGGCCGACACCTACGGGTTGATGCTGTCGATCGACCGCCGGGACATCATCAATGATGACTTGGGGGCCATCACGACTGTCCCCCGCAAGCTCGGCCGCGGCTCGGGCCTGAAGATCAACGACGTCTTCTGGTCAGTGTTTCTCAACAACGCCGCGTTCTTCACGGCCGCCAACAAGACGCTGCTGACAGGAGCCGATACCACCCTGACGATCGATGGACTGACCAAGGCGGAAGTCGCCTTTATGGACCAGGTCGACAGTGACAACCAGCCGATCGGCCTCATGCCGGCCATTCTGCTGGTTCCCACCTCTCTCTCGGCCGTCGCGTCGCAGCTCTTCAAGTCGCTGGAACTGCGGGACAACACCCCGAATGCCAAGTTCCCGATCACCAATCCCCACCAAGGGAAGTATCGAGTCGAGGTCGGGCGGTACCTGGCCAACAGCCGCTTCTCGGGGAACTCCTCCAAGGCGTGGTACCTGCTGGCTGAGCCCAGCGACCTGCCCGTGATTGAAGTCGCGTTCCTCAATGGCCAGGAGTCTCCCACGATCGAGACTGCGGATGCGGATTTCAATGTCCTGGGGATTCAGATGCGGGGCTTCCACGACTTCGGGGTCAGTCTGCAGGACTACCGAGGCGGGATCCGTTGTAAGGGGGAAGCGTAAGCGGCTCCGGGATTGGCCACAGCGATTTCACAGGAGATCAAGCAATGCCACAGGCGGTTTACATTCAGGCGGGAGACGCGATCGACCACACCCCCAGTGTGGCTCGGGCGGCGGGGGAAGTGGTCGTGCAAGGGGACCTCTTGGGGATCACCCGCACGGAGATCGCCGCGAATCGACTCGGGTCGCTGGCCCTGGAAGGGGTGTTCGAGTTCACCAAGCCCAGTGGCGTCGCACTGACGGTCGGGCAGAAGGCGTACTGGGACGCCGCCAACCAGCGCGTGGCGGGGGACTCTGCCGTCGGCCGCCTGGTGGGTCGGGTCGTCAAGGAGGCTGCGGCGACCGACACCACGGTCCGGGTGTTTCTCGAGATGCAGGCGACGGCTGATCTCCTGTACTCGGCCGAGGCGGCCAGCAGCGTGATCACCAACACCATGACCGAGACGGCGTTCGACAAGTCGGTCACGATCCCCGCCAACACGCTGCAGGTGGGGGATGTCCTGCGGGTCCGGGCCCAGGGAATTTGTCCGAGCACGAACTCCACCGACACCCTCAATGTGCGGCTCAAAGTCGGTGCGGTGACCTTGATCGCGACCGGAGCGGTCGACGTGGCCAACAACGATCTGTTTCACCTCGAGGCGGATCTGGTCGTACGGGCGATCGGAGCCAATGGCTCCATCGTCGCCAGTGGCCTGCAAGCCCTGGGAACCGAAGGGACAGTGACGGCCAAGCCCGCCAAGTTGGCTGTCAGTGCGCTTGATACAACCGCCGCTCAGACCGTGGCGATCACCGCCACCTGGTCGGTGGCCAATGCCGGCAATCAAGTGCGGCTCGATCTGTTCGATGTGGAACTGCTCCGGAAAGCCTGAGTGATGGAGGACCGCTTGCAACAGGGGTTGGCCTGGCTGACTGACCGCCTGCAGCAGTTCGCCAGTCGGCCCGTCACCTATCGCCGGGGGGCGGCCGCTGTAGTGGTATCCGCCACGGCGGGACGAACCACGGGAGAGAGTACTGACAGCCAGGGACTGCGGATCCAAACGGAGGTGCGGGACTGGCTGATCCCCACGGCCAGCCTGGTGTTGGAGGGGAGGCCAGTCCTCCCCGAGCGAGGCGATCGGATTGAGGAGTCCACAGGCCGTGAAATTGTGGTGTTTGAGGTGGTGCCGCTGGGGAGTGAACCTCCTTATCGGTATTGCGATCCCTGCCGCACATTGCTGCGGATTCATGTTCGGGAGATGGAGCGTGAGAGCTTGTGATGGATGCCATGCTGATTCGGGTTGCCGACGCCGTCGTGCAGGTGCTGCAGACTGGTTCATTCCGCTGGCCATTCTCTGTGGAGCGGTGCTATGTGCCGCGGCATACGCCACAGCAGCTGAAGAGTCCCCTGGTGAGTGTGGTCCCGGCCGGGTGGAGCAGCGAACTGGCCTCCCGGCACACCCTGCGACGGGACTGCACGATCCATGTGGGCCTGCAGCAGAAGTTGGTCGACGAGTCGAACACCGAGATCGATGCGTTGGTCAGTCTGGCCCAGGCGTTCGAGGAGCACCTCCGGCAACTCATCCGGCTCCCCACCATCGACGCCACGCTCCTTTCCGTCGAAGCCCTCGCAGTACCCCTCGACAGCGAAGATCTCGATCAGCGGCGGGTGTTCACCACGGTCCTGAGTCTCACGTATCGGATCCTGGAATGATTCCGCTGCGACTCGCTCTCGCCAAGAACTCGTTCTTCGACCGCAGCAGCGTGCAGTCCGCTCTCAGCCAGGCGGAACGGAAGGTGCTGTCCCGCTTCGGAGCGTTCGTCCGTACGCGGGCCAAGTCCAGCATTCGGCGGCGGCGGGCAGCGTCGCTCCCGGGCCAACCCCCCAGTAGCCACGTGGGACTGCTCAAGGACTTCATTTATTTCGTCTTCGATCCCGCGCGGCGGAGTGTGCTGGTGGGCCCCGTCCGGCTCAACCATACGGCCGGAGAGGCTCCCGCCGTTCTGGAATACGGGGGAACGGCCGCCATCACCTGGGGCCGCCACCCGCGTCTGGTGCGGATTGCCGCCCGCCCTTACATGCGGCCTGCACTGGCCCAGGAACTCCCGGGGCTGCCCGCGATGTGGGCCCATTCCGTGCGACCGTAGTAAGTCCCAGTTCCCATCCCGGTTCCCATCGCAGTTCCCATCGCAGTTCCCGTCCCGGTTCCGGAGGACAGTCATGAATGGTCACTGGCGGCAGCCGGAATTGATTCTGGGGGTGGTCCGGCGCTGGCTCCCCTATGCCGAGTATCGAGCTCAAGCCCTCGATGGCGATGTGGCGTTGTGGGAACCGACCAGCCTGTACGGCCATCTGATCGCCACGGCCACCGATGGGGCGTTCAGCCATTCCAGTGGCCTGGTCTGGTTGCACGATCGCCTGTGGTCAGCCGGTTACGAGGAACACTGCAACGGTCACCTGTCTCCCCTGAGTGCGGAAGTCCGCCGGCACTCCGGACGAATCTCGGTCTTCCGGACAGTGCCTCCCCTGGATGACCACAAGCGGAAGCACGTAGCCCGGCATCTGATCGGTGACCTCACGGGGGATTATGCCTGGCGGAACATCCGGCTGTTGACTCTGGGTCAACTGGTGGGCCTGCGGTGGTTGACCTGGATGCAGCCGTACCGCCGCTGGCTCCGCGAACAGAGTCTGCGGGCCGATGCCACCATCTGTTCCCAGCACATCGCCCGGTCGTTCTTGCGCGGAGCCGGGGTGCACTTTGTGCACAAGTTCGATGCCGCTGTGAGTCCCAACGATCTGGCCCGCTCCCCCTTGTTGACCTATCTCGGCACCCTCACCTGGCAGGAGGCACTGGACAACGATGTGGGTGTTTCCGCTGCGTAAAGCGTTCCTGTTGATCGTGGTGGGATTGACGGCACTGGCTGGTCCCGCCCTGGCTCCCCCGACCTTGTCGCTGGGGACGATCATTCGCCTCACGCCGTCCGTCGTGCGGCTCCTGGTGCGGTTGCGACAGCTGGACTTGCCAGAACGCTTTCGCCAGGCGAATTGGCTGGGACCCCGCCGTCAAGGCTCGTGCGTGCATGCTTCAATCGTGCATCTGCTGCACGGACAGGGGCGGCATGATCTGGCAACTTGGTGGCGGGAGCAGCATGCCGATGGTGAGACCCCGGACAGCGTGGCCCGGCAACTGGAGGCCGCGGGCCTCAGGTATGCCGAAACGCGAACCGGGGAGGTGCGGTTTCTGGAATGGGCACTGCGCACTCGGCGGGGAGCGGCAGTAGTGGTTCAAGAGGGACGCCACATGGTGACCCTGGTTGGTCTCGATGCTCGGTCTGCCCACATCCTGGACAGCAATGCTCCCCAGGAGATCCAGCACTGGCCCCGCCGACAGTTTCTGGCGGAATGGCAATCCAGTGGCGGCTGGGCCCTCACGATCCTGGGAGTGCCGTCCGCTCCCCAGCCTTGGTTGGTTCATCCCCTGGCGTCTAACTCAGGAGTACTGGCATGCGACAAATCACCCTGACCTTACTCATTTCCGCGGCGGTGGCTCTGGCGGTCCAGTTGTGGATCGTCCCACAGGTCCTGCCGGCGGAGTCGCACCAGCCCCGGGGACTGGAGCGGGAACCGCTTGAGCTCGTGGAACAGCGGACTTGGGACCTGCCGGAGGATGCCCATACCTGGCACACCATTCTGTTGGTGCGACCAGACTGGCGGGCGATTCCGACCGAACGACGGGTGGAAGCGCTGTTTCATACCGAGCCCTCCCTGGTGTCGCTCAAGCATCAGACGCATTGGCACTTGATCACCACCGCTGACCCGGAGTTTGCCAAGTTTCGCGCTCTGGTCGACACCACCCCCTGCCTCTTGGTCGAACGGGCCAATGGCCAGGTGATCTATCGAGGCTCGGGTCCAGAGCTGGGACAGCGGCCCCTGGAGTTGACCCGCTCCATCCGTCAACAGGTGGAACGCCACTGCCCCCGCGGGCGCTGCCTGCCCATTCCTCCGCAGCCCCCCTGGGGACCTGCTGACCGACGGGATCGCGAGCCGGACGATCGTGACCGGGAGGAGGAGATTCCGCTGCTGTTTCGGGAGTCGGACGAGGCCTCGGGCGGCAGTGACGGCGGAGGAGTGTGGGTGGCTTTGACCGCCGTGGGAGCCGCCCTCTCCGGGATCGCGTACCAGTGGAAGAAATCGAGTTGAATCCACTCCCGTTGTGACCACCCCACCGAAGTGTCGCGGTTTCTGTTTCCTGAACATCACCTGAGAGGCTGACACATGGACCAGCTCGATTTACGGAACCCCTTGATTCTGGGAGCCATTGGGGTGGCGATGTTTTTCGTGGGGCAACTGCTGTTTCAGGGAGATACCGCGGTTGAGAACCGACGGCGGGTCGCCACCCGCCTGGCCGGCCGGCTGCGGGAACTGGGGTTTACCCGGATGCCTCCCATCCTCGAGGACTACGCGATTGGGGATTACAGCGGCATGATCAGCAAGATCCGGGAAGTGGCCGACCTGCTGGGGGATGAACGGGAGCGGCAGGCGGAATTCGATCGGGTCTTTCAGCTCGTTCTGGAAGCCAAGATGCGGGATCCCGAGAAGCGGGAAGCCTTGCTCAAGACGGTCGACCGCCTGCGGGCCGTGCATGAGCGGACCTCCGTGGCGAGTGGCAGCCCGGGATCCGTGGTGACTCCCGTACCGGTCAGTCCCGGGCTGGTCAGTCCTGGGGTGGTCAGTCCCGTGCCCCCCACCGCCTGAGTGAGCGGAACCTGTCCTTCGGATCGAGGAGAGAGTGCTGATGGGTGCCAAACTGGGGCTGGATGGCAAGCTGTACCGGAACACCGGGACCTTCGTGTCACCGACCTGGGATGAGGTCAAGAATGTCCGCGACCTGACTCTCAACCTGGAGGCGGGGGAAGCCTCGATGACCACCCGGGCCAATGCTGGCTGGGAGGCGGTCCTGGCCTCCCTCAAGAAGGCCAGCATTGAGTTCCAGATGGTGTGGGACTCCGCCGACACCGATGTCACGGCGTTCCGGGACGCGTTCCTCAATCGCAGCACCATCGAATGTGCCGTGATGGATGGCGACATCGCAGTCGCCGGGAATCAGGGACTGCGGGCGACGATGGCGGTGCTCAAGTTCGCCCGCAGTGAAGCCCTCGAGGAAGGGATGCTGATCGACATCACGATCAAGCCCGCCTATGCCGCCAATGCCCCCAGCTGGCACACCGCTCCGTAAAGGGAGAACCCATGCGCGAGATTCCCGTGCACTATGACCCGGCCATGGGCTGGATCGCGGATGTTCCGCGGGCGTTGCTCCCGAGCCAACTGCAGCGGCTGGTGGCATTTGTACTGCAGGTCAACCAGCAGCGGGTCACGGGGATGCCGCCAGGTGACACACGGGAGTTGATGGTCCGTCGATTGGGGGAATTGCGGACTCGAGGCGTTCAACAGCGGGTTCAGGGAACACAGGGGATCGGGCTGTTCCAGGCGACTTGTGGAACCGGCAAAGTGATCAGTGTGGGGAGTGAATGATGGCCGATACCTGGCATGCACAAAGTTCCGGTGTCACATACGCCGCCAACAAAGCGATGATCGATCTGTTCAATGTGAACACATCGGTCAAGACGATCCGTATCTACCGGATGTGGTTGTTCAACAACCAGACGACCGCCATCACAGGGGTGTTCAATAACCTGCGGATCCATCGGCAGACAGTCGCTCCGACCGGTGGCACCGCAGTCACTCCGGTCGCCCACAGTACCGCCAACGCGACGCTTGATGCGGGCACCTCGGTGGGAACGGGACGGACGGTGACAGTCGGTTCGCAGTTCCGGCAACTGCTGCACTCTCCGGATGAGCCAGCCCTCTCGACGCTGGATTGGGACTCGATGCTGACCTTGGTCCCGTATGCCGAGATCTGGAACTCCGGCTATGGCGACAGCAATGTGGAGCCGCTCACCTGCCGGGCAGGTCAAAACGAGGGGATCGTGGTGGTCTCCGTCAATCAAACGGTCGGCCAGGCCGATGTCGAACTCGAATTCACAAACAGCTGATGGCCACTGACACGTTTCACTTCGGGTTCACCGCCGCTGCCTCGATCACGGATCGGGCCCTCTGCACCCTGTTCAATGCCGAGGGATCGGATCTCCGCCGGGAGCTGGAATTGGTGCAGCTGACCATCCGGGAAGTGCCGTTTCCGGCTTCAATGAGCGGGGCGCTCGTGGGGACGGTCGAGTTGGTCCGCATCAGCTCCCAAGCCGGGGGCACAGCGGTCAGCCCAGTGGCCACCAACACAGCCGCCACGCTTCCCACCCAGGTCAGCTGCCGAACCCAGGTCGACGCGATCGAGTTGTCGGGGATGCTCCGTTCCAGCTGGCTGAACGAACCTGGGATCGGTGTGACCAGTGGGGGGCTGGCGACCTGGCTGCCGGGAGTGGGAGCCAAGAACCCGGGACAGCCTTGCCGCAACACGGGAGCCGTGTGGCAGGCCGGCCAGGGAGCCGTGCTGCAGTCTCTGGAATTGGCGGAAGGGGAAGGGATCGCGATCCGCCCCAGTGCCACCCCCCCCGCACCCTTGGGCTGGCTGTGCGATCTGGAGCTGGATGTGGGAACTTCCTCCTGGGTTGTGCCGGCGGAATTGTTCCCGTCCGAAGGGCACCACGCCTGGATCACCGTGTTCAACGGTGTCGGTTCGGGCACGGTGCTCAAGATCCGGGCGATCCACGCCTTCACCCCGGGGTTCTATTCCTATGACAACTCCACCAGTGGAGTCGCCAGTGAGAACTCGACGTTGCGGTTGGTGCGGGTGCGACGCGCCACGGGAGGGACTCTGCTCAACCCCCAGCCAGCGTCGACCCGGAACACGGTGCCCGCCGCCTTGCAGCTGCGACGGGGTTCGCTACGGAATGAACTAACCATTCAGTTGGTTGAAGGACTCGATCCCATCGCGGACCTCGGTTATCCCGGCACGAATGCACCGGCCGTCCGGAGACTCCAGACGTTTCGCAATGCACGACTGCGAGTGGCTTCCGTCGATGTTACGACAGGATTTGCCGAGGGGAACTTCGCTCCGGCTCGCTCGCTGAGGCAAGGTTGGGAAGTGCGGTCCAATCTTCCCGTGGCTGGCCTGCGACTGCGTCCTCAGGAGGGACTGGCACTGCTCGTCAATTCCGCTTCTCCGCTATGCAGCTACATCGTGGAGGGGACGATTTTACATCAGGCTCCTCCCTCAGCTGTCGCTGGAAGCCGACGACCTGTGGCTCGATTCCTGGGAGCGTAACCGGCATGTTCAAAAACGTCGCCAATCAAAAGATCGTGTTCTACGCCCATGACCTGGCCGCCAACACTCCCAAGACGGGGGATGCCGCCAACCTGACGGCGTATGTCTCCAAGGATGGAGGGGCTCCCGTGGCGCTGGCGGATACCAGCGCCACGGAACTGGATGCCGTGTTCGCCAAGGGGGTCTATGCGTTCGATGTGACGGCGGCCGAGAGCAATGGGGACGTACTCGTGTTCTCCGCCAACAGTGCCACCGCGAATGTGCAGCTGGACCCCTTGATCGTGTGCACGGTCCCCGCGAATTTCACACTGTTGGCGATCGACAGCAATGGCCGCCTGGACCTGGGACGCTGGTTGGGGGTCGCTCCCCTGGCGCTCACCAATCAACGGGTCGATGTCACGGTCGGGGTACTGCAGGCGAATGTGGTGTCAGCGACAGCGATCGCCAGTGACGCGATCACAGCAACCAAACTGGCGGATGGGAGCCTGACTGCGGCCAAGTTCGCTGCGGGGGCCTTTGATGCGGTGTGGTCAGTGGCAACCCGCACACTCAGTGCGGCCGGCGTCCAGGCGATCTGGGATGTGCTGACTTCGGGGCTGACCACGCTCGGCAGCCTGGGCAAGCTGCTGGTCGACAAACTGGCGGGAGTCAGCGGCCAGTTGGCCAGCCAAGCGGAAGTGACCGCGATCCAAAACAACACCCGCGCGGTGATCTCTCTGCCCGAGGTGCTCGAGCGCCCGGATAGTGGAACGTCGCTCTACCGCATCGAGCTATTCCTGTACGACGACGTGGGCAATATGGAGGTGCCGGACGCGGCTCCCACACTGGTCCTGGTCAACCAGGCGGGAACCGATCTCTCCAGCCGCCTCAGCAGCACCACAATGTCCCTGGTCAGCACGGGCCGGTACCGGGTGCTCTATACCGCCAGTGCGGGAGATGCTCTGGAGCAGCTCAATTGGACGTTCTCCGTGATCGAGGGGGGAGCCACGCGGGCGTATGGCCGCCAGAGTGTGATTGTGGACACGACCGCGGTCGATTTCACGGCGGCCGATCGGACGGCGCTGTTGGCGATTGCCGGCAATGCCGATGTCCCGACCAGTACCCGCCTGGCAACGGCGGGCTATACGGCTCCCGACAACGCGACCATCGCTGCGATTGCTACCAAGACCGACGTGGCCACCAGCACGCGATTGGCAGCTGCAGGCTACACCGCCCCCGACAACGCCACGATTGCGGCCATTGCCAGTAAGACCGACGTAGCCACCAGCACGCGATTGGCCACAACCGGCTACACCGCTCCCGACAACGCGACGATCGCTGCGATCCACGCCCAGACCGAGTTGCTCCCGGCGGATCCCGCCAGCACCACGGCGGTGCTGACCCGGGCGGCTCCCGGCGCGGCCATGACGCTCACGACTCCAGAGCGGGAGGCGGTTGCCGACGCGCTCCTCGATCGGGTCGATGGGATCGAGCCCGACGAAACGCCCCGGCAAACCCTGCGCCTGCTGCGGGCGGCCAGTGTCGGAGTGTCGAACGGGTTCCCCGAGGGGCCGATCCATTTCCGGGACAAGGAGAACACCAAGGACCGGATCACCGCGCTGACCGACACCCAAGGCAATCGCACCGCCATCGCCACCAATCCCACCTGACATTTTTCGTTGGTCTCAGGCACGCCACCATGTTCCCCGCCGGCTTTTTTGGACCCCGGTTCTTTCCGGCCCGCTACTGGCCGAAACCAGTCCCCCCTCCCGTCACGGGCTCGCAACCAGCCGGGACCGGGTCGCTGCGTCCGCGCTGGGGAATCGGTTCGCTCCCCCGCCGGTGGCTCACCAGTTCCGCTCCCCCCCGCCCGGGCGTGGGGACCATTCGACACCGCTGACGACCGAAGGCCATGGCCGATTCTGTCCGAGCCACACCGATCGTGATCATCCCGGGGGAGACCGCTCCCTTGGGATTCAATTTCACGGACCTGCTGAGCCGAGGCGTCAATCCGGCTGCCACGGTCGCCAGTGTGGTCTCGCTCACCGTGACCCCCCCTGGGGAATTGGCGTTCAGCAATGCCCAGCCCAACCAGACCATCTTCCGGGACGAATTCGAACGCCCAGTGGCGATCGCGCACGGTGTCACGGCCATCCCGGGGGGCGCGGTCGCCGCCAAAAACTACGACGTGACCGTCACGATCACAGACAGTGACGGGTCGATCCGCAAAGGCATTTTTCCAGTTTGGACCAGGAGTTGATGATGACGAGTTTTCGCGACACCACGGGACGGACCTGGCAGGTCTCCCTGACGATCGAAGCCCTCAAGCGGGTCAAGTCGCTCTTGCAGCTGGACCTGACGGAACCGCTCTTGGGGGAGCCCCCCCTGATGACCCGCTTGGCCACTGATGTCGTGCTGCTGTGCGATGTCCTGTTTGTCCTCGTCAAGCCGCAGGCGGACGCTGCCGGAGTGAGTGACGAGGTGTTCGGAGCCAGTCTTGGCGGCGAGGCGATCCTGGCGGCCCAAGAAGCGTTCACCCAGGAGTGGCTCGATTTTTTCCAGAACCTCCGCCGGACGCATCTGGCCACGGCGATCCAGAAGCAACGGGATCTGGTCCG
>Ga0315900_10006055_pt1 | contig 16394 bp, 32 predicted proteins | sample LakEriMetagenome_FD_203521 | JGI IMG/M metagenome (GOLD analysis project Ga0315900, IMG submission 203521) | Freshwater fungal communities from buoy surface, Lake Erie, Ohio, United States - Buoy 12 MA114 | ecosystem: Environmental > Aquatic > Freshwater > Lake > Lake biofilm | place: USA: Lake...
TGCAAGTTATTCTTGAGGTTAGTTGGTCTTTTATGTTGGTTATGAGAGAGTTAGAGAGTGGCAGAAAACCAGTCAACTATATTATTAATCGGATTTAAGTAGCACAATACAACACACAAGGTGCAGTATATAGCTATACATGTAAACAAACTCAAAGGGCATTCCTAGTACAGCGTGATGTTAGTCCCGTGCACTTGTCTATTCGCTATAGACTACAATGATAGGGAGGAGTATCGTCTTCTCCCTATTTCTTTTGATTATTCACATAATAAATATATATGGGAAAGTTTAGAGATGAAGGTGATCCAGCTATCACCTTAATGGAAGAATTAGCTGAGGCAATACAGGTTATTGCTAAAAAAAATAGATTTAATGGGGATTGGAATGAGATTCCTCCTGGTAAAGACAAAACCAGGTGGGAAGAGCTTAAGTTTGAATTAGAGGACGTTCTCTATCAATGGGAGAGATTACAAAACCAAATAAATACAAACCAATGATTACAAAAATTATCACCCACGATGGCATCTTTCACGCTGATGATGTCATGTCTATTGCTCTTATGTTAGAGTTTATTAGACCAACCCTTAAAGTAGAGAGAACAAGGAACATCTCTGCTGATGAGTTCACCAACCCAGACATCTGGATTGTGGATGTAGGAGGACAATATGATCAAGTTAATAATAACTATGATCACCACCAAGATAATTCATTACCAGCAGCATGTATGCTTGTATTGATAGAGCTGGTTAATCTTGGTAAAATTGATACAGTTATGCATGAGGAATTGTTTGATGCTGTCTATGAGATATCTGACATTGACTGCAACGGACCAGCAGATAAGAATGGGTTTCAAGTTAACACTCTCATCAAGAGTTTCAACTCTATTGAGGATGGTTTTGAACTTGCTGTTGATGTATGTAGGAAATATATACAGTCTTGTAAGGCTAATGCAGCAAAGAGTGAGGAGAGTAAAAAGATATGGGATGCAGGTGAGAAGATGAGTAACATCAGAGTGTGTGATGCTTTTCCCATTCATTGGAAACGCTATAAAGAAGAAAACTTTCTGGTCTATCCGCAAGCAGGTAAATGGAATGTGATTTCAGCAGACTCAGAGAAATTTCCCCTATTAGATTATAATAACGCTGCTGTGTTTATACATGTTAATAGATTTATTGCTGTGTTTAATAGTAAACAGGAAGCACTTGAGTGTGCTTTTGATAGCGGGTTAGCAATACTCGGGAAACAGAAAATAGAAAAGATTAATAAAATAAAATCAAAATTTTAATTATGAAGAATCAAAAAATAGATGAATGTACTAATATCGGCTTATTCATAATGTTATTGTTGTTCTTGTTCCTCCTATTTTTAGGAGGGGCAGAACCAACAGAGTTCAATGAAGATGGATACGACGAGTACAACTACACCATGGATACATATGTCATACCTATTTCAAGATGGGTGTTGTATACCATAGGAACAATTGGGGTATTATTAATAATTATAAACGTTTACAAAAAAATCAGAAAATGAAAAAGAAAATCATTTGTCACAAAATTCATCTTGCTGATATAATCAGCATGAAAACAGTTGCTATCAGCGCCGGTTTAATTGGTATTGCTATAGTGGCTACTTTGCTGTATGTAATCATCAGTCAGAGAAAACAGATCAATTCCATTAAAGGAGCAATGACATCATAGAGGATCAGCGGTGTGTTTACAATCGGGCTCACATTGTGGGCCCTTTTTTTAATCTTTAAAATTTGCAAGTATGCAAAACTTTATAATTGAGGAACTTCCTCAAAACGTAAAAGACTTCCTGGATTTGCCACAATCAGCATATAAAAACCTAGTTTATTTCAATGATGTACAATCAGCCTATTGTTGCAGAGCAAATCTGTTAATAAAAGATGATGGTGTCATCCATTATTCCTATGAAGCGTTAAGAGTTAAAAGAAATAAAAACTCTTTCTACCTAAGAAGCACTGAAAAATACGGTTTTACTTTTGACAAAAAACTGAATGTTTGGTTTAAAAAAAGTATTAATGATGTTCCAGGGTTAGCCAAGGTAATGACAATTCTTAAAATGGATTGGTATGACAGCAGACTATCTAATATTTTAACCAAAGGCGGTTTTGAGAAAATGCTGAAGGGTACTATTACCAACCCAATTGACTTTTGTAAGAATTATTTAAAATCCTGTAGACTAACCGATGTCAGCCCTAAATTGTTTTATAATTTGTTAGTAAAGAATAGATATCAAAGGTATTCTTTCATGTCTGCTATGGAAGTTGCTAAAGATAGAAATCTTTATTTAATGAATTTATTAAAGGACGATGAAAACAAAGAAAGTTATATTGTTAGCCGTGATTATCAAAGAAATTCAATATTGGAAGATTTGGTTAAACAAGCCCAAATCCTTGATCGTAAAGTTGATTTTGAATGGAGTCTTAAAAGACTCAAATCTGAACACGATACTTGGACAAAAGAAATTATGGATATGGAAGGTGAAAATATTGATGATACACCTTTAGATCACATAAAAAAGCTTGATCTTCTTCCAGAAATGACTCTTTTAGATAGTCAAAAGAAAGTTTGGTCTGAAGGTAAACTTATGAAGCATTGTGTGTATACCAATTACTGGTCACAAATTAAATCTGGTAATTATATTGCTTATCATATTGAAACTGAAGATGAAAAAGCAACATTAGGTGTTTATGTACACGATGATGTAATAGAATTTAACCAAATTTACGGACCATTTAACAATACTGTTTCTCACGATTTAAAAATAAAAATAGAAAACTGGATTAATAACATAAACAAAAAATTAAAAGTATGAAAAAGATTCTGACAGCCATTATGGTAATAATTTTTCTTAGCAGTTGTAACCCTTATGTAATTCTTGGTGATGGTGGATGTGGTTCATGGGGTCCGAAACATTTTGAAAAAGACAAAAGACAACAAAACCGAGTGAAAGCAATACATATGAGAAATAGAAGCTTTAGACATTATTAATCTTTAAAATTATTATAATGAAAAACTTAATTTATAAAATATTTTATGGATTTACTGTTATTGGCGGTGTTTGTTTTGTTTATGAGTTCGTAATGATGAATAACCCAGGTAGAGTTGTCTACTTGGGTTTTCTCACTATGATATCTGGTGTGATGACAATACTGTTTGAAAATCGTCCTGTAAAAACTGAAGCCCAAATAAGACATAATAAAAAAGTGGAAAACCAAGCATTTACATGTCTAATTTTTATAGCAATATCTGCTATTATTGTTTTGTTCGTCACCCTAAAAGACTAAAGGTAAGGATTTTGACCGTTTTGACTTCATTAAAATGGCAGTTCTGGTAGGTAAGCTTAAACCTACCCCAGCACAACTGGTAAACTGTAATAAGTAAACTTAATTTATTTAAACTTTAATTGTTTTTAAATGAAACAAAAAATTATGAGTGTATTGCTTCAAACAGGCAACAATCTCACCTCTGATGAAATTATGTGGGCCGCTTCACATCTTCCTGACAATGAACAAAAAGGTAGTTATGACCCGCAAAATGATCAGTATGATCATTCTGAAGAAAATGTTTTTAAAGCGTTATGCATTACTAAAAAACAAGCACAAGAAGTTGCTGAAGTTTTAGGAATTGCAACAACAAAACTAATTATTAAATCCAAATCTGAAAAGTACAAGATGTCAAATGCTGTTCAGGAAGTAATTGAAAAAGGTAATAAAATACCTGCTTTTCAAAAACTTCTCGTTGCTAAAATGATCCAAGAAGCATTGCATCAAATGGCTGAAATAAAAGGTTTTATAAACGATGATGATGATGATGAATAACCGGAATGGTGGAATTCAGAGAGGGTTCGAATCCCTCTCCTGGTTCAAGGAGTGAAATGCTAGAGTGACTAGCACCTCCCCACAGTCATATCTGACGGGGCATATGCGCGTAAAGACTTCCCAAGATACTGTGACGAATAATAACTCTATGTATTTAGAGACAGGTCGTTCTTATATCTTGCAACAGTGGTAATATCGTATGCAGTGTGGGCAGCTCTATTTCTGTATTTAACTAACAATGATAAAGACCCTGAATGACAGGGTCTTTTTCAAAATTAAATTGTGAATCATTAATTATCTATAACAAAAAAAAATGTATCATGAGTACAAATCAAACCGCTGGATTCCAAGTTTTAATCCCTGAACAAGCCATTCAAGAAAGAGTGGACAAACTCGTGGCGTATAAACTGCGTCATGAAAAATTGCATAACATACTAGGTGATGTTATTGGCAAACAAAGACTTGAAATTGTCGAAGACCTGAAAAAACATTGTGTTGAAACTGTAACAGATGATTTTCTTTCTGTTAAAGAGAGAATCATTAATTCCTATTTGGAAAGCAAGAGAACACAAATTATTTTGAAAGGTGAACTTAGGGCGGATGTTCAAGATCCTACAGCCCATAAAGAATTACCAAAGTTAATTACTTTCTTAAATCTGTTTAATCAAGCAATGATTGTAGGTCCTACAGGATCAGGTAAATCAACACTTGCTAAACAGGCTGCAAAAGCAATGAACTTGCGGTATTCTTCATTTTCCTGTAATATGGAAGCAAGCAAGTCAGAACTTGTAGGTTTTGCTAATCTTAATGGTTATGTAAACTCACAGTTTCTTGATTTCTATGAGAATGGCGGTGTATTTCTTATAGATGAGTATGACGCAATGAGTCCTTCTATTGCTGTTGTGCTTAATGCTGTATTTGACCGCACTGGACAAATTTCTGTACCTAACAGAACACAAAATCCTATTGCTAAAAAGAATAAGAATTTTTATTGTATTCTTGCCGGCAATACTTGGGGTTCTGGTTCTGTAGAGTATCAGGGTAGAGAAATGCAAGATATGGCATTCCTTGACAGGTTCAAATTGTGCAGAATTATGGTAGATTATGATGAGAACATCGAGAGATCTATTGCTGGTGAACATTATGACTGGTTTGTTAAAATCAGAAATTTTGTCAACAATAATCTTGAGAATGAGAAGTTTTCAACAAGGTCTATTCATGATGCTGCTACTCTTTTAGCTAATGATATTAGCAAAGAAGATGTGCTGAACATGATATCTGTTCACTGGGATGAAGCCTTACAGGACAAATTTCGGACAAGAGTTGGTTATTGATTCACATACGGGGAGAGAGCAATCTTTCCCCTTTTAAAAAATGTAAAATGAAAAGATTTATCAACAACGATACCTATAACATCATTTACGAAAATTTAAAAGAGTTTTTTGATAACACCGATCCTAAAAATCCTTCTCCTGAAATGAATCGTGACAATCAAAATAATCATAGAGAAATGGAAGGTGATAGAAGTTGGCGTTATGGTGATGAGGAAACAAAAGCTAAGTTTTATGATGTAAGATTTGATGCTGCTAAAGGTAAAAAACTTTGTGAACAAGATGTTAAATCTACAATGGCGGATAAAAAGTATAAAAAACTTCTGCAGCAAGCCCTCACTTATCGTAAAAGAATAAAGTTTGAAGATTCTGGTTTTAGACTAAATGTTCCTAAAGCTATTTCTGGAGAAGATAAATATTTTGGTGTTTTCAAAAACTCAAAAAGACCAATAGTTAAGATTGCAATTAACATATGTGGTTCAGCCTGTGTTGATCAAAATGAGTTTAGAAAAGTTGCAAGAACAGCAATACCCACTATTTACGCTCTTGAAACTGCTGGTATTTCTACAGAGGTTTATTATATTGCAGCAGCAAAAGATACACATCCTGATGCAGCTCGTTATACTGTTACTCATGTAAAAATTAAATCAGCAAAGGAAAGATTTAACTGGACTACATTTGCACCGGTGTTTTGTTTGGGTTCATATCGCGAGAGTATATTCATGTCATGGATTAATTCAGAACATGAAGTTTCTAGCGGTTTAGGACGTCCTATGGAAAATAGAGAGATTGCAGATAAAAATAACTTTGGTTATACTTCTGTAATTGGTCTTAATGGAGCCGGTCCAATAAATGTAGTAAACGAGATATTTTCTAAAATTCAAAAAAAGGAGTGTTAATAGCACTCCTATTTTTTTAGTTATGTATTATCTACTTAATGAAAACAAAGAACCTTATAAAGTTTCTATAGAAGAAGGGTTAAAAATTTATGACGACCCTGAAATGAAAATTGTTCAACAAGATAGAATTGATGATGTTTTTGTTTCCACTGTATTTTTAGGAATGGATCATGGATGGAATATTGATAAAGATGTAAATTATAAACCAGTTTTGTGGGAAACTATGATTTTTGGTGGTGAGCATGACCAATATCAAGAAAGATACACTAGTTATAAAGATGCTCTAAGAGGTCATTTTGCAGCACTTTCTCTTGTACAACGTCCTAAAACTACTGAAGATGATGATCCTATGCCATCTGATTGGAAGTATGAAGACAAATTACCTTTTTAAAGATACGTTGCAGGTCAGCTCTGCATAGTACAGATCTGTATGATGAGAAATAGGGTTGCACCTATATGATCTTGCTGATAGGACAAAGTTCTATTCAGGTTAATTCACCTGGGTATTGCACTAAACGATTTATTCCTAACCCTTCTAGTGTGACTAGAACAGCAGTAAGCTAAGTTGGACAAATTGTCCAGAATTGATATTGCTATGGGGACAGCCAGATCACCTGTAGTTGGATAAAATAGGGTGATATTTTTAACTTTTTAAATCTTTTTATGAAGAAATTTCAAATAATCTGTAAATATCCAGAAGATAGTGCTTTATCACAAGGAGAACAACATGAATATGATATTTATGTTGATGATGAAGGTGATGATACAATTTATTACTTGCATTATTCTAATAGCGAATCCTGGACTGATGAATATAGAGGTATGAATATCATGTCTATAATAGATCATGGTAACGGATTTACTTTAAACAAGAAAATTGAAAAAGATCTTGAATATATACAAGGTCTTCAAATTATGATATTATTTAATTTTGTAAATAAATATGATAATTTTTTTACAGGAGAAGTAAGACTGTCTACATTTTTATACAACATTTAAATCATTCTTATGGATAAGTTAAAACAACTTAAAGAAGATCATATTAATACAATTAAAAAAATGATTTTTAAAGATAATATTGAAGCATTTTTGCAGATATATGCTAAAAGGAATAATAAAGAAGATGATGAAGAAGATATTATTATTCAAGTGCCTTTAAATGCAAAAGATGATGCAGACAAAGATTTTTTTGTAAAAAGTGTAATTCCAAAATTAAATATAAAATTAAAAGAACTTGGTGTTAAGATAATCTTAGTAACTTTTAATAGTGAGGCTTGGGTAAAGAAAATAAACATAAAAGATACACTTTCAAAAAAAGCAATGGACAATGCTGATGTTAGCGAAATTGTGTTTATTTCTTTTTCATCTGAAAATGAAGAAGAAATATTAGCATATGATATTATACAAAATCTTGAAATTGACGATGAAGGTAATTTAATAGAAAAACCTCTTGAGGTTGATGAAGATGGAGATTTTATTAGAAATATAAAACTTGAACTAAATTCAGATTTTGTAAGTAGTAAAGCTGGCGGAGGTAGATTTCATAACTTATATAAAAAATTAACAGAATGAGTATATTTGATATTATAAACCCGTGTAAGAAAAAGGATGAAACAATCCAAAATCTTAAAAAAGAAATAGAAGTTTTAGAAGGTAAAATAGTAGAAAAACAACACCAAATAAATAAAACTAATGCGTATTATAAGAAAATACTGCATAGCTTAAAAAAGAAAAAGTAGTTTATAGCTGTATACTATTGGTTTTGTTTTAATTATAGTTGTTTTATATAAGATTATACTTAGGTTTGTATAAATGACAAATCTATGTTATACAGTTTACCGACAGGTAAAGTGATAGAGCTATCAATTGAGCAATATCTAGAGTTAACAGATGAGGAGTTAGAATACTTAATTTCAATAAACTATGGAGAATCTATTGAAAATCCTTTTTTTGGATCTATATTAGATAAACCAGAACCACTTGATATTGATTATTCTAGTATAATCCCCCCACCTATTACTGAAATTGATGAATCTATTGACTTTAATCCTGAAGAAGAAGAATAGTTATTAAGACTTATTAGCAGTTATTAGCACTTATTAATCCTTATATATAAAATGGGACAGAGCATTTCTGTCCCATTATTTTTTAATCATTTTTTAAATCATCATCATATCATGAAAAATGAAAACAAAACAATAACAGTTTCAAAAAACCACATGACTGTTAATTATTTAGACACTCAAAAGCATTACACTTACACGCTACCTGAGAACGATCCTAACCGGGAGATTAAACTTTTTGGTAAAAAGTACAAAGATTTTAAAATTAAAACAGAAAAAAAAGACTTTTTGACCCCACTTCAAAGAGAAATTTTTGATGATTTAGTTTATGCTAAACATAAAATGACCAAAAGTGAAATAAATACTTTACCTTTGATAAAGAAATACCGAATAAAAGTACTTTCTGTTGAAGTTGAAAAAACTCTAAATCATTGGAAACAAGAAATAGTCTTTAGTAAAATTGATTCTTTGTTATTAAAGTTATTTCCAAAGTCTCCAATAGTAAAACAACTTGTTGAAATAGGATATGAAGAAGTCAAAGATTTATATCCTGATAAAATAAGTATTCATGATGTAGTTTCAGAAATGGATATAGCAGAGTATTTAGTCGGGAAAGGTTTATTTCCTAAATTTAAATAATGAGCTATCACAATTTATCAAATGAAGAAATTGTATTTCTTTACTATGTAGGTAATTCTGTTGTATCACAATATGAAGAAGTGTATAACGACAGTACTTTAACACAGTCTATATCTACAGATATGGGTTTAATGGAACTTAAAACAGAACTTCCAAAAGAACTGTTAGATGAAATGTTAAAAAGTAAACATTACCTTATAATGAAACAAATTGTTAAAAAGCTCCAACCTATCTACATTCTCATCAAAGATGTTGAGCCTGAACTTGTAGAAGAAATGGATAAACTATTTAATTACAAATTAAAAGAATAAAAAATGGAAAATATTATTATTATTAATGGATCTATAAAAATGGTAATTGTACCAGAAAATGGATCTGACACAGATTTATTTAAAAAATTAAGTGACCAAGGCGAATTAGAAGTAGTATTTAAAAGTCATCCTGTAGGACTTTTAGAAAAATCTGTTAAAGATTGTTTTATTATAAGAAAAAAAGAAACAGCTAAAATTGATGATCAAAGCGAAGCTTAAAAAATGTGCAGGTTGTGATCAAATGAAGTACATTTGGAAATCACATGGTAAAGAAAAGTATTGCAAAGAATGCTGGTACACTATAGATAAACCTAAATCTATCTCACCTGTCTCCAAAAAGAGGCAGGTTGAGATGGATGAGTATTCTAAATTAAGAATGGTTTTTCTTATTGCAAAACCTCTTTGTGAAGCTTACTTGGTCGGTACTTGTACGCGTACTAGTACGGATGTGCATCATAAATCAGGAAGAACAGGTGATAATTACCTAAATATGTCTACCTGGTTATCTGTATGTAGAAATTGTCATCAATGGATAGAAGAGCATCCAGAAGATGCTAAAAAATTAGGATTTTCAGAATCAAGACTTATTTAAATTATTGTTAGCACTAATTATTTTAAATCAATTCAAAACATTAAAAAAATAGTTTTGGTTAGTAAGTTGGTCGAAAAATGAAGGGGTTAGTGTTAACAATGTAGTTAGGTGGCGTATTGGAGACGCAACTGATCAAAAGGGAGATAGTAGGTTCGATTCCTATCCTAGCTACTAATGGGGGTGCCAAGGATTTGACAGCAAATCAAAGGTGTGTACACATGCAGAGGTAAGGGTCTATTCCTCTATAATCAATGATTCAATCTTTAAGCGACAACACAAACGTTGAGCTTTCCAATTACACTGTTGAGTCTCTGTTCGCAGAGCTTGAGTGTTCTGAGCTTGAATTAGCTTAATTGGTGGAGCAGCTATGCTTAGCAACAGAAAATAGCAAGTTCGTTGTAGTCTCAGTATTACAACTCTAGTTTTCCTGGTTTCATTAAAATCAGGTGGTGGAGCAACTGGGCTTTAGTACCCATACGGTGCAGACATTATCGTACCAGTTTATGTATCATGCATAAAGCGAACATTGTCAGTACTAAGCATGTGAGACGTTGTATGCATTGTTTGTTTGTTTGGACAGGGGTTCGATTCCCCTCACCTCCACTAAGGTGTTTTTCATAGGTTAGCAACATCCTAATGTTTCTACATTGGGATTTTTTACTTAAATTTGTAAATTAATTATTATGGATAATAATAAAACATTGGAAGAGAATCTTTCAAAAGTAAATAGATTTGAAGTTATTGATCACACTGTAGAAAAACTAGGTAGAATATTAGTTAAGTATGGTGTAGAAATAGAACTGTCATTTCAAGATGATGGTAAGACATTAAAAGTATTTTTAACAGATAAAATTTCTTAATTATGGATCCAGTAATGTTTATTTTTTTAGGAACAGTTGTAATACTTGCTGTTCTTATACTATTGTATATGCTATATATTATAGGAAATACATTAGTAATTAAATGGAAAGAAGAACCTCATGGTATAGCTCCTGTACAAGCTGAAGGCTACTTTATGGGTAAATACTTCTATTTTAGAAGTAGATATGAAAGAGCTGTAATACAATTTGCTGATTCTGAAGAAGATTGGAAGGGTGTAAACATTTTAAAAAAGTATGTAGTTTATAAAACTTACAATTTATATAAAGCAAGTAGTATACCATATTGGAAAGCCAAATTATTTATCTACAAAGGCTGTTTAATGTACTTATTAAACTTTAAATCAAATGTCTAAATGTGGTATATTTTCCACATTTTGGCACTTTTTGTTGAAAATAAACAACATTTTTCCACTATGGCAATGAAAAAAAGTAAATTCTACACCCCTAAACCATTTAAAGAACAAATAACAGATTTTTTTAAAGGTTTATTATTTTGGAAAGGTAGAAAAAAAGGAATAATCCATACTATGGATATTAAATGGCATCACATTAAAGCTGTATTTTTTCCTAAAGACTTCTATGAAAAATATCATTATCTTGGATCTATTCCTTGGAAAGAAGATAGTGATATGTTTCAAGCATTAGAACCACTTATTATTTTTTTAGATCATAAAGCTAAACGATGGTGGTGTCCAAGATGGTTTCTACGTTTCTTACATTTATTTGGTAATGATAATAGTATTGTAAGAGTGAGAAATAGAACCTTAGCTAATCTTAGTGATAAGTTAACTAAAGGAATCATGATGGTTGACTATAAAACTAAATGGACTTGGTATGATCTTAGAATTAGCATTTATGGAGATAAGCAGATGAATTGGTTAGCTGATGCTATAGAAGATAAATTCTACAGAGATGGTAGAAAAGATGATGTATTAGCTGAATTAAAAAAGCTTAATCCAGAAAAAGATTATAGTTGGAAGCCTTTAGCTGATTTAGAAGCAGAATTAGAAAAATTAAAACCTAATTATTAATTATGAAAACTCTAATTATACCAGACATACATGGTAAAACAATTTGGCGTCCTATTCTAGCTGAAGAACAACCAAATAGAGTGGTATTCTTAGGTGATTACTTTGATTGTTACGAAAAAATATCTGTAGCTGAACAAATATTTAACTATAAACAAATAGTCGAATTAAAAGAAAAAGGAGAAATGGAAGTGATTATGCTTATTGGTAATCATGATCACCACTATTTTCCTGAAATAGGTTATACAGGTACATCGGGATATCAACATAGAGGTAAACATGATCTTGAATATGCTATTTCTGAAACAAGACAGCATTTACAAGCAGCATATCAAATGGATGAATATCTATTTACACATGCTGGTGTAAGTGAAGTATTTATGAATCAGGTATTTGGTAAAGATGGCTGGAATATAGATAATATAGCTGAAGAATTAAATGAGCTATTTAAACATAAACCACATGCCTTTGAGTTTAATGGTATAGATGGTTATGGTGATGATCCAGAACAAACTCCTATATGGATAAGACCACGTAGCTTAATGAAAGCTAATAAAGAATCTCAAATTAAAAAGAAATACATACAAATTGTAGGACATACAAAAGTGTATAGTATAGATAAAGGAGCATCTACAGGTGGTAGATACTATTTTGTAGACAGCTTTGATTCTTTAAATGAATATTTAACAATAAATAATGGACACATTAAAATCAACAAGTATGGAAAAGCAAAAGACTAACACAAAATTAGTTATTGAAACTATTTTATTTACAATCCTTTGGATTGCTACTGCAACTGCATTATACTTTTTAGTAAAATTATGAAAAAGAAATTTTCTACACTAATTGCATGGATGCTTTACACATTAGGTCATTGTATATCGATTCCAATGGAAAAATTTAAAATGTCTTTTTTATGGAAAGTCTATACACACTTAATGAGAGCATCTTACAAAATTCAAATCTGGGGTGGTGCTGAAGAGCCCTGGGAAAGCATTAAAAAATGAAAGTTAAAGATTTAATTAAAAAACTAGAGCAATTAGATCCTGAGTTACATGTATTTATTCACGGTTATGAAGGAGGGTATTCTGAAGTAGAAAGTATATCAGAAGAAGAAGAATTTGCATTAAATGTACATTCTGAATGGTATTACGGTTCTCACGAATTAGCTAAAGATAAAATGTATGTTCCAGATAAATCTAAATATAAAATTGTAAATGGTATAATATTATGAGTCATCCTTATCACCATAGCATCTCCAGTGCAAAAACATACGGAGGTGTATGGCAAGATTATATTCAAATCCACAACTGGTTTGATGAAACTAAAGCACACTTTCCAGACATGAGACACAGAGCCCTCAGACATCACGCTGAGGGTATTTTTTGGTGTGAAGAAAAATTTGGTGTTGTAATTGTAAATTCAGATGGTAAAGAAGTACCAGTAAGAACTCTTGGAGAACAACATGTTAAAGAAGATATTGGATGGATACCCACTATCAAAGACTACCTAGACAATATGAATATTGTTGGCTGGATGTATAAACCAGGAGATGGTAGAAAAATAATGAAAGAAATAGCTGATGAAAAATTAGATTATGTTAAATAAATAAGTTATGCAAACATCAATAGAATGGTTATGGGAACAAATACCTTTTGAATTTACATCTAAAAGGTCAGCATTTGAAGCATTTGAACAAGCCAAAGAAATGCACAAGCAGGAGATAATAGATGCTTATAACCAAGGAGCTTCAGATGCTTATCCAAATGGTAGTTATATTGAAGGAAATACATACTATCAAGAAACATTTAAAAAAGATTAGTTATGAAAAAAAAATTAAGTAAAGAAGGAATTCCAAAAACTTTTGAAGAGTTATTTGCTAATACAGGAATAAAACCAACAACAGATGAAAATGGCAGCATAAATTATAATTTCAAGGCTATTAAAAAAGAACAACAAAAGCAACTCATTACAGAAATAATGGACTTAGATGCTAAGGATGGGTTGTATGACACTGTAAATGACACTGTAAATGATGTTGTTAAACTAACATTAAAAGAACGTATTAAAGCATTTTTTAAATTATGAAAAAACAGTATAAAGAGTTTATTACTAATTATTTAAACAACAGCCCCTCAACAACAGCATATTGTAGATCAATAGGTTGGAGCGGATTTAAGTTTGGGGTTAATCATGAGATGCCAATTAGAGCAACAAATCGTGTAAGTGATGTACTACCTAAAAATGATCTTATAGAGCATGTATTAATACATAAATTAATAACAGAAAAATTAGGTAATAATTTTTCATCTTATGATGTAACATATAATAAAGAAACTAAAAAGTTTGAAGGAACCTACAAAGAAAGAAAACATGGTAATAATATGTTTTTACTTAATGTAGATATTCCTGAAAATCTATGGTTTGATAATGTAATTATAAACATATATGTACAAAACAAAAAAACTGTTCGTGTAGATTTTACTACTAATCTAAAAAATGGTTTTTATCCTGAAAACATAAAAGAGATTATAAATAAAATCAAAAATGATATATCTACCCAATTACTTAATTATATTAAAAACTTAAAAGGAAAAGTTGATGCTAGATATATAAGATCATTTAATTTTTCAAAAACATATTCATTAGACATAGAAATTGGTTCATTAGAATATGTTGAAAAAAAAGTAAATATTTCAATTTCTTAAATTACAAACAATGGCAAAAAAAGCTAAAAAATTACAAGTAAAAAAGTCAGTACTAGAATGGTGCAATCAACAAGTTATTGATGATAAAGAACTATCTATTCACTGGGAAGGTGGTGGAGACTCAGGATGGGCTTATTTTCAAATTGATGGACAATCTGTAGAAAATGAATACACTGCTTATTTAGTAGATAGAATGTATGAAGTATTAGACTATGGATCTTGGGCTGGTGAATTTAATGCATCAGGTAGTGCTGAATATAATCCAGAAAGTCAAGCATTTGAAGGTATAGATGAATATTCTGAAGATGAAACAATGTCACATGGTTGTAATATTGTTATACAAGTACCTAAAGAATTATGGCATGACAATCTTTCTATTAGCATTGAAGGTAATGATGGTGAGATGACACGCGTAGAAGCTAGATTTATCATTAAGAATGGTTTTCTATCTGATAAACACACTGCATTTACTGATGGTCTTGTAGACAAAATGGAAGAAGAAGTTGATGCTGTTATAAATGACTTTGTTAATGTTACAGGAAAAGACTATCGCAACATCTGGCAAACAATTATTTTAGAGCCTACAGAGGGTGTTGTTAAAGAAGATTTTCTAGAATACACTATTAAACAATTAGGTATTGGAACTATGTCTTCAGAAGATAAAGACATTTATTTAGAAATTACAGCAGAAGATGAATTATCAAATTAAATTAATTAATTATGCAATACAATAAACAAAAGTATGTTGTTAGCGGTCAAGAAAACTTTACACTAACAGAAGCTCTCAGACTCTGGAAAGCTAAATATCCAGAGTTTATAGATTTTAAGAAAGATGTAATTGTACACCCCAGTTTGGAAGACTTTGGAAAGTTTGTAGAAGAATCCTGGGATAGTATAGAACCAGTAACTGTTGAAGAAGCTCTTAAAATACCTAATACAGAAACTAGACGTACATATTTTGACTGTATTGGTGTGGTGCAACTGTTTAAGTCGTTGAATCCTAAGCTATTAGATAAACAGGTAATTACTAAAAAAAGAGCTAATTGGGATGATGAAAATAAGGAGGTTTTTCGTACATTTGAAGATGTCTATGAGTTGTATAAAATAGATGGAAAGAAGCTCTTTGATAAAGACAGATGGGGTAGAGAACCAAATCCTGTGTTTGCTGTAAGGTGCTGGTGTACAACAACTAATAGAGAGTATTGGTTGTATGTAAATAACGAAGCTGCTACAGGAAACAGATGGTGGGGTGATAAAGATAATAATTATGATGCAATACGTGCAATTGCTTGGACTATACGTATAGACGTTACAAATCCTGAAAGAATATACAGACAAGGTGATATTATTGTTGTAAAGAAGTCTAAAGACAGTGTGGAAACAAGTCAGCATCACTTAGATAAAGAAGATTATCTCCAATTAATGTACTCAGAAACTTAATTTTATGCCTAAAAAAGATAAAAAAGAATCTCTTAGAGAGCTGTTAGTAAATACCATTATTGAGAATGCTTCTGATGAAATGGAAAATTATGATGATTATATACAATTAGCCATTGAATCAGAAGAAGAACTTGTAAAAAGAGTTATTAATATTTTAGAATATTATCGTCACAAATATTAAATTATGACAGAAGAATTAATTGGTTATGTAGGAGTTGATTCAGGTCAGCTCCTACTATGTGACCCATGTTATATAGACAGCGAATGGGAACAAGAAGACTTCGCAGATATTAGAGTGTATCAACATATAGCAACTAAAGATACACTTACATATGGTAAAGATTTTGCCAACTATCAAGAAATGATAGAAAAATATGGTAAAAATATGAATGATCTTTTAGCTACAGGAGAATGGGTAGATGTAGAAAGACCTTTATCTAAACATGAATTTAGTTATAATGCTTGTGCAAATGCAACATTATCTGCTAAAGGACATGGTCAACTTAATTACAAAATAGGACATGCAGGAGTGGGTGTAGCATTTAGTACAGCATTTGGAGATGGACATTACCCTGTATATGCTAAATATTCAGATGATGGTACATTAAAAAGTGTAGAAGTTGTTTTTTGGGAAGATGATGAAGAACTAGATGATGAT
>Ga0315900_10006058_pt1 | contig 16388 bp, 14 predicted proteins | sample LakEriMetagenome_FD_203521 | JGI IMG/M metagenome (GOLD analysis project Ga0315900, IMG submission 203521) | Freshwater fungal communities from buoy surface, Lake Erie, Ohio, United States - Buoy 12 MA114 | ecosystem: Environmental > Aquatic > Freshwater > Lake > Lake biofilm | place: USA: Lake...
ATATCGCGTCGATTTGAGGTTGTTGATTTGAGAAGGTCTCGTGCCGATTGAGCCGACTTGGACTCTACGCCCTTCGCTCTTAGCCCTTCGCTTCTGGCTCCATGCCATCTGCGCCTTGCTCCATGCTGCTTCGTTTCAGCATGATGCCCAGCAGGGCGATGTCCGCCGGGGTGACGCCCTGAAGTCGGGCGGCTTGGCCGAGGGTAGTCGGTTTGGCGGCGGTGAGGCGGTGGCGGGCTTCGGTTTTGAGGGCGGTGAGGGCGGCGTAGTCAAAGTCGGCGGGGATGATTTTTTCCTCCATCCGGGCGGTGCGGGCGACCATGTCCTCCTGCCGGGTGATGTAGCCGGCGTATTTGATGTCGTTTTCGACAAGGCTCATGATCTCGGGGCTGAATCGGCCAAAGAGGTCGCTGGGGAGCTTGTCGGGGGTGTTTTCGGGCCGGCGGAGCCATTTTTCGGCGGAGAGGCCGTCGAGACGGGTCTCGTTGAGAAGGGTCTTGGCGGCCTGGATGGCGTCGAGCTTGGCCTGGGTGTGCTTTTGGCGGAAATCGGAGACGAGCCCGATCTGGGCGGCGAGGGGGGTCAAACGGAGGTCGCAATTGTCCTGGCGGAGGAGGAGACGGTATTCGGCACGGGAGGTGAAGAGGCGGTAGGGCTCGGTGGTGCCTTTCGTGACGAGGTCGTCGATCATGACAGCGAGGTAGGCCTGGCTGCGCTGGAGGAGGAAGGGGGTGCGGCCCTGGACCTTGAGGGCGGCATTGGCCCCGGCGATGAGGCCCTGGCCGGCGGCTTCTTCATACCCGGAGGTGCCATTGATCTGCCCGGCGAAGTAGAGGCCGGAGACGCGTTTGGTCTCCAAGGTGGGGTGGAGCTGGGTGGGGGGGCAGTAGTCGTATTCGACGGCGTAGCCGGGGCGGATGATCTCGGCGTTTTCGAGGCCGGGGATGGACCGGATGAATTCATACTGAACCTCGAAGGGCAGGGAGGTGGAGACGCCGTTGACGTAGAATTCCCGGGTGTGGCGGCCCTCGGGTTCCAGGAAGATCTGGTGACGCTCCTTCTCGGCAAAGCGGACGACTTTGTCCTCCACGGAGGGGCAGTAGCGGGGTCCCACGCCCTCGATTTTGCCCGAATACATGGCCGATTTGTGGATGTTTGCCCGGATGATGTCGTGCGTCTGGGGGGTCGTGTATGTGATCCAGCAGGGAATTTGTTCCACGTGGAACGTTACAGGCTGCCACCGATTCAGGGTGAACTGGTTTGGTCCCGTGGGGGGGAGGGGGGAGGATGAGTTAGAAGTTAGGGGTGATGGGTTAAGGGAGCTCTTAACGCCTAACTCCTCACCATTAACCTCTTCCGCTTCATCCTCGGGAAGGACGCCGGAGAGGTAGCTGAAGCGCGGGGCGGGCTCGTCGCCGGGCTGGAGGTCGCACTTGGAGAAGTCGATGCTGCGGCTGTTAAGGCGGCAGGGGGTGCCGGTTTTGAAGCGCTGGACGTCGAAGCCGAGCTGGCGGAGGCTGTCAGATAGGGTGGAGATGCTGTCGCCCATACGACCGCCGGCCTGGTTTTGCTGGCCGACATGGAGCAGGCCGCGCATGAAGGTGCCGGAGGAGATGACGACCGCTTTGGCCCGGTAGATCATGCCGAGGGAGGTGCGCACGCCGGTGACGGCATCGTTTTCGACGAGGATCTCGGCGGCGTTGCCCTGGTGGAGGTCGAGGTTGGGCTGGTTCTCGATGAGCCACTTCATGCGGAACTGGTAGGCCTTCTTGTCGCACTGGGCGCGGGGGGCCTGGACGCTGGGGCCCTTGCGGGCGTTCAAAAGGCGGAACTGGATGCCGGTGGCGTCGGTGTTCCGGCCCATGACGCCTCCGAGGGCGTCGATCTCCCGGACGACATGCCCTTTGGCCAGACCGCCGATGGCGGGGTTGCACGACATCTGCGAGATGGTGTCGAGGTTCTGGGTGAGAATGGCGGTGCGGCAGCCGAGACGTGCGGCGGCCATGGCGGCCTCGACCCCGGCGTGACCGGCTCCGCAAACGATGACGTCGTAGTGCTTCGGGAAGGTGTACAGAGACATGGAGACAGGGAGAAGAAGGGACTGGGAGACGGGGCGGCGGATCGTCCTCGTCCTCCTACTCGAACTCGTCCTCGATTCAATGCGCAGTGAGGGGTGAGACGTCGGAGGTCGGGCCGGGAAGGGGAGGATAGCACCGATGCGGCGATTGTTCCATGTGGAACGTGGGGGTGGAAAATGACGAAACCAGAATGCCGAATGTCGAAATGCGAAGCCCGCACGCAGTGAAGCGGTGATTCGGGCATCAGGTTTCATTCGGCATTCTGAATTCGTCATTCCCGCCTCACTGCGGGCCCCTCATCGCGCTTGCCTTTGGCACCCTTCCCGCTAGTATCGCGCTCCCCTCATGGCCAAGACGAAAGCATCCTCCGCCTCCCTCGCCGCACACGCTTCGGCTCCGATCAATCAGAAGCTGACGGCGGCTGACAAAGTGAACCTTTACCGCCAGATGGTGCGCATCCGTCGCTTTGAGCAGGTGTCGCTCCAGCACTACCAAGCGGGTCGCATGGGCGGCTTCCTCCACCTTTACATCGGCCAGGAATCGGTTGCCGTCGGCACCGTTTCTGTGATGGGCCCGAACGATCACGTCATCACCGCTTACCGCGATCACGGCCACGCTTTGGCGGTCGGCATGGGCATGAACGAGTGCATGGCCGAGCTCTTCGGCAAGGCCAGCGGTTGCTCCCGCGGCAAGGGCGGCTCGATGCACTACTTCGCGCCGGAGAAGAACTATTGGGGCGGTCACGGCATCGTCGCCGGCCAGACCCCGCTCGGCCTCGGCCTCGCCTACGGTTTGAAATACCGCGGCATCAAGGGCGCGGCCCTGTGCTTCCTTGGTGACGGCGCGGTGAACCAGGGTGCCTTCCATGAGTCGCTCAATCTCGCCGAGCTCTGGGATCTGCCGGTCATTTATGTGATCGAAAACAACGGCTACTCGATGGGCACCAGCCAGAAGCGCTCCTCCGCTTATGTGGACTACCTCGCCAAGCGTGCCGAAGGCTACGGTATGGCCTGGGAGCAGTTCAACGGCGAGGACGTCTATGAAGTGCGTGCCGGCGTGGGCAAAGCCATCGAGCGTGCGCACAACGAATCGAAGCCGAGCATCCTCGAAATCGCCACCTACCGCTGGGAAGGCCATTCCGTGGCCGACGCGAACAAGTTCAAATACCGTACCAAGGAAGAGGTCGAGAAGTTCCAAAACGACCACGACCCCATCCAGGTGTGGAAGCGGAACCTGATCAACGAAGGCGTCGCCACCGAGGACGACCTGAAGAAGATCGACAAAGAGGCGCAGAAAGAAGCCGAGGAGTCGGCTGAGTTCGCCAAATCCAGCCCCTACCCGGAGCCGGAGACCATCTTCGAAGACGTCTATTGGGAAGTGGACAACAAGACCGAGGCCGGACAGACCGGACGCCACTTCTTCAACGATTGATTGCGACCGAATCGGCTCTAATCATCTCATTTTGAGTCTTTTGGAGCTATTTCGGCTGTGGAGGTCGAAGTGTCCGCCGTGGCAGACAAGATGACCGCGTGCTTGTCGTAGGTGGCCTTCGTGCCGGTGAGTTGAGTGACGTAATTCAGCGCCTCGGACAGCGGGATGTTGCTCAGCGCGAGAGTCAACTTCCGCTGGCCGACCTCCTCGCCTTTGATGATCACATTCGGCACCACCTTGCCGCCGCTCGCGTTTTTGGAAAGCGTGCGCAGTCCTTCGATCGCCTCGGTGAGCGAGACCTCACTCATCTCGACCTTCGGCAAGATCACAGCCGCGTATTGATTCTTCAGCGTGTTCTCCGCCGGTTTGTGGTTCGCGCGAATGTAGGCCAGCATGCGGAGCGTGTCCGGATGCTTGGGATTCGCCGCCGCCACTCGTGCGAGAAGCTGCTGCGCCTTGTCAAAGTCACCTTGGTAAAACGCCGCGCGTCCTTGCTGATACACCGCGTTCAGATCCTCCGCATGAACGGGAGCCGCGAACAAAACAAAGGCCGCAAAAAATGCGGCCGTGGAAACAGAAACCTTCATCCCCATCAAATGTGTTTTCATAGGTTGGTTTGGATTTGCGGTGATTTCATCAAATCGCACGCGCCATGTCAAGACCGCTCCCGCAGCGAGGCTTGATGCCACGCGCATCCTGCTCCATCGGTGAATCATGCCGCCGCCCAAGAAAATCACTGCCAGCCAGGTGAATGTGCTCATCGGCAGCGATGAAGCGCGTGTGAAGGAAGCCGCGCTCATGCTCGTGCGCAGCCTCACGCCGCCGGACGCGGGCGACTTTGGCAACGACATCATCGACGGCACGGCTGACAATGCTGAGCACGCTGGAAACATCTGCTCGAACGTGTGCATGGCGCTGCAAACGCTGCCATTCTTCGGCGGCACGAAGGTGGTGTGGCTGAAGAATGCGAACTTCCTCGGCGATTCCGGCCCCGGACGCGGGCAGGACGCCGTGAACGGATTCGAGCGCATCCTCGATGTCGTCGAAGGCGGACTCGGCAGCGATGTGCGCTTCGTCATCAGCGCCACGACGATCGACAAACGCCGCAGTTCCTACAAGCGCATCTCGAAGATCGCCAACATCGAGGTCTTCGACAAACCCGATACCTCTCGTGCCGGCTGGGAGGTCGCCGTGCTGGCTGACGCTTCCCGCAAAGTGAAAGCAATGGGCATCACCTTTGAAAGCGGCGCGCTCGAGCTCCTCGTGCAGATGGCCGGCGACGACACACGGCAGATGGAAAACGAGCTCGAAAAGATCGACCTCTATCTTGGCGAACGCCGCCGTGCCGGATTGAAGACAGTGCAAGGCCTCGTCTCCATGAGCCGCGCCGGAGTGTTGTGGGATCTCGGCAATGCCATCGGCAAACGCGACCTTCCTCGCGCCCTCGAACTGCTCGGCACGCTCATGTATCAGGGACAAAACGCCATCGGCCTGCTGCTTGCGGCGATTGTCCCGCGTGTGCGCAGCCTGCTGCTCATCAAAGATCTCGGTTCCCGCTACAAACTGAACAAATTCAACTACCAAGGCTTCTGCACCTCGCTCGAAGGCCTGACCTCCACCGCGACCGGTCATCTGCCGCGCAAAAAAGACGGCACCGGCTTCAATGCCTATCCGCTGTTCCTCGCACTGCCGGAAACCGGTAACTTCACCCTCGAAGAACTCCACGCCGCCTACAAGGCCTGCCTCGCCGCGAACGTGAAGCTCGTCACCTCCTCGCTTGATCCCAAGCTTGTGCTCGAACGTCTTCTCGTGGGCATGCTGGCGCGTCCTTCACGCTGATCTCCATGACGACTTCCACCATCCTCACCTGTCTCGCCATTGGCATCGTCAGCGGCGTCATTGCCGCTTTGTGCGGCGTCGGTGGTGGCGTGGTGATGGTGCCTGCGTTCGTGTTTTTGTTGAAGCTGCCGCAAAAAACCGCCGTGGCCACCTCGCTCGCGATCATCATCCCCACCGCGTTGATGGCCACCACGCAGAACGCCCGCTCTGGATTTGTGGATTGGAAGATCGCCATCGTCACCGCCATCTCCGCGTCGCTCTTCGCCTACTTCGGCGCCGGCTGGCTCAAAACCATGAGCAACGAAACGCTCACGCGCATCTTCGGCGTTATCCTCGTCGTCTTCGGCCTCCGCATGCTCCTGCAAGGGAAGGCGTGACGTGCTCACCACACGAGCACGTCGAGCAAAAACGCCCCCACCATCCCCAGCGCCACGATCAGGCGCAGCACCAAACCGACTCCGGTGCCGAGCAACGAGCCCCAAGCTGACTTCGCCGCCGGTTGCAGGCGTTTCTTCTCGAAGATCAGCTCAAACGCCACGCCGCCGATGAGCGGACCCAGGATCAAACCCACCGGCACGAAGAACATCCCCACGATCCCGCCGATGAACACGCCCGCGATGCCCCAGCGGCTCGCACCGAACCAGCGCGCGCCCATCGCCCCGCTCACAAAGTCGATCACATACGACAGCACGATCCCCAGGCACAGCGCCACAAAACCCCAGACACTCATTCCAGCCTCCGGCCTCAGCACGGTGTGGATGATTCCTGCGGCGAAAATGAGAAGCGGCCCCGGCAGAAACGGCACCACCGATCCGATCAGGCCCACGATCAGCAGGCAGATCGTCAGCGACCAGACGCCGAGCACATCCCAGGGCATCGAGGTGAAAAAATGCGCGGTCGCATTCCACGCGTTGGTGAGCCATTCAGTCATCGCACCACCTGGTTTTCGATTCCACCGGCTCACGTCGGCTTTGCGGCCAGTACAGCCCCGCACGCGGCCAGCCGAGATAAATCAACCCCACGCAACGATCTTCCGCGCCGATTTGCAGCCAGTCCGAAAATTCGCGCGTCCCCAAAATCGGCGGCGATGACCAGTAGCAGCCCAAACCGGCCGCCGTGGCCGAAAGCTGGAGATTTTGCAGCGCGCAGGCCACCGCCTCGATCTCCTCGACTTCAGGAATCTTCGCGCCGCCACGTCGCTCCATCACGCAGGCGATCACCACCGGCGCGAGCAACGGGTTCTCCCCCATCTTCTTCATCTTGTCCTCGCGGAACTCGTTCGCGGGCGTTGTCGCCTGATAAACACGCTGCATCGTCTCTGCGAGCCGTCCACGCGCTGGGCCTTGATGCACGATGAACTTCCACGGCTCCGTCAGTCCATGATTCGGCGCCCAGGTCGCATCTTCGAGTATCGTCGTCAGCAGCGCTCGCTCCACCACGCGTGACGCATCCATGTCCACCGGCTTGATCGAGCGCCGGTGGCGGATCAAGGCGCTGATTTGTTCATGTGTGGCAATGGTTGTCATGCGCAATCCTCACACCATCGGCAGCACCTTGCTGAATGCGAGCGTCACCAGCAATCCGATCACCGAATCCGCAGTGAGCTGCAACGTCCAGGTGCGCAGGGTTTCTTTTTCGGTCATGCCGCTGAGGCGGTTCACGACCCAGAAGCCGCTGTCGTTCATCCAGGAGCAGAACATCGCGCCGAAGCCGATGGAAGTGAAGAGATACACCGGATGGCAGCCGAGCGCGCCCCCCGCGATCATCGGAGCCATGATCGAGGAGGTGGTCAGCATCGCCACCGTGGCAGAGCCTTGCGCCACGCGAACGACGGCGGCGACGAGCCAGCCGAGGAAGATCAAATTGATGCTGTAGCCCTGTGCGAGAGCCTTCACCGCATCGCCCACACCCGCGCTGCGCAGCGCCAGACCGAAGGCACCGCCGGCACTGGTGATGAGAATGATCATCCCGGCGGTTTCGAGCGGCGGACCGACGAGTTCCTCGACCTTCTTCAGGCCAAAGCCGCGCTGCTTTGCCAGCACCCACAGCGAGATCGCTGCGCCGATGAGCAGGGCGATGTTCTTGTGCCCGACGAAGTCCACCCAGGTGCGAACCGTGTCGAACCCTTGCTGACCGCCGAACGCATTCACCATGGTCAACCCCCAGCCGACACCATTCTTGGCTCCGCTGCCCGCCAGTTCGAACACCGTCGTCAGACTGATGAGCAGGATCGGCAGGATGACCGGCGTCATGCTCCAGAAGAACGACGGCAGCTCGCTCTCCGGCTTCGCGCTCACGCCTTGCAGATCGTCGAGCGAGACACCGCCCGTGGCACGCAGCGGCACGTCGGTCTTCTTGTTCAACCACTGGCTCACCATGAAGCCGAAGACGCAGGTGATCGCGCCGATGACCAGGCCGCCGAGCAGCGACTCGCCCACATTGAGGTGCAAATCATCCACCACCGCCACTGGCCCCGGATGCGGCACCGTCATCGAATGCGTCACCGTGCCACCGCAACAGACGGCGAGAATGTAGAGCGTGTAGTCCTTCCCCGTGCGCATGCGCAGCGCCATCGCCAGCGGAGCCATCAGCATGAACATGGTGTCGAAGAAGATCGGCGCGCTCAGGATGAACGTGCTCCACAGCAGCGCCCAGCCCGCTCGTTTCTCGCCAAAGAACGCCAGGAAGCGCCGCACCACCTTGTCGGCGGCACCGCTCTCCATCAGGCACATGCCGATGATCGCCGCTAGAGCGATGGAGATCGCAATGTCACGTGCCGTGTCGCCCAGCCCTTTGGAAACCATCTCCACCACGCCCACCATCGACGACATCGCCTTCGTCTTGCCATCCTTCTGCACGATGTCCCACGAGTCCTTGTTCGTCATCAGACCCGCCAGCATCGCCGCGAGCACCAGTGCCACAAAGGCATGCATGCGCAGTTTGCTGATGCCGATGATGATGATGGCGACGCTGACAGCGAGAACGACGAAGGGCCAGTAGCTGGCCGTGGTGGCGGCGAGGTGAAACATGGGCGCGATGCTGGCGGCCAGCCGCAATCACGTCAAGACATTCAACAGTGGACTCTCCCTGCTCTCACGATTCGTCACAAAGCGCATCAAAACTGCCTCGAATTGCCTGCTATCAGCGTCTTTTAGCTGACCTCTGGGAGGCGGTCTCACATGGTCCACCCCTGAATTTTCGCTGGCGCAACCGCCCCGGACGACTACTATCCGCCCACTCTCGCCCGAGATGGTGACCGTAGTTCAAAGGTAGAGCCCCAGATTGTGATTCTGGTTGTTGCGGGTTCGAATCCCGTCGGTCACCCCATTTTTCACTGGAGCGCCAGTGTTCCAGCGGCTTGAGTCGCCGCCACGCATGGACACGCTGGAAACCATCCTCGGCCACACTTTTCGCGATCCCGCGCTGCTCCAGCTTGCGCTCACTCATGGCAGCGTCGGCTATGAGAACCAACGTCCGCAAGCTGATAACCAACGCCTCGAATTCCTCGGTGATGCCGTGCTGCAACTGGCGCTCTCCCATCTGCTCTACTCGCGCTCACCAAAGGCTGACGAGGGAGTGCTGACCAAAGCACGTGCACAGCTTGTCTCCACGAAAGCCCTGGCCCGCCTCGCCCGGCAGATCGGCCTAGGTACGCATTTGATTCTCGGGCGCGGGGAGGAAGCCAATGGCGGACGCGATCGCGATTCCACGCTGGCAGACGCACTGGAGGCCGTCGCAGGTGCCATTTATCTCGATGCCGGCAATGCTGCCGCGCACCAATTTGCTACTCGCCTGTTCACGCCGGATCTCGACGCACTGGAGCAAGGACCGCTGGAGCGCAATCCCAAAGGAGAGCTGCAGGAGCTCATTCAAGCAAGTAATGCCACTCCGCCCGTGTATTCCATCGTCGCTGCGGATGGTCCAGATCATGCGAAGAGCTTCTGCGCGGCCGTTTCGTGGCTGGGACACGAACTGGGGCGCGGGAACGGCCGCAGCAAGAAAGAAGCAGAAACCGAAGCCGCCCAGGCAGCCTTGGAAAGCATCACCCTGAAAAAACTGCTGCGAAAAACGTGTGAAGATTCCGTGAGCAATCCTGAAAAGCCGGCCCCTGAGGCCAACAACTGAACGTTGTTCCATCCGATTCACAGCAACCCCAAAAAGCGTTCACAGCATCACGCGATGTGGAACCCTTGTGAATCCAAGGCAGAACACCGTTGTTGCAGTTGTTCGCAGTCCTTACGGATAAGAAGGTTCAGGCAAATGTACTCATCCCAATCATAAGCGTTGGGAACAAGTCACTGCAGCGGCCAGAACAATGGCACCAATGCCAGCACGACGAGCAGCATGACAAAGGTGAGACCACCGCCTACTTTGATGAAGTCAGCAAATCGGTACTTGCCAGGGCCATAGACGAGGATGCAGCTTGGCTCGAAGGGAGTCAGCACGGAGGCGGACGCGCTGAGCATGACGCCGATGGCAAAAGCCCGTTGATTGACTCCCATGCTCGCCGCCGCTTGCAAGGCCACCGGCAGTACGACGAGCGCCGCGGCGGCGTTCGACATTGGCTGCGTGAGCAAGATGGTCAGCAGACAGAAGCCGGCGAAGACCGCGAAGACACCCCATGGCTGAAGCAGCGTGGTGATGGTGTCTGCGACCATCGCCGACGCACCTGACGACTTCATCGCCTCCCCGAAGGCCATCATGCCGCCGATGAGGATGAGCAGCCGCCAGTCAATGTTCGCGTAGGCGTTCTCCAACTTGATGCACCGCGTTAGCACCGCCAGCAAAGCGACGATGACAAACGCGATAGTGTCCGGCACCCAGTCGAAGCTGCTGAGCAACACGGCGAGCACAAAAGCGCCTAGCAGCATGAAACCACGTCGACGTGATTCGGCACTGAACTGGTGCTGCGCCATCACGAGCATCTCACCTCCCTCCTCGACGGCACGGAAGCGCTCGGAAGGGCCCTGCAGAAGCAGCACGTCACCTGCACGCAGTTTTTCGTCCGCCATGTGGTGTGTGAGGGCACGATCGCCACGCGTGAGGGCAAGGACGGAAAGCCCCGTCCGCTGTCGGAAGTTCCCTTCCCGCAGGGAATGGCCGACGAAGCCCGAACGCGGCGCGATGACCACCTCGGCGACCTGCGCGTCCCGCATGTCCACGCCGGAGCTGCGCAGTGTCACATCCTCCAGGATGTCGATACCCTCGATTTTCTTCACCTTGATCAAGTTTTCCACTTTTCCAGCCACCAGCACGACATCACCCTCTGCGAAGCGCAGATGAGGCGCCGCGTCATACTGCTGGTCATCCCGGCGGATTTTGAGCACCTGGAACTCCAGCGCAGAAAAGTCAGAATCGAACGCTTCCTGCCCGATGAGCGGCGAATGCGGCAGCACGACGACTTCAGCGAGGAACTCACGCATCGCGTCGCCGCCAGAAGCAGCATCACGATCACGCTCCGGCACCAAGCGGGTGCCGATAAACACCATGTAAAGAATCCCGGTGAAAAGGATGACCAGGCCGACAGCAGTGAACTCAAACATGGTGAACGGCTTGAGCCCAAGTTTAGAGATCGCGCCACTCACCGCGACATTCGTCGATGTGCCGATGAGCGTGCAGGTGCCGCCCAGCAACGAAGCAAAAGCCAGCGGCATGAGCAGACGCGAAGGCGGGATCTTCAGGCGCCTCGCCAGACCCGTCACCGGTCCCACGAACACGGCGGTGACCGTGGTGTTGTTCATGAAGGCGGAAACACCGCCCACGACGGCCATCATGAACATCATGAGTCGTTTTGGCTGTGTGCCGAAAGTCTGCGCCAGAACTCCACCCATCAGATCCAGCACACCCGTCTCACGCAAAGCCGCGCCGATGACGAAAATCGCCGCCAGCAGGATGATGACACGGTCCCCGAAGCCGGCGAAAGCCTGGTCTGCCCTCAAGATTCCGCAGAGCACGAGCACGCAGAGCATCGTTAGCGTCACCAGGTCCACGGAGATTTTTTCCGTGGCAAAAGCGATGACGGCGACGACGAGCAGTCCGATGACGATCCAGGCTTCCATGAGAAGAGCATTCTTCGCGCAGAGTAACGACACGCTCAAGGCGCAAGCCATGCGCGAGGCAAGGTTTTGGAAGCATTTTGTCCTGGCCGGCGTTACTTCGCGCCCAACACCATGCGTTTCTGCACACGTCTCCTCCTGTTTGCCGCCTTTGTCAGCCTGAATGCCGCCGCCGCGCCGCGGGCGGAGCATGTCTTCATCATCAGCATCGACGGCGGCAAGCCGGCGGTGATTGCCGAGGCCGAGGCACCCACGCTGAAAAAGATCGCTGCTGAAGGTGCTGTGACATGGCAGGCGAGCACGATTTTTCCTTCGATCACACTGCCGTCTCACACGTCCATGCTCACTGGCGTGGGCCCTGACAAGCATCAGATCCTTTGGAACGGCTACACACCGATCAAAGGCTTCGTGAAAGTGCCCACAGTGTTCTCGCTGCTGAAAGCTACGGATCCAAAGGCCGTCACCGCCATGTTCGTCGGCAAGGTGAAGTTCCGCCACCTGTGGCTGAAGGACTCGCTTGATCTCTTCGACTTCGGCGGTCCGCAATCGTCGCAACCCGTCGCTGGCGCTCCTGAAATCGAAAAAGATAAGAAGCCCTCGCAGATGGTTGCGAAACAAGCCGCCGCGTGGCTGAAGGAACAAAAGCCGCGTCTGTGCTTCATTCACTTTCCTGATGTCGATACCGCCGGTCATAAGGACGGCTGGGGATCTCCCCAGCAGAAAGAAGCCCTCAAAGTCACCGATCAGGCGCTGTGGCAGGTGTGGCAGGCCATCAAGGAAGCCGGGATCGCCGATTCGAGCGTCATGCTCATCAGCGCCGATCATGGCGGGCACGACAAAACCCACGGACTCGACATTCCAGACGACATGATCATTCCCTGGGTCGCCTGGGGCAAAGGAGTGAAGAAAAACTTCACCATCACCGACAAGGTCACCACCTACGACACCGCCGCCACGGCTCTCTGGCTGCTCGACGTGCCCGTGCCGGCCGAATTCGACGGCAAGCCGGTCACAAGCGCCTTTGAGTGATCGTTCCGAAAGAAAAACCCGTGAGCAGGACGCTTGGCCTTGCCAAAACAGGGCCGGTTTCCTAACCTCACGCTTCTTATGAGCGAAAAATCATCCGTGAACTGGGAACAGTTGGAAGCGAAGCCGGAATTCCGCGCGCTGCTGGCCCGCAAATGGCGCTTCATCGTCAGCTCCACGATCTTCTTTGTGGCCTACTACTTCGCTCTGCCGGTGCTCGTCGGCTATTTCCCGACGCTGATGAAGAAGGAAGTCATCGGCCGCATCAATTGGGCCTACCTCTTCGCTCTCTCGCAGTTCTTCATGGCCTGGGCGCTCGCCTTCATCTACACGCGTAAAGCAGCGCAGTGGGATAAAGAAGCCGCCGCCGTGATCGCCGATCACTAAACTTCAGAAGACACACGACATGACGATCGCAGTATGGATGTTCCTCGCCTTCGTGGTTGCCACGCTCGGCATCACAATTTGGGCCGCCAAGAAAAACACCAGCGCGGGGGCCTACTTCGCCGCCGGACGCAGCATCACCGGCTGGCAGAACGGTCTCGCCGTCGCGGGTGATTACATGAGCGCCGCTTCATTCCTCGGCATTTCGGGAATGATCGCGTTGTTCGGCTACGACGGCTTCATGTACTCCGTCGGCTGGCTCGTCGCTTATCTCACGGTGCTCATCGTGGTGGCTGAGCCGCTGCGCAACGCGGGCAAATACACCATGGCTGACTTGCTCGCGTATCGTCTCACGCCACGGCCCGTTCGTGCGATGGCGTCGCTGAGCACGATCACCGTTTCGACGTTTTACATGGTCGCGCAGATGATCGGCGCGGGCACGCTGGTGAAGCTGCTGCTCAAAGACCTGCCCTGGATCAGCACGGAGGCCGCCATCATCGGCGTGGGCGTGCTCATGGTCGTTTACGTCGTCTTCGGCGGCATGCTGGCCACCACCTGGGTGCAGATCATCAAGGCCATCCTGCTCATGACCGGCACAATCTTCCTCAGCGTGCTGGTGATGAAAAATTTCGGCTACAGCTTCTCCAAGTTCTTCGACGCCATTGCCAACCTGACCTACGTCGATGCCAAAACGAAACTCGAAGTCACGCGCAACTTCCTCGAACCCGGCATGAAATTCGGTGCCGAGGTCACGAAGGGCTGGGGACCGCTTGATCTGATCTCGCTTGGCCTGGCGCTCGTGTTTGGCACCGCCGGACTGCCGCACATCCTCGTGCGCTTTTACACCGTGCCAGATGCCAAGACCGCCCGCGTCTCCGTCGTGTGGGCCATGGTCATCATTGGCACGTTTTACATCCTTACCACATTCCTCGGCTTCGGTGCCGCCACGATCCTGAAACCCGACCACATTGTCACTGACAACATGGCGGCCCCGCAGCTCGCGGAAACCCTCGGCGGGCCGATCTTCTTCGCGTTCATCAGCGCGGTGGCCTTTGCGACCATTCTCGCTGTCGTCGCCGGCCTTACCATCAGCGCCAGCGCCTCTTTCGCGCACGATTTCTACTCCAACGTGCTGCATCACGGCAAAGAGAACCGTCCCGGCCAGGAAGTGAAAGTGGCTCGCATCACCGCCTTCGTCGTCGGTGCCATTTCGATCTTCCTCGCCATCAAACTGCAGAACGTGAATGTCGCCTTCCTCGTCGGCCTCGCCTTTGCCGTCGCCGCGAGCGCCAATCTGCCCGTCATCGTGCTGAGCATCTTCTGGAAGAAATTCAGCACTACTGGAGCCGTGCTTGGTCTCGCTGTCGGTCTGGTCAGCAGCATTGTACTCATCATTTTGAGCCCCAGCATCATGGGCATCGACGGACCTGAAGTGGTCGCTGCGAAACGTCATCTCATTCAAGCCAACGCCATCTTCCCGCTCACCAATCCCGGCATTCTCAGCATTCCGCTCGGCTTCCTTGCCGCGATCATCGGATCCTTGCTGAAACGCGAGCCGGAGGCGGAAGCCAAGTTCACCGAGCTCAAAGTCCGCGCCCACACCGGCTTGGGTGCCGAGAAAGCCACGGCACATTGATTGGAAGTGATGCGGGCACTCCTGCCCGCAATTGAACGCTTTTTGCGGGCAGGAGTGCCCGCATCACTTCAAGTGCAGCACGGACACGGCTGCACGAAATGCCCTGGCGACACCTCTTTGAGGCTCAGGTCCATCCTCGTGCTCTCCTCCCACTTCGGGTGCTTCATTCGATGACCGAAAGCGCAGCCCGCAGGCGGATTGATCGGCGAGGGCACATCGCCTTTGAGCAACTGGCGCTCACGGCGCTTCGTTGGGTCCGCGATGGGGATCGCATCGAGCAGCGCCTTCGTGTAGGCGTGGCGTGGGTTTTGATAAAGCTCGGCCGCCGGGGCCATCTCGACGATTTTGCCGAGGTACATCACCGCCACGCGGTCGCTCATGTGCTGCACGACGCTCAAATCATGCGCGATGAAGAGATACGCGAGGGCAAAGTCCCGCTGAAGCTCCAGCAGCAGATTCAGAACCTGCGCCTGCACGCTGACATCGAGCGCGGAAACCGGTTCGTCACACACGATGAGCTTCGGCTTCAGTGCCAAGGCCCGCGCGATGCCGATGCGCTGTCTTTGGCCGCCGCTGAACTCGAAAGGATAGCGAAACACGGCATCCGCAGGTAGTCCAACACGCTTGAGCAGCTCCGCCGCCCATTCGCTGCGTTCAGCTCGTGTGCCCATCTTTTGAATGATGAACGGCTCCTCCAGAATCTGCCCGATAGTGTGACGCGGATTCAGCGACTCCGCGGGATCTTGAAACACCATCTGCATCTCACGGCGGATCGTCCGCAACGCACTCTGCGACTGTTTCGAGATGTCGTGGCCATTGAACTGGATGCTGCCCGCCGTCGGTTTGAGCAATCTCACGACCGATTTCGCCACCGTGGACTTCCCGCAGCCGCTTTCGCCGACGAGCCCGAGCGTCTCGCCCGGCTGGAGATCAAAGCTCACACCATCCACCGCCTTGCACGTGGCTTTCGTCGTGTAAAACACGCCACCACGCACCGGGAAGTGCATCTTGAGGTTCTGGACGGTGAGGAGGCTCATGAAGCAGACAATTGTTGGGCGAAACAAGCGCAGGCCTCGACGCCGTGGCCGTGGCCGCAGTCTTTCCAAGGCTGGCGTTGGCTCAAAACGCTGTCGTCGTGCTTGTTCGGGCAGCGAGAGGCGAAACGGCAGCCGGCGGGCATGTCGCGGAGGCTGGGAACCATGCCGGGGATGACGGGGAGGTCGGTCTTTGGCGGGTGATCGAGCTTCGGCAGGCAGCGGATGAGGCCCTGCGTGTAGGGGTGCAATGGTTTGGCAAAGATCTCATGCACCGGGCCGCGCTCGGCGATGCGCCCGGCATACATGACGGCGACGTCGTCGCAGACTTCGGCGATGACGCCGAGATCGTGCGTGATGAGGATGACGGCCATGCCGGTTTCGCGCTGGAGACGTTTGAGCAAGTCGAGAATCTGCGCCTGCACGGTGACATCGAGCGCCGTGGTCGGCTCATCGGCAATGAGCACCTTCGGATGGCAGGAGAGCGCCATGGCGATCATCACACGCTGGCGCATGCCGCCGCTGAGCTGATGCGGATACTCATTCACGCGTTGATCCGGAGCTGGAATGCCGACCCATTCCATCAGCTCAACGGCACGCTTGATCGCCTTTTCAGATGACATCGGCTCGTGGAGCTGGATCGCCTCGATGATCTGTCTTCCGACACGCTGCACGGGGTTCAAAGCCGTCATCGGCTCCTGGAAGATCATCGCGATGTCGTTGCCGCGAATCTTCCGCATCTCCTCAATCGGCAGCTTGGTCAAATCGCGGCCTTCGAGCAGCACCTCGCCGCCCAGGATGCGTCCTGCGGGCTGGGGCAGCAGGCGCATGAGGCTCATGGCGGTCACGCTTTTGCCGCAGCCGCTCTCACCGACGACGCCGAGCGTCTTGCCAGCCTCCAGCG
>Ga0315900_10006061_pt1 | contig 16383 bp, 18 predicted proteins | sample LakEriMetagenome_FD_203521 | JGI IMG/M metagenome (GOLD analysis project Ga0315900, IMG submission 203521) | Freshwater fungal communities from buoy surface, Lake Erie, Ohio, United States - Buoy 12 MA114 | ecosystem: Environmental > Aquatic > Freshwater > Lake > Lake biofilm | place: USA: Lake...
CCGTCGTACACATCGCCGTCAAAGGCCAGCAGCGCCTGCCGGGAGTTCTTCGCGGAAAAACGGGGCGTCCAGGCCTCGTAGCGGGCCACGTTCAGGGCGGCCAGCTTGTCGCTCAGGTCCATCAGCTGCGCGATCTCCTGGGTCGACTGCGTGCGCAGGCGGGCAATGAGTTCCTTCGACTGCGCGGTGAACCGGGGCAGGGTGTGCGGCACCTCGGGCACCGGCGACTCGTAATCGAGCGATTTGGCGGGCGAAAGCAGGAACAGCATGAGTCAGAAAGATTTATTTTCAGGATCGCCGCCACGGGCGCGTCAGCGCCCATTGGGCCGTGGCTGCGGCCACCAGCATCAGGCCGTAGGTCGCCATCTTGCCGTCGCGGCCAAACCACCACAGCCCGACGGCCAACGCCGCCACCCCCGCGCCGGCCACCAGGCTTGCCTGCAGCCAGAATGCGGTCACAATGCGACGCTGAGGAACGAGGAGACGGGATGCCAGCGGCAGCGCCAGGCCCAGGGCCAGCGCGGGTGCCGCAAACCCGGCCAGGTGGACCAACAAGTCGATCGGGCCCATGGGGGGTGCAGCCTGCCGCTTCCAAGTGGTTGTCAGAAAAGCGGATTTTATAATTCACACATGGCGGTTTGGGCCCTGGGCATCAATCACACGACGGCGCCGCTCGACTTGCGCGGGCGCTTCGCGTTCGCCATCGACCAGGTCGCGCCCACGCTGCTCGCGCTGCGCCAGAACCTGCAGCCGTCCCTGAACCAGCCGCCCGAAGCGGCCATCCTCTCCACCTGCAACCGCACCGAAATCTACCTGGCCGCCGAACAGGCCGCCATGGCGCCCACCATCGAATGGCTTGCCCAGTCCGGCGGCGTCTCGCCGACGGTGCTGCGCTCGCATGCCTACACCCTCGAGGACGGCCTGGCCGCCCGCCATGCCTTCCGCGTGGCCAGCGGGCTTGATTCGATGGTGCTGGGAGAAGCCCAGATCCTGGGGCAGCTCAAGGACGCGGTGCGAGTGGCCGATGAAACCGGCACCCTGGGCACCACCCTCAACCAGTTGTTCCAGCGTTCGTTCGCCGTCGCCAAGGAGGTGCGCACCTCCACCGAGATCGGCGCGCACTCCATCAGCATGTCGGCCGCCGCGGTCCGCCTGGCCGGCCAGCTGTTCGAAGACTTCACCCGGCTGCGCGTGCTGTTCGTCGGCGCCGGGGAAATGATCGAGCTGGCCGCCACCCATTTCGCGGCCAAGGAGCCGCGCGGCATCGCCATCGCCAACCGCACCCTGGAACGCGGCGAAAAACTCGCCTCCCGCTTCGGCGGCGAGGTCATGCGCCTGGCCGACCTGCCCGACCGGCTGCATGAATTCGACATCGTGGTCAGTTCGACCGCCAGCCAGTTGCCGATCATCGGCCTGGGCGCGGTCGAACGCGCGCTCAAGGCGCGCAAGCACCGCCCGATGTTCATGGTCGACCTTGCCGTGCCTCGTGACATCGAGCCCGAAGTCAAGGCGCTCGAGGACGTCTACCTCTACACCGTCGACGACCTCGCCCATGTGGTGCAGACCGGCCAGGCCCACCGCCAGGCCGCCGTCGCCCAGGCCGAGGCCATCGTCGACGCCGGCGTCCAGAGCTTCCTGCACTGGATGGACCAGCGGCGCACCGTGCCCATGATCCGGCAACTGCAGGCGCAGGCAGACGAGTGGCGCAGCGCCGAAGTTGCGCGCGCCCGCAAGCTCCTGGCCAAGGGCGAGGATGTCGACTCCGTCCTGGAGGCCCTCTCCCGGGGCCTGACCCAGAAGATGCTGCACGGCGCCCTCGCCGAGCTGCATGCCGGCGATGAGGCCGCCCGCCAGCGCGCCCTCAACGCGATCGAGCACTTCTTCCTGCGCAAGTAGCGCCCGGCCCGCCGTCACGCCCGCCCGCGGCGGGCGGGTGGGCGTCCTCCCATGAAACCCTTCCTCCGCCAGCAACTCGAACGCTACCCCCTGCGCCTGCAGGAGCTGGACTTCTTCCTGCAGCAACCCGAAGTGGCGCAGGACCTCGAGCGCCTGCGCGCCCTCACCCGCGAGCATGCCGAGGTGCGTGAAGTGGCCGAGCGCTTCGAGGCCTACCGGGCGCTCGAGGCCCGCCTGGCCAGCGCACGCGAGATGCTGGCCGACCCGGACCAGACCGACCTGGCCGACCTGGCGCGCGAGGAGATCGCGCAGGTCGATGCCGAGATCCCCGCACTGGAGGACGCCTTGCAGCAGTTGCTGCTCCCGCGCGATCCCGACGACGCGCGCAATCTGTTCCTTGAAATCCGCGCCGGCACCGGCGGCGACGAATCGGCCCTGTTCGCCGGCGACCTGCTTCGCATGTACACCCGCTATGCCGATCGCCAGGGCTGGCGCTGCGAGCTCGTGAGCGAGAGCCCCGGCGAAGTCGGCGGCTACAAGGAGGTGGTGGTGCGCATCGTCGGCGACGGCGCCTACGGAAAGCTGCGATTCGAGTCCGGCGGCCATCGCGTGCAGCGCGTGCCCGCCACCGAAACCCAGGGCCGCATCCACACCAGTGCCTGCACGGTCGCCGCCCTGCCCGAGCCCGATGAGGCGCAGGCAGTGCAGATCAACCCGGCGGACCTGCGCATCGACACCTTCCGCGCCTCGGGCGCGGGCGGCCAGCATGTGAACAAAACCGATTCGGCGGTGCGCATCACCCACCTGCCCACCGGTATCGTGGCCGAATGCCAGGATGACCGCTCCCAGCACCGCAACAAGGCCAAGGCCCTGCAGGTGCTGGCCGCCCGCATCCACGAGGCCGAGCGCGCCGAGCGCGCCGCCAAGGAAGCCGCCGCCCGCAAGGGCCTCATCGGCAGCGGTGACCGCAGCGACCGCATCCGAACCTACAACTTCCCGCAGGGCCGGATCACCGACCATCGCATCAACCTCACCCTCTACAAGCTGTCCCTGGCAATGGAGGGCGAGATCGACGAACTGATCGAGGGCCTGCTGCTGGCGCGCAAGGGCGAGCAGATGGCCGAACTCGAGGCCCGGGGCGGGAGCGGCCTGTGACCGCCCCCCTCCCGATGAACCCCGCGCCGCACCCCGAGCCTGACCTGGCGCCCGGCTCGGCGGCGCGCTGCAGCCCCACCCTCGCCCAGGCGCTCGCCCGCGCCGCCACGCTGGGCCTGGACCGGCTCGATGCCCAGATCCTGCTGCTGCATTCGCTGGGCCGCGGCCGCCATGAGCGGGCCTGGCTGCTCGCCCATGACGACGAGACCCTGCCCGACGCGGTGGCGTCGCGTTTCGACGCGCTGTGCCAGCGCCGGCGAGCCGGCGAGCCGGTGGCCTACCTCGTTGGCGAAAAGGAATTCCATGGCCTGCCCCTGGCGGTCGATGCGCGGGTGCTCGTGCCGCGCCCCGACACCGAGGTGCTGGTGGACTGGGCCCTCGCGGTCCTGGAGGGACGCAGCGCCCCCCGCGTGCTGGACCTGGGCACCGGCAGCGGCGCCATTGCCCTGGCGATTCAGCACCGCCGGACCGATGCCCGGGTCGAGGCGGTCGACCGCAGCGCGGACGCCGTGGCGGTGGCCCGGGCCAATGCGCAGCGCCTGGGCCTGGCGGTCACCTTCCGGCAGGCCTCCTGGCTCGATGGCGCCAGTGACGGCTACGACCTGATCGTCAGCAATCCGCCTTACATCGCCGAGGCCGACCCCCACCTGCCCGCCCTCGCGCACGAGCCCCGAAGTGCCCTCGTGGCCGGTGCCGACGGCCTGGACGACCTGCGCCATCTCGCCACCCGGGCACCCGCCCACCTGCGCGCCGGCGGCTGGCTCCTGCTGGAACACGGCTGGGACCAGGCGCCCGCGGTGCAGGCCCTGCTGGCTCGGGCGGGCCTGGCCGGGGTCGAAACCCGGCCTGACCTGGCGGGCATCGGCCGCTGCACCGGCGGTTCCCGGCCGGCCTGAGCGCCGCCGGCAATGGCCTTACCAAGCGGGGATAATCTTGCGTTACCTACATTTCGCTTCGCGCGTCCCTGCGCCCCGAGGAAACACCATGAGCGACATCCAGCAACGCATTGACCAACTCGTCAAAACAAACGAGGTGCTCCTGTTCATGAAGGGCACCGCCAGCTTCCCGATGTGCGGCTTCTCGGGCCGCGCAATTCAGATCCTCAAGGCCTGCGGCGTCGACGCGAAAGCGATCACCACCGTCAACGTCCTCGAGGACGATGGCATCCGCCAGGGCATCAAGGACTACAGCCAGTGGCCCACCATCCCCCAGCTGTATGTGAAGGGCGAATTCATTGGCGGCTCGGACATCATGATGGAGATGTACGAAAGCGGCGAGCTGCAGCAGGTGCTCGGCGCCTCTGGCGGCCAGGCCTGAGCCCGCCGGCTTCGGCTGGCACGGGGGAACCCCTGTGACGCGCCGCAGCGGCCTGCGCTAGCCTGCCGCGCCAGTGCCGCCTGGCGGGTCCGTCCAGTCCCACTGGCGCGCCGCGCCGAACACCAGGTTCGGGTATTCGGACCGCCCCCGGCTGCCGTTGTAGCGGCCCAGGGCCATGAACAGATTGCCCCGCTCCCGTTCCAGGTAGTGCCGCAGGATCACACAGCCATAGCGCAGGTTAGTTTGCATGTGAAACAGCTTGCCCGCATCGCCGTCACCGATCACGCGGGTCCAGAACGGCATGACCTGCATGTAGCCGCGTGCGCCCACCGGACTGACCGCGAATTTTCGAAATCCGCTCTCCACCTGGATCAGGCCCAGCACCAGGCCGGTGTCCAGGCCCGCGCGCTTGGTCTCGTACCACACCGTCTGCAAAAACTCCCGGCGCTCCTCGAGGTCGACCTTGCGCCGCACCAGCCGCGCCGACATGGCCACCAGCCAACGCAGGTAGGCCAGGCGAGCGCCGGTGGACGGGAACTCCGGCACCGGCGGCGCCGACGAGGTCACCGCTGAACTCAGCGCGGTGCGCACCGAATCGACCAGGGGTTCCTCGAGCTGGCCACCCGCCCGGGCCCAGGGGGCCGCTGCCCACCCTCCAGCGGCCGCCAGACTCCCCAGGAGGCAGCGGCGGCGCGAGATCATGTCCCTAGGCGATCCTTCAGGAACTGCAGCACGCCCTCGGCCGGCACGCGCGTGGCTTCGGAGTCGCGTCGGTGCTGGTACTCCAACTGGCCTTCCTTCAGGCCCCGGTCGGAGATCACCACCCGATGGGGCACTCCAATGAGCTCCCAGTCGGCGAACATCACGCCCGGGCGCTCGCCGCGGTCGTCCAGGATCACATCCACCCCCAGGGCGAGCAGGCCGTCGTGCAGGCGCTGCGCCGCCTCGCGCACCGCCTCGCTGCGGTCCATCCCGATCGGGCACACCGCCACGGTGAACGGCGCCAGGGCATCGGGCCAGATGATCCCGCGATCATCGTGGTTCTGCTCGATCGCGGCGGCCGGCAGGCGGGTGATGCCGATGCCGTAGCACCCCATCTCCATCAGGCGCGGCTTGCCGGTTTCGTCCAGGAAGGTGGCGTTCATCGCCCGGCTGTATTTGGTGCCCAGGTAGAACACATGCCCCACCTCGATGCCGCGTTCAATCGCCAGACGGCCCCGGCCATCGGGCGAGGGATCCCCCTCGACCACATTGCGGATGTCGGCCACCGCGTCAGGCTCGGGCAGGTCGCGACCCCAGTTCACGCCGGTCAGGTGCACGTCTTCCTCGTTGCCACCGCAGATCCAGTCGGCCATCACGGCCACCTCGCGATCCGCCACCACCTTGACTGGCTTCTTCAGGCCGATCGGGCCCAGGTAACCCGGCCGGGTGCCGAAATGTTCAAGGATCTCCGGCACCGTCGCAAAGCGGAAGCCCGCGTCGAGCCCGGGCACCTTGCCGACCTTGACCTCGTTCATGTCATGGTCACCGCGCACCAGCAGCAGCCATACCTGGCTCTTGACGACCTCACCGGCCTCGTTGGTCTGGTCGGTGGCCAGCACCAGCGACTTCACGGTCGATTGCAGCGGCACCGACAGCAAGGCGGCCACATCGGCGCAGGTGCTCTTGCCCGGGGTGGGCGTACGGGCCAGGGCGTGTCGGGCCGCAGGGCGGGGCCCGGCGGGCGCCAGGGCCTCGGCCTTTTCGATGTTGGCGGCGTAATCGCTGTCAGGGCAATAGACGATGGCGTCCTCGCCAGTGGCCGCGATCACCTGGAATTCCTCGGACAGGTCGCCCCCGATCGCACCACTGTCGGCCGCCACCGCGCGATAGCGCAGCCCGAAGCGGTCGAAAATGCGGCGATAGGCCTGCGCCATGCCCTGGTAGCTGGCCTGGGCCGCCGCCGGATCGCGGTCGAAGCTGTAGGCGTCCTTCATGATGAATTCACGCCCGCGCATCAGGCCAAAGCGCGGACGGCGCTCGTCACGAAACTTGGTCTGGATCTGATAGAGGTTCTTGGGCAGCTGCTTGTAGCTGCGAAGCTCCTGCCGCGCGATATCGGTGATGACTTCCTCGCTCGTGGGCTGCACCACGAAATCGCGGTCATGGCGATCCTTGATGCGAAGCAGCTCCGGGCCCATCTTGGCGAAGCGACCGGTTTCCTCCCACAACTCCGCGGGCTGGATCACGGGCATGGTGCATTCGATCGCGCCGGCGCGGTTCATCTCCTCGCGCACGATCGCTTCGACCTTGCGGATCACCCGCAGGCCCAGGGGCATATAGGTGTAGATGCCCGCCCCCAGCTTCTTGATCATGCCGGCGCGCATCATCAGCCGGTGACTCACGACCTCGGCATCGGCCGGTGCTTCCTTGAGCGTGGAAATAAGAAACTGGGATGCTTTCATCGGGGAAAACGGGGAAAGACAGGAACGGGCGAGTTACTTTGCCGCGCCCCGGGTGGGGTGCATAATGAACTCAGTTCAAGAATTGGGGTTTGATTATGCTTGACCGGGACGGCTTCAGGCCCAACGTCGGCATCATCCTGCTCAATCAGAAAAACCAGGTGTTCTGGGGCAAGCGCATACGCACCCACAGCTGGCAGTTCCCACAAGGGGGCATCGATCGGGGCGAAACGCCCGAACAGGCGATGTTCCGCGAGCTGCACGAAGAGGTGGGCCTGCAGCCCGAGCATGTGCGCATCATCGCCCGCACCCGTGACTGGTTGCGCTATGAGGTGCCGGATCGCTACATCCGCCGGGACGCCCGTGGGCATTACAAGGGCCAGAAGCAGATCTGGTTCCTGCTGCAGTTGCTGGGGCAGGATCATCAATTGAACCTGCGAGCCACCGACCATCCCGAGTTCGATGCCTGGCGCTGGAACGACTACTGGGTCCCGCTGGACGTGGTGGTGGAATTCAAGCGGGGCGTCTACGAGATGGCCCTCACCGAGCTCGCGCGGTTCCTTCCGCGGGGTGACCACCATCGCAATCGCTACCTGCGCGGCGGGCTGCGGTATCGCGAGGGCGCCGATGACAGCCCTGGCGCGCCGACGCCTCACGAGCGGGCCCACGGGACGCACCACGCGCTGCGATCGGCGGTCGGGCCGATTGCGGGTGCCCACATCGATTTACCCCCAGGGGCTAGCTTCGATCCCGATCCGCAGTCGCAGCAGCGGCGACCTGGCAGCCGGTCCTGACGGCGCCAGGAAACCCTTAGCGAGTCACCACCAGATTAGTGCGGTGGATCATCTCGGGCTCCGCCACATAGCCCAGAAGCCGCTCGATCTCGGTCGACGCCTTGCGGCAAAGCAGCCGGGCCTCGGCGCTCGCGTAATTGGCCAGTCCGCGCGCCACTTCATTACCCGCGGGATCCCGCACCGCGATCACATCGCCCCGCGAAAACTCGCCCTCCACCGACAGCATCCCGATTGGCAGCAGGCTCTTGCCGTCTTCGCGCAGGCGCTGCGCCGCACCCTCGTCCACCACCACCGCTCCCCGCAGTTGCAGGTGATCGGCCATCCAGCGCTTGCGCGCCTGGCTCTTTTGCGTGGGCGCCACCAGCAGCGTGCCCACCGGCTCGCCGCGCTCGAACAGCCGCAGCAAGGCATCGGGCTCACGCCCCCAGGCGATCACGGTGGATGCACCCGACCCGGCTGCCCGCTTGGCCGCCAGGATCTTGGTGATCATCCCGCCCTTGCCCAGGCTGGAGCCCGCACCGCCCGCCATTGTTTCCAGCGCCACATCCCCGGCGCGGGCCTCGTGCACGAAGGTGGCATCGGGATCCTTGCGCGGATCGGCGGTGTACAGGCCCTTCTGGTCGGTCAGGATGACCAGCACATCGGCTTCCACCAAATTGGCCACCAGCGCGCCCAGCGTGTCGTTGTCGCCGAACTTGATCTCGTCGTTCACGACGGTGTCGTTCTCGTTGATCACCGGCAGCACACCCAGCTCCAGCAGCGTCAGCAGGGTGGAGCGGGCGTTGAGGTACCGCTCCCGATCCGCGAGGTCGGCATGCGTGAGCAGCACCTGGGCCGACCCCAGGCCATGCGCCCGCAGCTGCGTTTCATACATCTGCGCCAGCCCCATCTGGCCCACCGCCGCCGCAGCCTGCAGCTCGTGCAGTTCGCGCGGGCGGGTGGCCCACCCGAGGCGTTTCATACCTTCAGCGATCGCGCCGCTGGAGACCATGATCACCTCCCGGCCGGCCTGCGCCAGCGCCGCCAGCTGGCGACACCACTGGGCGATTGCGGCTTCATCGAGGCCACGGCCCTCGTTGGTCACCAGGCTCGAGCCGACCTTCACCACGATGCGTCGCGCCTGGCGCAGCATCTGCGCACTGTCGGCGGTGATCCCGCCAGCCGCCCCGGGGGCAGCCGCAGCGTGGGCAGAGGGCTCGGCGGCGTGGGTCATGCGGAGTCGTCCTGACGCGCGTTCAGACTTGGCCATCAGGCCCGAAGCGCGGATCGAATTCAGTGGGCGGCTGCTCGGCGTCGTGCTGCGCCTTGATCTGCTGGAACACCGACTGCACCAGCGGCTCGCAGCCTTCGCGCGTGAGCGCCGAGATCTGGAACACCGGCCCTTTGTACCTGAAGCGCTTGACGAAGTCCTTCACCCGGGCCTCGCGCTCCTCGACGGGCACCATGTCCAGCTTGTTCAACACCAGCCAGCGCGGCTTGGCATACAGCTTCGCGTCGTATTTTTTGAGCTCTTGCACGATCGCCTTGGCCTGGGCGACCGGATCGACCGCATCGTCAAACGGTGCCAGGTCCACCACGTGCAGCAGCAACCGGGTGCGTTGCAGATGCCGCAGGAACTGGTGGCCCAGCCCGGCACCCTCGGCCGCGCCCTCGATCAGCCCCGGCACATCGGCCACGACGAAACTCTGCTCGGGGCCAACCCGCACCACGCCCAGGTTCGGGTGCAGCGTGGTGAACGGATAGTCGGCGATCTTGGGCCGGGCATTGGAGATGGCGGCAATCAAGGTGCTCTTGCCCGCATTGGGCATGCCCAGCAGGCCCACATCGGCCAGCACCTTCAATTCGAGCTTGAGCTCGCGCCGCTCGCCCGGCCAGCCCGGCGTCTTTTGCCGCGGCGCGCGGTTGATCGCGCTCTTGAAACGCATGTTGCCAAAGCCGCCGTCGCCGCCCTTGGCGATCGTGATCACTTCGCCCGGATTGAGCAATTCGAACAGCACCTCGCCGGTGTCGGCATCGGTGATCAGGGTGCCCACCGGCATCTTCAGGGTGATGTCGCGGCCGGCGGCGCCGAACATGTCCGAGCCCATGCCGTGCTCGCCGCGTCCCGCCTCATGGCGGCGCGAATAGCGGTAATCGACCAGGGTATTGAGGTTCGGATCGGCCACTGCATACACATGCCCGCCGCGGCCGCCGTCGCCGCCGTTGGGCCCGCCGAACTCCTTGTACTTCTCATGCCGGAACGAGACGCAGCCGTTCCCGCCGTCGCCAGCGGCAACGTCGATAAAGGCCTCGTCAACGAACTTCATGGGAGCAATTCTAGGAAGGCGCCAACAAAAAAGCCCTGCGCACGGGACGCAGGGCTTTCGTGCCGGAAAGCCTGGCGGCCTCAGGCCGGGGTGATGCTGACCGTGTGCTTGTTCAGCGAGCCCTTCACATCGAAGGACACATGGCCGTCCACCAGGGCGAACAGGGTGTGGTCTTTGCCCACGCCCACGTTGGTGCCGGGATGGAACTTGGTGCCGCGCTGGCGCACGATGATCGAACCGGCACTCACCAGTTCACCACCGAAAGCCTTGACACCGAGCATCTTGGGCTTGGAATCCCGCCCGTTGCGCGTAGAGCCGCCGCCTTTTTTCTGTGCCATGTCCGTTGCTCCTTAGGCCGAGATCGCGCCGATCTGCAGCTCGGTGAACTGCTGCCGGTGACCCTGGCGCTTCTGGTAGTGCTTGCGACGGCGCAGCTTGAAGATGCGCACCTTGTCATGCTTGCCGTGGGCCACGACGGTGGCTTTCACGGTGGCGCCGGACACCAGAGGCGTGCCGACCTTCAACTCGCTGCCGTTGCCGACGGCGAGCACCTGGTCAATCACGATCTCCTGGCCCACGTCCGCAGCAATCTGTTCTACTTTGATCTTCTCGCCAGCGGCCACGCGATACTGCTTGCCACCGGTTTTTATGACCGCGTACATTGGAAACCTCTTGAAAATGAGACTTCCCCCGGACGGATTTCCGGAGGAACCCGCAACTATAGCATAGTTTGTGGTTACTCAAGCACGGGGCAGAACCCCGGGCCCTAGCCCATCAGGACGATGGTGCCCGGTTCCTATAATGGGCGCTCACCGCCCCTGTACCGCACCTCCCCTTGAACGCCCCCGCCTCCCCATCCGCTGCTGCCGCGTCCCCTTTGGCGCTGGTGGCTGACGACATGCGGCAGGTCGATGCGGTGATCGCGCGCCGGCTCGATTCTGGCGTGCCCCTGGTCAGTGAAGTTTCCCGCTACATCATCCAGGCCGGCGGCAAGCGGCTGCGACCGGCCCTGCTGCTCATGGTGGCAGGCGCCCTGGGCTACCGGGGCGAGCAGCGTTTCAACCTGGCTGCGGTGGTGGAGTTCATCCATACCGCCACCTTGCTGCACGACGATGTGGTGGATGAATCCACCCTGCGACGGGGCCGACCCACGGCCAACCAGTCGTTCGGCAATGCCGCCAGCGTGCTGGTGGGCGACTTCCTGTACTCCCGCGCGTTCCAGATGATGCTGGGCGCAGGCAGCATGCGGGTGATGGAAATCCTGGCCGAAGCCACCAATGTGATTGCCGAAGGCGAGGTCATGCAGCTGATGAACATGCACGATGCCTCGCTGGATGAAGCCGGATACCTGCGCGTGATCCGCTCCAAGACCGCCAAGCTGTTCGAGGCCAGCACCCGCCTTGCAGCCGTGCTCGCCGGCAGCGCCCCGGAGGTCGAGGCAGCCTGTGCCGAGTACGGCCAGGCCCTGGGCACCGCCTTCCAGGTGATTGACGATGTGCTCGATTACGACGGCGACGCCGCCGAGATGGGCAAGAACCTGGGGGATGACCTGCGCGAAGGCAAGGCCACCCTGCCCCTGATCGCGGCGATGCAGCGGGGCACCGGCGCCCAATCGGACCTCATTCGCGCAGCGATCGAACAGGGATCGGTCGAGGCGCTCGACGAGATCGTCGGAATCGTGCGGTCGACTGGCGCCCTTGACACGGCCCGCCGTGCGGCGGCTGGCGAGGCCCAGCGCGCGATCGACTGCCTGGCCCTGCTGCCGCGCAACGACCACAGCGCAGGCCTGCTGCAACTGGCCTCGTCTCTCCTCGACCGGCGCCACTGACGCACGAACGGACACCGACCGCCCTCCCGCGGGCGAAGGCCACCGCCGGTTTGCTACAATCAAAGTCTTCGAGCACGGAAGATCGTTCGGTCTTCGCCCGCTGCTCGTATCGGGGTGTAGCTTAGCCTGGTAGAGCGCTACGTTCGGGACGTAGAGGCCGGAGGTTCGAATCCTCTCACCCCGACCATCGGGTTCCTGATGGTTTTCTCCCAATCCTGGCTTGCCGAACCTGCCCGCTCAATGGGGCAGCAGGTCGCCTCCGCCCAGCGAGTCATCGGGACGCGGACGGATCGGGAAAACCGACCACCCTGCCGACAAAATCAAGGAAGGCAGTCACCGCACGCGGGTCATGAATCACCTCATGCGTGCGTTGGCCCTCCAACACCAGACTGATGGTGTTTTTCGGGTCACGACCCGAGAAAAGCCCCGCATCGCACTGGTAGTGGTCGTTCAGCCACGGATCATCCTTGAATCGCATCGCCAGAAGCGGCACGTCTTTAGGCGGTCGCCTGGAGACAGCGGGGTGACAACCCCAACCCGAGATGACATAGCCCGTCACATCCGTGCGTGTCATGTTGCCGATGGTGATGCCGCCCATGCTATGACCGCTGACCAGGGTGCGATCGGCACGCACGAACGGCAGTGCGCGAGCCTTGGCGAGGGCGAAATCCACTTCATCCAGACGCTGTTTTTTATTGAGGTCATTGATCCGGTGGAATTGAATCTCACCGGCAGCGTTTCCACCACACAACTGCACCGCCTTGGTCCGCCCATAGTGGCTGGGCATGAAAGCGACATAGCCCCGGGCCGTGAGCAGTTTTGCCTGTTCAACCTGTTCCTGCCCGATCCCAAAGCAGCCGTGCACCAGCAGGGCCAAAGGCATGGGCTCGCGAAAGCGCAAGGCCGCCAACCGGTCGGCAACCCTGTCAATCCGCGTGATTTCGCCCGTGGGTATTCCCAGCTGACCGGATAGTTCTTTGGGCAACATCAGCGCGCCCTTCAGCCAGGTTTGCTCGAGTTCCTGAGCGTCCTCGGAGGTCACCGCTCTTCCGACCGGGCCTGTTGGATTAGCATTTCCCTGGAGCGCGGCGAGCGTCATGAATCCCGCCATCACGCCTTTGACCCACAAACCCTTGACCCTGCGCATGATCAAACCTGTATTTCTGTTTCTGTCCGGCGCCATTTTGGCAGCCTCCACGTGGGCGCAGGATCGAACGACGACCGCCGATCTGACCCAGCGCGGCTCCCCTGCCCTGCCCCAGGAGGAACTGGTTGCACTGATTGTGGGCAACACCCTTCGCCACGCGAAGATACAAGGGTCCCAGAAACTCGACATGCTTTACAAAGAAACCGGCACCCGTGTCTTTTACTCGGGCGCGGCCAATATTGGCATGCGGTTTGAAGGCTGGTACCGGATCAAGGATGGCAAACGCTGCGAGCAGTCGAGTGGAGGCGGCCACGAAGTCTGCTTCACGCTGCACAAAATTGATCACGAAAAATATTATGTGTGCGATGCCAAGGGGCAATGCGACTGGACGCTCACCGCCGTCAGGGGGAATCCTCTCGGCATTCAATAAGGGCTCAGGTTCACAGTGCAGCGGGGTCGAAGCCGACTACCCGACGATCAACCCAATCCTTTCCGAGGGACGATCTCGATGAAACTATTTTTTCTGGCCCTGCTGGTGGCCTCCTGCGCGCCGGCCTGGGCGATCGACCCCAAGCTATTCCCAGACCAGAAGGCCGAGTCGCTGTCGGTGGAGGTGGTCATTCCGATCCCCGACAAGCCGCAACGGGTGACGCTGCGTCCACTGCTGATCAAGCCCGATTCGCCGCCACCATGGCCCTCGATCGTGTTGCCGAGCAACTGCTCGGGCCTGGACGACAGGATGTGGCATTTCTGGGTGAAGGAGCTGGTGCCCAGAAATATTGCGGTGGTCCTGCTCGATTCCTTCAATCCCCGCGGGTTTCCCAGCGTTTGCCAAAACCAGTTTCTCCTGACCACCGGCGCGCGCCTGCAGGACGTGCACCAGGTTCTGGATTTCTTGCGGCGTGACCCGCGATTCATTCCCCACAAGATTGCCCTTGGCGGGCATTCCGCCGGGGGGGGCACCACCTATCAGTCCGCCTATGCGGAAGTGCTTTCACTGCTCAAGCGACCGTCGGGGTCGGGCTACAACGCCTTTGTCGCGGCGGCACCGGCCTGCTCCCTGATCTACAAATCCAAGACCTTGCTGGGTCCGTTCCTTTTCATCGGCGCAGAAAAGGACGACTGGACACCCGTGGCCCCCTGCGTGAAGGAACTGGAACAAACCCAGGCCCAGGGACAACCGGTTCAGATCAAGGTTGTTGCCAATGCGTATCACACCTTCAGCACCCAAGGCGTGACGTTCAGTCCCCGCGTGATGAAGGTTCCGATTGACGCGCCTCAGGCCTATATCCAGACCCTGAGCTACTTGCCCAAGGAGACGGTGGTCGAGTTGCCCACCGGGGAGGTGCTCAAGCTCGATGAAATGATCAGGAAATCCGCCGGCGTGCTCGGTTCCAAGCTGTTTGGTGCAACCGTCGGCGGCACCTGGGATCAGGCCCCGCGCGCCGCCTCCTGGACGGCCGACTTTCTCAAGGAAAACGGGTGGTGAAATGACTGGCTCGAAAATTCTGGGACTATTGCTGATCACTCTCTGCGGCTTTGCGCACGGCGCCAGCGCCGTCGGCGTGAAAGTCAAAACGGCAGGGGAAGGTTATTCGGGTCGGTCCACACCCGCAGAGATCCCCGCCAAACTCACGCTCCCCGAGGGAGAAAAGCTACCCGCCGTCGTGATCATTCATGGAAGTGCGGGCCCTGATTCGAGAGGGCCGTTTCACACCGAGTACCTGGTGGCCCATGGGTTTGCCGTGCTGGAGCTGGACATGTGGGCGCCCCGTGGCGTGCGCTCACTCGATCAGCGACCGCGCACCACGCTCGACACCATGCCGGATGTGTGGGGCGCCTGGCTGTTCTTGTCCGAACATCCGAGAATCAACAAGGAAAAAATTGCCATCATGGGGTTTTCATGGGGCGGCGTGAACGCCATGACGACGGCGTTCGGCAAAAAGCCCAAGGACGCGCCCCCCTCATTGGCCCAGGCGAAATTTGCCGCGCATGTCGCCTTTTACCCCGTGTGCGACATCTGGGTGAAAAACGGCATCGCCTCGCGCGTCGTGGATCCATCCAGCCCGACTGGCGCTCCGGTCCAGATTCACAACGGCACACGCGATGACTACGACACCACGCCAGGCGTGTGCGAAAGCCTCAAGGCCGCCCATCCCCAACTGCCCCTTGAGGTGTTCATGTACGAGGGTGCGAGCCACGGCTTTGACAGCACCCAGTCACAGCCGATCCAGTTTTTCGATCCGGTTGCCAAGAACGGCAAGGGCGGACAAGTCATCCTGGTCGGGCAGGATCGCGCCAGACAGCAGTCCAAAGACCAGGTGCTGGCATTCTTGAAGAAACATCTGCAGGGCAGGTGAGCAGGGGCGCCTGAGAAGAGACACCGGCGATCAGCCGTCAGTCTGGCCTGCCAATTTTGCCGAACACCACATAGTCGCCCAACCGAATCCAGGCGCGGTCTATCTTGGGGCGCACAAATTTTCGGTATGCATGCGTGAGTGGCATCGAAATCAACCAGCTCACGAGTGCCAGGAGCATCAGGAGGACGGGCATCGGCGTACTGTCTGCAATTTTTTCGAAGCCTCTCCATTCATCAAGGACGCGGGTGGCGTTGAATTGGTTCAAAACATCGAGCAAGTCCATCGAGTCCCAATTCCCGGTCCTTGCATAGCGGTACGCGTCATACAGCAGCCAAATCAGCCCTGCAACTGCGAAATAGTATTTCGATGCATAAAGGAGAACAAAGACAAAGCCCACTGCAAAAAGAGCGATCAGCACCGCTCTGGGAAAGATCGCGACAAGCAGGCTCAGTGGCAAGACGATCGACAGGATCCTGGCCACAATGAGGCTGAATACCCTGAAGCCCTGACCGCGCACCGTACTGATTGAAAAGCCGAGGATGAAAAAGAGCCCCATGCCACCCAAAACACCGAGGTGAATTTTGAATTCGGCCCAGTCTTCGGATGGGCTGGCTGCGAGGTAAATCACGATGCCAGTGAGCACGCTGATGGCGAGCACAAGAGCAAGTTCAAGCGGCTTGAGCGGGTTCATCGATCGAGGTAGGACATTCAGTGTCTGATTATCGGCCTGTGCCGGTTGGTGGTCTCAAGGGCCATTGGGATCACGTCCAAGACCGCCCCGTCTCAGACCCCACACCCCAGCACACGCGCCAGCTCGGAGAAGTCCTTTACGTGCAGGTCATTGCCCGGCTGGGGTGAGATATCTTTGGGCTGGGTGCGCCCGAATTCCCAGGGGCGCTCCACATAGGCCGTGCGCAGCCCGCAGGCGCGCGCGGCCTCCAGGTCGTCATGATGGGCCGCCACCAGCATGACCTGCTCGGGGGGCACATCGAACACCTTGGCCACGCCCAGGTAGGTGGCCGGATCGGGCTTGTACGCCCGGAACACTTCGGCACTGAGCACGCAATCCCAGGGCAGACCGGCGCGCTTGGCCATGTTCGCCAGCAAGCCGATGTTGCCGTTGGACAGCGGCGTGAGGA
>Ga0315900_10006062_pt1 | contig 16381 bp, 19 predicted proteins | sample LakEriMetagenome_FD_203521 | JGI IMG/M metagenome (GOLD analysis project Ga0315900, IMG submission 203521) | Freshwater fungal communities from buoy surface, Lake Erie, Ohio, United States - Buoy 12 MA114 | ecosystem: Environmental > Aquatic > Freshwater > Lake > Lake biofilm | place: USA: Lake...
AGTTGCCCGAGCTCACGCGGCGGATCATCGAGACGTATCAGGACGTGCCGACGATCCACTACCTCGGCCACTGCCCGCTGCCGAACTACGAGTCGATCGTCTCGGCCTGCGAGGATCTCAAGGAGATCCTCTATCCGGGCTATCGTCGCCGTGAGAACCTGCACCTCGGCAACGTCACCTACCACGTGGGCGACCTCGTCGATGGCCTGCACGACAAGCTGACGACGCAGATCGGCCGGGCCCTGCGGCATGCCCTCTCCGCCCAGCGGGCCGCGGCCGAGCAGGGCGTCGAGCTGCCGGGCGTGTCGGAGGCGGTGCAGCACTGCAGCGAGGAGGGGGACTTCGAGGCCCTCGGCCAGGCGAAGGCCGTGCAGTTTCTCGAGCAGATTCCCGACCTGCGGAAGGTGCTAGCCACGGACGTGCAGGCCGCCTTCGACGGCGACCCGGCCGTCCGCACGCTCGACGAGATCATCTTCTGCTATCCCGGTCTCGAGGCGGTCACCATCCACCGCCTCGCCCACCTCCTGCACCGGCTGGAGGTGCCGCTCATTCCGCGAATGATGGCCGAGTGGGCCCACTCGCGGACCGGCATCGACATCCATCCCGGGGCCACGATCGGCGATCACTTCTTCATCGACCACGGCACCGGCGTGGTGATCGGTGAGACCTGCGAAATCGGCAGCCACGTGAAGCTCTACCAGGGCGTCACGCTGGGCGCCCTGTCCTTCCAGACCGACGGCGACGGAAACCTCGTCCGGGGGACGAAGCGGCACCCGACGATCGAGGACCGCGTGGTGATCTACGCCAACGCCACGGTGCTCGGCGGGGCGACCCGGATCGGCCACGACTCCGTGATCGGCAGCAACGTGTGGCTGACCCGGTCGGTCGATCCGCACACGACCGTCGTGCTCGAGAAGCCGAAGCTCCGCATGCGCGGCGAGATGCCCGAGCAGGGCATGGATTGGCAGATCTGACCGCGGGACTCGCGGCTGCGCGGGTTCGGGCCGCGTCACGGCGGAGCGAGTCTGGGAACATCGCCGCGGTCGAGGCCGCCCATGCCCCATCGCCGGACGTTCACTGCGGCCCTCCGGGCCTTCGCTCACTCGGAGCCGGCTGCGCTCCGCCATCCATGGCTCCGCTGGCCGCCTACGCCGGCTCTCGGGGCACGGGCAACCCCTCCCTCACTCCTGGATCACGGAACGGGGGCCAGGGCCTCGTCCAAGAAGTGGCCGATGCACGTCAGGTAGGCCGGGTCCAGCGAGACGTCGTTGTGGCCGGCTGACGGAAAGGCCTGCTCCGCGACGATGCCTGGCCGGAACGCCTCGATCAGCCGCCGCGTATGATCCCCGGGCACGACCTCGTCGCGGCCGGCCGTGATCACGAGCGTGGGCACGGCGACCCGCGGCGCGTCTGCCACCGTCTCGAAGCGGTCGGCGAGCAGCATCCGCACCGGGAGGAAAGGGAACAGCCGGCTGGCGATCGCCAGGATGCTGTCGAACGGCGTTACGAGCACCAGTCGGCGCACGGGCTTCGTGCCGCCGAGCCGGGTCGCGACGGCCGAGCCAAGGCTCCGGCCGATCACGTCGATCACCGGATGCCGCGACCGAATGTCGTCGAACACCGCCGCCGCGTCGGCGTGCAGCGCCCGCTCCGACGGCCGGCCGCCGCTGCCGCCATAGCCGCGATAGTGCGGGGCGTAGATCGCATGGCCTGGGAATGCGTCGGCCAGTTCGGGCACCGTTCGCGACACGTCCTCCGCGTTGCCGCCGAAGTAGAGGATTGCCCGCGGGCCGGCGTGGGGCCGGGTGGCGATTCGCAGCGTCGCGCCCGGCACCTCGAGCGTCGTCGTCGGCACGCGGCCAAGTGCCGGCACGGGATGAAAGAGCAACGCCCGCTGGGCGCAGAACAAAACTCCGCACAGCCCGGCGTAGGTCGCCACGAGCACCCGCGTCGCCACGATCGCGGCCCGCTTCATGGCCGGCGCCCAGCTTTACCGTCGGCCCGCGGTCCGGACGACGGCACGGGCGGCGTCTTGGGCCCGCAGTTTGGCGGCGATCGCCTCGTCGCCCGTCGCCTTCGTGGCGGCGAGCTTCTCCAAGTCGGCACGGGCGGCGGCCGCGTCGAGTTTCTCGGCCGGGACCGCCCGCTGGGTGATCACGGTCACGATGTCGTGACCGACCTCCACGAAGCCCCCCTCCACGAACGTGCGCCGCACGACGTCACCGGCTCCCTGCTCGCCCGTGATCCGCACCTCGCCCGCCCCGAGCCGGCCGATGAACGGCGCATGGCCGTGGCCCACGCCCCGCTGTCCGTCGAACAGCGGCAGGGCCACGAACCGGGCCTGCGTGTCGAGGACCGTGGACTCCGGCGTGACGATCACGCACCGCACCGCTCCGGACTGCTTCGTGTTTGCCATGGGCTGCGTTGTTCCGTTGGTGTCGCGAGCGGTCAGGCCTTGGCGGCCATCTTCTTGGCCTGCTCCTCGGCCTGCTCGATCGGGCCGACGTACATGAAGGCCTGCTCGGGCAGGTGGTCCCACTTGCCGTCGGCGATCTCCTCGAAGGAGCGGATCGTGTCGTCGAGGCTGGTGATCTCACCGGGCTTGCCGGTGAACACCTCGGCCACGAGGAACGGCTGCGAGAGGAATCGCTCCATGCGGCGGGCCCGGTGGACGACCAGCTTGTCCTCCTCGGAGAGTTCGTCCACGCCGAGAATCGCGATGATGTCCTGGAGTTCGCGGTACCGCTGCAGCGTCCGCTGCACGCGGCGGGCGATCTTGTAGTGCCGCTCGCCCACGTACTGCGGGTCGAGGATCCGGCTCGACGAGGCGAGCGGATCGACGGCGGGATAGATGCCCTTCTCGGAGATCGACCGCTCCAGATAGAGGAAGGCGTCGAGGTTGCCGAAGGCCGTGGCCGGGGCCGGGTCGGTCGGGTCGTCGGCCGGCACGTATACGGCCTGCACGCTCGTGATCGCCCCCTTCGACGTCGAGGTGATCCGCTCCTGGAGGGCGCCCATCTCCGTGGCCAGCGTCGGCTGATAGCCCACGGCGCTCGGCATGCGGCCCAGCAGGGCGCTGACCTCGCTGCCCGCCTGCGAGAAACGGAAGATGTTGTCCACGAAGAGCAGGGTGTCGGCGCCGGTCGTATCGCGGAAGTACTCGGCCATGGTGAGCGCCGAGAGGGCGACACGGAGCCGGGCCCCTGGCGGCTCGTTCATCTGGCCGAACACCATGCAGGTCTGCTCGATGACGCTCCGGCCGGTGTCGCCGATCTTGGCCTCCTGCATCTCGAGCCACAGGTCGGTGCCTTCGCGGGTCCGCTCGCCGACGCCGGCGAACACCGAATAGCCGCCGTGGGCCGAGGCGATGCGGGCGATGAGCTCGGTGAGGATCACCGTCTTGCCGAGGCCGGCACCGCCGAACAGGCCCGCCTTGCCGCCGCGGACGAACGGCGTCAGCAGGTCGATGACCTTGATGCCCGTCTCGAAGAGCTCGGTCTTCGTGGTCAGCTCCTTGACCGGCGGGGGATCGCGGTGGATCGGCCACCGCTCCTGGGTCTCCACCGGCCCGCGGCTGTCGATCGGCTCGCCGAGCAGGTTGAACACGCGGCCCAGCGTCGCCTTGCCGACCGGCACGGAGAGCGGCGCGCCGGTGTCGACCACCTCGGCGCCGCGGGTCAGGCCGTCGGTCGAGCCGAGGGCCACGCAGCGGACCTTGCCACCGCCGAGGTGCTGCTGGACCTCGCCGACGAGGTGGAGTTCGACGCCCTTCTTCGCGGTGTCGATGCGGACGGCGTTGTAGATCGCCGGGATCGAGTGCTCGGGAAACTCGACGTCGAACGTGGAGCCGATGACCTGGGTGATGCTGCCGTTTGCCATGTGCTTGTCAGCCTGTCTCGAGGGGGGAAGTGTGAAGGGGTTTATTTCTTGAGGGCTTCGACGCCGCCGAGGATCTCCATGATCTCTCCGGTGATTTGCGACTGCCGGGCCCGGTTGTACTGTCGCGAGAGGCTCTTGATCAGCCCGCCGGCGTTCTCGGTGGCCGCCTTCATGGCCACCATCCGCGCCACCTGCTCGCTCACGGCCGCATCGAGGAAGCACTTGAAGAGCCGCGACAGAAAGCTCGCCGGGAGGATCTCCTCGAGGATGCTGGCCGCCGACGGATAGAAGTCGTATTCGTCGGAGGCGAGCTTCGCCGTGGCGGCGCCGCCCGTCGGCTGCGGCGGGGCCAGGGGGAGGAGGGTTTCCGTGACGGCCTCCTGCTTGGCGATCGAGTGAAACCGCGTGTAGACGACGTCGAGCCGGTCGATCACACCCGCGGAATAGGCGTCGAGATAAGCCCGGCCGATCGGGGCGACCGCCGCGAACTCCGGCTTGTCCTCGAATTGCGTGTACCGCTCGGCGATGTCGATGCCGCGGAACTTGAGCGCCGAGATGCCCCGCTTCCCCGACACGCTGACGTGCGCCGGCACCTGCTCGCTGCGCCACTGGCCGAGCAGGGCGACCGACTGCCGCACGATGTTGGAGTTGTAGCCGCCGCACAGCCCACGGTTGCCCGTGAGCACGAGGACGGCGGTCTTCCGCGTCGGGCGGATCTCCAGCAGCGGATGGGCCACGTCGGCCCCCACGCTGGCGATGTTCTCCAGGATCTTCGCCAGGTGCTTGGTGTAGTCGCGAGCCGCGACCGAGCGGTCCATCGCCTTCTTGAACCGCGCGGTGGCGATGAGTTCCATCGTCCGCGTGATCTTGCGGATGTTCTTCACCGACTTGCGGCGGCGATCAAGTGCGCGGGCTTTTGCCATGCGATGCGACCTTCAGCGTGCGGCTGCCAAATCCTCGATGCCCAAATCCTCGATGTCTAGCGGGCCCCGGCGAACTGCCGGGCCTCGCCGCCGGCCTTCGCGGCCCGCTGCCGCTTGTACTCGGCGATGGCGGCCTCGAGCTGCCGCTCGCTCTCGCCGTCGAGTTCCTTCGACTCGTCGATCCGCTTGCGAAGTTCGGGCACCTGGTCGCGGACGAAGGTGAGGAAGCCCTTCTCCCAGTCGGCGACCTCGTCGCGCTTCACGTCATCGAGGTGGCCACGGGTGCCGGCGTAGATGGAGAGCACCTGGTCCACGGTGTCCATCGGCGCGAACTGGCCCTGCTTGAGCAGTTCCACCATCCGGTAGCCGCGGTCGAGCCGCTGCTGGGTGGCCGCGTCGAGGTCGGTGCCGAGCTGGGCGAACGCCTCGAGTTCGCGGAAGGCCGCGAGGTCGAGCCGCAGGCCGCCGGCCACCTTCTTCATCGCCTTCGTCTGGGCGGCACCGCCCACGCGCGACACCGAGATGCCGGCGTTCATGGCGGGCCGCTGGCCGGCGAAGAAGAGGTCGGGCTGGAGGTAGATCTGGCCGTCGGTGATCGAGATCACGTTCGTGGGGATGTAGGCCGAGACCTCGCCTTCGAGCGTCTCGATGATCGGCAGCGAGGTGAGCGAGCCGCCGCCGAGTTCCTTCGACAGCTTTGCAGACCGCTCGAGGAGGCGGCTGTGGGCATAGAACACGTCGCCCGGATAGGCCTCACGTCCCGGCGGCCGCCGCATGAGCAGCGAGAGCTGCCGATAGGCGGTGGCCTGCTTCGAGAGATCGTCGTACACGATCAGCGCGTGCTGGCCGTTGTACATGAAGTGCTCGGCCATCGCCGTGCCCGAATAGGGGGCGATGTACTGCAGCGGGGCTGCCGTCGAGGCACCGGACACGATCACCGTCGTGTAGTCCATCGCGCCGTACTTGCGGAGCGTGTCGATGGCCACGGCCACCGACGAGTCCTTCTGGCCGACGGCGACGTAGAAGCACTTCACGCCGCTGTTCTTCTGGTTGATGATCGCGTCGATGCCGATCGCGGTCTTGCCGGTCTTGCGGTCGCCGATGATCAGCTCGCGCTGGCCGCGGCCGATCGGCGTCATCGCATCGACGGCCTTGATGCCCGTCTGCATCGGCTCCCGCACCGGCGACCGTTCGGCCACGCCGGGGGCGAGCGTCTCCACCGGCCGCCGCAGGTCGGTCACGACAGGGCCCTTGCCGTCGAGCGGATTGCCGAGCGGATCCAGCACGCGGCCGATCACCGCGTCGCCCACCGGCACCGACAGCAGCCGGCCGGTGCTCTTCACCTCGTCGCCCTCGGTCACCTTCAGGTAGTCGCCGAGGATGATCACGCCGACGGAGTTCTCCTCGAGGTTGAAGGCCAGGCCGGTGATGCCCCCCGGGAACTCGACCATCTCGCCGGCCATCACGCCGGACAGGCCCCAGACGCGGGCGATGCCGTCGCCCACTTCGAGCACGCGGCCGACCTCGCGGACGTCGATGCCCGACTTGTAGCGGGAGATTTCCTCGCGGAGAACGGATGCGATTTCGTCGGTCAGTTGGGCCATGAGTACTCCCCGGTTTGGATGGCGTGGATGTTTCTTTGGTTGAGACGGCCGCCGATGCGGGCCAGGCCCGTGGCGACCGACTGGTCGTAGATGGTGTCGCCGACGCGGACGACGAGGCCGCCGATGATCGCCGGGTCGACGACGAAGGACGGCACGAGCGCGGCGGTGAGCGCCTTTTCCGTCTCGGCGACGATCCGGGCCTGCTCTGCGGGATCGAGCGGCACGGCGGTGGTGAACGTGGCCTGACGCTTGCCGTCGCGTTCGTCGGCCAACCGCTCGGCGGCCGCCACGACGGCCGCCAGCATGCCGAGCCTGTCATGGCGGGCCAGCACGTGCAGCGCGTTGGTCGTCGTGGCCTGCATCCGACCGCCGGCGATCCGGTCGATGATCCGGTTCTTCTCATCGGCCGAGACCTTCGGCGACGAGAACACCATCACCGCCTCGGGCACCTTGGGAAGCACGTCGCGGGCGAGCGTGGCGAGTTCGGCGAGCACCTCCCGGCGGCAGCCCGCGGCATCCGCGGCCTCGACGATCGCCTGCGCATAGACCTTCGCCACCCGGTCGGCGGCGATGTCAACATGGGAGGAATCGGCGGCGTTGCTGGTTTTTGGCATGAGGATGGGAGGCGTTCGGGGCGAGTGTCAGTTCACGCTGGGCCGGCTGGACAGGCTCGCGACCGACTCGCGAACGAGCCGGGCCTGGTCGTCAGCACCCAGCTTGTCGCGCAGGAACTTGCCGGCGACCTCGACGGCCAGGTGCCCGGCCTTTTCCGCGATCTGCGCCAGGGCGTCGTTCTTGGCGAGTTGGATCTCGTGCTTGGCGCGATTCCGCTCGTCTTCCGAGGCCTTTCGGGCCTCGGCGACGATCGTCTGCCTGGTGGCCTCCGCGTCGCGGCGGGCCTCCTCGAGCATGCCGCGGACCTCCTCGGAAGCCTCGGCAAGCCGCCGTTCGTACGAGGCGAGCATCCGCTTGGCCTCCTCATTGGCCGACTTCGTCTCGGCGATCTGCCGGGCGATGCCTTCCTCACGCTTCTCGAGCCCCTGCATGATCGGCTTCCAGGCGAACTTCGTCAGCAGCGCCAGCAGCGTCAGGAACACGACGAACGACCAAATCGCCAGGTCCTTCTGGAACCACGCCGGGCTTTCGAAGTCCTTCTGGGTGACGCCCGCCGGGGCGTGGGTGCCGATTTCAGGCGCATGGCCGTGGCCATGGTCCTCACTGGCCCGGGCGACTGCGGCCGGCAGCAGGACCGACGGCAGAGGCGCCCAGCCGCAGGCGAGCGCTGCGAACATGAGGCAGGTGGTGCGGAGCGTGGTTTGACGGGGCACTGTGAAACTCCGGAACGTTCGGCGGGGGCGAAAGACTGCATCTGGAACAAGAAAACCCATCGACTCCGCGGCCCGAAAGCTGCGGAGACCGTGCCCGACGGAACGGGCTGGGCAGCGACGCCGCCCACCCCGACCGTCGGACGGACGGGCGGTGCGGCGGCCGCGGTTCGCGCCCCGCCGCACCGCCGCGGTGATCAGGCCTTCTGCGAGCAGATGAACAACGCGTAGAAGGTGAAGCCTTCGATGAGGGCCGCCGCGATGATCATCGCCGTCTGGATGCTGCCGGCGACCTCGGGCTGCCGCGACATGCCTTCGTAGGCGGCCGAGGCGAGCTTGCTGATGCCATAGGCGGCGCCGATGACCACGAGAGCGACGCTAAACGCCGAGGTGAGATCGATGAGCGAGCGACCCGCGACGGCTTCCTGGGCGCTGGCCATGTCGGCGCAGAGGAAAGCCACGGCCAGCGCGGCGACGGTGGTGAGCATGCGGGTCGAGAACAGCGAACGGATCATCAATCAAGCTCCTTGAAAAGAGGGACCGGACGAGTGTCCGGATACGGGTGAAATAAGAACGGACGGGTTGAGTGTGCGGGTCAGGGAAACGGAGCCGGCGGGCGGCGCCGGAGTCATTGTTCTAGGGATTTTGCGGCGTCTGTGTAGGGCTGAATCTGCGCGGCGTTGGTTTCTGCATCGCGGGGTCAGTGCTGGTGAACGGCGGCCCCGATGAACAGGGCCGAAAGAAACGTGAAGATGTAGGCCTGCAGAAAGGCCACGAACAACTCGAGCACGCTGAACAACGTGCAGCTGACGACGCTGATCCCCGTGACCGTGGCCCAAAGCCCCATCGAATAGGTGGCGGCCGTCGAGATCAGCCCCATGATGCCAAGGAGAACGAGGTGGCCGGCCACCATGTTGGCCAGCAGTCGCACGGCGAGAATGCCGTGCTTGATCAGGAGCCCCACCATTTCGATGAGGAAGATAGCCGGCTTGAGGATGATCGCCAGCGGCAGCGGCAGGTCCATCGACGGCACCTGGTTGCCGAAGAAGCCGAGGAAGCCGAACTTGCGCATGCCGGCGACCACGACCGTCAGCAGCGTCACGCCGGCCAACGACAGCGTGACGGCGAAGGCCGCCGTCGGCGACCCGGCCCAGGGCACCATGCCCAGCAGGTTGCAGCCGAGGACGAAGAAGAACAGCGTCAGCAGCAGCGGCACGAAGCGGTCGCCGTCGTGCTTCTCCAGCACGGCGTGGGCCGGAGCGGCGTGACCGTGGCCTGCGTCGTGGCCATGGGCGCCGTCGTGGCCATGGGCGTCATGGTGGTCGTGGCTGTCGATCGCCGGCCGGGCGATTTGGTCGCGGACGAAGAGGATCATGGCCTCGAGCAGATTTGCCAGGCGCCCCTTGGCGGGCTCTCCCGTCCGCAGTTTCGCGGCCAGCCGGGAGAACAGCAGCAGGAGGAACGCCGCCAGCACCACCTCCAGGATCATGTATTTCGAGATTCCGAAGCCCGACTTCACCGCATACAGGCTCTCGAGTTCGGCGAACGGCTGGGGAATGAGGATCTTGCCGTCCAACGCTTCCTTGAACACGGCGACGTCCGTCACCTCCGGATGGCCGTCGCGGAGAAACTGCGGCACGTCGTCGAGCGTTTGCCAGCCGTGCCGCCACATCGCCTTCGGGACTTCGAAGAAGTAGCAGTCCTTGAGGTGGTAGATCGGGTTGTGGTCGGACATCGAGTCGCAAATCCTGCAACGAAGGACGGGGTCGCGGACACTGCGGCCCGGCGGGGACGCAGAGTGTGCGTGAAGAGACCGGCAGCCGTCAATTCGTGGAACTGGCGCCGCCATTCTGGCGGCCTCGGCTTCCCATGATGTGCAGCGAAATATCCGTGGCAAGCAGGGCCAGATAAAAAACGAGCATCCACTCCCCCGCCCCGTCCTCCCGCAGGCTGCCGCCTGCCGTCTGGAGCCACCCGAGGGCCACGAGTAGCGGGAAAATCCGCAGGCCGATGGCCCCGATGCCCAGGCCGACCGCGCGGGCCGGATTCGCTGGGGCGACCCGGCCGGCCAGCCATCCCCCCAGGCTCGTCACCAGGCAGATCCCGGCCGCGAATCCGATTGCCCGGCGTCGCCCGGGACCGTCGTCACCGATCGCCAGCGCGACGGCCACGCCCGTGGCGAGCACGGCGCCGAGAATCGCCACCCCCGTCCAGGTCCAGGATCGGCGGTATCCGGCTGGTGTCACGAGGGCCGCCGCCTTCCAAATTGGACCAACCAGGCGAGGCCCGCCGCGAAGCCGACCACCAGGCCGAAGATGCCGAGGAAGGCCGTGCCGAACCGACCGTCGAGCCAGGTGCCGGCCACCGCCGGCAGGAACATCACCAGCCCCACGGCCATGATCCGGGACGCCCAGACCATGGCGTCGCCGACCGGGGATCGCTGCGGGGTGCGGGCCATGCCGATAGGATACACCGCCATCCAGCGAGACCGATCGTGTCCAGACGCAAGCACCGCCGCCGCCGTCCCCGCCCGCGCGACCTGGCGGCGTCGATCGCCGCGGCGGCGCGGCACGAAGGGCGGCCGACCGTGCTGCGGCTGGTCGGCTGCGACGGCCAGACGACTCAGGAGGCCATCGTCGGCCGGGCCGAGGAGCTCGTCGAAGCCCGCCGACGCTGGCCCGTGATCTGGGTGGACGTGGAGGGCTTCGAGGACCTGGCGACGATCCGCGCGATCGGCGAGGTGTTCGAGATCGGCGAGTTCGCGCTCGAGGATGCCGTGACGCCCGACGAGCGGCCGAAGGTCGAGGTCTTCGGTCATCAGGTGCTGATCGCCGTCCGGACGGCCCGCGACGACGGGGAGTCCATCGTCACCGACCCGGTCGCCATCTTCCTCGGTGACCGATATCTGCTCACGTTCCGCGAGCACGGCGTGGGCGATGCTTTCGACGGGGTGCGGCATCGGATCAGGCACGGCCGCACGCGGCTCGGCCAGCTCGGCGCCGACCATCTCTGTGGCCTGCTGCTCGACGCCGTCGTGGACGGCTATTTTCCGGTCCTGGAGCGGTTCGGCGACCGGCTCGAGGCCCTCGAGGAGGAGGCGATCGAGCGGCCTTCGCGGGAGGCGCTGACGCGGATCCACGACGTCCGCAACGACCTCATGACCCTCCGCCGGGCCCTGTGGCCGACCCGCGACGTGCTCCACGCCCTGGGACGCGAGGCCACTGCCTTCGTGGGCGACCACGCCCGGCAGCACTTCCGCGACTCCTACGACCACACGATGGAGTTGCTCGACCTCCTCGAAAGCTACCGCGAGATCGGCAGCGACCTGCGGGACATCTACCTGGCGAGCCTCAACAACCGGATGAACGACGTGATGAAGGTGCTGACGGTGATCGCCACCGTATTCATGCCGCTGACGTTCATCACCGGCTACTACGGAATGAACTTCGACACGTCGTCTCCGTGGAACATGCCGCTGCTCAATTTCCGCTACGGCAGCCTCGTCGCCGTGGCGATGATGGCGGCGACCACGATCGGCATGCTGGTGTTTTTCTGGCGCCGCGGCTGGCTGAAGCGCTGGCACTGAATGCACGCGAAACATCGGCCTCCGGCCGATTTTCGCTTGGCCGGCCTCCGCCGGCTCGCGAGGGCGTCGCATCCATGCGACGCAGTCCGTGGCGGGGCAGTGGGGTGCGGGCGCCTTGGGCGGGTTCCATCCGCTTGCGCCAGCCCCGGCAGGTGAGCCCCCATCCGCTTGCGCCAGCCCCGGCAGGTGAGCCCCCATCCGCTTGCGCCAGCCCCGGCAGGTGAGCCCCCATCCGCTTGCGCCAGCCCCGGCAGGTGAGCCCCCATCCGCTTGCGCCAAGCCCCTCGGCGCGTGAGAGATAAAGACTGGGGAACTAGGATTCGAACCTAGACTAACTGGTTCAGAGCCAGTTTCCGGGGGTGTTTGCGGGTCGTGGACGGTCTGGTTCTGCCGGTGGATTTTCGTTGACAATCGCGGAAAAAATGACGATATTTGTTCGTTGACGGGGCAACCTATCCGTTGACGGCATTTGACCGCAGCGGTTGCCCCGAGGTTGCCCCGGGCAACCGGAGCCCCTCGAGGACGAAGCCCGTGAACGCCAAGCCCCGCCCGCCAGTGAAAGCCGAGTCAGTCCGGCGCCGGCTGACCCGCCGAACGGTTGAGGCGATCCCGACCCCACCGGAAGGGTCGCGGGTCGTCGTCCTGGATTCCGACGTGAAAGGGTTCTCGGTTCGCGTTACCCCCGCCGGGGCGCGGGTGTTCTATCTGGTCCGGAAGATCAACGGACGGACCCAGCGGATCCGTATCGGGGCGTACCCCGACATCGCCCCCGAGGCTGCCCGCAAAATCGCCGAGCGGCTCAACGGCGAGGTTGCCCAAGGAAAGGACCTCGCCGCCGAGCGGCGCCGCCGGCGGCAGCCGAGCCGGACGGACCCGACCCTCGGCGAGCTGTTCGAGCACGTCCTCGAGCAGCATTGGAAGCCGGCCGCGAAGACGTGGAGGGAACAGCAGCGGCTCTATAAGAAATACACCCCGGCGAGTTGGAAGGGCCGGCCGCTGTCCACGATCGCCAAGGTGGACGTGCTCGAGCGACACCGGGCGATCGGCAAGGCGAACGGGGCGTACACCGCGAACCGCTGGCGAGGGGTCCTGCACCGGCTGTTCGAGGTGGCGATCGCCGATTTCGATTTCGCCGGCGGCAACGCTGCTCGGAAGATCAAGCCATTCCCCGAGGCGGAACGGGAACGGTTCGTGACCCCCGAGGAATTGCCCCGGCTGTTCGACGCGATCGACGCCGCCGAGGACGTGCGGATCGCCGATTTCCTGCGGCTCGCCCTGCTGACCGGCGCCAGGAAAGGGGCGCTGCTGCGAATGAGGTTCGCGGACGTGGACCTCGCCCGAGCCGTCTGGACGATCCCGGCGAGCGATTCGAAAAACGGCTCGCCGATTCACGTTCCCCTGGTCGCAGATGCGGTTGAGGTTGTCCGGTCGCGGCTGATCGCGGCAAAGGGGCGGGAATATGTCTTTCCTGGTCGGCATGGCAAAGGGTTCCTGTCGGACCCGACCAAGCCGATCGGCAAGGTGTTCAAGGCTGCGGGCCTCGAGGGGGTGCGGCTGCACGACCTGCGGCGGACGTTCGGTTCGTGGCAAGCCGCGAACGGGTCGTCCGAGCTGCTGATCGGCAAGTCTCTCGGACACCGGAACACCGCCGCCACCAAGGTCTACGCGAGGCTGACCCTGGACCCGGTGCGGCAATCGGTCGAACGGGCGACGGAGGCTATGCGGGATGTTGTCCAAGCCGCGCGGGCGAAGCAAAAGTCCGCCGGCAAGAAACGGAAGGGACACGGTTGAAACGCAAACCCGCCCGCAAGCCGGCGAAGAAACGGCGATCCGCCGAGGTTCAGGGTGTTCCGTTGCCCGGTGGCGGAATCCAATGGACCCTGTTCCCGGTCGTCCTGCGGCCGGACGCCGAGGTGCGAGCCGAGCAGGACGGCGAGGTACTCGCGGACGGGATTCCGACGGTCGTCCTCAAACGGCTTGAAATGCAAGCCCGCGAGATCCTCGAGGACGTGCAGCGGTGGCAAATGGATCATTCCACCAAGCCGCACCGCTATAGCTGGGGACCAGGAAAAAAACACCACTACACCGCCGAGGAATCTGTCCTACGGAATCTGGTCGAAACGATTGCGGCTGCGGCGTTCAAAGTCGCAGCCGACCGCTACCGCCCCGAGATAGCGGCACTGGTCGCGCGGCTCGAGCGGCAAACCAGGCTGCGCGAGCAGCGGCGCGACGGTGGCGAATCGCTCGCCGAGGAAGGACGTGCCGCCCGGTCGAAAAAAAGAGCCAAGAACGACCAGATTCTCTGCAAGCTCTATCAGTCGGTTCGTGGATCCTTTCCGTCCGGCGGTAAAGGGAACACCGCTGCCTTGAACGTCGTTCGGCAGCGGCACCAACGGAAGACGAACCGAGAACGACCCGTCGATCGAAAGACGGTTCGGAACGCTCTGAAACGTGCCGGTATTCCCTGCGAATAGGGAATCTCTAGGGGAACGACCCGGAAAAGACGTTCCCATTCGCCCCGTAGGTTTCGGGAAGTCGCAGTCAATCGTCCGTCGTGGACGACGTGCGACGGACACGAAACCGAAAGGACGGATCGCATGGCAACGGCAACGGACGACCGGCTGCTGACCAGGAAGCAAGCCGCCGAGGTGCTCGGCTTTCAGCCGCAGACCCTCGCCCGGTGGAAGTGGGAGGGGCGTGCGGATCGCCCGCCCGAAGTGCGGGTCGGGAACCGCGCGGTGAGGTACCGCGCGAGTGAGCTGTCGAGGTGGATCGCCGAGCGCGGCGAGGACCGGACCAGGAACCCGAGGACCTAACCCCCTAACCCTGCAAATGCTGCGACCCGCCGGGGTGAGATCCGGCGGGTCGCGGAAACCCGCGTAGGAGGCGGGTTCGAATGGTCGCAATCTACTTTGCCGATCCGGCCCTGCAAACGGCGATCGGCTCGGCTTTCTCATTCTACGGTCTGGACCCAAGCCCGACCGCTGCAACCCGCCGTCCGGCGCCGGCTCGGACGTTCGCCGAGCAGCTGCGGCGAATCGTCCTCGGGTCCGAGGTGCTCGCCCTGGTCCGCCGGCAAGTCCCGGTCGGGGCGGACGACCGCCGGCTGATCGAACGGCTTGTCGATTCGGCTTGCCAACGTTTCGAGCAATCCGAGGAAGCCACGCCGAGGTACGCGGCGGCGAGCGGTGCGGCGGTGATCGCATACGCGGCGGCGGGCGGCGGTGCTGTCGGATCGTTCGAGTCCTTCCGGCGCCGGTTCCTCTCGGACGCCGAGCTGCTCGAGCCGGCTGTCGATCGGCAGGACGTGCAGCCCGCGCCCCTGACGACGAACCCGCACCGCCGGCCGAACCCGCCGGGGACGGCCGCGCCGACGAAGACGAACCCGACCAGGACTATTCGTTCGAGCCGTTGGAACGGCGCCGGGAAGGAGGTGCGGTCGTGAACGAAATCTACTGCTCTGACGCCAGCGGTTCGCCAACCCACGAATGGCGGGTGGAATCTCGGATCGGGAGCCGCGTCATTTTGGTTAACGGCGAAGTAAGGAACACGGGTCCGATGCTGCTGCTGCGGTGCAGATCCTGCGGTGCGATTGGGACCGTTGGGGATCCGTCGTCCGCAGAGCTGCGACGGGCCGCGAAACCGTACCGCTGGTTCGCCGTGCAGCGGATCGGCATTGTCGGGCGGTGCGAGGTAATCGACCGGGAGGGTTTGGAATGACCAGGAAGGACGACAAGCCGCCGGCGATTCAGGCTATGCGGCGCCGGCTCGAGGAAGCCGCGCGGCGAACCAGGAAGGACACCCGTTCGCCCGGTCGGCTGCGGGGGCAAGGGCTGCTGTTCGAAACGGACGACCAGCGGCGTTTTTGGGGCGTGCAGAAACGAAAGGACCAGGAATGATCGACCCAAGGAAAACGATCGTCGTGAACGGGCAGGAAGTCGCCGAGGGGTGGGATTGTGTTCTCGCCGAGGCGCAGGACCAGCGGACCTATTCGATCGACGGCGAGGTGCTCGAGCGGATCCCGTTCGGCGAGGACTATGCGGGCGAAGCCTCGGGGCTGCCGAGCTGCCGAGACTGCGCCGCCGCACGGGGGCAGCTGCACGTCCCGATCTGCTGTCTCGAACAATGTCCGAGCTGCGGGGGGCAGGCGATCGGCTGCGACTGCGAGCACGACTTACCACTGCGGGAACTACGGGCGGCGGCTGATCGTCGCCCTATCTGACGATTCCGAGCCGAACACCGCCGAGCAGTCCGAAAACGACCTCGCCATTTGCGATTAGACGCCCGATCGACCCGTCGCCCGACCCGAGACACGTCCGTTTTTTCGACCCGTCCATTGGACCAACGGCTGCACGCCCTGGTCCTCGAACCAGTGAAAGGAATCACAAATGAGCACGTCTGACACCGCCGCACCGCCGGCCCTGGATTTCCGTTGGTCGCCCGTTGGGAAGCAAATGAAAGCCGCGCTGCGGGTGTTCGACGGCGGCGAGCTGCTCGAAATGGAAACCGTCGATCTGGCGAAGACAGAAAAGCGGTCCGAGTTTGCCCGCCGGCTTTCCGAGCGAACCGGGGTTTCGGTCGAGGACGTGGAAGCCGAGCTGCTGCGAATCACGAATGAGCGGTCCGCCGAGCACGAACCCAAGCCGGACACCGTGCCAGCGGACGACCTCGCCGAGCAAACCCAAGCCGCGCTCGAGCAGACGGACCCCGAGGTGCGGCAGGAAGCCGAGCGGCTGCTCGAGGACCCGCAGCTGATCGACCGGATCGGGGCGGACATCGAATCCGCCGGGGTCGCCGGGGAAGACGATCTGCGGTTGACCCTGTATCTGGTCGGAACCTCGCGGCTGCTGCCCCGCCCCCTCGCGGCGATCGTGCAGGGGCAATCGTCCTCGGGGAAGTCCTACACCGTCGAACGGGTGGCGAGCCTGTTCCCGCCGGAGTCGGTCGTCCTCGCCACGCAAATGACCCCGCAGGCATTGTTCCACGCGCGGCCGGGAAGCCTGTCGCACCGTTGGGTCGTGGCGGGCGAGCGTTCGCGGCTCGAGAACGACGACAAAGCCGAGG
>Ga0315900_10006064_pt1 | contig 16380 bp, 16 predicted proteins | sample LakEriMetagenome_FD_203521 | JGI IMG/M metagenome (GOLD analysis project Ga0315900, IMG submission 203521) | Freshwater fungal communities from buoy surface, Lake Erie, Ohio, United States - Buoy 12 MA114 | ecosystem: Environmental > Aquatic > Freshwater > Lake > Lake biofilm | place: USA: Lake...
CCACCTGCGCGGCAAGGTCACGCAGCCAGTCCGCCATCCTGAGCGAAGCCGGAAAACGCCGCCTTCGGGCGGTCCAACGTTGGGGATCGGATCTGCCCCGCGCGATGTGCAGCGCATCCAGGGTGCCGGTCGGGTGCATGGCGCGTTTCCTGAGGTTGTCGAGGAACGGCGTGAGGTTGCGGTCGGCGCCCCCTTCCTGGATGCAGAGATGCAGCGCGCCGCGGCCGCCGTCTGCCCGACCGCACGCCCGGTCGTGGACCGCGCTGGCCCATTCGCGCCGGCGGTCCGCATGTGCGCCCGGCATTGAAAAGACCGTGTCGATACGGTCGCCCGACGGTATCGTGGCGGCTCTTGCGCCTGTGACGATGATCCGGCCGGCGATGTCCGCGATGCCGGTTCCCTCCTGATCGGGGTCAGGGAGAGATTCCGGAGTGGACCCAGGCCGCGGATGCCCGCACCCGGCCAAGCACCAGTACCGCGGTCTCGGGCGGCGACGGTGTCGGCAAGACCTCGTCCGTCCTCTTTGATCGGATCCATCAACCCCCGAAGACCGGACCATCTCCACCCGGAACGAACCTCTCTCCCGACAGGTGGTCCTTGTCGAATTTCTTCAGGAATACGGTCTGGTTCGACGGCGGGTCTTGCAGCCCGGTCTGAACTTTCAGGTCGTATGGATTCTTCGTGATGTTTGGAAATGACATGATCGTCTCTGAATTCAGATTTCGTCGAAGGTGGAATCTACACGCCAGCCGGTGATGTTCCGCTCGCGCAGCAGGTCGAGCAGGCGCTGGGATGCGAGGATGTTGAACTGGCTTCTGATATCCCTCCAGAGGCCCATGCCAGCGGTTCGGTCAGCGTGAACCGCGAACTCGGCACCGCCCAGGTGAAATTTCGTCTCATCAGTCACCGGATCGGTCGCCTTGCCGCTGACGCGGGGCAGGTCCGGGCTGGCCTCGACATTGACCGTGTTCAGCAACCGTGTGACCCGCAGGATGTAGAACGGCCGCTTGTCATGCAGCCCGCCATCCTTGCGGCGGATTTCGACGGGCACGAACTGATGCACGCCCTTGTCGAAGCTTTCGACCGCGTCGCGGAACGCCTGGCTGACGATAAAGCCGACCCCTGAGCCACCCTCGAAATCGGTGAAGGTATCGTTGTTCGAGGCGACCAGCAGCGGCGGATACATCTCCTCGGGCACCTGCGCGCGGACATCGGCGGTGTTATCAATGGGGGGGGCGGGAGGCCGGCCGCGCGCGCGGCGATGCGCGCTTCACGGCCGTTCCACATGCTGGCGCGGGATGCCTCGCTCTTGATCTTCTCAAGATACTCCGTGATTCGCTTGTCGAAGTCGTCGAGATTGCCTTCCGGCGTGTTCAGCTGCCGGTTGGGGGTCTTGCCCGGCAAATTCGAGTCATTGATGATGATCGCACCCATCCGTCCTCACTCCCCTTGCACGGCGCGGCCCGGCCCTGGCCGCCGCGGCCGGGCCGGATCACCCATCCTGTGCCGCGCCTTCCGCGGCAGTCCTGCCGAACGACCTGTCCCCGATCGATCCTGCCCCGGCGGGCCCGGCCAAAGCCGGACGCCATGCCCCGCCGGGGCAGGCGCATGGTCCGCCCTGCCGCTCTCGCCGCTCGGCGGGGCCGCAGAGAGCCGGGGGCCGGCTGCCGCCTCGCCGATCCGGGACAGATATCCGCTCATGTCCTCACCCCTTCACCCGTCATCGCGCATCACGGCCAAGCCACTCGGCAAACTCCGCCTGCAGCGAGTGTTAACGGTTCGTCACCGGCAATCAATCCGAATGGTCAGGGCGCCGGCCTGCGGGGGTTTCGGACCGGTGTCCTCCGCCGCTGCGCCTGTTCCCCTCCGCCCCCGGCGCGCGGTGCTGTCACACTCCGCCCCGGCCCCGGCCCGCGTTGTCCGCACCGACGCAATACCGACGTGATACCGACGTGATACCGAAAGGCCGTTTTGCGCAGGATGACCGCGTTAACCCCTGGTCCGGTGCGGGGCCAAGCCTCTCGGATTGGACCGGGCCAGACCACAAATCCGGGTCAGCCGCTCCCGCGTATCTATGCCGGAAACCCGGAATTTCCAAATGATTTCAGGCATGATTGGCGGAGAGGGTGGGATTCGAACCCACGGTGGGCTTGCACCCACAACGGTTTTCGAGACCGCCCCGATCGACCACTCCGGCACCTCTCCGACGGAGGCGGTCTAGCCGCTGGGCCACCACGAGGCAAGCCCGATTCGTCAGCCGGACGATCGAGGCACCGGGCCATTGTCGCGACGATGACGGGCTCAGTCCGGCGGCTTCGGATCTGGCAGCGGAAAGAGACCAGCAAGGGTGGCGCGCAGCTGAGCTTTCTGGATCTTGCCCATCGCGTTGCGGGGAAGCTCTGCCATGAAGATGATCCGCTTGGGCAGCTTGAAGCCGGCCAGGACCGGGCGGAGGGCGGCGCGGAGACTGTCTTCGGTCTCGGCGGTTCCTTCTGAGATGCTGACGACGGCAACGACGGCTTCGCCGAGGTCAGGGTGGGCCACGCCGACGACAGCCGATGCAACAACGCCGCGCAAGGCATCGATCGCATCTTCAACTTCGGCGGGATAAACATTCAACCCGCCCGAGATCACAAGGTCTTTCGACCGGCCCACGATTGTCAGGTATCCGTCCGGGTCAAACCGGCCCAGATCGCCGGTTACGAAATACCCATCCTCGCGGAAATCCCGGGCGGTCTTGTCGGGCGCGCGCCAGTAGCCGGAAAAGACGTTCGGTCCCCTCACTTCGATCGAGCCGACGTCGCCTTGCGGCAGGGGTCGGCCCGTCGCGGTGTCCGTGATCCGCACCACCACGTCCGGCAGGGGAAAGCCGACCGTTCCGGCCCGGCGTTCGCCGGCGCAGGGGTTGGAGGCGATGATGCTTGTTTCCGTCATGCCGTAACGTTCGAGGACGTCGTGACCGGTCGCGCGGGCAAAGGCGCGGTGGGTCGCGGCCGAGAGAGGGGCCGAGCCGCAGATGAAGAGCCTCATGCCTGAAGTCGAGGAGGGCGAAAGGCGGCGATCCGCCAGGAGGCGGATGTAATGTGTCGGGACACCCATCATCACGCTGCAACGCTGCATCGCTGAGAAGATTGCATCGGTTGAAGCGTCGGTCAGGAAGACCATCGAGGCTCCGGCTGCCAGCACCGTATTTGTGGCGACGAAGAGACCATGGGTGTGAAAGACCGGCAGAGGATGGAGCAGGACGTCGTCCGGCGTGAAGCACCACGTCCGGGCGAGCGCGGCGGCATTGGAGGACAGGTTGCCCCGGGTGAGCATCACTCCCTTTGAACGGCCGGTTGTTCCCGAGGTGTAGAGGATGGCGGCAAGGTCGTCCGGCGCGCGGGAAAGGTCGTCGAACTCGGCTTCGCCGGCCTCTTGCGCCAGCCGGTCAGGAGACATGTGTGGCACGGAGCAGGACCCGGTCGACCGGACCGTTGCGCTGACGAAAAGCGCCGGTTCCGCATCCTGCAGGAAGTAGGCCGTTTCTGCCGGTGTATAGGCGGTGTTCAGCGGCAGGAACACTGCACCCAGCCGCAGGCAGCCCAGATAGAGCAGCAGGACCTCGGGTGACTTTTCGGCCTGGACGGCAACCCTGTCTCCGGGCCGGACCCCAAGACGATCGAGGGCCGCCGCGTATCCTCCTGACCGGGCAAGGGCCTGGGCATAGGCCATTGCGGGCCCCGGACCTTCGCGGATCAGCATCTGCCCTTGTGCGGCGCCTTTCCTGAGAGCTTCGATCATGTCCATCGCCCGGTGTCCCCGTGTCCACTCTTTCCGCTGCGCACTCTGCGGCGCAGGTCTGCTCGCGTCGTCCGACCGGCGCAACCTGTCCTGCGCACCACCGGGTTCCGGCGTGTCCGGAACAGGCTCTTGTGCCCGACTCTCTGCTGTGAGAGGTCTGCGTCAAGCCCTGTGGGTCTTATGAGCATGACGGTGACATCGCCTGCCCTGCCGCATGAAGCCGCATCCGCGACGGCGTGGCTCGTGATTTTCGGAACGGCGACGGCCCATCTGCTGAATGACGTGATCCAGTCGCTGGTCACCGCGAGCTATCCCGTGATCGAAAGCGAATTCGGCCTGATGTTCTGGCAGATCGGGCTGATCACGCTTGCCTTTCAGGTCACCGCTTCGCTGTTGCAGCCGGTTGTGGGGCATCTTTCCGACAGTCATCCGATCCGCCATTCCCTTGGCCTCGGGATGGCGACAACTCTGGTGGGGATGTTGCTTCTTGCCGAGGGGCCGGGCTATGGATGGCTGCTGGCCGGGGCTGTCCTGATCGGGATCGGCTCGGCGGTCTTTCACCCCGAAGCGTCGCGTGTCGCCCGCGCTGCATCGGGGGGGCGTTTCGGGACTGCGCAATCCCTGTTTCAGGTCGGCGGCAATCTGGGAACCGCAATCGGCCCCCTTCTGGCTGCCTTCGTGGTGGTCGTTCACGGCCGGGAGAGCCTGATCTGGTTTTCGGGATGTGCCCTTGTCGGCGTCGTCATCCTCCTGCGCCTTGGTAACTGGTACGCCCGGCACCGCGCCGCTCTGGCGCTGCGTCCGGCGACAGTCCCGGCGCAGTCGCCCCTTTCACGGGGGGCAGTTGTCACCGCGCTCGCGGTGTTGGCGCTTCTGACGTTTTCGAAGAACATCTACACGGCAGCATTCGGCAGCTACTACACGTTTTTCCTGATTGAGAGATTCGGCCTGACGGCACAGCAGTCGCAACTGATGCTGTTCCTGTTCCTGGCGGCCATGGCGGTCGGCGTGGCGTTGGGCGGACCGGTCGGAGACCGTTTCGGGCCGCTGGCCGTGATCTGGGTTTCGATCCTGGGTGTCCTGCCCTTCACGCTTGTCCTGCCGTTTGCATCGCTTTTCTGGACGGGTGTGCTGTCGGTTGTGATCGGTGTCGTGATCGCCTCGGCCTTTCCGGCAATCATCGTCTATGCCATCGAACTTCTGCCCGGGCGCGTTGGTCTGGTTTCCGGGATGTTCTTCGGATTTGCCTTCGGCATCGGCGGGATCGCAGCGGCGGTTCTGGGGCTTATGGCCGATCTTCATGGCCTTGCCTGGGTGTTCTGGGTCTGCGGCTGGCTTCCGGCTATCGGCGTGCTGACCGTTTTCCTGCCGCGTCGGGCAGTCGAGGCTTGATCGCTGACAACACCTGACAGGCCCGCGCGGCAGACGCAGAGGCTACTGGCGCCGGTGCAAGCCGCGGACTATCTCAGACGGGGACATGGCGGAAAGCCAGCATGGACGGCAAAGCGAAAATTCCTTCCGTCATCGGGTCGGGCTCAGACGACAAGCCTGACTGGGCGCTGACACGCCGCGAACGCCGTGCCCGCGCGCGTTCCGCCGAAGGGCTGCCGCCGCGGCGGCGCGGGCGCTGGGTGCTGCCTGTGCTGCTGGGGCTTGGGCTGGCAGTGGGCGCCTGGATGCAGAAGGATGCCTTGACCACAGCGTTCCTGCAGCCCGAGCCTGCCGCGACGGAAGCTGCCGTTCCGGCGCCCGTGCCGCGGATGCAGGTGAACGGAACGGAATTCGCCACAGTCGTGCTGCGCGACCTTGACCGGAGGGTCAGGGTGTTCGGGACGATCAATCCTGCCCGCCGCGCCGATCTTTCGGCACAGACGGGCGGATTGGTGGAAGCGGTGAACTTTCGCCCCGGTGACAGGGTTGTCAGCGGCGATGTGCTTGTCCAGGTGGATGTCGAACGTCTGACGCTTGAACTTGGTCAGGCAAGGTCGAATGGCGAGGCGACGCGTGCACAACTGTCGCTGGCCGAGGGGCAGCTTGAGCGGGTTCGCCAGCTTGTCCAGCGCAACGTCGCCACAGCCTCTACGCTGGAGGAAGCGCAAAGCGCGGTTGATGGACTGAGGGCGCAGCTGACGGCACTTGACGATCTGGTCAGGCTTGCCGAGCTGTCGTTGCGCAATGCCACGGTCACTGCGCCGTTCGACGGGATCGTGACGGCGCGAGCGGTCGAACCGGGCACGGTCATCGCAGCCGGAACGACGCTGATCAGCCTTGTCGATCTTGCGACAGTCGAACTCGAGGCTGCCGCGCCGGTTTCCGCAGGCGTCCAGCTTCGCCCGGGTCAGAGTGTCGAGGTCACTGTGGATGGCATCCCTGATCGGCGCTTTACGGGAACTGTCACGCGCATCAATCCGGTTGCCGCAGCCGGAACGCGGGCGATCCCCGTCTATGTCGCGATGGACAATGACGAGGGACTTCTGTTCGGCGGGATGTTCGCCACGGCCGAAGTCGTTGTGGCTCGGGCGCCCCGCGTGATCGCAGTGCCGGCCGGCGCTGTCCGCAGCGATGCCGGAGGTGCATATGTCTTGCGGATCGAGAACGAGACGCTGGTGCGGGCTTCGGTGACGATTGCCGAAACGTGGTCCGGACGGCTTGTGCGCGTCGTCGCCGGTCTGGCCGAAGGCGACGAGATCATCACCGCGGCCCTGCCCGAGCTTGCGCCGGGCGACCAGATCGAACGCGTGGCAGAGTAGCGAGGGGAGGCGGCAGAGATGTTCCTGACCCGCATCTCTGTCGGACAGCCTGTCTTTGCGGCGATGGTGATGGTCGCGATCATGGTGCTGGGCCTGTTCAGTTACCAGCGTCTGCCCATCGAACAGTTTCCGGATATCGATTTTCCGGTCGTCGCTGTCGTTGTGTCCTATCCCGGCGCATCGCCTGAAGCAGTCGAGAACGACATCGTCAAGCCGATCGAGCAGGCCGTCAACACCCTGTCGGGCATCGATTCGATCGAAAGCACGGCCCAGACGGGCCAGGCGCTGGTGATCATGTTTTTTGACATGGCGGTGCAGTCGGCCGATGCAGCCCAGGATGTGCGGGATCGCCTTGCCGGCGTTGCGGCGGGCTTTCCGGATGCGGCCGAAGACCCGACCGTCCTGCGATTCGATCCGGCGGAACTGCCGGTGCTTTCCTTTGCCGTGTCTTCGGAGGCGATGGCGGCGCGTGATCTGACGGCACTGGCCGAGGAGGTGATCGTACCGCGCATCTCGGCGATCCAGGGGGTAGGGCGCGCTTCGGTCGTGGGTGGCGTCCCGCGGCAAGTCAACATCCTGCTCGATCCCGACCGGATGAACGCCTACGGCGTGGGGGTGAGCGAGATCATGGCGCTGCTTCGTGCCGACAACCGCAACCTGCCGGCAGGCGCCATCGAGGACGGTCGGAGCGTTCAGACGATCCAGCTCGAGGCGAGGCTGGAAAGCCAGGAGGATTTTCTCGACATCATCGTCGCCCGCCGGGGAGGGCAGCCCGTCTATCTGGGTGACATCGCCAGCGTCGAGGACGGACAGGCCGAGGTGACGAGCCTCGCTCTGCTGGACGGAGAGCAGGCGCTTGCCGTCGACGTCGTCAAGACGCAGGGTGCCAATACGGTGGCGGTCGCGCGCGAGGTGCGCGATGCCATGGCCGAACTGATGACCGAGGACCTGCCTGACGGTGTCCGGCTCGACATCGTGCGCGACAATGCCGAACCGGTCGAGGAGAGCTTTCGCAACGTCCAGAACATGCTGGTCGAGGGTGCGGCGCTGACGACGCTGATCGTGTTTCTCTTCCTCAATTCCTGGCGCTCGACGGTGATCACCGGCCTGACGCTGCCGATTTCATCGGGACGATGACGGTGATCTGGGCTCTGGGCTTCACGCTCAACATCATGACGCTGCTGGCGCTGTCGCTGGCGATCGGGCTTCTGATCGATGATGCCATCGTGGTGCGCGAAAACATCATGCGGCATTTTCATATGGGCAAGAGTCACCGGCAGGCGGCGCTCGAGGGCACCGATGAGATCGGGTTGGCGGTGCTGGCCACGACATTTTCGATCGTCGCAGTCTTTCTTCCTGTCGCCTTCATGGAAGGCATCATCGGACGCTTCTTTCTGCAGTTCGGCGTGACGGTGTCGGTGGCTGTGCTGATCTCGCTTTTCGTGGCTTTTACGCTCGATCCGATGCTGTCTTCGGTCTGGTACGATCCGACAGCCCGGCCCGGGGCGCGCCGCGGTCCGATCGGCCGGCTTGTCGCAGGCTTTGATCGTGGCTTTGTTGCCATCGGACGGGGCTATGGCCGGGTCCTGCGCTGGTCGCTGCGGCACCGCCTGACCACGCTTTTTGTCGCGCTGTGCGCTTTTGTGGGGAGCTTCTTTCTGGTGCCGCTGGTCGGTGCCGAATTCGCCCCCGCCGTGGACAATTCGGAATTCGAGGTCCGCCTGACGGCCCCGGTCGGATCGTCGCTTGACTATACCGCAGCCAAGATCCGGCAGGCCGACCGTATCCTGCGCGGTTTCCCGGAGGTGGCCGGCACATATGCCACGGTCAATGCCGGCACGGATTCGGGCGGAGCCAACGAGGCCGTGATCGCGGTCAGGATGCTGCCGCCGGCCGACCGCAGCCGCAGCCCGCAGGACATGACGGCCCCGGTGCGCGAGGCGCTGGCCACGATCCCGGGGATCAGCGTGACGGTGGGGGCCGCATCCGGGATCGGCGGCGGCGGGGCGCCGGTGCAGATCAACCTGTCCGGCGACAGCTTTGTGGTGCTTCAGAGACTGTCCGACGAACTGGTCCGCCGCCTGAAGGCTGTCGACGGCCTGGCCGATGTCCGCTCGTCGCTTGATGATGCGCAGCCGGTCATCGGCATCCGGCTGAACCGCGAGGCGGCCTCCGACCTTGGCGTCACTCTCGGACAGGTCGGCGACACCATCGAGCCGATGCTTGGTGGCCGGAATGTGGGTGACTGGACTTCGCCTGACGGGCGAAACTATGCCGTGGTGATCCGCCTGTCACGCGAGGTGAGAAACAACCCTGCCACTCTTGGTGCGCTGCCCGTGGCGCAGAGCCAGGGCGAAGGGATGGTCAGGCTCGACCAGGTCGCCGAGGTGGTGGAGTCATTCGGACCCGCCGAGATCAACCGCCGCAATCTGGCGCGGACCGTGACGGTCACCGCGAACCTTGCCGAAGCCACGCTTTCAGCCGTCCTGCCCGAGGTGCAGGCCGCGATCGGCGCGATCGAGGTGCCGGCGGGCTACCGGGTGTCGACCGGCGGCGAGGCGGAAGACCTTGCCGAATCCTTTGCTTCGGCCGTAGCGGCGCTCGCCATGGCGGTGATCTTCATTTACCTCGTGCTTGCCTCGCAATTCGGTTCATTCCTGCAGCCGGTGGCAATCATGGCGTCGCTGCCGCTCGCCCTTATCGGCGTGATGGTCGGATTGCTGGTCGGCGGCTCCACGCTCAACATGTTCTCGATCATCGGCTTCATCATGCTGATGGGCCTTGTCGTGAAGAATGCGATCCTGCTGGTCGACAACGCCAACCAGCGCCGTCGGGAGGGCGTGAACCTCTGGGATGCGCTTGTCATCGCCGGCGAGACGCGGTTCCGACCGATCATCATGACGACACTCGCGATGATCTTCGGAATGCTTCCGCTCGCGCTGAACCTGCATGAAGGATCGGGCCAGAACGCGCCCATGGCCCATGCCGTGATCGGCGGGCTGATCTCCTCGACGGTTCTGACGCTCGTCGTCGTTCCGGTGGCGCTGACCTATCTCGATGCATTTGGCAAGCGCGTTGCGCGGTTCTTTCCGCCGCCCCCCGATCATGACGACGTGCGTCTGCGCGATGCGGCCGAGTGACGGCGGGCGTTGGCCTCTTGCCCTGTCCGCAGGAGCGCCTTAACCGCTGCAACGCTGTTTGACGTCCGGCAGGAAGGGAGCAGACGAGGATGATACCGCGCAATGCCTTTGGCCGCACCGGGCGGGCCGTGTCCCGGATTGGCTTCGGGGCCTGGGCCATCGGCGGCACCTGGGGCGAGGTCACCGAGGCGGATGCGCGCGAAGCGCTGCATGCAGCGCTGGATGCCGGGATGACCTTCATCGACACGGCCGATGTCTATGGTGACGGGCGGTCCGAACGGCTGATCGCGGCAGTGCTGGCCGAACGGTCAGGCCGGCGCCCGATGGTCGCAACCAAGGCCGGCCGGCGCGCAAACCCGCATGTCGCCGAGGCTTACACGCTGGAAAACCTGACCGCCTGGACCGACCGGTCGCGGGCGAACCTGCGGATCGACAGGCTCGATCTCGTCCAGCTTCACTGTCCGCCGACGGCGGTCTTCTACCGGCCGGAGGTCATTGATGCGCTCGAGACACTGAGGGCGCGCGGCGCCATCGCCCGCTGGGGCGTTTCGGTCGAGAAGGTTGAGGAGGGACTCAAGGCCATCACCTATGAGGGGTGCGCGTCCGTCCAGATCATCTACAACATCTTTCGCCAGCGGCCAGCGGAGCTCTTCTTTCGCGAAGCGCGCAGGAAGCGCGTCGCGGTGATCGCCCGTGTCCCGCTTGCCTCGGGGCTATTGACCGGCAAGATGAGTGCCGGGAGCCGCTTTGCACCCGATGATCACCGCGCCTTCAACCGTGAAGGTGCGGCCTTCGACAAGGGCGAGACGTTTTCGGGCGTGCCATTCGACGTGGCGCTGGCCGCGGTCGAAGAGATGCGCCCGCTGGTCCCCAAAGGCATGTCGGTGGCGGCCTTCGCGTTGCGGTGGTGCCTGATGCAACCGGCGGTGACGGTGGTCATTCCCGGCGCCCGCAATGCCGATCAGGCCCGCGCCAACGCGGCGGCGGGCGAGCTTGCCCCGCTGCCGCCGGCAACGATGGAAGCGCTTACCGCGATCTACCGGACCCGGATCGCACCGCATGTCCATCACCTCTGGTAGGGCGCACAGTCCCTGTGCCCGGCAGGCTCTTTCCCGCGGCAGTCCGCGGCTCTAGACTGCGGTGGCAGGAACGAAGGACGGCAACCATGACAGTCTCGCTTGGGCTCGATACATTTGGCGATGTGACCTCCAATCCCGACGGGACCATGAAGCGGATGGACGAGGTTCTGCGCGATGTGGTCGAAGAGGCTGTGCTGGCGGACGAACTCGGGATCGACTTCATCGGCCTCGGTGAACACCACCGGGCCGATTTCGCGATATCCGCGCCCGAGATCGTTCTGGCCGCCATCGCGGGGCGGACGCGGCGCATCCGCCTTGGCACGGCGGTCACTGTTCTGTCGACCGATGATCCCGTGCGTGTCTTCCAGCGCTTTTCGACGCTCGATGCCGTGTCGAACGGGCGGGCCGAGGTGATCCTCGGACGGGGGTCTTTCATCGAGAGCTATGCGCTGTTCGGCTTCGACACCGCCGATTACGAGCTTCTGTTCGAGGAGCGTCTGGACCTTTTTGCCCGGCTCTTGCGCGAGGAACGGGTGACCTGGTCGGGGCAGACGCGCGCGCCGCTGAACGATGCAGTCACCTATCCCCGGCCCGGCCCGGCGGGACTGACGGCCTGGGTCGGTGTGGGTGGCAGTCCGGAATCGGTGGTGCGCGTGGTGCGGCACGATCTGCAACTGATGCTGGCCATCATCGGGGGCGATCCGCTGCGGTTCAGGCCCTTTGTCGACCTTTATCATCGTGCGGCCGCGCAGATGGGCCGGTCGCTGCGCCCGATTGGCGTGCATTCCCCCGGATTTGTCGCGGCGACGGATGAGGCCGCGCGCGAGGCGCTTTGGCCGCATTACCAGACGATGTTCGGCCGGATCGGCCGCGAACGCGGCTGGCCGCCGGTGACCAAGGAACGCTTCATCGCCGAGGTCGAGCAGGGGGCGATGTTCGCAGGCTCGCCCGAGACGGTGGCGCGCAAGATCGCCCGGACCGTCAAGGGGTTGGGCCTTGCCCGGTTCGACATGAAGTATTCGACCGGACCGATGCCGCATGGACAGTTGATGGAAGGTATCCGCCTTTACGGTGAAAAGGTGATACCGCTTGTCAGGGACATGCTGGCACTGGACGCTGCGGCCTGACCAGACGGACGGGATGAGGTCGCGGGGTCCGTCTGTCACTGACAGGGACAGGCAGTTCAGGCAACACGGCACCCGATGACCCGGAATTCACGGGTCACGGGCATACGGACTGGCTGCGGAAACCTGGCGGCCCGGCACGCAGGCCTTGTGGGAGGCTGCTCCGGTCCGTCAGACCGACCGGGTTCGCAAGTGCATCGGTGACGGTTGCGATGCCACGCGCCATGTCGCTCCGGGTCAGGCCAGCCGCCACGGCGCCCTGCAGGAGCGCGGTTGGCGTATAGTCCGACAAGGGGTTGTCGAGGAGTCCAGCCGAGGCAAGGTCGGCGGCGGCGACATTTCCCCGATGCGACCCGCCGCGGATCAGTTTCGGCGCGCCCTTGATGACTGCAATGCCATGGGCGGGGCAGGCGGCAGCCTCGTGAGATGTCGGGATTCGACCATGGTGATCCCGTGGGCAGCCGGGGTTGTAGCGTGGGTGGCAGTCGTCTCGTCTTGATTGGCGGGATGTGCGCCGAAGCGGTGGGCTGCGGCGTCATGTGCGGCCATCGGGGCAGGCGAAAAAGCCCGCGTGGGCGTCTGTTTGGCCGGGGCGGGGCCCTTCGGTATCACGTCGGTATCGCGTCGGTATCACGTCGGTGCGAAAGGGTTGACGAAACCTGAACGTCACACCCGGCGGGGGGAGGGGGCTCGTCTCTGTCGCCGGCGGGAGAGGCGAGCCATGTACCATATTCCGCGGAGGAATCTTCGAGGATGACGGGTGGCCAGCGGGCCGGACGGGGCATGCCGGGCGGGAGGATGACGGACCCGACGCCGAAGCCGGTAACGAGGACCAGGCGGTGTGCGGCCATCAGCGAGGGGATGAGGGAGAGCAGGGAGTCTCAGGAAGCGTCGTAGCCGAGCGTTGCGTCGTCAAGAGCACCGTCTTCACACTCACTGCACAAGTTCACCTCTGTTTGCACCACAATCGATCCGCACCTCAGACCGCGCAGGGAAAGCTAATCGACCAGACCAATCCGCAGAAAGTAAAAGTCACCCAGCTTTTCCAGTTCGATGGTGCAATTCGGCCGATTCTTCCGGATTCCGTCTGCCAAGGCGAGCATTGAACTTTCGTTTCTTGGGATCATCCACCAATCCATGACGGCCTCGCAGTAACCCAGGTTCGAGGGTGTATCACAGAGGTTGCCGACAAGAAGGTTCCCGCCGGGCGCCACGAAGCCTGCCATCCGTTCCAGCAGTCTCTGTGCAAAGCGGTCATCAAGATAGTCAAACAGGCCCATTGAGTAGGCAAAATCTGCATTCCATGCGCGATCAGATGCTCCGACTCGAAAGACATTCCTTCCGACAATCGAAATGCGAAATGATCCGGCATAGGACTTTATTGCCTCTCCCGATGCCAAATCACTGTCAATCGCGATGAAATCAAGCCGGGAGACTTCATCGGGACTGCAACGGTCAGCCAAAAGCTCGAGTTCCCTTGCATGGCCTGCCGCAACGCTGACGACCTTGATGGTCCTTGACCCGTTCGAACGCACTATCCCAGCAATCTCTTGCGCAATTCGGTCCCGGCGCATACGGGCGCTTTCTGACTGTGGCGCACCCGAAGTGAAATGATAGATCAGATTTCCCAGCCCCCCCGCTTTTCGAAGATGATCCGAAATTGAAGGATGGCGGTATGCAAAGTCCATGACCACTGCATCGCCGGGAAACCCACGCGGTTTCGTCAGGGCGCGGTCTGTATAGGGATCTGAGCGAAGGAAGGAGCGCCACGCCAGGAGTGCAGGGGAGGTGGAAACCCAGTCTTTCCACTCCCGCTGTCCTTGCGCAAGCAGACGGGAACGGGCCCCTTCGATGGCCGACATGAATTCTGGCAGATTATCGACCGAAACGTCGGGCAGCTGCAAGATCGACCTTTGTCTGGGTGGCTGACAGGGGCATCATATCGCCTTCTGCCTGATCCGTGACATGAATCAACTGGAATCCTGTCGAACCACGCGCGACATGCGGCATGACGCGGGAGAACATTCGCCGGCTTCTCGTGGGGTCGGCGGATTGCAGCCTTGAGGCGGGTCTGAGGCCCACATTCCCGGCAAGCCCGGCAAAGAGCTTGCCCAGTGCGCCGGCGGTGCGGATGGCGATCATCGCCGGGACCGGACCGCCGCCACGGGTCAGCCGCCGATCGGGATCCGCGGGACGGCGATGATCGTCTCGATGTCTCGCGTCCGGTCGGGGGGAAGTCTGCGGGTTTGCCCGCGCCCACGCCACAGGCGCAGACTTGATCGGTTGCGTGAAGGGGCCGATCAGGGCCTGTCCCGGTCCGGGGCGCGCAGCGCCTGCATCAGGCGATCCGTTGCAACCCGGTGACGGGTGGCGAGCCAGGCAACGTTGCGCGGCATGTCGCACGGCGAAAAAAACCGGGCATAGCCGACCGCATCCTGCCCGTAATGGGCGATGAGCGCCGCTTCGAAAGCGGTTTCGGCCTTCGTGGCCGCTGCGCGCAGCTTGGGCAGGTCAGACATGTTGCCACGATCCCCGGGGAAGATTGCGTGGCGGTCAAAAGAGCACGAAAGCTCGGTCAATAGTGATCAAGATTGCTTGATCAGCCGTTGCTAATCGTCGAGCATTGATTCGATTGCGTCCAGCTTGGCACGCAGGCGTGCGAGTCCCGCGCGGTCGACGGTGGCCACGATCTGGGCCAGGTTGCCCACGACCGCGATCTTGATTTCGTTCGCGGGCTGGAGCGTCGGTCCTGGCTTTTCCCCGTCGAGTTCGGCGAGGATCCGTCCCATCCGGGTCGATGGAACGTAGCTTCCTGCTTCTTCGAACATGCCGCTGGGCACGAAGGGCGTGGGGTCGATTCCGCTGGCTTTTGCGATCTTCTGGATCGTGAGCCGCGAGAGGCGATAGTCAAGTCGCCCCTGTTCGCGCAACGGACGCGCGATGGTCGAGGACGCCAGTCCGGCCATGGTGGCCAGCTTGTTGGCTGACCAGTCCCGCACTTCGAGGACGTGTTTGATGTATTCGATGGTCCAGTCGTTCATGGATGGACCGTCGCAGAAACCGAGGCCGGCGGGGAGGAGCAATTATAATCTTGCATCCAGGGCATCGCGGCAGCGCAACATGCTCAGCCCATGATCATGTTGCGGCGGGGGCAGGTCCGGACTGTCGGAGCCTGCAGTCCGGCCCGATTACGGCTGGCGCCGCGCCGTGCGACGGATGGGCGTGGTAGGTCGGGAGGGACTCGAACCCCCAGCCAAAGCGTTATGAGCGCTCCGCTCTAACCATTGAGCTACCGACCCCCCGTCTGGTCCTGCCAGAGGCCCCGCCGCGGGTCAAGTTGCGGCTGGCCAGACGTGGCAGCTTGCGCTATCGCGGGCGCCATGACCCGAGCACCCGGAGAAGCGAGATGAAGGGCATCACCTATGCTGCGGCCGGGGTGGATATCGACGCCGGCAATGCACTGGTCGGGCGGATCGCGCCGATGGCGGCGCAGACCGCACGGGCGGGGAGCATGGGCGGCCTTGGGGGGTTCGGCGCACTGTTCGATCTGCGGGCGGCAGGGTTTGCCGATCCGATCCTTGTTGCCGCGACAGACGGGGTGGGCACCAAGCTCCGCATCGCCATCGAAACGGGGATGGTCGACACGATCGGGATCGACCTGGTTGCGATGTGTGTCAACGATCTGGTCTGCCAGGGGGCGGAACCGCTTCTTTTCCTTGACTATTTTGCAACCGGGCAACTGCATGTCGATGAGGCTGCGCGGATCATCGGCGGGATCGCGAGGGGTTGCGCGGCTGCGGGATGTGTCCTCGCGGGGGGCGAGACCGCCGAGATGCCTGGGATGTACGGCGCCGGGGATTTCGACCTGGCAGGATTTGCCCTGGGCGCGATGGAGCGTGGGCAGGACCTGCCGCGCGGGGTGGCCGAGGGGGATGCGATCCTTGGTCTGGCCTCGGACGGGGTGCATTCAAACGGTTTTTCGCTGGTGCGTGCCATCGTGGCGGCCGAGGGGCTTGGCTGGGGTGATCCTTCGCCCTTCGGTCAGGGCACGCTTGGCGCGGCGCTTCTGCAGCCGACCCGGCTTTATGTCAGGCCGGTGCTTGCCGCGATCCGGGCGGGGGGCGTCCGCGGGGTTGCCCATATCACCGGCGGCGGGCTGACCGAGAACCTGCCCCGTATCCTGCCGGACGGGCTGTCGGCCCGGATCGATCTGGGCCGCTGGCACCTGCCGGGGGTCTTTTGCTGGCTTGCGGCCAAGGGGGGCTTCGGCGAGCACGAACTCCTCAAGACCTTCAATGCCGGGATCGGGCTTGTGCTGATTGTCGCCCCCGACAGGGCCGGCGAGGTCGCCGCGCTTCTGGGCGGGATGGGGGAGAGGGTGATCCCGCTGGGCGAGGTGATTCCGGGGCAGGGCGTGCGCTATGCGGGCCGCATCCTCTGAGGCTGCGTCGGGCGTGCCGCGTGGGCTGGTGCGTGTCGCGATCCTGATCTCGGGGGCCGGGTC
>Ga0315900_10006065_pt1 | contig 16377 bp, 18 predicted proteins | sample LakEriMetagenome_FD_203521 | JGI IMG/M metagenome (GOLD analysis project Ga0315900, IMG submission 203521) | Freshwater fungal communities from buoy surface, Lake Erie, Ohio, United States - Buoy 12 MA114 | ecosystem: Environmental > Aquatic > Freshwater > Lake > Lake biofilm | place: USA: Lake...
AGCCGTCCGCCCGGGCCCGCCGACGGGTCAGGCCGGCCATGCCGCCCGAGGACAGCAGCCCGACATCGGCCATCACCATGGGAATCTGCCATTTGTGCGGGGCGGCGACATAGCGCGGCTGCCAGACAGGGTCGTACTTGTCCTTGTACCGGCGCACGCCGCGGAAATTGTAGATCTCCTCGCCGCGCTCGAAGAGCAGCCGGCCCACGCGCGACATGATCGGGGCCAGAGGCCGGTCCTCCAGTCCGGCCAGAGGCGCGGACCCGAAGTCGAAAGCGACGTAGCCCTGCTCGCGCCCCCATTCGAGGAGCTCGACGAACAGATAGTCCATGACGTTCTTGGGCGCGGCTTCGCCGTAGCGCATCAGATCCATGGAGAAGGACTTGCGCGTCGCCGTCGGCCACAGGGTGGCGAAAGCCACGATCGACCCGCCGGATCGCACCAGGGCCATGGGGAATTCGGCGACATAGCGGGGCACGAACCCGCCCAGCGAGAAGCTCTTCTCTGCTCCGGAATGATGCGACAGCCATTCGTCGGAAATGGCCTTCAGCTCATCCATCAAGGGCGGAACGCCGTCGGGGGGGACAACCTCGAAGCTCGCGCCGCCCTCCCCGGCCTTGCGCCAGTTGCGGCGGAGGACCTCGCGCCGGCGACCGGCCAGGGAGAAGCCGTCCAGCGGCACGGCGGCCGCCTCGCCGATCTTCTGGATCGAAAAGCCCAGCTCGACCGCGTCGGGCAGGTCCTCGGGACCAATGCCGTAGAGCGCCGGCCGCGCGGCATGGGCGTCGGCCAGCTCGCGGAACCGCCAGAGCAGTTCCATCCGCTCCTCGGTGCGACCAACAGGACCATCCATGGCGATCCACGACCGGCCGCGCACGCCGAACATGAGGAAGGTCTCGCCGGACGGCGAGAACAGGAACCGCTTGTCGCCCAGCAGGGCAAGGTTGGAGTCCGGCTGCGACCATTCCGCCTTGCCCAGGATGGCGCGAACGCGATCGAAGTCCGGGTCGTTGTCGCCGGCGACCTTGGGCGTGGCCGGCATGGCGAACAGCCGCCACAGGCCGAAGCCGAGCAGGGCCAGGGCCGCCCCGGCCGACGAGCGGATCGCCCGCTCCAGATCCTGGTCGGCGATCACTCGCCAGACCGGCATGTCGCCATAGTCGGCATGCTGGAAAGACCAGACGCCCAGCAGGATCGCGCCGACCAGCACCGCCGCCGCCGAGATCAGCCAGCCGGGCGTCACCTCCATCCGCGACAGCCTCGCCTGCCTTGGGAACCCGTCATGCAGCGGCAGGAGGACCATGAAGCAGCCGAGCAGGACGACCGCCTCTTCCCAGTTGAAACCTTTGAAGGGCGCCAGCAGCGCGGCCAGCAGGATGACGACCAGCGTCGCATTCCATGCGGCGTCGAGTTTGGAGCGAAGGCCGAACGCCAGCAGGATCAGCACCAGGCCGAGGATCGACGACAGGAAGTGGCTGGTCTCGATCAGCAGCGGCGGCGTGAAGCGCAGCAGTTCGAGCACCCGCGAGGGATCGGACGGGGTGGCGCCCGAGGCGACCAGCATCGCGCCCGCCGACAACGCCGCGATCGCGCCCATGGTGGGGGCGGCGCCGACGAGCGCGGGCCTCAATTCCCGAAAGACCTGCATCCGAATCCCGCGACTGACGAACCGCAGTATAACGCGTCCCGCCGGAAGACGCGCCGACAGAGGAGTCGAACACGCGTTTGAACGCGCTTGCTCCGACGAACGCGCACGCTAAGGTGCGCCGCAACAGGAAAAAGACGGGAGAAGGTCATGGCGGATTTCGGCGCAACCGAGCTGGAAACCTTCCGCACCGAGGTGCGTGACTGGCTGGCGGCCAACTACCCGCCGTCGCTCAACGCCCCGATGGATGACGAAAGCGAGTCGCCCTGGGGCGGTCGCCGGTTCAATCCGACCAACAAGGACGCCAGGCTCTGGCTCGACCGCATGGCGGCCAAGGGCTGGACCGCGCCTATGTGGCCGAAGGAATACGGCGGCGGCGGCCTGAGCCGTGAGCAGAACAAGGTGCTCGAGAGCGAGCTTCGCCGCATCAAGGCCCGCCCGGCCCTGATGAGCTTCGGCGTCTGGATGCTCGGCCCCGTGCTGCTCGAGTACGCCACCGAGGAGCAGAAGCAGAAGTTCCTGCCCGGCATCGTCAAGGGCGAGATTCGCTGGTGCCAGGGCTACAGCGAGCCGGGCGCCGGCTCCGACCTCGCCGGCCTGCAGACGAAATGCGAGGACAAGGGCGACCACTTCCTGATCAACGGCCAGAAGGTGTGGACCAGCTACGCCGACCAGGCCGACTGGATCTTCTGCCTGGTGCGGACCGACACCGGCAAGAAGCATGAGGGCATCAGCTTCGTGCTGTTCGACATGGCCAGCGAAGGCGTCGAGACTCGCCCGATCAAGCTGATCAGCGGTTCCTCGCCCTTCTGCGAAACCTTCTTCACCGACGTGAAGGTCCCCAAGGACCAGCTGGTCGGCAAGCTGAACGGCGGCTGGGAAATCGCCAAGCGGCTGCTGCAGTATGAGCGTCAGAACATCTCGGCCGGCGGCTTCGGCGGCGGCGCGGGCATCGACGTCGTCGACGCGGCCAAGGAGCATGTCGGCGTCGACGAGGCCGGCCGAATCGCGGACGCCGACCTGCGCGCCCGCATCAGCACCCACAAGATGGACTCAGCCGCCTTCCAGCTGACCGTTCGCCGGGCGGAAGCCGAGGGCAAGGCCAGCAAGGGCCCCAGCGCCGCGACCTCGATCATCAAGTACGCGGCCGCCAAGCTGAACCAGGAGCGCACCGAACTGACCGTTGAGGCCCTCGGGCTTCAGGGCCTTGGCTGGGAAGGCGACAGCTTCTCGGCCGGAGAGGTCGGCGCCCTGCGCTCGATGCTGCGCGCCAAGGCCAACTCCATCGAGGGCGGCACCAGCGAGATCAACCTCAACGTCGTCGCCAAGCGCGTCCTGGGCCTTCTGGACCACCAGTGATGGCGCTCCACACCTCTCCCGGAGGGAGAGGGAGGGGCCCGTCGCGCAGCGATGGGAGGGTGAGGGCTGACGCCCTCGCCGCCGTCCCTGAACCCTCATCCTCCCACGCCTTCGGCGCGGGCCCCTCCTTCTCCCTCAGGGAGAAGGGGCAATGATCGAGTTCTGGTACGAGTTCGCCTCGACCTACTCCTACCCCGCCGCCATGCGCATCGAAGCGCTGGCGGAAGAGGCGGGGGTCGAGGTCGTCTGGCGCCCGTTTCTGCTCGGCCCGCTGCTTCATGCCCATCAGGGCATGACCGACAGCCCGTTCAACGTCGTGCCCATCAAGGGCAAGTACATGTGGCGCGACATGGAGCGGGTCTGCCAGGAGCAGGGCCTGCCCCTGAACCACCCCAGCCAGTTTCCGCGCAACACCCTGCTGGCCGCCCGCGTGGCCATCGCCGGTCTGGAGGACGGCTGGACGCCGGCCTTCACCCGCAAGGTCTACGAGGCCAACTTTGTCGCCGACCTGGACATCTCGAAGGCTGAAGTCCTGGAGCCGCTTATCGCCGAGGTCGGCGCCGCGCCCCTGGCCGTGCTCGAGGCGGCGAACGGCCCGGCGGTGAAGGCCCGCCTCAAGGACCACGTCGAACAGGCCACCGCGCGCGGGGTCTTCGGCTCTCCCAGTTTCATCACCGCCGACGGCGAGCTCTTCTGGGGCAACGACCGTCTGGAACAGGCCCTCGGCTGGGCCCGACAGCACACAACTCAAAACACCTTTGGGGAACACGCCTGATGGCCGTCCTGAACGAAGAACAGACCATGCTCCGCGACGCCGCCAAAAGCTGGGCGCAGGAGACCTCCCCCGTCAGCAAGCTGCGCGCGCTGCGTGACAGCGGCTCCGGCGCGCCGTTCGACGCCGCCGCCTGGTCCGAGATGGGCCAGATGGGCTGGGCCGGCGTGATCGTGCCGGAAGAACATGGCGGCAGCGCCTTCGGCTACCTGAGCCTGGGCCTGATCCTGGAGGAGACCGGCCGCACCCTGACCGCCTCGCCGCTGCTGTCGACCGCCCTGATCGGCGCTTCGGCCCTGACGCTCGGCGGCAGCGACGCCCAGAAGGCGGAGTGGCTGCCGAAGATCGCCGAGGGCGCGGTCGTCACCGCCCTGGCCGTCGACGAGGCCGCCCACCACGCCCCCGAGCGCATCGCGCTGAAGGCGGAGAAGAGCGGCGACGGCTACGCCCTGACCGGCAAGAAGACCTTTGTCATCGACGGCGACGCCGCCGACCTGCTGATCGTCGCGGCCCGCACCAGCGGCAAGCCCGGCGAGACGGCGGGCATCACCCTGTTCCTGGTCGATCCCACGGCGGCCGGCGTGAGCCGCAAGCACCTGGCCCTGGCCGACAGCCGCGGCGCCGCCGAGATCACCTTCTCCGGCGCGGCCGGCGAGGTGCTGGGCGCCGTCGACAAGGGCTGGGACGTGCTGGAACCGGTCCTCGACCGCGCCCGCATCGGCCTGTCGGCCGAGATGCTGGGCAGCGCGCTGCAGGCCTTCGAGATCACGCTGGACTACCTGAAGACCCGCACCCAGTTCGGCCAGGTGATCGGGACCTTCCAGTCACTGCAACACCGCGCGGCCAAGATGTTCACCGACCTGGAGACGACCCGCTCCTGCATCGAGGCGGCGCTTGAGGCCATCGACGCCGGATCGACCGACAACCGCGCCGCCGCGTCGATCGCCAAGTGCAAGGCCAGCGAACTGGCGCACCTGGTGACGAACGAGATGGTCCAGATGCACGGCGGCATCGGCATGACCGACGTCCACGACGCCGGCCTGTTCCTCAAGCGCGCCCGCGTCACCGAGCAGCTGTTCGGCGGGGCCGGCTACCACCGCGACCGCTTCGCCACCGTCTCGGGCTTCTAGAGGCCGCGGCCAACCGTGCCCGTCCGTCGCCGGCGGGCGGCGCTGATGAACTTGTCGCGGACCTCGTTGTAGAGGCTCCGAGGCAGGAGGCCGATGCTGACGGACGCGATGTCCTTTCCTGGCAACGGACGCAGGTCCGGGCCAGGCCAGACGAACCTGTTGGCATCGGTCAGCACGATCCAGGATCGCTGGTCGTCGAGACCCAGCCGCCGCTTGGTGGCAGGCGGCAACTCGACCGCCAGGTCCGGATCCGCCTGTGGCGCATGAGTGATCGGGAGAACCGTCACGATCATCTCGCCGTCCTTGCTTTCCACTGCCAGCAGCACGGCGCAGGGGCGATCCTTGCGACCTTCTTCCTGACCCTTCGCCGCCTCGTCCCGCCACAGGAAGCTGTAGCGGATCACCAGGCCCGCGACCGGTGTCGGTAGCGGCAACTACCGCGTCTCGCCGTCGAAGCCGGCCGCTGCTTCCGGGGCTTCGGAACGGGCGATAGCGGTCAGATCGGCGTCGTCGAAATCGGCCAAACCCAGGACTTGCCGGTCGCGCCGCTTCAGGCGCAGGTACTCCTCGGCGGAGATCAGCACCGTGCGATCACGGCCGTTGCGCGTGACTGTGACGGGACGGGTCAGCGCGATGTCGGCGTAGCGGCCGACCTCCTTCTGGAACTCGGTGGACGTGACGCGGAGCGGGTCAGACATGGCCAAAGTCCGGAGGTTACGGAACATGTGGATGATGTACTCGCCCTGGTCGGAGTTCAAGTCCAAAGCCCCCGCCCACTTCCCGAAGGCCCGGGGTTGGCGCAAGCTCGGCTGACAAAAGAGGGCATCTCAGCATGGACGTTTCAGGCACGGTCGCGGTTATCACCGGCGGCGCCTCCGGCATCGGCTTCGGTATCGCCTCGGCCCTGGCGAAACGCGGAGCCAGGGTTGTTCTGGCCGACATCGAGGCAGAGCGCGCCCTTGCGGCGGCGGACACCCTGCGGGCCCAGGGCCTGGAGGCGACCAGCTGCTATCTCGATGTAATCGACCAGGCCAGCTGGGACGCCACGGCCGACCTGGCCTTCGGCCATTGGGACCAGGCCCCGCAGCTGCTGTTCAACAACGCCGGGGTCGGCGGCGGGACCACCGTCCATGAGACCCCGGAGCGGATCTGGGACTGGGTGTTCTCGGTCAACATCCGCGGCGTCTATCTGGGGGTGAAGACCTTCGCGCCGCGGATGATGGCCAGCGGCCTGCCGGGCAGGATCGTAAACACCGCGTCCGAGCATGCGCTGGGCCTGCCGCCCACGCCGCGAGGCGGGGTCGCGGCGCCCTACACCGCCGCAAAGCATGCGGTCATGGGCTACAGCCTCTGCATGCGCCGGGACTTTGTCGGCACCAACCTGACGGCCGGCGTGATCTGCCCCGGACTGGTCGAGAGCGACATATGGAACTCGTTCCGTAACCGGCACGACACGTTCGGCGGCGCCCGCCCCCGCGTCATCGACGGCCCCAACCCCATGGCCCACGGCCTGCCCGCCGCCACCGCCGGAGAGCGCATCGCCGATCAGGTGGAGAGCGACGCCTTCTTCATCTTCACCAACGGCCCGGATGAGGCCGAGGTGCTGGATGACTACACCCGCGAGGCCGGCGCAGCGATGGCGGCGTTCCAGGAGCGTTACCCGGACTGACCGCATCCCTGCCGGCCGTCCGGGATGACCGGGCGGCCTACGCCTTCCGCTTGAACGGCGGCGGCTCACGGCGGCCGCCCTGGCGCTCCAGCATCCAGCCCGGATACTCGGGCGGCAGGGCGCTGGCCGCGTCGAGCGCCGCCATCTCCTCGACGGTCAGCTCGATGTCGGCGGCGGCAAGGTTGTCGTCCAGCTGCTCCACCGTCCGGGCGCCGATGATCACCGTGGTGACGAACGGCTTGGCCAGCACCCAGGCCAGCGCGATGCGGGCCACCGATACGCCCCGGGCGTCGGCGATCACCTTCATGGCGTCGACACAGTCCCACGCCCGGTCGCGGTTGACCGGCGGGAAGTCGAAACTGACCCGCCGCGCGCCGTTCGGACCCGCGCTGTCCCGGGTGAACTTGCCCGACAGCAGGCCGCCGGCCATCGGCGACCAGACCATCAGCCCCATCTGCTGGTCCTGCAGCATCGGCACGACGTCGCGTTCCAGATCCCGCCCGGCGATGGAATAGTAGGACTGCACCGTCTCGAAGCGGGCGTAACCGCGGGCGTCGGCGATGCCGTGCGCCTTCATCATCTTCCAGGCCGACCAGTTGGAGCAGCCGACGTAGCGGACCAGGCCCTGGCTCACCAGGTCGTCCAGGGCCCGAAGGGTTTCCTCGACCGGGGTGACCGGGTCGTTGGCGTGGATCTGGTACAGGTCAATATAGTCCAGCTGCATGCGGTCGAGGCTGGCCCTGACGGCGTCCATGATGTGGCCGCGCGAGGCGCCCTTGTCGTTGGGCCCGTTGCCCATTTCGCCGAAGCATTTGGTGGCGATGACCACGTCCGAGCGCTTGACCCCGAGGTTGCGCAGCGCCGCGCCGACCATCTGTTCGGACTGTCCGGCCGAATAGACATCGGCGGTGTCGATGAAGTTGACCCCGCTGGCCAGCGCCTGGCCGATCATATCGTCGACACCCTTCTGGTCGACAGCGCCGATGGCCCCCCAGATGCCCGTCGCTTCGCTGGCAAAGGTCATCGCCCCCAGGCAGATTTCAGAGACGTACAGGCCCGTGCGGCCAAGTCGGCGGTACTTCATGTGTTTCCGTTCCCTGTTCACAGGCCCGATAGACAAGGTCAGACTATCTGACGTCGAACTTGCGACGCTGATGTAAAGGAGCGTCGCTATCGAGGCCACCGCCTGCGAGTGCTCAAGCGCCGTACGCAAGACCTGCGAGCGGCCGCCGCCGGACCCGTTCAAAGGGAAGCGGGCCTAGCCCGTCAGGGACCGCCAACCGACATAGGCGGCGGTCGCCAGCACCATCAACGCGAACATGCGACGGGCCAGCGGCGCGCGGTCCGCAAGCGCTCGCGATACAGGGACGGCGGCGATCGTTCCGGCGGCGCCGCCCGCGACAAGCGCCGCGAACAGGCCCCAGTCCACAAGGCTTGAGGCGGCGTAGCTGATGCTGGTCGCCGCCCCGAACAGGGTCACCGAGATCAGCGACGACGCCGCCGCATTGGCCAGGGTCATGCCGGTCGCCGCCATCAGGCCCGGCGCGATCAGGAAGCCGCCTCCGATCCCGAAGAAGCCGGCGGCCAGACCCGTGACGACGCCGAGCGGGGCCAGCTTCAGCGTCATCATAGGGGTCAGCCGCACGCCCGGATCACCGTCGCCCTTGCGCGGCACAAGCATGGAAACCGCGACGGCGGCCATCGCGACCGCGAACCAGATCATGAGATCGCCGCCGTCCATGCGTTTGGCCACGGCGGCGCCGACCAGGGCGCCGGCCAGGCCCGAGACCCCGAAGACGATCGCGCACGGCCATTTCACCCGCCCCGCCCGCGCCTGCATCGCAAGACCGGCGAGGGCGTTGACCGCGACCGCCGCCGAAGCCGTACCGATGGCGACGTGGGCGTCCGCGACGCCTACGACGTAGAGCAGCAGAGGCGTTGCCAGCACCGACCCGCCGCCGCCGAAGACAGACAGCAACAGGCCGATCACGGCGCCGCCGGCGACCGCCGCGGCGAAACTCCAGAACTCGACGGGCATGGCGTCAGGCCGCCCGCCGGTTCCAGGGCGCCAGCGCCAGCAGCCGCGCCATGCCGCAGAAGCCTGTCGCGCCGGCGAAGGTCAGCCCCGCACCGACGAAGCCCGACAGGACGAAGAAGGCCGGATGAGCGACGAAGCCGAACAGGACGCCGGACATGACGAGCATGCCGGCGACAATGTGGACCTGACGGGTCATCTCCAGCGGCGCCGACCGGTTGGTCTCCACCGGCAGGCCCATCTTCCCCCAGTTGTCGAGCCCGCCCTCGAGCACGAAGGCGTCCCCGTCGACGGCGGCGGCGAGGCGGTCACAGTTTGCGCCCGTTCGCATGCCCGTCCGGCAGGTGAAGATGACGTCGGCGCCGGGCTCGATCCGCAGGTGGGCGCTTTCGAATGACGACAGGGGGCGGGAGAGAGCGCCCGGGACATGGCTGCGCGCGAACTCGTCAGGCTCTCGGATATCGACCAGGACAGCGGCCCTGGTCTTCAGGCGGGAAGCGACCTCAGCGGGCGCCAGGGGGGTCAGAACAGTGGTCATGGCTTATCCTCATGTCCGGGGGACAGAAGATCTCCGCGAGCGTCCCCACCACCCGCACCGCAGCGGGGTCCTCGATCCTGTACCGGATGGTCTGGCCTTCGCGGCGGGTCGCCACGAGGCCCTCCTCCCGCAGCACCGCAAGGTGCTGGGAAAGAGCCGACTGCGAAACGCCGACCCGGGGCAGAAGTTCCCCGACCGACAGCTCGCCATCCGTCAACTGGCACAAGATCATCAACCGCCGCTCGTTGCCGAGCGCGCGCAGCAGCTTTGCAGCCTCCGCGGCGCTGGCCTCGAAACGGGTGATGTCGAAGTTCGCGAGATCGAACATGATCGCCATATATGCGCTATTGCTAATTTAGCAAGTACTAATATATATGAGCCACCCTCACGGAGGCTCACGCCATGACCCCGAACGTACAGGCCTTCTTCGATAAGGCCACCAACACCGTCACCTATCTGGTGAGCGATCCGGCGACGAAGGCCGCCGCCATCATCGATCCGGTGCTCGACTTCGATCCCAAGGCCGCGCGCGTTTCGACCACTTCGGCCGACGCCCTGCTCACCGCCCTGGCGGATCAGAAGCTTGCCCTGGCCTGGATTCTCGAGACCCACGCCCATGCCGACCATCTCTCGGCTGCAGACTATCTCCGTTCAAAGACCGGGGCGAAGGTGGTGATCGGCGCCCATATCCGCACCGTGCAGGAAGCGTTCGGCGCACTGTTCGAGACCCAGGCCGACGGCCGGGTCTTCGACCGCCTGGTCGAGGAAGGAGAGACCCTCCCGCTGGGCGCTCTGGAGATCAGCGTGCTGCACACGCCCGGCCATACGCCGGCCTGCGTGACCTATCGCATCGGCGATGCGGCCTTTGTCGGCGACACCCTGTTCATGCCCGACTACGGCACCGCCCGCGCCGACTTTCCGGGCGGTGACGCGGCGACGCTGTATCAGTCGATCCAGCGCATCCTCGGCCTGCCGCAGGACACCCGCGTCTTCGTCGGCCACGACTACCTGCCCGAAAGTCGGAAGACCTTTGAGTGGGAGACGACGGTCGCCGAGGAAAGGGCGCGGAACATCCACGTCCACGATGGCGTGGCGCAGAGCGACTTCGTCGCCATGCGCACGGCGCGGGACGAAACCCTGGACGCCCCGACCCTGATCCTTCCGTCCCTGCAGGTGAATATCCAGGCCGGCGCCCTGCCCCAGCCGTCAGCGTCGGGCAGGGTCTTCCTGAAGCTGCCGGTCAACGCGCTCTAAACGCCGAAGCCATGCAGGCTGTTCACCCGCCGCGCCGGCACGGCGCCCAAGCCTGACCCAGCGTCAGGCTTTCCGCATCCCCGGCGCTGCGCGATAGTCCGCGAAACACATAAGGGAAGCGACAGGCATGAGCGGTGATCTGGACGCCATCGTCATCGGCGCGGGCTTCGGCGGGCTGACGGCCGCGATCAAGCTGAAGGAAGCGGGCTTCGGCCGGCTGGTGGTGCTGGAGAAGGCCGACCGCGTCGGCGGCACCTGGCGGGAAAACACCTACCCCGGCGCCTGCTGCGACGTGCCCTCGCGGCTCTATTCGCTGTCCTTCGCGCTCAATCCTGATTGGAGCCGGGCCTATTCGCCCCAGCCGGAGATCCGCGACTACATGGAGCGCGTGGCCCGGCAGTTCGGCGTCATGGACCTGTTCCGCTTCAACACCGAGGTCGAGGCCGCCGACTGGGACGCCGCGGCGGACCTGTGGCGGGTCACGGTCAAGGGCGGCGAGGTGCTGAGCGCGCCGGTGCTGGTCTCGGGCCTGGGCCAGCTGAACAAGCCGGGCTACGCCGGCATCCCGGGCCGCGAGGCCTTCAAGGGCGACAGCTGGCACTCGGCGCACTGGCGCCACGATGTCGACCTGACCGGCAAGACCGTCGGCTGCATCGGGGCCGGCGCCAGCGCCATCCAGTACATCCCGGAGATCGCGAAGTCGGCCGGGAAGGTCGTCATCTTCCAGCGCACGCCGAACTACATCGTGCCGCGCCTGGACAAGCCGTTCAGCCCGTTCGCCAAATGGCTGTTCCGCGCCCTGCCCTTCACCGACCGCGCGCTGCGCTGGTTCACCTGGAAGATGATGGACCTGCGCTTCGAGGCCTTCAAAACCGGGACCAAGTCGGCCGAGAACTTCAAGGCGCTGGCCCTGAAGTACCTGGACGACACGATCAGCGACCCGGTCCTGAAGGCGAAGCTGACGCCGGACTATCCGATCGGCTGCAAGCGGATCCTGGTCTCCGACGACTACTACCAGACGCTGGTGAAACCCAATGTCGAGGTCGTCACCGAGGCGGTGAAGGAGATCACCCCGGCCGGCGTTCGCACCGGCGACGGAGCCGAGCACGCCTGCGACGTGCTGGTCTTCGGCACCGGCTTCATCACCACCGACTTCATCTCGCCCGTCAGGATCACCGGCCAGAACGGCCTGACGATCAACGAGGCGTGGAAAGACGGGGCCGAGGCCTATCTGGGCGTCACGGTAGCCGGCTTCCCCAACCTGTTCCTGCTCTACGGGCCCAACACCAACCTGGGCCACAACTCGATCATCGTGATGATCGAGGCGCAGGTGGGCTACATGGTCGAGGCCCTCAAGGCGCTGAAGGCGCGCGGCGCGAAGGCGCTGACGGTGAGGCCGCAGGCCCACGCCCGCTTCAACGCCCAGCTGCAGCAGGACCTGGCCGGCACCGCCTGGGCCGGCTCCTGCTCCAGCTGGTACAAGACCGACAGCGGCAAGATCACCAACAACTGGTCGGGCGACACGGCGACCTATGTCAAGCTGATGAAGCAGCCGGCGCTCGAGGATTATGAGGTGGCGTAGCCATCCGTCGTAAGGGGGGCGAAGCCGGCCCGCTTGAAGGCCCTGATCGCAAGCCCTCCTCCTCGATGGAGGTGGGTTGGGTGGTGGTGTGGCCGCTTAGCTGAAGGTGGGGCTGCGCAGGGCGCCGGCGCCAAACAACGCGCTCCCCGCAACGCCAGAGCTGCACCACCATCCCCGACCCTTCCTCCATCGAGGAGGAAGGGGGCGCTAGAACGGCCAGGCCTTGTCGACCGTCGCCACCAGCACCCGCACAAAGGTCACCGCCGCGGCGATGATGGCCCCCGACAGGAGGGCCATCACTGAAAAGCTGATCGCCGTGACCACGCCGCCGAACAGGCCCAGCAGGCCGTCGCGCTCCGCGATGCCCAGCCCGAAGGCGGCGATGGCCAGGGCCGGCAGCATGTTGGCGCCCGGGATCGGCAGGAAGACGATGATGGCCAGGGCCAGGCAGACCAGCCCCGTCACCCCGTCCAGCCAGCGGTTGTAGAGGAAGGTGAACCGCGGCTTCAGCCGCCGTTCCAGCCACGTCAGGTAGGGCGCCAGCTTCTCGACCAGGCCCGCGAAGTCGCCGCGCGTCATGGTCCGGTCAGCCAGCACCTTGGGCAGCCACAGGGTGCGGCGGCCGAACATGAGCTGCGAGGTGATGAACAGCAGCGGCGCGCCCAGGATGGCCGAGACGCCGGGCGGCATCGGCAGCGCCACCGGGGCGGCGAACACGAACATCAACGCCCCGAACGCCCGGTCGCCGAACGCCTCCAGCACGTCGCGCAAGGACACGGTCTTGCTCTTCGCCGAGGCTATGCCGGCAAGGATTTCCGAGATTCGCGGCGCGTGCTGTGAGTCCGACATCGTCGAGCGGGCTTACAGCCTCCAGCCGGTGCGGTCATCCCAAAATGGGGGGGCGGACGCGTTCCTTCAGGGCTGCAGCGCGGTGGTGATGTCGGCGCCGGCCTTCAGGGTCAGGGTCACCGGCGTCCGCTCGGCGATATCCGCCAGCCGCGCCCGCTGCGTCTCATCGAGGTCGCCCTCGAGCCAGATCCTGCGGGTGATCTTCGAGCGGTCGTCTTCCTTGTGGTGCGACAGGTCGATGGTGACCTCCTCCAGCGGCCAGTCCTTGCGCGCGGCGTACATGCGAAGGGTGATCGCCGTGCAGGATCCGAGGCTGGCCAGCAGCAGATCATAGGGCGCCGGCCCCGTGTCGGCCCCGCCCAGCGCGGCCGGCTCGTCGGCCATCAGGCCGTGGGGCCCCATGGTGACCGCGGTCGCCCAGGCGGGTCCGCTGCTGGCGATACGGGCGTGGGCCATGGGGGTGCTCCGAAGGGGGTGGTGAACTGTACAGTCCTCCCCAGGCAGTGGGGAGGGGGACCATGCGGAACATGGTGGAGGGGTAGCGCCGCGCGGGCCGACCAGCCGCCGTGCACAGCGCCCAATCCTGACACCCTGGCGCCGCCCCCTCCGACCTCGCTCCGCGAGGCCACCTCCCCCTCGCTGCGCTCCAGGGAGGATGACAACTGTGATCAGCCACTCCAATCTACCCCCATGACCCCGCTGCCCCCCCTCCCCGCCCAGCCCGCCGACACGCCGTGGCCGACCGCCGCCTGGCCCTCCGGGCCCGCGCTGCCCGCCGACGTCGCCGCCGCGCTTGACGCCGCCTTCACGCCGGACGCCGAGGCCATCACCGGCCGCACTGACGTCGTTCTGATCGTGCAGGGCGGGCGGATCGTCTATGAGCGCTACGGCGACGGCCTCAGCGCCGACAGCACCTTCCCGTCCTGGTCCAAGGCCAAGAGCATGACCCAGGCGCTGGCCGGGATCCTGGTCGGCGACGGGAAGCTGGACATCCACGCACCCGCGGATGTGCCCGAGTGGCGTCAGACGCCCGATGATCCCCGCGCCGCCATCACCACCGACCAGCTGCTGCGCATGTCGAGCGGGCTGAAGTTCGTCGAGGACTATGTGCCCGGCCACGTCTCCGACGTGATCGAGATGCTCTATGGGTCAGGCAAGGCCGACACCGCCGCCTATGCCGCCACCCAGCCGCTGGAGCATCCGCCGGGCGAGATCATGAGCTACGCCAGCGGCACGACCAACATCGTCGCCCGCACCCTGACCCGGGCGCTGGGGACCGACGCCGCCGGGTTCGAGGCCTTCATGCGGGCGCGGCTGTTCGAACCGCTGGGCATGACCTCGCCCCTGCCAAAGTTCGACGCCGCCGGGACCTTCATCGGCTCGTCCTTCTGCTTCTGTTCGGCGCGGGACTTCGCCCGGTTCGGGATGCTGTACCTGCGGGACGGGGTGTGGGACGGCGTGCGGCTGCTGCCGGAGGGCTGGGTCGACTACGCCCGCACCCGCACCGCCTCGAAGGATGATCCGGAGGCCCCCTACGGCGCCCACTGGTGGCTGGGCGTCGGCGGGCCGGGCAGTTTCTCGGCCAACGGCTATGACGGCCAGTACACGGTGGTGGTCCCGGACCTGGACCTGGTGCTGGTCCGTCACGGGGCGACGCCGCTGGACCTGAAGGACAACCTCAAGGCCTGGGTCGGCGAGGTCATCGGCGCCATCCGGCAAGGGGGCTGAGGCCGTGCCGTTCAACGCCGCCCTCGTCGGAACGACCTGGGGACCGCTCGACTGGCCGGTGACGCCGCGCCGGGCCCTGGCCTTCCGCGCCGTGCTGGCGCCGGAGGACGCCGAAGCCCTCGACGACGCGGCCGGGCCGCTGGCGATGCTGCCGATGCAGGTGGTGGCGCCCGAATGGGTGCTGGCCCTGGAGTCGCGGGCCGATCCGGCCCAGACCCTGTCGGAGGACGAGGCGCGGCGCGGCGTCCATGCGGTGCAGGACACCCGCTTCCTGCGCCCGGTGCTGGCCGGCGAGACCCTGACCGTGACGGCGGCGCTGACCGCCGTGCGGAACAGCCGGGCGGGCGCGGTCGCCACGACCGTCTATGAGAGCCGGGTCGGCGCAGAGCTCGTCGCCGTCTCGACCGCCGTCAGCGTGCTGCGCGGCGTGGCCGTCGAGGGGGCCGAGACCCCGGCGTCGGACGACGAAGCCTGGCCCGTGTTCGCGCCGGCGGCCGCCGACCCGATCCTGATCGTCACCCCGCGCGGCTTCCCGCACCTCTATTCGGAGTGCGCCGAGATCTGGAACCCGATCCACACCGAGCGGGCCGTCGCCCTGGCCGCCGGCCTGCCGGACATCCTGATCCACGGCACGGCGCTCTGGGCGCTGGCCGGGCTGCGCAGCGCGCCGGCGGGGTTGCGGATCACCCGCCTGGCCGCGCGGTTTCGGTCCCCGGCCTGGGCGGGCGAGGACATGCTGCTGGCGCGCGGCGAGGCGGTCGGCGCGGCCACGCCCTTCCGCCTCACGGCTCCGGACGGCCGCTTGCTGACCGAGGGCTTCGTGGAGATCGCAGCCTGATCCTCAGCCCCGGCAGGGCTGCGCGCCCTTGCCGACGACGAAGGCCGCCGGCCGCAGATCCCAGTAGTGGTCGTACCCCTCCTGGGCGATCGACAGGGTCGGGCGGCCCAGCTCGGCGGTCATCATCCCCGACACGCCGCCGACCATCAGGGCCAGCGACAGCGCGATCCAGGCCAGAGGCCAGCGCGTCGACGGCAGCCAGCCGGTGATCTTGCCAAGCAGGAAGGCGATCAGCGGATACAGCACCGCCGCCAGCACGATCATGTTCAGCGCCTGGACGTGCGGCATGTAGACGAACTCCAGCGACATCACCGTCGGCCGCGCGGCGGGAAACGGAACCCCCGTCGCATAGAAGCCGCCGCCGTCGGCGGTCATCTCGCAGACCGGGCTCCACCACTTCACATTCAACGCCGCCTGCGCGACCAGCGCCGCGACCAGGGTCAGCAGCGCGGCGGCATATCGCCGGATATCCAGCAGCTTCCCCAGCACAAGCCCCTCCCGCACGTGTCGCCGCGCCGCTTGTAGATCACGCCTGTGCAGGAACCGTGGAGCGGCCGGGGGGAAACAAAGCCCGACGTTCAGTCCCGGACTCTGACGCACAGGCGCGAACTCCATCGCCTGCCGCCCAGATCAGCGGTTTCGCGCTCCCGGACAATCAATGACCTGTGTGGCATTCGCCAATGAGACGCAGGTCCTCTCCCTGGGCTTCAGCTCGGTCCGGTCACGGTCGCGCGAGCGGAATGTTCCCCTCTTGTTCTCTTTCCGCCAGCCGCTACGGTGGCCGTCAGCAAGGGAAGGACAGCACATGGAAGGCCCCACGCCAGGCGCGCCAAGGCGGCGCGTTCGGCTCGAAGACCTGCGGCCGGAGCACCGGCGTCTCATCGAGCAGACCGCGGCTGAGGAGATCACCCAGTTCGGCGCCGACGGCGATCCGGGGGCCATCGAGCGACTGGCCGCCACGGGCCGCCTGACCGACTG
>Ga0315900_10006068_pt1 | contig 16375 bp, 30 predicted proteins | sample LakEriMetagenome_FD_203521 | JGI IMG/M metagenome (GOLD analysis project Ga0315900, IMG submission 203521) | Freshwater fungal communities from buoy surface, Lake Erie, Ohio, United States - Buoy 12 MA114 | ecosystem: Environmental > Aquatic > Freshwater > Lake > Lake biofilm | place: USA: Lake...
GGGGTGAATGTAAATACAGTGTGGGTGTGTAGAATGGAAGGGGGAGTGGTTAAACATTTCTATTCAGATGATGTTCTAGTGTATGGTAACCCTATGAATGGGAATGGATGGGATGTGGGAGAAAAAGTGAAAAGGCCTCCAGCACATGCAAGAAGAAATACAGATTTTTTAACTAAAAAACCATCAGAAGATGATAGCAGGTAAATCAAAAACAGAAAAAGAATACAGAGATGTCTCAATGGACAGCTCTTCTAGTCTTAAAGAGTTTTCATTAGACAGAAGAAAGTATCACAAGAAGTATGTATTAAATGAAAAGGTTGAAGATAACGAAACAAAAGCTAGTGTTGTAGGTAGGGTGGTAGAAACCTTGTTATTAGAGCCTGAAGAGTTTGATAACAGATTTTATATGTCTGTTTGTCTTTCAGCTCCTACTGGTCTGATGCTTGCATTTGTAGAAGCATTGTATAAACACACAGCAGCTGCCACAGATGAGTTTGGGAACGTTAATAGAACATTTACAGAAATCTCTACAGATGCATACACTGAATCTGGATTTAAGATTAAATATGATGCTGTAATAGCTAAGTTCCAGGGATCTGATGCTGAGATTTATTATGAAGAGCTTAGGAAAGTGAGAAGTAAGGGACTTACAGTGATAACTGCAGAAGAAGCTAGTAATGCACAAAAGATTGTAGATGAATTAAAAACAAACTTTGTTACATCTGAGATTGTAAATTTGATTAACAGTGCAAAATGGAGCGTTTACAATCAGTTCCAGATAGAAGAATATAGCGTTGATGGAATGTTATTCAAGAGCATGATGGATAAAGTGGTGATAGACCATAATAAAAAGACAATCCAGGTGTATGATTTAAAATGTACATGGAGTGTTGAAAATTTCTATGAAGAGTATTATCTTTACAGAAGAGCATATATTCAGGCATATTTATATTTCAATGCAATATTACACTTGGTGAATAATACAGAAGATTTACATGGTTATTCTGTAGAACCTCCTAAGTTTATTGTATGTGACAGCACAAATTATTACAATCCTCTGGTGTATACGTTAGGTGGTGAAGATTTAGATGCTGCATACACTGGATTTGAGCACAAAGGACGTAAATATCCAGGTGTTAAACAGCTTATTAATGATTTAAAATGGGCTGTAGAAAATGATGTTTGGAATATAAGTAGAGAGAATTATATTAATAACGGTGTATTAAACATTAAAGGATGATGAGTGAAGTAAAAAAGACAATTACCACTATTTTCATGGTGCCCACTTTAAAGATTGGAAGAGAAACTTTACATAACAATGGTTTTATAAATGGATATATAAAGGATGGTAAAAAAGATGTGCAGTATGAAAATTGCATCTATCTTCTGTTTAAACCAGAGGATTTAGATAAATTTAAAGATTTCCTGGATGGAGAGTATGAAAGGACAAAAGCGATAATTGATGATTATGATTATGAAGATGGGTATGTTGTTCTTGTTTATGAGCTTGATAAAAAGTTTAAGAAAGATTTTGAAAAAGTTAGAGAAAGCAAATATTCAGCCACCTCTAAAGAGTTTCAAACAATGTTTCCTAAAACAGTTAAGTTGAATGTTAATGGAAGGACGAAAGAAGAAATATCTTTACAATATCGTGTTTTCAACCAAACAGAAGATTTAGTGCAATTTTGGGAAAATAAACTTGATGTAAAGATGGATGAAGACCAGGAACTCTGGCATGCATTTATAGAAGACGATGAGATTCTTAACCTTGATAAAATCAAAGAACATGTATAATAAAGACGTATTAAACTCACTGATTGATGAGTTTGGTTTAGAAAATGCTATTCTCTATTGTAAAATGGAGAGTAGAAAAAGTCAATTAATGCTTGAAGACTCAATGAGAAGAGGTGAAATAGGTTCTTCTGAATGGGAATTTGAAAAAGATTGGTGGAATGAAAATGAAAAACAATTATTAACATTAAAATTAAACAACAATGAATGTGTTACAACTTCTAGAAAACAATCCAAAATCAGCATTGGTGATAAAACAATGGTTCCTCTCAAAATTGTTAGATAGTTTGAACGATACAAGTTTTCCTGAAGATTTCAAAGAGTTTGTAAAAGCTCAGGATTTAGAGGATGATAAGATAGCAACAATGCTTGATGCTAATCCCAGGGTGCTATTCGATGTATTTGATGAGCATAAAGTGTACATTCAAATTAATGTAAACACTCCTTATTTCTCTTATTCTATTAATGAAGGAGATATAATTTCTGGACCTTGGGAAACTAGAATAGAAGCTGAGAAAGAGGCAATTGAACAAGCATTTAAACTACTGGAGGAGAAGTTATGAGAAAAATAGATGAGTTGGCAAAAACTGCGTTTATTCAAAAAAGAAGATTTAAGTTAAGAAATACAGAAGTTTGCATTTTAAATGGAAAACCTCATTTATATTTACATAGTAATCTCATAGCTAAGTTAAATGATCAAGATGAGCTATTAATTAAACATTGTGGATGGGAAACTGTCACTACAAAATCTAGATTAAATGCTTTTTATGGTGTAAACATTAGATTGTTTAAAGGAAGTTTTATTTTAAATGAGCAGGGGTATATGAAAAATGAATGGTATAATATTAATAAATTATGAAAGATCAAATAGTGGAACAAGTTGTGGATAAGTATTATGACAGAAGTCAGGTGGGTATCACCAAGTATGGCACTACATTAGAAAATAACAATAAAGACAATTATTTGAAGCACTTACAGGAAGAGCTCATGGATGCTACGCTTTACGTTCAAAAACTTATGGATTTGAATAAGGAATTAACCAATATGGTTAAAATGTTTCCAAACGATGCTGATTTGGGTGAAGCTGTAAGGAATATGATTAGATGAAATCTTTTATTTCTCTTGGAAATCTAATAAGGGGGATGTAAATTGCATCCCCTTTATTTTTTTACATTTTAAACACAGAATTATGGATTTAGGATTGGACAGTTTATCTAAATTGACGATTTTTAGTAAGTATGCAAAATTTATTCCTGAGAAAGGAAGACGAGAAACCTGGGAAGAGATTGTACACAGGTATCAAAACATGATGATTAAGAAATATCCAAAGCTGGAAGAGCAAATCTTGTCCACATCCAAGTATATTTTGGACAAAAAGGTGCTTCCGTCTATGAGAGCTTTACAGTTTGCAGGACCTGCTATGGAGGTTAATAATGCAAGAGGATATAACTGTGCTTATTTACCAGTGGACAGTTTGTATGCATTTTCAGAAACAATGTTCTTGTTATTAGGAGGTTCTGGTGTAGGATATTCCGTTCAAAAACACCATGTTGCTCAGCTTCCCAAGATCATTAAACAAGACACATATAAACAAAGAAACTACTTAATTGAAGATTCTATTATGGGCTGGGCAGATGCTGTAAAAGTGCTCATGAAATTCTACTTTGAGGGTGGGTATAAACCCAAATTTGACTTCAGAGCTATTAGAAAGAAAGGAGCTAGACTTATTACAGCTGGTGGTAAAGCCCCTGGTCCTGAACCACTTAAGATATGTTTAACACATATTGATGCTATTATGGAGCGTAAACAAGATGGTGAGCAGCTCACACCATTAGAATGTCATGATATTCTTTGTCACATTGCAAATAGTGTTCTTGCAGGTGGTATTAGAAGGAGTGCAATGATAAGTTTATTTTCACACGATGATGAGGAAATGATTACATGTAAGTATGGTAATTGGTGGGAACTCAATGAACAAAGAGGAAGAGCTAATAATAGTGCTGTTCTTAAAAGAGGGGAAGTGGACAAAGAAGAATTTGATGCTCTATGGAAGAGAATTGAAGCTTCTGGTTCTGGTGAGCCAGGAATTTATTGGTCAAACGATCTTGAATGGGGCACTAATCCATGTTGTGAGATTGGACTCAGACCTTTCCAAATGTGTAATCTTTGTGAGGTGAATGTTTCAGACATTGAGAATCAAGAAGATTTAAACAATCGTGTAGCAGCAGCTGCATTCTTTGGAACATTACAAGCCAGCTTTACAGACTTTCATTATTTAAGACCAATTTGGAAAAAAACCTGTGAAAAAGATGCTTTATTAGGTATTGGTATGACAGGTATTGCAAGTGGTGAGGTGTTGAAATATAATTTAAGTGCAGCTGCTCATGTGGCAAAACTTACAAATTCTATAGTGAGTGAAATGATTGGTACTAATGAAGCAGCCAGGATTACATGTATTAAACCTTCTGGTACAACATCTCTTGTTCTTGGAACAGCTAGTGGTATTCACGCTTGGCATAATGAACATTATCTGCGTACAATGCGTTTTGGTAAAAGTGAAGACATTGCAAGCTATTTGATTGTGAATCACCCAGAACTTGTTGAGGATGATGTACTTAGACCGCATGACACTATTTGTGTACGTATTCCTGTAAAAGCTCCTGAAGGTTCTATTTTCCGTACAGAAACAGCTCTTGATACATTAGAACGTGTTAAGAAGTTCTCTCTAGAATGGATCAATGAAGGACATCTTAATGGTGCCAATACACATAATGTTTCTGCTACAGTTTCTATTGACAAAAATAGAGAATACATAGCTAATGCACATGGTATATCTAAAGGAGATGTATATGCAGATGAGTGGGAAGTTGTAGGACAATGGATGTGGGAGAATAGAGATGTGTATAATGGCTTGTCAGTGTTACCTTATTCAGACCACACTTATTCTCAAGCTCCTTTTGAGGATATTACAGAAGAAGAATATAACAAAAGAATTACTAACTTGCACTCTCTTGACCTTACAAAGGTGATAGAGGTAGATGATAATGTAGAGTTTAGTCAGACAAGTGCTTGTGCAGGAGCTCAGTGCGAAATCAACATCTAATTTTTCTGTTTTTTGATGATTAATAATAACGCCCCAATGTTTCTACATTTTGGGGCTCATTTTTTTGCAAAAACGGAACTTTTTAATTAAATTTGTATGAAGAAAAAGAAGAAAAATAAAAGAAATAACAGACCAAAATCTAGAGTGTTGCCTGGATTTGCAAAGTTCGTAACCTACGGATATACAGGTAAGGAAGTAACACAATCTATTAATAGTAAAAAATAAACCAATAAATATGGCTAAATCAAAAACAGAAACAAGTGGTGCTTCTAAGTTTCAGGAGGCTCTTGACAAATTAAACAAAACCTACGGTGTGGGTACAGTGCTTGCTCTTGATAGCAAGACAAATGGCAATTATGATGTAATCAGTACAGGAAGTATTGGTTTTGACTGGTTTACATTAGGAACAGGAGGATTTGTAAAAGGTAGAATGTATGAACTCATGGGATGGGAGGGTACAGGTAAATCTACTATTTGTGGTCACGCAACAGCAGAATGCCAAAAGAAAGGTGGTACAGTGTTGTATATAGACGGTGAGCATGCTGTAGATAAAAACTATTTCCAAGCTCTTGGTGTAGACACAACAAAGCTGTTGATAGCTCAACCATCTTGCGGTGAGGAGGGTTTTAACATTGCTATGGAAATGATTAACACTGGAGAGATTGACATGGTGATTATCGATTCTGATAGCTCATTGATTCCTAAAAAAGTGTTAGATGGTGAGGTGGGTGATAGTGCTATTGGTAAGAAGGCTGTGTTAAACAGTAATGCCTATCCAAAGCTGAAGAGTGCTCTGTCTCAACACAATGTATGTGTAATTGTTATTTCTCAATATAGAGAAAAGATAGGTGTTATGTTTGGTAATCCCACTACAACACAGGGAGGACATGCTCTTAAATTTTATTCAGATGTTCGTATAGAGGTGAGTAGGTCTCTTGCAAAAGAGGGTGATGTCACTTATGGAAACATCACTAAGGTGAAAGCCACAAAGAACAAAATGTCTCCTCCTTACAGACAATCTAACTTTGAGATTGTGTATGGTGAGGGTATTGATAAACTTAAAGAGATGATGGACCTTATTAATGAACATGAGATTGGTAGAAAGTATGGTAAAACTATGACTTACAATGAGGTGAAGTATGATTTGGAGGAGTTCAAAACCATGCTCATGGATAATGAAGAGTTCTTCAATGAAATTAAAACTAAAATTGTTAACAAACTAAAAGAAGTGAAAGTAGATGAGCCAGTTGAAAGTGAAATTTAAGAAACTTAATGCTGACACCAAGCTCCCTGTAAAAGGGAGTTTGGATGCTGCATGTTATGATGTATATGCAACATCTGTAAAAAGTGAATATGGTGGGAAGGTGACATATGGATTAGGATTTGCTACAGAGATTCCTTATGGATGGAGGGGTGTGATTGTGCCCAGAAGTAATCTCACCAAGCATAAATGGGTGATGTTAAATAGTCCAGCTCAAATAGATAGTGACTATCGTGGTGAGTGGATGATTAAAATGTCTTCTATAGCAAGTTCTTTTGAACCTTCTCCTTATAGTGTAGGAGATAGAGTGGCACAGATTTATTTTGAAAGAGTGAATGATGTAGAGTTTGAAGAAGTGGAAGAATTAGAATCTTCTGAAAGAGGCTCTGGTGGATTTGGATCAACGGGAATTAAATAATTAATTATGAGCAAGTTAATTTTATCAGTGGACGATGATGAAATGTCCTTATTTAATAAACAATACATAAGTCTTGTAGAACTACAAGAGGAAATAGGAAAACTTGAAGATGAAGGACAAACATTAGATAAGCGCACTAAGAAATATAGAGAATGGAAGAAAAAAATCAATTTCTTTATAGATATTTACAACGCAAAGTCTAAATACAAAACTTATAAAAAAATAAAATAAAATGACATCAGAACAACTTTCTGTAATAAAAGGTTATCAAAAAAGTTATCATGATAGGTTTGGTGAAAGACTGGAAATTGACTGGTTATCAATGAAAGGAATTAAATTAAAATATGTAACACCTCTTGAGGACTATAAGGATGATTCTATTTCAAATGATAATTTACAAGGTTTATTAGATGAAGTTCTTGATAAGTATGGTGTGGATTTATCTTCAATCAGAGCAATAAGAAGGATTGGAAAGAAACTATACCATAAAGAAAGAAGAGCACTTGTAGAGTTTTCCAAGATTGTTGTAGCAAACAATTTAAATCAGCAAGCAGCAGCAGATTTGATAAACAAAGACAGAACAATGATTCATTATTATAGCAATGAAACAAAAGTGTAAAACGTGCAATTGTAGCTCAGAATCAGAATATTGCTTTAGGCACAAACCAAGGAAAGAGATGTCTAAAGGAATGTCTAAAACGTCTAAAAAGATGTCTAAACACCCTGAACAAACACAATTTTTCGTACGAATTTGGGGTAGTAGACCACACTTTTCGGAAGTAAGTGGACAATTTCTGGGAAAAGAACCTTTATCAGTGTTCTTTCATCACATCCTGCCAAAAGAAAAATATCCAGATGCAGCTCTAGATGAGGAAAATATCATACTTTTGACTCTACAAGAGCATGATCAGGTGGAAATGGATATGTACAGGTATGAGGAAGTGAACAACAGAAGAGAAAATTTATTAACTAAATACAATTTAAAATGAAAGGACAATCATTTACAATTTTAATGTTATTAGTTCTGCTGGTGACATTGTGTTTTTATACATGTAAAAACAACAATGATTATGAAAAGTTAAAACTTATGTATGATGAAGCTTCTATTGTGAAAGACAGTTTAGACAAAGTTATATACGCTAAAGATGTTAAAGCTGTACAGGATCAGGAAAGCATGAAAGAGTTAAGAGCCAGGTTATTTGAAACAACAGAGAAATATAACAAAAAGGTGAAAGAGGTGAAAGCTTTGATTGCTAAAGGAACAGAAGTTGTTCTCAGAGATGTACCAGTGCCTTATATAGATACATCTAAAATGAAAAAATGGGAGGACAGTGTATTGTCAAATTGCAAAGATGTAATTGGTTATTATGAAGAGAACACTGTTCCTATAGGTGCTTCAGCAAAAGATTCCAATCGACACTATCAAATAGAAATGACCGTTGAAAAAAACAACATAAAGCTGAACACAATTAAATTTGTTGATTCTCAATACATTGCATTGACAGAAATGAAGGGAGGATTCTTGAAAAGAAACACAAAAGGAAAACTTAAGTTCTATCTACCTCCAAGAGTGAGAGTGGAAATTAAACATACAAATCCTTATTTTGAAAACAAGAATATAGATGCGTTCTTTTATGAAAGTAAGTCAAAGAAGAATTATGGAACAGGAGTGGTACATGGTGCTGTAGGAGCAGCTCTACTTGGAATTTTATTAATTTTATCACCTTAATTTTACACAAATGAAAAATAGTCTGTATGACTGGGTTTTTAGATATAACAGCTACACCAACAATTGGTGTGCTACAAACAGAGATAATTACAACCTTCTGTTTTCAAATACAAACAGTGATAAAATATTAAAAAGTTCATCTATAGAAACTCTTATAGAGATAATCAACAAGATAGATGGTGATATAACTAAAATAGAATCAATTTTAAACAAATAAACAATGCAAAATCAATTTTTCTACACTCGTAAAGAGTTAGTGTCAGGAACACCAGAAAATCCTGAATTTAAAGAGTTTCGTGATAGCTTTAACATTAACAAGGTGGTGAGAAGTGTCACTATGGAAGATGGTAGAGTGCTTATTTTATTAGATGACATTCATGAAAGGGCTCAACAGGTTCCTGATGTAGATCCTAAAACAAACAAGATGAAGGGATACAAAAGAGAAAGAAACACCTTTCAATCTGAGATTTATTTAGAACCAGCTGATGCTATTAAGTTTTACGCTGTAACATCTGTACAATAATGGAATATCCTTTTATATCCTGTAAGACAATCACATATGGCAGAGTGGAAATGTTGGAGGAATCGCTTCATAGCTTCCTCCAACAGGACTACCCTGCTGATAAATGTGAACTTGTGATAGTGAATGACTATCCTCTTCAGAAGCTAAGATTTGATCACCCTCAAGTGAGAATCCACAATATGGATTTTACATTCAGTATTATTGGTGAGAAAGAGAATTATGCTACAGATATATGTAATGGGAACATTATATGCCAGTGGGATGATGATGATGTAGCTATGCCTTGGCACTTGAAGAATATAGCTGAGCAGATGACAGATGATGTAAATATTCTTCATTGGAAAACAGGTGTTTTGTACAATGAACCAAATATTACAGATGTTACATGGATAGGTAATTCAGGTATTGTATTTAGAAAGTCTGCTTGGGAAGCAATAGGGGGACACCCTCTTGAGAATGCGGGTTATGATATGACGTTCATAGAACGTTTACATAGCTATGGAGGAAGGAAGTTTGTAGAAATGCCTAAAGAAAAGGCTAGTTGGTTTTATATGTGGGGAGGAAGAGGCTATCATATGTCTGGACAAGGACATGATAAACCTGGAAAAGCTAATGTTGTACAAAGACATAGCTTACATATTGAAAATCTTAGAATCAGAGGAAAAATTCCTACAGGAGAAATACAGCTCAGTCCTAAATGGAAATATGATTATGAAAAACTGTTAAAAGACCATCTATCAAAATAGATTTGAGTTTATAATCATGCTTGGAAGACGGACCAATGGTCCTTTGTGTTCTTCAAATACCTGATTAAACGCTTCTTTTTTATCTGTTGAATATCTCCAGAATACATTTTTATATATTCTTTTTGATTCTTCATTGTTTCTAAGCATTAAGTCTTTACATGCTTTTCCAATATCTATAAGATAGATGTGTGGGTTAATTGCTAATTGCGTAGGTCTAGTGTGTCTCCCAGGAAGCCATTCAAAATCTTTTCTAAGAATACATGTTTTAGAAAACCAGTAGGTGTCTATTTTACCATAACTTCTCTGTTCCAACACTTTTCTTGTTTCATCAAGAGGTGGTTCTGAGCTATGTTGCATTAAAGATATTCCTGTAGGAGCTATCCAATCTCCTGGTGTATTTAATATGAAATTGCGTAAATCTGGATGAAAGATTCTTTCATCTACATCAGCATATAACACTGTATATCCCTCATCTATAAATCTTTTCTTTACACTATTTTGCCTGTTTATATTATCTCCCCATCCAAATTTAGAGCTTACATACACCTCTATATCACTGTTTGTAAATCCGTGACTTTTTAAATAAGAAATTATTTGAGGAGCATTTACATCATGTACTAAAAAATAAAACTCTTCTGGAAGGAAGAATCTTTTATAATAACTAATAAAGTTATCTGAGAAATAGTTAATCCTATCTATTGCTGTTATTAATTTGAATTTCATTATATACATCAAATTTAGAAAGATCTGGATAAGGAAGTTCTAAATCTTCGTTCTTTAAAGGTTGTCCATTTTTATAGAACTGACTCATCATTAACATTCCTCTTGCTGCTAGCTCAGGCATCATGTAAAAGTTCCATCCAAGCATGTCAAACTCATCTTCATGATAAGAACATTCATTTCTTCCAGAGAATCTAGCACGTTTGAACCATTTATACGCATTTTCATCATCTGTTAAAATAGCTCCTCCCTTAGAGAGCTTTAGATGTTTATACGGTCCTGTAAAACTTAAACACATGTGTGTTCCAGGGATGTACATGTTATATGTAAACCTAAGAGCTGAGTCCCACACTTTTGTAGGAGCTAGTTGATAAGCTCCTTTTAATGTTGCGCCTTCTACAGAAATCCATTTAACTCTACCGCCAGCATGTATTATTTCGCAAGGAACAGAAGGATATGTTCTGGAAGGAATAGATATTTCCATTCCCTTAACATTCTCATACATAAGGGCTAAGAACAAAGCATTACTTTGATTGTCTATAGAAACAGCATATTTAGCTCCTGTGTAGTCACAAAGAGCCTGTTCAAATTGTTCTGTTATTTTATATACACCCTCAGCCATTTTCTCTCATCGGTTTACATGGGTTACCATAAGCAACAACACCATCAGGAATATCTCTTACAACAACAGATCCAGCTCCTATAATTGAGTTTTTACCAATAGTTACACCATTACTTATTGTAGCTCCTATTCCTATTAATGTTCCTTTTCCTACATACACATTTCCTGCTAAGGTAACACCTGGATTGATACTGGCAAAATCTTCTATTATAGAATGATGATTTACAGAGGCTCTATTGCTTATGTTCACAAAATTTCCTATCTGTGCGTGAGCTCCAATAGTGGCGAAGTTGTTGATTAATAAGCCTTTACCAAGGTTTGCTGTAGAAGATATAAAGGTGTTCTTGTTGATGACATTGATGAATTCTAGATCAGAAATGTCAAACCCACCAACTACCCTCAGCTTTGTGTAAGCATTAGCCACTCCCAGTGCAACAGGTGTTGTTCTGTCTGTAAATTCTTTTACAATAGTGTATTTGAACTTAGGATTGTCAAATGTATGCTCTATAGGAAGATTTAGATTGTTTACAATGATGAGTTCTGGAAACAGATTGCAGCTTTCCAGATTATCCATTATCATTGTAATAGTTGCATCACTCTTTCCTAGGATGGTTAATTTTGTTAGCATATCCAAGAGTTTTAAATTCTTCTGAAGATAGTGTATCAAGGTTTAGTTCATTCATAATCCTTTTTATACGCAATAATAACTGAGCATTTGTGGTGAGTTCCTTATCAGTATAATACAGATTATCTTCTAATCCTACACGCACACCATCTGCATAAAGCAGTCCTAATATATTAGCTTTTAACTGGTCTTTTCCTATACCACCTATACACATAATACTGTTCTGAGGCTTGTTAACAAGTATATTAGATACACTAGATATATCAGCCTGTGCATTATACAAGTTCCCAAGAATAACATTGATGTAATGTGGACCTTTAAGAACACCTTTATTAATTAAATACTTGGTGTAATTTAACATCCCACCATCAAAACATTCAATCTCTGGAATCACACCAAACTCATTCATCTTCTCTATAAGCTTAATAATCATATCAGGCTCATTAATAGAAGCAGCCTTTGGAAAGTTTATAGAGCTCATTGTTAAACTTCCCATATCAGGCATGAGTTCTATAACAGCTGAACGTTTTTCAAACTCTGGAAAATGTCTTCCTGTTAGAGACACACAAATACATAGTCCTGGACAATACTTTCGCACACCTTCAATAATGTTTTGATAGATGTCAGGTCTCCAAGTGTTTTGAAAATTTTCATCTCTTGCATGTAAATGAACTAATGTTACACCTAATTCAAAAGCAAAATGCACCTCTTCCACAATTTCATTAGGGGAGAGAGGTGCATTTGAGTTTTGTTTTGTAGGCTGAGTGCCTGTTGGAGTGAAATTAATTACTTTTTTCTCCATTATTTAGACAATCTTTTAGACTTCATAGGCCACATTTTACTTTTGAGCCTAAGCTTTGTATCAGCTTCTCTCATGAAGTTTCCCTTTGGATTGGGATTATGTACCTTTGGAGCCTTTTTTGGTTTACCTGCTTTCATGTTATTTACATCCGTATTTACATTTACCACCCTTCTTCATGTTAGCAAGCTTGCTCATAGACATACCGCCCATAGCTTTCTTAGGAGATTTTCCAGCTTTCTTCATAGCAATAGCTACAGCAGCTTGTTTCTTAAGAGCAGCTCCTTTTTTAGCTGTTTTGGGGAGAACACCACGACCAATTAACACATCTTTCTTTGTCACCTTACCATCTTTATTTAAATCTGGGAAGCTACCACCACTTTTCATTTTCTTCTTTGGAACAGAAACAGGTCTTCTCATTGATTTGCGACCTGAATAATCAACCATTTTAAGTTCATCACTCTGTTGTTTTTTCTTTTCAGCAGCAGAAACAGGTTTTCCCATCTCATCTCTTTGCATGTCTGTAAGAGACTTTTTCTTAACAGGTGGTTGTTTTACACCTATTAGAGCTTTTTTTATCTTTGCCATTTTATTTTGTTATTTTAATTGTTAACAATTCCATTTGCGAAGTGACTTATTTATCCTGCTATTTGGATCATTTGCTGTCTTAGCACTTGTAAGCTTCTTCTTCATCCCAGACATTCTTGAACAAAATGACTTACGTCTTTTAGCAGATTTACTTCCAGGTTTTAGTTTGGAAGGTTTTGTTGTTACAGCTGTCTTAAGTTTAGAGCCAGGATTAGCTCTTCTGTAAGAAGCAACACCTTTAGCATTCAATCCACCTTCAGGATTCTTTCCTTCTTTTCTCTGCCAAGCTGGTGTTTTACCACCGTTCTTTAATGTAGACCCCTTAAACTGTCCCTTCTTTTTTATGAGGGGACCGTCAGGAACAGAGTTTCTCATTCTGGGAGCAGATTTGAGAAGTTTCTTAATTGTAGCCATGTTGTTTATTTTTTCATCTTCTTTAATGTCTGAGCAAGACGAGCTCTTTGACCCATTTTACCAGGCTTTTTAGCAGCAGCAGCTAGTTTACCAGCAGGAATGGGTTTTCCAGGTTTAGCACCTAATTGCTTTCTAAGAGCACCAGGTTTCTTAATAGCCTTTTGTATCCATTTACCACCTTCAGCTTTAGTTACACCACCATTCTTTTGATTACCCATAAATTTACGGTTAGCTTTCACAGCAGTGGTATCTTGATATGTTCTAGCACTTTTACTTCTAGAAACCTTTAAAAAATCTTTATCAGAAGCACCTGTTACTCCTCTGAGTTTACCAAGATCTCTAATGTAAGGAACAGCACCTGAACCACTTCTTTGTCCAGGATAATACCTGACACTATCTCCTTTGAAGCTACTCTCTCTATCAGGAACAGCAATTGCTGTATACTTACCTTTAATCTTTTTAAGATCTTCTGCATCCTTTTTATCTTTCTTAATATCTATTACTCTAGGACGAGCAACTCTAGTTGCGTCAGGTTTAGCAGCAGTTAAACCGTTTTGAGCTTTTTTAATTTTCTTAATAGTAGCCATGTTATTTCTTTTTAGAAAGTTTACCACCTTTTTTCATATTTCCAAGAGTACGTTGCTGCACCTTTGTATAAGCACCTTTAGGATCTACCATAGGAGCTTTTTTACCTTTATCACCAACACCTGCTGAGAGGTTTTTAGCTTTGCTTATCTTTGCCATATTATTTCTTTTTAGAATTAGCTTTTATTTTACGCTCTTGTTTGAGCATAGCTGCTGTAGGCTTCTTTCCAGATCCTTTAGCAGCACGGATGTTATCCCAAAGTCCTCTCTGGGAAACAGAACCATCAGCTCTTTTAAGCATTTGTTTGCCTGATTTAGCAGTAGTCATTTTTGCCATAGTTAAAAATTTTTATTCTTCAGAAGCTTCTTTAGCAACACCAGATTCTACAGCTCTTTGTAGAGCTCCTTCAACAATCTTGTTTGCTTCATTAGCAATTAAAATACGAGCTGCTTCTTCTGTGTTTAATACAGCTCTTAATGCATTGAGAATCAATCCAAATTCTCCACCAGAAAGGGTGAAAGAATCATCAGGAGTCCATGTGTACTTCTTGTTTGGATTGTAAGAGGGGGTTTGTTGTTCTGACATATAATTATGGTTTTAGGGGGTAAAAATAAATAAATGAAATGATATTTCCAAATATTTTTTATGATGGGTTTTTAAGCTCTATTACATAATCCACTCCATCCACTTTTATTTTTAAAAATTTACCACTAGCAGTCCCACTTGTGTTCTGTGTAACATTTGTTCCGCTCACTTGTACAGGGAATGCAGCAGCATCATCTATTTTTAATTTTGTAGCGTTATTTCCAGTTAATTGTCCGAATTCATAATTACTATTTGCAAAATCCAGTTTTAATCCAATGTCGTTTGATTGATATGATGTTTTTATTAAACTATTTGTATCATCAATTGAAAAAATTGTTGTATTAAAATTTGCAAAATAATCACCTAAATAAATTCCATTATTGTTAGAAATTAAATAATTATGATTATTTACATCACCTAATCTGTATTCATTATTTGCAAAATCAAGTTTTAAACCTATGTCGTTTGAATTATATTGACTTTTTATTATTGTGTTACTATTATCAATAAATAAAGTTGTTCCAGAAGCAGCAGCCGTAGGATCACCAATACTTATAAAATTATTATTAAAATCTACCTCTACACCAAAAGGCCAACTATTTTCCCCTAAAAAAAATTTTTTATTAGCAAAATCAAGTTTTAAACCAATTTCGGTACTCCCTACAATTGTTTTAAATGTGTTTAAATCAGCAAATGTTAAATCATTACTTGCACCACTTAACGTTCTATTTCCAGTTAATGTTCCGTTTGAATTGTAAATATTAGTGCTTGGTGTAGGAGGAATCAATGTTTCCACAAAAAGATTGAGATCAAGCCATCCATCTGGAGCTTTAGCTTTCTTATCCCAATATCCTGTTTTAATAAATGTAGGCATATTTATTTATTTATAGATTTCTAACACTCTGTCAATCACGTTCTGTGTGGTCCAATCACCAATAGCATCATAAGCAGCTCCTTCCCAAAGTGTAATTTTTGTAGGATGATTGCGGCAAAGAGCTACAACAGTTTTTTTCAAAGGACTGTCTTCAAACTTGTGGATTTCAACTTTTTCAATTTCCACTTCTTTGTTCCCCAGAGCTTTCACTTTCACTTTATTAGGAAGCTCAATAGTAATAAAATTTGACATATTATTTATATTTTAGTTTTTAAAAATTATGCATTAACTGCCACTACTTGAAGAACATCAGTGTTATCATAATAAGATAACTTAACAGTACCATCTTGACGAGTGAATATCTGTTTAGTATAATTACCATAAATAATTGTTGCAGCAGAGATATTAAATATTGCGACAGCATAATTTGCTTCTATATTTGATATAGTTTTTGATGTTAATGTTCCACTTGTTGAAAAATCAAAACTACTATTAACTAATGTGTTATAAGTAATATAACTATCAGTTAATATGTTACTTTCAATGCTACTATTAATAGTTGATATGTTATTGTATATAACACTATTAGATAGTGTGTTAGATTGAATACTACTGTTAGTTAATGTGTTAGTTTGAATACTACTACCATTAGTTAATGTGTTAGATTGAATGTTACCATCAGTTAATGTGTTATATTGGATGACAGTAAAATTGTTGCCTGATAACGTGTTGTTTTGAATACTGCTGTCTGTTAATGTGTTGTTATTGATAGTGAATCGTGGAAGAGTGTTGCTCGATTGCATTAAGTTACCATTGATGTTACTACTTGTTAATGTATTGGAATTAATGGAGCTGTATATTAATATGTTGTTATCGATTCTGCTGTTTATTAATATGTTAGATTCGATGGTGCTATAGCCAAAAGTTATGCCTGTTACGGTATTGTTTTCCATGGAGGAATAAATACTCATTGAAATATCAGTTAAATAAC
>Ga0315900_10006069_pt1 | contig 16374 bp, 10 predicted proteins | sample LakEriMetagenome_FD_203521 | JGI IMG/M metagenome (GOLD analysis project Ga0315900, IMG submission 203521) | Freshwater fungal communities from buoy surface, Lake Erie, Ohio, United States - Buoy 12 MA114 | ecosystem: Environmental > Aquatic > Freshwater > Lake > Lake biofilm | place: USA: Lake...
GTGCTGCCCGGCGCGCGCGTGCTGCGCGCCGATGTGCACGACGAGGCCGCGCTGCGCAGAGCGCTCGAGGGCTGCGACACCGTCGTCAACCTGGTCGGCATCCTCAATGAAAAGGGCTTCTCGGGACGCGGCTTCGCCGAGGCCCACGCCGAGCTCGCGCGCAAGACCGTCGCCGCCGCGGTGGCGGCGGGCGCGACGCGGCTGCTGCACATGAGCGCCCTGGGCGCGGCCGAGGACGGCCCCAGCTTCTATCTGCAGTCCAAGGGCGTGGCCGAGCGCCATGTGCGCGCCGCACCGCCCGCGCTCGGCTGGACCATCCTGCGTCCGTCGGTGATCTTCGGTGCCGGCGACTCCTTCATGAACCGCTTCGCGGGTCTGCTGCGGTTGTCCCGAGGCGTCATCCCGTTGGCGCGCGCCGAGGCGCGCTTCGCCCCGGTGTGGGTGGGCGATGTCGCGGAGGCCTTCGCGCGTGCGCTCGCCGACCGCGGCACCGTCGGCAAGTCCTACGATCTCTGCGGTCCCGAGGTGTTCACGCTCGGTGCGCTGGTGCGGCTCGCGGGCGGATTCTCCGGCACGCGCGCCCATGTGCTGCCGCTGCCCGACTGGGCGGCGCGACTGCAGGCGCGGGTCATGGACTTCGTCCCGGGCAAGCCCTTCTCCACCGACAACTACCGGTCGCTGACCGTCGACAACATCAGCGACGACGACGGCTGCGCCCGCCTCGGCATCACGCCGGCCTCGCTGCGCGCCATCGGCCCGGGCTACCTGCGCCGCTGAGCCCGCATGCGGCGCGGCGCCGCGGCGCGCCGCCTCGGTTACCATGCGGCGCATGGAGACCTATCTGGTCGGCGGCGCGGTGCGCGACGGACTGCTCGGTCGCCCTGTGGGCGAGCGGGACTGGGTGGTCGTGGGCGCGACGCCCGCCGATCTCGAGGCGCAGGGCTTCCGTGCCGTGGGCCGCGATTTTCCGGTGTTCCTGCATCCCGAGACCGACGAGGAGTACGCGCTGGCGCGGCTCGAACGCAAGGTCGCGCCCGGCTACCACGGCTTCACCACCGACTTCGCGCCGACGGTCACGCTGGAGCAGGACCTCGCGCGGCGCGACCTCACCGTCAACGCCATGGCGCGCGCCGCCGACGGACGGCTCATCGACCCCTACGGCGGGCGTGCCGACCTCGAGCGCCGCGTGCTGCGCCATGTCTCGCCGGCGTTCGTCGAGGACCCGGTGCGCATCCTGCGCGTGGCGCGCTTCGCGGCGCGCTTCGCGCCGCTCGGCTTCAGCATCGCGCCCGAGACCATGGCGCTGATGCGGCGCATGGTGGACGAGGGCGAGGTCGACGCTTTGGTGCCCGAGCGTGTGTGGCGCGAGATCGAGCGTGCGCTCGGCGAACCGCAGCCGCGTGCCGCCATCGAGACGCTGCGCGCCTGCGGCGCGCTGCGCGTGCTGCTGCCGGAGCTCGATGCGCTGTTCGGCGTGCCGCAACCGCCGCAGCACCACCCGGAGGTCGACAGCGGCGAGCATGTGCTGCTCGCGCTGCAGGCCGCCGCGGCGCGCGGCGCGAGCGTTCCGGTGCGCTTCGCGGTGCTGCTGCACGACCTCGGCAAGGCGCTGACGCCGCGCGAGGAGCTGCCGCGCCACATCGCCCACGAGACCCGCGGCCTCGCCCCCATCGAGGCCGCCTGCGCCCGGCTGCGCGCGCCGCAGGAACACCGCGACCTCGCGCTGCTCGCGAGCCGCTTCCATACCCATGTGCACCGCGGCCTCGAGCTGCGGCCCGCGACGCTGCTCGAGATGTACGAGGCCTGCGATGCGTTCCGGCGGCCGGCGCGGTTCGCCGAGCTGCTGGAGGTCTGCGAGTGCGACGCCCGCGGACGGCTCGGCCGCGAAGCGGAGCCTTATCCGCAGCGCGCCCGGGTCGAGGCGGGTCTCGCCGCCGCTGCCGCGGTGCAGCTCGACGAGACGGAACGCGCGGGCCTCGTGGGGCCGGCGTACGGCGAACGGCTGCGCCGCAAGCGGCTCGCCGCCGTCGAGGCCGCCTGCCCGAAGTGACCGTCGCCGCGCGGCGGCGATGCAGGCCACACGGCTCGGCCGCTACAGCCCGCGCCTGAGGTCCTGCAGCGCGAAGGCCGTCGGCAGCGCCTCGCAATCTTTGGCGAGCGCCATCACCTTCACCGCCTCGCCCATCTCGCCGGGCAGCAGCAGCCGCCGCACGCCCTGCGCCAGCTGCGCGCGCGCGACCTCGCCGAGCGCGGCCTCGCCCGCCGTCGGCGGCGCGAGCCGCGCCGCGAGCCGCGCCTCGATGCCGCCGCCGAGCAGGAAGCCGGCTTGGGTGGTGAAGCCCGCCACCTCCAGCCCCGCCGCCACGCCGGCCTCGGCGAGCGCGGTGAAATCGACCCAGGCGGTGATGTCCTGCAAGCCGGGCCAAAGAAACGGGTCGCCGTGCGCGTGATGGCGGTGGTGGCAGCGCAGGCTGCCCATCGCACGGTCGGGATGCAGCAGCTGCGTGCGCGGCAAGCCATAGTCGACGAACAGCAGCAGGCCGGCCTCGAGCACATCGGCGAGCGAGGCCACCCACGCCGCGAGCCGCGGGTGGAACTCGCCGCAGCAGCCCTCGGGCAGCGTCACCCCGGCGGCGGCGAGATCGGCGAGCCGCTGCGCCATCGCCGCGACGAAGCCCGCATCGCCCGTACAAGCGCCGTCGGCGGGGCGCGCGCGCCACTCGAAGCGCGGCATGTCGTCGCGCGCCGCACCCGCGGCGCGACCGACGCCGAGCCGCCACGCAGCACCGCCGCGCATCACGAAGCGCTCGCAGGGCAGCGCGTCGATCACCTCGTTGGCGAACAGCACGCCGCGGAACGGCGCGGGCAAAGAATCGAGCCAGCGCGGCGGGATGCGGCGTGCGTCGACCGGCGGCTCGTCCGACGCGGCGAGCAGCGCCTGTTGACGCGAGCGCAGGTCGGGGCTGACCTCGAGCAGTGAATAACCGGTGATGGGAGTGCCTCGCGCCCTGAACTCGGCGAGCGCCCCCGCCGCGAACCGTCCCGTGCCGGGACCGAGTTCGAGCACCTCGCCGCCGCCGAGCGCGCGCAGCACGCCGTCGATCTGCGCGGCGCAGACCTCGGCGAACAGCGGCGAGATCTCCGGTGCGGTGACGAAGTCCCCCGCCTCGCCGAACTTGCCCGCACCCGCGGCGTAGTAGCCGAGCCCGGGCGCGTAGAGCGCGAGCTGCATGTAGTCGGCGAAGGACAGCCAGCCGCCCGCGGCGTCGAGCGCGGAGCCGATGACGCCCGAGAGCCGGCGCGAGTGTGCGGCGGCCTCCGCGCCGGGCGACGGCCATGTGCCGCGGTCGGCGACGGACGGCCCGCGCGGCGACGCGCCGGACATGCGCCTCAGCCGCCCGCGGCGGCGAGGTCGTCCCGCGTGCGCTCGAGGGCGATGCCGACCGCGCGCGCGCCGCGCACGGCGCCAGGCTTGTCGATCTGGATGCGCACCCAGGCGACGCCGAACCCGCGCAGCAGCAGGAGCGCCGTGCGCTCGGCCATGGTCTCGACCAGCATGAAGGAGGACGCGCCGACGAAGTCCTGCACGGTCCCGGCCACGCGGCCGTAGTCGACCGTATCGGCGATGTCGTCGCGCACCGCGGCGCGCGCGCAATCGACCGGGAGTTCGAGGTCGATGACCACGCGCTGCTTCACGCGCCGCTCCCAATCATTGACGCCGATGATGCACTCGACCTCGAGGCCGCGCAGGAAGATGCTGTCGCCGTGGTGCTGGGTCATGTGATGCTCTCGTATCGGCGCGTCATGGGGCGTGGTCCCGCACCGCGGCGGGCGGCCGCAGCGTATCGAGCGGCCAGCGTGCGCGGGCGCGGATGCCGGGGCCGTCATGCTCGCCGGCCGCGAGCCTCGCGAGCCCGGCCACCGCGATCATCGCCGCGTTGTCGGTGCAGAACTCCAGCCGCGGATGGTACACGCGGGCGCCGCGCCGGCGCGCCGCAGCATGCAGTCTCTCGCGCAGCCGCAGGTTGGCGCCGACGCCGCCCGACACGACGAGCGCATCGAGACCGGTCTCCTCGAGCGCACGCATCGCTTTCGCGACCAGCGTGTCGACGACGGCCTCCTCGAGGGCGCGTGCGATGTCGGCGCGGTCCGCCTCGCCCGCATCCGCGGGCAAGGCGCGCACCGCGTGCAGCACCGCGGTCTTGAGGCCCGAGAAGCTGAACTCGAGCCCCGGCCGATCGAGCATGGGGCGCGGGAACTCGTGGACGCCTGCGCGACCGCGCTCGGCGAGGCGCGCAAGATGCGGACCGCCGGGGTACGGCAGACCGAGCAGCTTCGCGCTCTTGTCGAAGGCCTCGCCGGCAGCATCGTCACGGGTCTCGCCGAGCAGCCGGTAGTCGCCGATCGCGCGCGCCTCGATGAGCATGGTGTGCCCGCCCGACACCAGCAACGCGAGGTGCGGGAACGGCGGCGGGTCAGGCTCGAGCAGCGGCGCGAGCAGGTGACCCTCGAGATGGTGCACACCGATGGTCGGCAGCCCCCAGGCCGTCGCCAGCGACCGAGCGAGCGCTGATCCGGTGAGCAAGGCTCCGATCAGGCCGGGGCCGGCCGTATAGGCGATGCCGCCGAGGTCGGACGGGGTGGTGTCGGCTTCGGCCAAGGCGGTGTGCACCAGGGGCAGCAGCCGCTGGACATGGTCCCGGGAGGCGAGCTCCGGGACCACCCCGCCATACGCCCGATGCAGGTCGACCTGCGAGAACAGGGCATGCGCCAGCAACCCCCGCTGGTCGTCGAGGACGGCGGCGGCGGACTCATCACAGGAGGATTCAAGGGCGAGGATACGCATGGGGTTTTGCCTTTCCGGGCGGGGGACATTAGAATCCCCGCCCCTGCCTCGATGGGGCAGAGCGGCGTTCCAGTGGTTTTCCCTTACCGATCAAGGCTTTGAGGTTTCAGATGCCGAGCGTTCGTGTCCGCGAGAATGAATACTTCGACGCCGCCCTGCGGCGTTTCAAGCGCGCCTGCGAGAAGGCGGGTGTGCTGACCGAGCTGCGCCGCCGCGAATTCTACGAGAAGCCGACGCAGGAGCGTAAGCGCAAGAAGGCCGCCGCCGTGAAGCGCGCCATCAAGCGCTCGGGCCCGCGCATCGCGCGCGCCCGCTGATCCGCACCCGCTGCGGGTACGCACGATGTCGCTCAAGGAGCGCATCACCGAGGACATGAAGACCGCGATGCGCTCCGGTGACAAGGAGCGCCTCGGTCAGATCCGCATGCTGCAGGCCGCCATCAAGCAGCGCGAGGTCGACGAGCGCATCACGCTCGACGACACGCAGGTGATGGCGGTGCTCGAGAAGATGATCAAGCAGCGTCGCGAGGCCATCGCGCAGTTCGAGGCCGGCGGTCGCGCCGACCTCGCCGCCAAAGAGGCCACCGAGATCACGCTGCTGCAGACCTACCTGCCCGAACAGCTCTCCGCCGCCGAGCTCGAGGCGCTGGTCGCCGCGGCGATCGCCGAGACCGGCGCCACCACCGTCAAGGACATGGGCAAGGTGATGGGCCTCGTGAAGGGCCGCGCCGCCGGCCGTGCCGACATGGGCGCCGTCGGCGCGCTCATCAAGGCGAAGCTCGCCACGGTCTGACGGACGCCGCGTATCCTGTCGCCCATGAGCGGGCGCATCCCCCAGGCTTTCATCGACGACCTGTTGGCGCGCACCGACATCGTCGAGCTCATCGGCAGCCGCATCACGCTCAAAAAATCCGGCCGCGAGTACAAGGCCTGCTGCCCCTTCCACGGCGAGAAGACGCCCTCTTTCTGGGTCAGCCCCGACAAGCAGTTCTACCATTGCTTCGGCTGCAGCGCGCACGGCAGCGCGCTCGGCTTCCTGATGAACCACGACCGGCTGACCTTCCCCGAAGCGGTCGAGGAGCTCGCCTCGCGCGCCGGCGTCGAGATACCGCGCGAGGCGCGTCCCGATGACGGTCGCAGCCGCGACGCGGCGGACCTCAGCGCGCTGATGGGCCAGGTGGCCTCGCACTGGCAGGGCCTGCTGCGCGCCGACGCCCGCGCCTCACGCTATGCGCTCGAGCAGCGCGGGCTCACCCCGGACACGCTCGCACGCTTCATGGTGGGCTACGCCGCGAACTCCTGGAACGATGTGCTGCGCCGGTTCAGCGGGGGCGGCGGCAACGCACGCGGCGCCGAGCAGCTCGCGGCCTGCGGCCTCGTCATCGAGCGCGAGGGCGGCGGCTCGCAGGGCGGCGAGCGCCACTACGACCGTTTCCGCGACCGGCTGATGTTCCCGATCCGCGATGCACGCGGCCGCGTGATCGCCTTCGGCGGCCGCATCATCGACCAGGGTGAACCCAAATACCTCAACTCGCCCGAGACCACCCTCTTCCACAAGGGCCGCGAGCTCTACGGCCTCTACGAGGTGCGTCAGTCGCGCGCGCCGCTCAAGCGCCTGCTGGTGGTCGAGGGCTACATGGATGTCGTGCGGCTGCATCAGGCCGGCATCACCTACGCCGTCGCCACGCTCGGCACCGCGACCACGCCTGAGCACCTGAAGCGCGCGTTCCGGCTCGTCCCGGAGGTGGTGTTCGCCTTCGACGGCGACCGCGCCGGTCGCGCCGCCGCCTGGCGCGCCCTCAACAACGCGCTGCCCGAGGCGCGCGAGGGGCGGCAGCTGCGCTTCCTCTTCCTGCCCGACGGGCAGGACCCGGATTCTTTGGTCGGCGCCGAGGGCCGCGAGGCCTTCGAGTCGCGGCTCGAGGGTGCGCTGCCGCTCTCGGAATATCTGGTGCAGGAGCTCGGCTCGCAGGTCGACCTCGCGCATGCCGACGGCCGCGCACGCTTCGCCGAGAGCGCGCGGCCCATGGTCGCGAAGGTCCCCGAGGGTGTGTTCCGCGAACTGCTGGTGGAGCGCCTCGCCGAGGCGATCCGCCTGCCCGCCGCCCGTCTGCGCGAATTGTGGGGCGCGGGCGATGGCCGGAGCGGCGGCGGCGGCACCGGCCCGACCTCCGGCCTCGGCGCGCTCACCGGCGCCCGCAACGACGGCGCTCGCGGCGGCCCAGGCGGCGGGCAAGCCCGTGGACGCGCCGGGCAGAGCGCAGGGCGCGGCGGCCTGATGCGGCAGGCGGTCATGATGCTGGTCCACTACCCGCCCATCGCCGGCCAGTTGGAAGCCGCCGAACTCGCCGACCTCGAGGGTCTCGACGAACCGGGTGCCGACATCCTCCGGGCCTTGGTCGCGGACCTGCGCGCCGAGCCCTGCGCCAGTGCCGGCCAGTTGCTCGAGCGCTGGCGGGAGCGGCCGGAGGTCGAGCGCTTCGGCCGATTGGCCGCCGCCGAGGTCCTGGTCCCCGATAAAGCCGCTGCGCTGCGCGAGCTGCAGACAGCGCTCGGGCGCATGCAGGCCGAGCGACGGCGGCGGCGCTTCGACGAGCTGCTGGAACGCGAGCGGGATGGCGCGATCACCCCCGCGGAACGGACGGAACTTCAGGGCCTGATGGCCGGTCCGACCGGCAGCTGACCGCGACCCGAGAGCGCCTGCGGCGGGGGTCCGCCGTCCCTGGCTCGGGACACCCTCGGAGGTGGGTCGGGACCCTCCGCTGTGGTATCCTTCCCGGTTCACCTTCCCCCTCCGCGACCGCCCGGATTTCCTGCCCCCGGGCCCCCGAGACATGGCCAAGCAACTCAAGAACCGCAAGCCCTCGACGCCCAAGCAGAAGCCCGCTGCCGCCGCCAAGGCGCCGGTGAAGACGGCGGCTGCCAAGTCCCCCAGCAAGCCCGCTGCGAAGCCCGCTGCGAAGCCTGTTGCGAAGTCCGCGGCCAAGCCGGCCGCTGCCAAGGGCTCGAGCAAGCCGGCCGCCGCCGCGAAGCCTGTCGCTGCCGCAAAGCCTGTCGCTGCCGCGAAGCCGACGCCCGCCGCCAAGCCGGCCACGACCGCGAAGCCCGCTGCACCCGCCAAGCCCGCCGCGCCTGTGGCCGCTGAAGCCGTAGCCGCCGCGCCCGCCGCCAAGTCCAAAAAGTCCAAGGGCGGCGGCACCGGCGACGGCAACAAGCCGATCGCGCTGCCGGATCGTCGCCCGCTCGCGCTGCCCGAGGAGCGCCAGTCGCAGCTCAAGCAGCTGATCGCGCTCGGCAAGGAGCGCGGCTACCTGACCTACGCCCAGGTCAACGACTACCTGCCCTCCGAGATCGTCGATCCCGAACAGATCGAGGAGATCGTCAGCACCATCAACGACATGGGCATCACGGTCTACGAGAAGGCGCCCGAGAACGAGTCGCTGCTCGCGCCTGAGACCAATGCCGCCTCCGATGAAGCGATCGAGGAGGCCGCCGCCGCGCTGGCCGCGCTCGACGCGGAGCTCGGCCGCACCACCGACCCGGTGCGCATGTACATGCGCGAGATGGGCACCGTCGAACTGCTGACGCGCGAGGGCGAGATCAGCATCGCCAAGCGCATCGAGGAAGGCCTCGAGGCCGTCCGCAACCAGATCTCGCTGTACCTGCCCACCTACGAGTACATCTTCAAGGCCTACGAGCCGCTGAAGTCCGGGCAGGGCCGCCTCGCCGACATCATCGTCGGTTTCATCGATCCGAACGCGCCCGATGTCATCGCGCAGCCGCAGAACCCGGCCAAGGCCGAGGCCGCCGCGCCCGCGGTCGCCGAGACCGAGGAAGCCGCCGACGACGGCGACAGCGACGAAGAGGCTGCGGACACGGGTCCGGATCCGGCCGAGGCCGCGAAGCGCTTCGCCTCGCTCGCCAAGATCCACAACCAGCTGCAGACCGCGATCACCAAGATCGGGCTCGCCGACCCCAAGGCGCAGAAGCTGCGCAAGAAGCTCGCTGCCGAGTTCATGGAGCTCAAGCTCGCGCCCAAGATGTTCGAGGCGCTGATCGGCAACCTGCGCGTGCAGGTCAACGAGATCCGGCAGCTCGAGAGGGAGGTCATGCTGCTCGCCGTGCGCGACGCCGGCATGCCGCGCAAGGAGTTCATCTCGAGCTTCCCGCGCAACGAGACCAACGAGCGCTGGGCCGCCAAGCACGCCAAGGCCGGCAAGAAGTGGTCGGCCGGCATCGGCCGCGTAGCCGACGGCATCCGCGCGCGCCAGGTGCAGCTCGCCGCCATCGAGCTCCGCAGCCGCCTCAGCATCGGCGACATCAAGGACATCAACCGCGAGGTCTCGATCGGCGAGGCCAAGGCGCGCCGCGCCAAGAAGGAGATGGTCGAGGCCAACCTGCGCCTCGTGATCTCCATCGCCAAGAAGTACACGAACCGCGGCCTGCAGTTCCTCGACCTCATCCAGGAAGGCAACATCGGCCTGATGAAGGCGGTCGACAAGTTCGAGTACCGCCGCGGCTACAAGTTCTCGACCTACGCGACCTGGTGGATCCGCCAGGCCATCACCCGCTCGATCGCCGACCAGGCGCGCACCATCCGCATCCCGGTCCACATGATCGAGACCATCAACAAGCTGAACCGCATCTCGCGGCAGATGCTGCAGGAGATGGGACGCGAACCGACGCCGGACGAGCTGGCCGCGCGCATGGACATGCCCGAGGACAAGGTCCGCAAGGTTCTGAAGATCGCCAAGGAACCGATCTCCATGGAGACGCCGATCGGCGACGACGAGGATTCGCACCTCGGCGATTTCATCGAGGACACCTCGGTGGCCTCGCCGATCGAGCAGGCGACCGCCGAGTCGCTGCGCGAGACGACGCACGCCGTGCTCGCCCAGCTGACGCCGCGCGAGGCCAAGGTGCTGCGCATGCGCTTCGGCATCGACCTCAACACCGACCACACCCTCGAGGAGGTCGGCAAGCAGTTCGATGTGACGCGCGAGCGCATCCGCCAGATCGAGGCGAAGGCGCTGCGCAAGCTGCGCCACCCGAGCCGCAGCGAGCAGCTGCGCTCCTTCCTCATCGAGGATTGAGCGCCCGATGATGCGGCGCGGCTCCGTCGTCGTCGCAGTGGCGATGTCGATCGCCTCCCCGGTCATGCTCGCGCCGGTCGCGCAGGCCGACGGGTCGTCCGGGACCGCGCCCATCGACCTGATCACCGGCCGCGGCTTCGTCTCGGTCGGCACCTTCGCCAACAGCACGGCGCTCGACATCCGCCTCGACCCCTCGACCAACCTGCCCGGCACCGAGATCGACTGGGACCAGCGCTTCGATCTCCAGAACTCGAAGCGTTTCCGCATGGACGCGGTGTGGCGCTTCTCGCCCAAGCACCACCTGCGCCTGCTCTACACCGACTACTCGCAGACCGACCGCGCCACCCTCGATACCGAGGTGCAATGGGGCGACGACATCTTCCCGGTCAACGCACAGGTGACCGGCACATTGGGCTTCGAGGTCATCGAGGCCGCCTACGAATACGCCTTCGTAGCGAGCGAGCGCGCCGAAGTGGCCGGCTCGATCGGACTGCACTACACCACGCTCGAGGCGCGCTTGGCGGCCACCGTGACCTCACCCACCACGGGCGCACGCACCATCGGTGGTCCGCGCTCGGTCGAGGCTCCGCTGCCGGTGGTCGGCGTGCGCGGGATGTGGCGGCTCGGCGAGAAGGTCTATCTCGATGCGCAGGCGCAGTATTTCTCGCTCGCCATCGACGACATCAAGGGCAGCCTCTACAACTACCGCGCGGCGCTGGTGTGGCAGCCGACCCGACGCGTCGGCGTGGGTCTCGGCTACGACGCGTTCGGGGTCGACGTCGATCTCAGGCAGGACGACTTCCGCGGCAAGGTCGACTGGGTCTACCGCGGACCGCAGGCCTTCGTCACCGTCGCGTTCTAGCCGTTCCGGCCTTCCGGGTCGTCGCTGCGCCGCCGGCGCAGGCGCGCCAGGCCCCAAAGCCCGAGCAGACCGAGCCCCAGCAGGTCCATCGAACCGCCGCCGCCGCCCGGGTCGCTCGCGCGGTTGGTCACCGTGATCGTGAACGTCATCGGCGCGCTGGTCAGCAGCCCGTCCGAGGCCGTGACCGTGATCGGGTAATCGCCGCCCGGCGATGCCGAACCCCAGGTCAGCGCACCGGAGGCGCTCAAGGTCGCACCGGCCGGCAGACCCGTCGCGGTGAAGGTGAGCGCATCGTTCTCGGGGTCCGTGCCCGCGATCGTCAGGTTGACCGTCTCCGTCAGGCGCACCGTGAAGTTGCGCACCGGGGTCACCGTGGGCGCCGTGTTGGCGCGCACCGTGATCGCGACCGTGCGCACCGCGCTGGTCAACAGACCGTCGGAAGCCGAGATCGAGATGTTGTAGCTGCCGACCGGCGTCGCGTTCGACCAGCTGAACACGCCCGCGGTGCTGAAGGTGGCGCCCGTCGGCAGCCCGGTCGCCGAGTAGGTCAGCGCGTCGTTCTCGGCATCGGTGCCGGTCGCCGTGAAGGTGAGCGACCCACCCGCACGCACCGTCTGCGCCGGCACGGCGTTGACCGACGGCGCGGTGTTCGGGGTGACGGTGATGGTGACCTGCCGGCTGCTGCTCAAGCCGCCGCCCTGCTCGGTCGCCGTGAAGGTGACCGTGTAGGTGCCCGCGACCGGTGCGGGCCACGAGAAGACGCCGCTTCCCTCACCGGCCGCCGCGCTGAAGCTGGCGTTGCTCGGCAGTCCGGTCGCCGACATATTGATCCGGTCGTTCTCGGCGTCGGTGGCCGTGACCGTGAAGGTGAGCAGCGCGCCGGCGCGCACCGTCTGGTTCGGGATCGCTGCGATGGTCGGCGCGGTGTTCGCCGATACATTGATGGTGACCGTACGCGCCGCGCTGGTGAGGAAGCCGTCCGACGCCGTGATCGAAACCGTGTAGGTACCGACGGGCGACGCGTTCGGCCACGAGAAGACGCCTGCGCTCGAGAAGCTGGCGCCGACCGGCAAGCCCGTGGCAGCGAAGGTCACCGGATCGTTGTCGAGATCGGTCGCCGTCGCCGTGAAGGCCACGGTCTGACCCACGCGGACGGTCTGGTTGGGGATGCTGCCGACCGTAGGCGCGTTGTTGGCGACGACGGCGATGGTCATCGTGCGCGCAGCGCTCGTCTGCGTACCGTCGGAGGCGGTGACCGACACGGTGTAGGTGCCGGCCGCCGCGGCGGACCAGTTGAACACGCCCGCCGCCGAGAAGGTGGCGCCGGTCGGCAGACCGGTCGCCGCGAAGGTCAGAGCGTCGCCCTCGGCATCGGTGCCGGTGGCCGTGAATGTCACCGGCTGCCCCGCCCGCACCGAAACATTGGGGATGGCGTCGACCACCGGCGCGGTGTTGGCGCGCAGGTTCACGGTGGTCGAGGCCGAGGCGCCCGTGGCGTCCGAGGCGGTGAAACGGAAGCTCAACACGCCTCCCGGCGAGGGCGCGGTGAAGGTGGCGACCCGGGTGGCCGCACCGGTCAGCGTCACCACCGGACCCGACAGCTGCTGCCACGCATAGCTGAGCGCGGCGTCTGAACCGGAAGTGCCGGGGGATGCCGTGCCGGTGAGCGTCACGGTGCTGCCACCCGCAGCGACCGCAGCGCTGGCGCTCGCGGAGACGCTCGGCGTGAGCGCGGTGAGGCGCGTCATCGCCTGCGTGGCATCGAGGAGACCCAGACCGCAGTTGAGCGTGCCGACCTCGAACACCCAGCAGTATGTGTCGACGGGGAAGCTGCGCGTCGACGACTTGAGGATGGACTCGACGCCATCGGGCGTCAGGCTCGGCATGGTGGAGATCAGCAGCGCCGCCGCACCCGAAGTGTGCGCGGCCGACGCGCTGGTGCCGGCGGAGCCGAACGACAGCGGTAGACCGTTCGTCACCGGATCGACGTAGCCCGTGGTGCCGGTATTGCGCGTCGACCAGAGTTGACGCCAGATGGTGCCGGCGTCGCCCAGCGTGCCGTGCGGCAGACAGCCGAGCAGCTGCGTGCAGGTGCCGCCGCCCGGAGCGCTGAGGTCGGTCCCCGGTCCCCAGTTGGCGATCGTCATGCGATCGCCTTCGATGGTGTGGGAGGTCACGGCGACGACGCCGTCGCAGTTGGCCGGCGTGCCGATGGTCGATGCGCCGATCGCCGGCGCAGCGCCGTCGTTGCCGGTCGCCGCCACCACCACCGCACCCGCAGCGCGCGCGGCGTTGATGGCGGATTGCATGAAGGCCGGACAGGCGCCTGAAGCGCTGAGGCTGAGGTTGATGACCCGCGCGGGCGTGGTGTTGGTGGGGATGTTGAGCGAGGCCCAAGTCCCGCTCTCCGGTTGCGCACCCGACGCCCAACGGATGGCGTCCGCGATGTTGGTCAGATTGCCCCCGCACTTACCGAGCACGCGCACCGGCAGGATCTTGGCCTCGTACGCGACACCGGGCAGACCGATGTTGTTGTCCCCCACCGCCGCGATCAGGCCGGCCATGGCGGTGCCGTGCCACGAACTCGACGCCACCGTACAGCCGGCGAAGACCGGGAATGCCAGATCACCGGCGGCGACCCAGTCGCCGGGGTCCGTCGGGTCCGGGTCGAGACCGTCGCCGTCGTTGGCCACGCGGAATGCGCCGTCCACCAGATCGGCGCGGACGAAGTCGTAGCCGGTCGTGAGGATGTTCGCGTCGAGATCGGCGTGCTTGACGATGCCGGTGTCGAGCACCGCGACCGTGACCCCTGCGCCACGCGTGCGGTTCCAGGCGGTCGGGAGGTTCATGCCGCCCGCGCGCGCACCGCTCGGCGCCTTGAGGTTCCAGAGGATCTCGCGGCCGTCGGCGAAGAGTTCGTCGTTGGGGTTCAGCGCGCGGTGCGCGACCCCGTCCACCTCGACCTGCGCCACCCGCGGATCGGCGCGCAGAGCGCGCAGCACGCCGTCGAGGTCACGACCCTTGGTCGGGGCGGTCCAACGGACGACATGCGAGAGCCCCGCGGTGGGGTGGATGTAGGCGAACACCTCGCCCATCGACCGACCGATGGCTCGCAGGGCCGTCTCCGCCTGCGCACGGGTGGCGAGCCGGCCAGAATCGGCCTCAGCGGCGAAACGGATGACGAGGCGGGAGGCGACCACGGACTCGCCCACGGTCGATGCGGCTACCGCCGGGCGCTCCGGCGCGGCACGGCCGAGGTACAGACCACCGGCGACGGCCAGGGCGGACACGCCCGAAAACAGCATGAACAGCTTCCGGAACTGCTGAGATTTCAAGGCACTAGCCCCCGTCCGAGTCCATATCCCCCGACAAACTATACACCACAATGTCGGTCGGAATCGGGTGCATTCCGCGGTCTGCGGCTACGCCGCGCGAGCCACCAGGCACCGAGCAGACCGAGCCCCAACAGGTCCATCGCACCGCCGCCGCCGCGCGGATCGTTGACCGTGACCGTCACCGTGGTGATGGCGCCGTTCTCGTAGCCGTCGCTCGGCGTGATCGACACGGTGTAGCTGCCGGCGGGGGTCGCCGTCGGCCATGAGAACTCGCCCGTCGCGCTGTTGAAGGTGGCGCCGGTGGGCAGGCCGGTGGCCGAGAAGCTGACCGTATCGTTCTCGGGGTCGGTCGCGGTGACGCGGAAGGTCGCCGGCGTGTTGGTGGTCACGGTCACGGGCGCAGGCGGCGCGATCACCGGCAAGCCGTTGGCGCGCAGGTTCAGCACCGTGGAGCCGACGATGCCGTCCGCATCGCTCGCCGAGAACCGGAAGCTCAAAGGGCCGCCGGGCGACGGCGCGGTGAACGACGGCTGCAGCGTCGTCGGATCCGTCAGCGTCACCGCAGGACCGCTCAGCTGCTGCCACGCGTAGGTCAGCGTCGCGAGACCGGCGGGCTTCGGCGTCGCCGTGGCGGTCAGCGTCACGGCGGAAGCGTTGCGGACGATCGCGGCGGGCGCCGACGCGGTGACCGCGGGCGTGAGGTCGGCGAGCCGGTCGAAGGCCCGCTTCGCGTCGAGCATGCCCGTGCCGCAACGACCGTCGGCGAACGCCGCGCAGTAGGTGCCGGCCGGGAACGGCCGTGCCGACGCGGTGAGGATATTTTTGACCGTGTCGGGCTTGAGCGTCGGCATGCGCGCGAACAGCAGCGCTGCGACACCGGACACATGCGGAGTGGCCATGCTGGTGCCGATCTTGCCGCCGAAGACGGTGCGCAGCGCCCCCGGGCCCTGCGCGCCGTCACCGATCGGCGAGAACACCGAACGGTAGAGCGTACCGGCGGCGCCCGCGCTGCCCTGCGGCAGGCAGTTGAGCGCCGACACGGTGCAGTTGCCCCCGCCCGGCGCGCTGATGGTGGTACCGGGTCCGACGTTCGCGAAGTCCGAGTTGTCGCCCTCGACGGTGTGCGAGGTCACGGCGATCACGCCCTGGCAGTTGGCGGGCGAACTGATGCCCACCACGCCGTCGTTGCCGGTGGCGACCACCACCACCGCGCCCGCGTTGCGCGCGGCATCGATGGCGGACTGCCGGGTCGACGAACACGGCGCACTGCTCGAGCCGAGGCTGAGATTGATCACCTTCGCAGGGTTCGCGTTGACGGGCAATCCGAGCGATGCCCAGGTGCCGCTCGCAGGCGCGGCGCCCGACGACCACCGGATCGCATCGGTGATGTCCGATCCGAAGCCGAAACACTTGCCGAGCGCACGCACCGCCAACATCTTGGCCTCGTACGCGACCCCCGGGATGCCGACCGCGTTGTTGCCGACGGCGGCGATCGTTCCGGCGACATGCGTGCCGTGCCAAGAGCTGTTGCGTTCCGAGCAGGTCTCGAAGATCGGCTTGGCCTTGTCCTCGGCGCTGATCCAGTCGCCCGGGTCCGAAGGGTCGGCGTCGCGCCCGTCCCCGTCGTTGGCGACGAGGAACCCCGTGCCCGTGGCCCGGTCGTCCGCACCGACGAAGTCATGGCCGCGCAGGGTGTTGGCCTCGAGGTCATCGTGCGTATAGATGCCCGTGTCGATCACCGCGACCACGGCGCCTTGTCCGCGCGTGATGTCCCAGGCCAGCGGCGCATTGATGCCCCCGAGTCGCGGCCCTGCCGGCGCCTTGAGGGTCCACATGCGCTCGACCGTGTTCTCGACGAAGAAGGGGTCGTTCGGCTCCAACTGCGGGAAGAGGTGGTCGTCTATCTCCACCGACGCGATACCGGACTCCCTGCGTAACCGTGAGGCGAGGACCTCGGCCTCCGCCTGCGACAAGGGGGCACGCAGGCTGAACACGTGCGCGAGTTCGGCCATCGGCCGCCGGTACAACAGCTGCGCACCGGCCGCCTTCGAGAGTCCGTCGACACGGGGCACCGTCATCGCGACGCGCTCACCGCTCACGGTCTCGTCGCGGAAGCGGACGATCAACTGCGTCACGGGCGGCGCCGGTCGGGTCGCCAGCGCACGGCCGCCGACCTTGGGCATCGCTGCGGGAACAGCGGCGACGGACGACCCCGCCGCAGCGAAGCTGCCGACCACCA
>Ga0315900_10006070_pt1 | contig 16374 bp, 17 predicted proteins | sample LakEriMetagenome_FD_203521 | JGI IMG/M metagenome (GOLD analysis project Ga0315900, IMG submission 203521) | Freshwater fungal communities from buoy surface, Lake Erie, Ohio, United States - Buoy 12 MA114 | ecosystem: Environmental > Aquatic > Freshwater > Lake > Lake biofilm | place: USA: Lake...
TTTTTTATGAACAACCAGCCCTCTTTGAATTAGTTCAAAAGGCTAAAAGACAAGTCCAATCTCGATAGGTACGGAGGTTTTTATGCGTCCCAGAGGCTATGGTAAAAAAGTCACAGCTAAATCTTTTATGTTGCGAGATTTTGATAACTTGTCCCTTTCTGCTATTCAATCGGAAATTACCGACAAATCCTCTTTTATTAAAGTTCATAAAGAATTTGAACTTTTTGTCTTAACCAATGTCCTTCCTGTTGGTTATACTTGCTCTCATCATCTCCAAATCTACAATCTTTTAAAATCCCTTCTTCCTCTCTTCAATCCTCCCAAATCTAACGCTACTTCTGCTCAAGGTCTTAATAAAGCTATTCTCCTCGCTTTGGGTAGTGCTTTGACCAGTCTCAAAAACCTTCCTTTTTCTGATAAGGCTCCCAATTCTACTCCTAACTCTTTTTTAAAGGTTGAAACAATGGCTTTATCCCAGAAAATAGTCTCCCAACTTGACTATTCTCTTAAATACTCTATCTTTTTTCTGAATCAATACGACTCTTGTTATCACGTTACTCAGTCTTTTGATTTGCTCTCTTATTCCCCCTTTTGGAAACTTTTCAACTCTGAACTTTCTCTCTCTCGTTCTGCCTATCTTGACCATTCTTTATCTATTTGGTCTTCACTTTCTCTTTTTTATCTCCAATGTTTCAACTCTGTTATTTCTTTTTCTCAGTCAAAATTTAATCTTCCTTGCCCTCTCGAAGGTTTATTTTCTCATTTTGCACACAATCTCAAACAGGGTAATTCTCTCTCCTTTTTGATTGACACTTGGCAAGTCCATTTGAATCAGGTTTCCCAAACTTCCTTTTTCTATAAGACTCCTAATCTTAACAAATGGTCTTCTTATCTTGAAACTGACTCTTGGGGTTCCTATTTTTATGATGGACATAACATTTCGGATTTGCTATCTGAAGCTTTTCCTTGGTTCATCAACAAATCCTATGCCCCTAGTGCTATTGTTTCCCTAAAATCCGCTCGTACTCAAAAATATATCAGGGAATGGGCTAACTCAAAATCTTTTTTAACTGGGTCTTTGCCCGATTTTGAACCCTGTACTCATCTCTCTGGTTTGATTTCTTGCACTTTGGACTTTTAACTTTTCTCCCCCTCTAAAAAATATATGGAACGTAAACTTGCAACCTTAGAAGTCATAAAAGACCTTCAACCTATTCCCGGTGCTGACAATATTGAAGTGGCTACTGTCCGTGGTTGGAAAGTCGTAGTCAGAAAAGGTGAATTTGAAATTGGTAGCCTTTGTGTTTTTTTTGAAATTGATTCTTTTCTACCTGAACTTCCAGAATTTGAGTTTTTGCGGAAGTCTTGTTTCGCAACCTTAAACACTGGTGAAACAGGTTTTCGTATCAGAACCGTTAAGCGGAGAAAACAATTAAGTCAGGGTCTAGCTTTGCCTTTATCTCACTTTTCCTTGACTTCTAAGACCTTTACAATTGGTACAGACCTCACTAATTTCTTAGGTGTCAAAAAATGGAAACACAATGTCTCTGCTTATCTAGGTGGTGACGCATTAGGCAATTTTCCCTCTTTTGTCCCTAAAACTAACGAAGAACGCATTCAAAATTTGAGTGAACTATACCCTTTACTTCGTCAAAAATACTTCAATGTTACCGAAAAACTAGACGGCACTAGCTTTACTGCTTTCTACTACAACGATACTTTTGGTGTCTGCTCTCGAAACCAGGAATTAAAGGAATCCTCTAGCAATATTTATTGGCAAATTTTTCACCAGTATAAAATTGGTGATTTCCTAAAATCTTTACCATTTCCCTCCGCCATTCAAGGCGAAATTGTAGGGGGTAAAATTCAAGGCAATCCTTACAAACTTCCAAACTATCGGCTTTATGTTTTCAATTTGATTAACCTTGACAATCAAAAAAGATTAGACATTTTTTCCTCTTCTAACCTCTCCCTCTTGTCCAATGCCGGACTTGATACAGTTCCTCTACTATTTCGTGACTTTTTTCTACCTTCTTCCCTTGATACTTTAATCGCTTTTTCCTCTGGTAACTCCCTTGTTAATCCTAATACTACTCGTGAGGGTCTGGTTCTTAGAAACTTTGAAAATTCCTACACCAGTTTTAAAGTTATCAGCAACAATTTCTTGCTAAAACAAAAAAATTGAACAGTTGAGTTTTTCTTATCTTGATGATAAGAATTTTTAATCCTTAACCAGTTGCATCTTTCAACCACATCTGTTATTATTATTTATAGGATATAACAGATGTGTGACCAAATCGGCTTTCAAACTTGTTTGGTACAACTATTACTTTGATAATCTGAAGGGGAGAAAGCAGGAAATAATTAGAAAGCTTTTAGTCGAAGTTCAAACCAATAAAAAGCTCGAAATAGAGATAGGAGCTAATTAGTAAATAAAATGTCAAAAATTAAAAGTCCCTTGCGTTATCCGGGGGGTAAATCCCGGGCAATTAAGCAAATTCTGCCGCAAATTCCTGTCAATATTAGCGAATATCGTGAACCTTTTTTTGGTGGTGGTTCTGTGTTTTTTGCTGTTAAGCAACTCTTTGAACAACAGATAAAAACCTATTGGATTAATGACTTAAATTATGATTTATATTGTTTCTGGCAATGCGCTCAAGAAAATATTGAGTTATTGGTCGCAAAAATAACAGAAATTAAACAGAAATATGATAGCGGAAGAGAATTATTTCAAGATTTGACAAGGGAAGATTTAAAGTTAACCGACTTTGAGAAAGCAGTGCGTTTTTTTATCTTAAATCGGATTACTTTTTCGGGAACAGTGGATTCGGGAGGTTATTCTCAAGCGGCTTTTACCAGTAGATTTACTGATTCATCAATTGCCAGATTAACTCAAATTGCGCCTTTATTAGCACCAGTAAAAATTACTAATCAAGACTACGAAGAATCATTATTTGCTGAAGGAAAAGAAGTTTTTATCTTTCTCGATCCTCCCTACTATAGTACCACAAAATCCCGTTTGTACGGTGTGAGAGGTAATTTACATACCAGCTTCGACCATCAACGTTTTGCCGATAATATGCGTCAATGTCAGGCTAAATGGTTAATTACCTATGATGATTGTCCAGATATACGAAAACTCTTTAATTTCGCCCATATTATCGAGTGGAATCTTCAGTATGGCATGAATAATTATAAACAAGGAGCGGCGGCATCTGGTAGGGAATTAATGATAAAAAATTATTAGTGCGATGCCGAGGGCAGTGGGTAGCAGTAAGCTAATCTTATGTGTTAGATGGACGGCTGTTACCCAATATACTAAATCCTGTTTACATAGGTTTTAAAATTTTTTGTGCCATAATGAATTTGTATATACTCAATAGAGGTTTTTATGTTTAATTTACAATCAATCAATGACTTTCTACCTGATTTAGAAAGCAGTTTTGGCGTGATTGATTTGCCAAACACGGTTGATATGGGTGCTCAGGGAAGTGCACAAGTAATTGTCACCAATCAAGGACAAGGAATCACCAGTGACCCCATTACTGTCAAACTGTACATTTCTACTGACGGTGAGATTGACAAAAACGATGCCTTACTCACCAGTGTCAGCACAAACTTGAACCTAAACGCCGGGCAGTCAGTCACCTTAGACTTGGCGTATAACAACAATACTTCAGTCATCGCTCCAGGGGCTTACTTTCTCATTGCTGAAGTCGATGCAGATAACCAAATTGCTGAACAACTGGAAACTAATAATGTCACCAGTAAATTAGTATCGGGACGCAATACTAATGTCGTCATCGACTGGAATGCAATTGCTTTAAATGCGATTCAAGCTGAGGGAAAAGCGGGGCGGGGAGTTGCGCCAACCGTGGGTTCTCGCTTAATGGCACTGGTTTCTACTGCCGTTTATGATACGGTCAATGCCTTCAACACTTTATATCCCTCCTACGCTGTAAATGTAAACGCACCAGCAAATACCTCGTTAGAGGCATCGGTAGTCGGGGCGGCTTATAGAGTTCTTTCTACTCAATTACCTAAACAAAATAGCTTGTTCTCACAGCAATTATCCAATTCTCTGGCAGAGATTCAGAGCAGTAACACCGCTAAAAGCCGGGGGTTTAATTTTGGCATTTTAGTAGCCAATCAGAGCATCAATTTACGCGCTAATGATGGTTCTAACAACAATACGCCTTTCACTGCGCCGTCGGGAGCCTATGTCTGGAGACCAGAAACCTTGGGCTCCACTGCTGGGGTAGCAGTGGGTGCGAACTGGGGGGGAGTAGATACTTGGGCAATTGGTGACATTGACCAGTTTGTATCGAAAAATAATCTTGATGTGACTCTTGATGGCCGTCCCGACAATCCTAGTGATGGTGGTGCATTGTATGCCGAAGAAATTGAAGAAGTCCGGCTCTACGGCGGCTTGCAAAACACTGCTCTGACTACCACTTTACGCAATGCAGACCAGACAGAAATGGCTGTTTTCTTCGCTTATGACCGGGCTGATACCTTCCGTCCCTACGGTCACTTAAACCAAATTGCTCAAGAAATAGCCGTCAAAGAGCGTAGTTCCCTAGTAAAAACTGCCAGCCTATTCGCCGCTTTAAATACCTCGCTGGCTGATTCTGTTATCGTTGCTTGGAAAGAAAAATACACTGAACTCCAACCTCGCCCCGATGACATTATTGCTGGCGGATTTGCGGCTAATGACGGGTTAGCTTCTACGGTGGGCGATTCCGATTGGAAACCCTTGCTGTCACCATTAATGGGGGTTAATTCGCCTCCTTTCCCTGATTATATGTCAGGGCATTCCGCCATGGGGGGGGCATTTGCTGGAGTTATGACCGAATATTTTGGTGACAACTATGCGTTTAGTGCTGTCTCCCAAGAACTTCCCAGTGTCGTTCGTAATTTCGATAGCTTCTATGAAGCGGGAATGGAAGATGCCCTCAGTCGTATTTATGGCGGGGTTCACGTCCGAGAGGCTTGTATTGATTCTTTTAAAATGGGGTTAGCTGTTGGCAAGTTTGTTGCGGCAAATTTCTTTCCCCCACTTGTTTAACCGAAAATAATGGGATATAAGCCCCGTCCTTCTAGGACGGCTTTTGATAGATTCTTAATTTTCTGAACTACTCCCTAAGTACATCGGATTTGGTTCTCTCATTTTCTTAGTAGTAGTTTTCAAGATGCTTAAATTCTTCTTGGGTTAATCGAAAAAACATACTTTTTTTCATTGACAGATTTATAATGCTATGCTAGACTATAGCGGTAAGCACTTGATTGAGATACAAACCAAGCTTTGCCTAGCATGGTTTATAGCTCGTGACACTGTACCTCATACGACTGCACACCGCTATAGTAATAATCAAGGTAATATAAAAATGGCTAAAAATGGTCTGATTGTATTTGATTTAGATGATACTTTGCTAAATACCAGCAATGTTTATTGGCTTGCAAGAAAGCTTTTTGTGGAAAAATTATCTGAAGAATTACAAATTAACGAAGATAAATTAATTGAAGAATTTGAAAAAATCGACCATCTTCAAATGCAAAAACTAAAGCATTCTCCTTATCGTTATACTAGGAGTATGATAGAAACTTATAAATCTGTTTCTCATAAGATAAATCATCAAATATCCGAGGAAACTTTAAAAGCTATTAAAGATTTTGGACGTTTAATTTTAAAAAATATACCAAATTCTATTAAGGGAGCTAAAGAAATTCTTGATTGGTCATCTCAAAACTATTCTCTTGCATTATTGACAAGAGGTGAAAATTCCTTTCAAAAAAAGAAGTTACACAAAAATAATCTGTATAAATACTTTGATTTTATAAGAGTTGTACCTCTCAAAAATGCTGAAGTTTTAAAAAAATTTATCCTAGATATAGGCTTTGATTGTCAAGATGTTTGGGTTATTGGAGATTCACTAAAATCAGATATTAATCCAGGCATTGAAATTGGAGCAAAGTGTATCTTGTACGGCTATCATCATCCACATTATCACTGGATACAAGATTGTGAAAGTGTTGCATTAGGCTCTTTTTACAAAGTTGATAATTTATCAGATATTAGACAAATTCTTGAGTCAGATTATAATTCTAATTCCGAATTGAAGTCGATGACCTAAAAAAATCCGATTTTTTTTTTCTTTGTGCTATAGTAGCTTTATCACCTAAATTTATAGGTAATAAATTATGACAGATTGTTCGATTCAATTATTTCAGTTTGAGTCACAGGAAATCCGTTTTATAGACGGCAAACCAGTGGCTAATGATGTAGCGTCTGTTTTGGGTTATGCAGACCCTGCGACTGCTGTTTACAGAAAGGTAGCGGAGAAAAATCGTTCCCTCGCTGAAATAGCGACGGGAGCCGGAAAGCGCATGGCTACTGTACTTGAGGAAGCAGGTATCTACCAACTCATCTTCAGTAGTAAGCTAGCATCAGCCGAACGTTTCCAAGATTGGGTCTTTGAAGAAGTCCTCCCTCAAATCCGCAAAACTGGTAGCTATTCGGTTCAATCACCACCGAAAACTGTACAATTGCGACTTCCCGCTCACAAACTAGCTGAAGAAATTGCGGAATCAATTTTCCAAATTCAAAACAAAATCTCCGACAACAATCCCCGTTTGGCACAATTTCTAATCGATTTAGCAATTTCAGAGGTTATGCCCGCAGGTAATTGCTTAACAGGCTCTAAACTAAAAGGCGTTGCCGAAATTGCTGAATCTTTGGGTTTGGCTGTCGACCTTAAAAATCGTTCTTTATTAGGCAAGTTTGTCAAAAAATCTTGTGGACATCTTGCTAAACAGGAAGAACGATTGGTTAATGGACAGCAACGAAGTGTTGCTTGCTATCCTGAAGATGACCCTGAAGTTATTGAAGCTATCAGAGCTTTTTTTAGCTAGTTAGTTTGAATTTTTAATTTTTAGCCTTCTTTAATTAGAGGGCTTTTTTATAACCTACACTATAAGTTTTTCTTATGTGTACTATAAGAATTATTAATCCTAGACCACTTGCAATTTTCAATCACATCTGTTATTATAAATATATAAATAAAGCGATAAATTTAAATTTAACGGTTGTGGTTACTTGTTTGTGTACAGCTATTGCTCTAGTCTTCCTACAATAAATTGGAAGATTTTTTTTTGTTTAAATTTTAATCTTAGTTTTGGGTTGACATTTTTTTCTTAGTGCTATACTAGCTTTGTCCTCTAAAGTTAAAGAAAATCAACTATGTCAGATATTAGTCTTTTATTTCAGAAAACTGCTAACTTTGATAAATTTCTTGACCAAACAACTTGTCTTATCAGAGGTCGTAAGGGAACGGGAAAGACAGCACTTTATTTGTTACTACTCCGGCAGGAGTCTGAGGTACGAAAATTAGCCTATAGTCGTCTAGATAATGTGACTTTATTATCTGGTCATGGTAGCTATAATAATAGTCGTCCATCCCGGAATGAATTACAGTATATAAATCAAGAATTGCTACAAAAACAAGGTACTTGGGAAGCAGTTTGGCGAGCTTATTTGCTGATAAATGTGTTCAGAAAATTTAAAAATAGTATCTTTATTAAAGGTAAACAGAGGGCGAAATTTCAGGCGATTAAACGAATTTTTCAAGGATTACCCTCGGAAAATTGGCAATCGGGACATACTCAAGCTTTAGTTCAATTAGCAACAGACCGAAATTTGATTCTCCTGACTATAGATGCTTTAGTTCTAGTTAATCAGAAACAATTAAAAAAGCAACAGACTCTATGGTTTCTTTATGATGATTTAGATGAAGATTTTCTGGAGAGAGAAGATATTCGTCAACAAGCTCTCACTGGTCTATTTCAGTTTGTTCAAGCTTGTGATGCTCGTAAACTAACAGCAATTCGTTTTAAAATATTTTTGAGAGAAGATATTTGGAAACGTCTTAACTTTGAAAATAAAAGTCACTTCAACGGACGAGATTTAATTCTAAAATAGACGAGAATAGATTTCTTGAGAATAGCTCTCCTTCAAACTTTCCTATCGCCAGAATTTAAATATTTAGTCGCTCGTTTTGCCCCCATTGCTATAGTCTTCCTACAATAAATTGGAAGAATTTTTTTTTTTTTTTTTACTCACACTTAAACCTGTACTATTCTGCTCAAAATCAATAAAGCTCAAGCAATATCAAGGGTTTTAACATTTTAGACTTTAAAAAACACCATTTTAAAATCAATAAAACTCAGTCATAGTAAGGCTTTGACCTGTTTGTACTATGTAGTAGGGGGGATAACTTTATTTTTTTTATCCCTCACCTCATTAATTATCGCAGTTTACCTTTAAAACAAAGTTCCCCCCCCCCCTTTACCCCGAAAATATTTTTCCACTACCTCTTGACATTTTGTTTATTCCTATGCCATGCTATATACATGGCAAAAATAGAGTGAGGGATAGGATACTAGGATACTTTAATCCTAGGGTATTCACAAATCAACCTACCAAAAAATTAAATATATATATTTTAAATATTTAGCCCACATTTACTCATTTACCCATTTTTCACCCCCTAGACCATTACAAATTAGTTTAATGGTAAAAGTATCATGACTCGCTCTGAAGTGCAAGGAAGGCTGGATTATGAACCCGCTCTGAAAGGAAAGAAAAGGTTGTGTTTAAATTTGGAACCACCAATGCGATGATTAAGGGGGCAAGGGATAAAAAAAAATAAAGTTATCCCCCTACTACACAGTACAAACGGGTCAAAACCTTACTATGACTGGGTTTTATTGATTTTAAAATGGTGTTTTTTAAAGTCTAAAATGTTAAAACCCTTGATATAACTAAATCTTATTGATTTCAGACCAAATAGTACATTTTTTAGTAGCTCAATAGGTTGATTTTCCTTCAACCATGCTAAAATAAATTCTAGATACGAAACGTACTACAACCCCCAATTTTTCGATGAATACAATCAATGCCACGCTAATCCTCAAATTTATAGTCAAAACCAAAATCGTAGGTGATACTAAGCAGTTTGCCGTGTTTGCTAATGTTGTTATCAATACTAATCCTCAAATTAGTCTAAAAGAGGCTATGGTCGAATATTCTTCTTTAATCTCTGAGATGATTGAAAAGATAAAAACAGATTTGGAAAAAGAAAACGGCGAACGTTCTATGGTTTTTTTAGACACTGTAACGCCCACATTTTGGGATGCTAGTAAGTTTTAGTCGTCAAATCGAGTATCAATCTTATTTCCTTGTGCCAAATTGCAACTAGGACAGAGCAAAACTAAATTCTTTAAGTCAATGGCTAAAGATTTAGTTTGCTCTTGTAATTTGGATACGGGTATTAAATGATGAACATGATACCCATTGTTCAAATTATTGAAACAGTTTGGACACATAAACCGTTGTTTTTTCTTCAGGAAATCAATTCCTGTTTTACCTACATTTGATTTTTTCCAATTGTTAAATAATTTCCGATATTCGTTTTGCTTTTTAGACATTGGTTTAGATTTTTGAATAGTACCCTATATTTGTCACTAAATTCTTTTATTAAGTTAAGTTTTGAGTCCAAACTCTCATTAAAATTCGTTCGCTTCCATATTCTCCTACACATAACCAAAAGGGGTTATTACTCCCATCCGGGTCAACTCCTGTATTGCGATAAATTTGTCCTACTGGAATAGCAAGAGAAGTTTTTAAAAGGTTAGAAGCAACTCCTATAGCTCTGTTTGGGGCGAGATTATCAAAAAGCACTAAATCTGTAGTGTTAGCATTTGGTGTAGCTGTCTGACAAGTTATAGAATAATTAGCAACGCTGTCTAAAGCTGAAGACGTTGGAACTCTTAAACTAACCCTGGTAGCATTATTAGGTAATTCAGGTCTTCCCCCCCCTCTACTACTCGTAAAACTACTTAAAAATAAATAATAAGCATTAAGAGGGTAATTAGCCCCATTGTACAAAGGATTTTTTACCCATCCTAACTGCTTAAAATCATAATTAGATGGATTTAAAGCATTACCAGAAATATTAGACCTAAACATAGAAACAGATGTTGAATTAACAACAATATACCAAGCACCAGATTGATACAAATTTAAATTAGACCCCCCACCTGGCACTTGATAAAAAATGTCGGTATTAGCAGTAGTGCCGTTGCTTGCCGAAAATCCCCCGCCTGTAAATCTCCCATTATATGGGCTACTAGGTTTAGCGGTAGTGTCAAAACTTTGAGGAAGTTTAAAACCCAAATCAGTAGTAGTGTTAGATACTGCTAACCCTGGTTCCATTAAATTGATTAAATCTCTCAAAGCTGGAGCAATATTTCCTCCAGCTAGTCTAGTATCGTAAGCAAATAAATTAGAGCGAAAACCCATATAAAAATTGCCAACATTATCTACGTTTTGTAAGTTTGGTGTAGACATTAGGGAATCCTGTAAAATAAAGAAATGTTTTGAGAACAATAAATAAAACTACCATCAGAAGGACTGGTAGATGGTCGCCATGTCGTATTTATTAATGAATTTTGTAAAGCACAATAAATAAAACTACCATCAGAAGGACTGGTAGATGGTCGCCATGTCGTATTTATTAATGAATTTTGTAAAGCACAATAAATAAAACTGCCATCAGAAGGATTTGTTTGGGTAGAAAAAAATAACCAAAGCACAAAACTATCTTAAATAGTTAACACAATCAAAGTGAGCGGTTTTTTTTTATGGGAGACCTAGTACAGATATATTATGAGTAAAAGGCTTGACAAACTCAAAAAAATCTGTTTAAATAGAGAAAAGTTAGAGAAATCCAAAATCGTCTTCACTAACCCCGCCGTAAAACGGACGGGGATTGTCCGAACCAATTCGGACGACGCAAGAAGTGAATAGCCCGTTGAGCCGAACAATCTTACAGACCTCTGAATGCTTCCCTAGTTCGGATTCCCTCTAAGTCTCATTGGTGAGACGTTGTAAGACAAGACATAGTTTGTTCGGTGGGCTAAGGGACTTAAACTTCACTCTTAAGGATTATCTCCTATGCAAAGAGTTCCTGTAATCTCAAAAGACGGAAAACCGTTAATGCCAACTAAACCTAGTCGGGCTAGACGGTGGATTAAAGAAGGAAAAGCCGTCAGTAAGTTTAACGACTTAGGACAATTCTATGTCCAACTGATAGCAGAACCTTCTGACATTAAAACTCAACCTATTTCTGTAGGAATTGACCCCGGTAAATTGTTTTCAGGAATTGGTGTCCAATCTTCTCTTTTTACTCTGTGGACTGCTCACCTAGAGCTTCCCTTTAAACGAGTTAGAGAACGGATGGATAATCGGAAAATGATGCGTAGAGGTAGAAGGGGGAGACGAATTATCCGTAAGCTTCCTTTTCCCCTGAGAGCGCATCGACAAAAGCGATTCTCTAATCGGAGAAATTCTAAATTAGCACCAAGTATTAAAGCCAACCGTCAACTAGAACTACGAGTCCTAACCGAATTAACCAAAATCTATCCTATAACCGACATTTACTTTGAGTATGTTAAAGCTGATGTGGATTTAACGAGCGGTAGAAAAGGGGCTAAATCAGGAAAAGGGTTTTCGACGGTAATGGTCGGACAAAAATGGATGCTAAAGCAACTAGAACAGTTTGGAAATGTCCATACTCGATTAGGTTGGCAGACTTCTAATCTCAGAAAACATTTGCGATTAGAAAAGTCTAAAAATAAAGCAGAACAATCACCAGAAAGCCACGCTAACGATGGAATTGCTCTTGCCTGTTTTCAATTCTTGGATTATGTTCCTTTTCACAATGCCAATTCTCACGGTCACGAATGGCAAGGAAAAGTTAACTTAACATCTAGTGTTTTTGCCGTAGTTAAAAGACCTCCTATTAGTCGTCGTCAACTTCATTTAATGGTTCCCGCAAAAGGTGGAGTAAGACGGAGGTACGGGGGAACTACGACAAAATTTGGACTAAGAAAAGGTGACTTAGTTAATTTTCCTAAAGGAATTGGCTATGTCAGTGGACATACCGAAAAACAAATATCTGTCAGCAATGCTAATTGGAAACGATTAGGGCTGATAGTCTCTAGTAAAGTAACATTAATACGACGTTCTACTGGTTTAATTGTTAGTTACTAGAAAAATATAAAGCCGTCCTCCGCTTTGCTAAAGGACGGGGTTTCTACCTCAAAATCGTCATGTCAAAAAAAGCTTTTGTAGATTTGGGTAATTTAGTCACTCCAAGCTTGCGAGAATTGTACGAAGAGTTATCCCTTGATAAATCAGTCTTTAGTGAAGCATCAGAAATCGAATCAGGAGACATCTATTGTTTTGATTTTAAGAATTTGCCAATGGTATCTTGCAAAGAGGTAGACTGGCACAGAGACTGGGAAGAGCATAGTCTTTTGTGGGTCTTAGAGTCACATGGTCACATTTTTCAATTAGAGAATAAAGACTCTGGGAAAATTATTTCTAAGAAACTTAAATTTGGAGATTTGATTTGTTTCAATCTTGAGCTTAATCATCGATTAATAATAAGTGATAGTGTTAGTAACCCTCTTTTTGTCACTTTATCTTGGGATTTAGATGCGTTTCAGCTTCCCAACGGTTATAATATTAAAAAATGGGAAGACATAGCCCGTATCTTATTAAAAGAGAAAGTGGCAAGCAGAGGGTTCAAAGGGTTAAACGGCTTAGTCAATCACTTTGCTAAACCCCCCTCTAAAAGTGTTGTTTTAACCCAGTGGGAACGTTTACCTAACTCCGAAACCGAAGTTTTGCGAGAATGTAATAAGCCTTTAAAAACGCCTTATATTTGGGCGAAATTGAGTCCTTATTACTCCAGATTCAGAGTTTTGCCTTACAGTGAGCAAGACTACCTCAATTGGTTTAAGCTACCTTCTCCCCGTCAACAAAATTACGACAAATGCAAAAAACAAATTGAAGAATATTTAGGTGAGCATTTAACAGTTCAGTAAATTTTCTTAAATAGCTAATAGGAGGTTTTATGATTTCAAATAGTTTCAAGTTTATCGACTTATTTGCGGGAATTGGCGGTTTTCGTCTTGCTTTAAGTAGTTTGGGTGGTGAGTGTGTATTTAGTTCGGAAATAGACAAGTTTTGTCAAAAAACGTATTTTGCAAATTTTGACAAGACCTTTGATAATTTAGACATTCGGGATTTAAACCCTGAAACTATTCCCGATTTTGATATACTGACTGCGGGGTTTCCATGTCAACCTTTTTCAATGGCTGGTAAAAGGTTAGGATTTCAAGATAAACAGGGTAATCTGTTTTTTGATATTGTCAAAGTTTTAAAGGCTAAAAGACCTAAAGCCTTTATTTTGGAAAATGTTAAAGGTTTAGTCTCTATTGAACGGGGAAAAACTTTAAAAACTATTTTGTCCATCTTAAGAGATGAGTTGGGCTATTTTGTCCCTGAACCAGAAATCTTGAATGCCCGCAATTTTTCAGTACCTCAAAATCGCCCTCGTGTTTTTATTGTAGGTTTTGAACCTAGCGTTCAAGCTTCTTGTAAATATAACTGGTTTACCTATCCCACTCCCGTAACCAGTAACCCTCACCTTCGTTTCATTTTAGAGACGGAACCCGTTGATTTGAAATACTACCTAAACGAAGGTTATTGGCAAAGTTTACAGGCTCACAAAGCACGCCATTTAGAATTAGGTAACAACTTTGGGTACGAAATACTTGACAAGGAGGATTGCTCTAATGCTATAATGGTTGGAGGTCAGGGGAGAGAGCGCAATCTTATTCAAGATAATAATCATCCTTCTAATTATCCCCCTGAAAAAAATAGTCGTTTCATTCGCTTTTTGACCCCTCGTGAATGGGCAAGATTGCTAGGATTTCCTGATTCTTTTCAAATTGTAGTGTCTGACACACAAGCCTATAAACAATTTGGTAATTCTGTTGCCGTTCCCGTTGTCAAAGCTGTTGCCCGTAATGTATTGTTAAAAGTATACGGAAAGCCTTTCCTTCATGTCCACTAATATTTCGCCTTTAACTATCCCCCTCAGACCTAAAACTATGTACCAAGATATTAAGCCTCTTGACATTTCGCTCAAACCAATATAGAAATGAGGGAAGACATGAGACCAGTTAGATTTGATTTAGTTGGTGATTTGAAGGTAGAGCGTGGCAGTGAATGGCGGCGGCGCACTTTTGCGATTGAGGGCGATTTTACTAGCTGGCTAATTTTTGGGGAGGTTCGCAAAAAGGCGGGGGGTGATCTTTTCGGAGCTTTTGATTTTGAGCCGATGATTCCGATCATCATTCCGATTAATGGGGTGGAGACGGAGTTCACACGCATTGTGCCTTTTTTGCGGGCATCAGTTGCTTTAGCTTTGCCACCAACTAAGTCACCGAGTGCTGGTCAAGCGATTGTGGTCGGTCGACACCGATGGGAGTACGATATTAAGATACGGCATCCCACAAATTTCGAGCGAATTTTTACGCCTTTTGAAGGATTGGTGGAGGTGAGTGATCGAGTAACGGAGGTTTTGGTGTGAATCAGCCGACAATAGTAGTTCTGCAAGAGGAAGAATCAGCGATTTTTGTTCTCGCTAGGGACCCGGACAATTATATACAAGGACCACCCGGACCACCTGGAGATGGAAGTGCTTTTTATAAGCACACTCAAAGCGTTCCATCTGCAATGTGGACAATTGTGCATAATCTAAACTTTGAGCCACAAACTCAAGTTTTTAGTTTAGGAGGAGTAAGAGTAGAAGCTTTTGTACAAAATCTTTCTTTAAATACTACTCAAATTATTTTTAGTAGTCCTTTTAGTGGCTACGCAATTTTATCGAGGTAATCATGACGTTTATCGAATTTTGGTCTGATACTGAGTTTAAAGGAAAAATCCGGGCTTCCGTTGCTCCGGAAAACCCTAATGACTTAGTTAATTTTGGCACTGTAAACGCTCTTTTAGAAGGGTTTGATTATAAAGATGCAGTGTTTGCTTCTGCCCCATCAAATATCAATTTGAATGCTCCTGGGTCGACCATTGGGGGGGTAACTATGACCTTAGCTAATTCTCGATTTATTGCCGCAAATCAAAGCAATAACACAGAAAATGGGCTTTACAATTGGAACGGAGCTTCTGTTCCAGCTACTCGCACTGCTGACGCTAGTACGGGAGCCGAGCTAAGAAATGCAATCGTCACTGTTGCCTCTGGTGGAAATACTGATGACAGCGTGACCTACAGGCAGATTACGCAATCTGTGACTATTGGTACTTCTGCGATTATCTGGCAAGTTCACGGGTCGGGAGTACCCGATGCAAGTGAAACCACAGCAGGCAAGGTACAGCGTGCTACTTTAGCCGAATTAGAATCTGGGACAGATACGGCTAAATATGTCACTCCTTCTATCCTCGCCAGTTGGTCTGGAAGACGGAAATCAGTAACTACCAATCCTTTTGGGGATGGAACTAATACAGTGTTTGTGATTACACACACGCTGACTGATACTAATCCCAGTGTAGAAGTAATTCGTAATAGCGGCAATAGAGACACCGTGGGGGTTTTTACAGAGCGATTAAGTAACACTTCGATCCGCCTAACCTTTGCTTCTACAGCCGTACCTCCCGTTAATGGGTTTGTAGCTAAATTAATAGCCTAGTATCGTGAAAGAATCCCTCGCACCAATTGATACTTTAGATTCGATTACTACAGCCCGATGGGTTTCTAGTCGGTTGCAAGATGAGAAGGTACTTATCAGAAATGTTTCTGCTGCGGAGCAAATTGTTGCTATTTCTTTTCCGAGAGAAATTACTCTTTTAGAAGTGTGGAATCTTCGCACGACCGTGGGGAGTGCTACAATAACTTTTAGTTTTGGTAGTGGCGCATCTTTTGGTGTAATTCCTGGGCTGTCTAATCTTTCTCTTACTACTACCCGGGCTAATTTTTCGGTATCCGGGCAAGGACAAATTATTACTACTGCTCAGGAAATTCGATTTGATATAACCAGCGTAACTGGTGGACCCTTAAGTATTCCGTTTCTATTAATTTTTCGCGAAACAGCATCGCTAACTTAAATGCCTAATACTCTAACCGCTCAAAGTTTATTCCTGAATAGTCCTGATTATCTTGAAAGATACCAAATTGCGTTAACAAACGTATCTGGTTCTTTTAATGAAATCGCTTCCAGTTCAGTCTTTTTTGATGCTCAGGTTAAGCCTAGTTTAATCGATGATAAAGCTGTCCGATTTTATGTTTATAAACGTATGTTGTCAGAAATGATCGTTTTTAATCCTTACGTCAAGCTGAATGTCGCCAAATTGGGTATGTCGGATGCCGTATTTGGGGAAACCCCAAAACTCGTGCTTTTTGTTAACAATGAAGGTAAATTAAACCCGATTTCTGAATCGGATATTTT
>Ga0315900_10006071_pt1 | contig 16374 bp, 12 predicted proteins | sample LakEriMetagenome_FD_203521 | JGI IMG/M metagenome (GOLD analysis project Ga0315900, IMG submission 203521) | Freshwater fungal communities from buoy surface, Lake Erie, Ohio, United States - Buoy 12 MA114 | ecosystem: Environmental > Aquatic > Freshwater > Lake > Lake biofilm | place: USA: Lake...
GATTTGGTATGGAACTTCAAGAAGTACTTTGGCAAGAGCCGAGGGCCGGGCTCACCGGACCGAATGCGAGAGGAATCGATTTTAGGAGTGCGCAAATTTCAGCCGGGGCAGAAGAAAGTACGTGAGTGTTTTGCTTGATCGCTCTTGATTCACATTGATCCCTTTTGCGACGGTTCCTTGACGGGTCGAACGCTTTGGACAATGTATTCCAAAGCTGAAGCACTTAGACAGAGAAAATACTATTCCTTGAATCCACTGCGATGACTTTAAGTTCAAAACAGTTCGACTACTCGATCGCGGATACTTTCATTGGGTCGTCCTTAGCGGTGGTCATGCGAATCGCCTTCCACCCCACAAGAGATCAGGGTCTAGAATGAGTACATCAGTAGAGTCCTGTATTGGTTTATCGACACAGCCAACTCCAGAGGCCGATTTTTGAACTTTGAATCCCGATTTCAAGCGTCGTACTGGATGGACTTGATTCCATTTGTGTTTCCTATCCTTCGTTCTGTTTGGTTGCGATCTGACGCCTGGCTGGAATGTTTAGTACAACTAAGCGATCCGCCGACCCTGAATGACGCGAAGTAGTACAACTACGATTGCAACCACCAAGAGTATGTGAATGAACCCGTTGAGGGTTGCGCCTGTGGCGAGCCCTAGAGCCCATAGCACAAGCAAAATGATGAATATTGTCCATAACATGATCGTACACCTTTTGGTTAGCGGGAAGCCGGTAAGTTTGAACGGGATGGCTCTGGTTGCATCTTTAGAAGCTTGGTGTAGACACCAAGAAGCAAGAACGGGGCAACCCAGTCTCCGATGAATCGACTGTCGTCGCGGCGGTCGTTCATCTTCAAGAGAAGGGATAGACTGATCGATCCAAGAGCGGCAACGATCCAGAAGTTGGCAGGAATTCCCGCCATCGTATTTTCGATTGCGCAGGATTTCCCGCAACACATTTCAGGCGTTTCGATTGGTTGGTTCATAATCGGTTGTTTTGATTTGAGAGAGTTTTAGGTGCTAGTGAATGCATAGTATCTATTGGATATGTTCGACAACGAACCAAACTTGCGCTTCGTTGAGTCGAATCAGATCGGAAACGATGATATCGTTGGTTCCGAGGTCTCCTAGTTCGGCTGCTTCGCGGGCCATCGCACGGGCTTCAAGCAGAATGACTTCATGCGCTTGAAGAAGTCGTTTGATCTGATTTTCTGGATCCTCTCGCCCCTTCGGGCTGCGAGGTATCGAAGCCAGTTCCGCGACGTCATGGGCCATTGCGACCGAAATGCCGCCAAGGGTTTGGACTCGTTCTGCAAGCAGATCTGCTAGTGATTCTTGTTCTGCATAGTGTTTGTCGAACAAAAGGTGCAGAGAATAAAAGTTCGGACCTGAGACTTGCCAATGGTGCTTTTTGTAAAGCGAGCCGAGGGTCAATGTGTCTGCCAATAACTGATTGAGGTTATCAACGCTGGCTGCCGCGATATCGCTGTCTAGCGCCAACGGTGTTCGCTGGACGGTACCGTAAGGTTGAGTTTCCGATCGATCGGAGGGAATGACGGGCTCTCGCAAATGCGAAGGGGAAACTTTTGTGATCGATCTATTCAACATACTTTTCTCCAATGATTATTGTTGGTGTTTGGTATCAGCTAACTTCGAGAAGATTTTCGACATGGGTGACTCCGGGTGCATGCCATGCGGCGGTGGCGAATTCCCGGCGGTTATCCAGCGTTGCGTTTTCGTGCAACCTCGATGACCTCTTTGATTTCGCTCGGTAGAAGCTCAGGTTTGACATCGATCTTGTTGGATACACCCCTCACACCCGCCGGGTATTTCATCTCGACACGTTGTTTTTTCTGTAGGTACATAAAAAAAGCCGACGCAAACGAACAGCTTGATATGTTCGATTGCATCGGCCTACTTGATAACAAGCCCTCCAGTGTACGGAGTGCGTTTTATTCAGTCGTCCAATATGTTTTATGCTGCGAGTGATCGTTTCGATCGTTACCCGCTCAAATAAACTGTATTCATTCTGGCTCGACAAGACAACGGTCAAAACCAAAAACAAATCGATTTCGTCCATGGTGCTGTATTTTGAAGTCCACGAACCGACGCCATGATTGCGCTTTTACGTTGACATCAAATCAGCAAACAACTTTCGCTTCAGAGCGTGTGGCGGTTTACTTAAACAGATAATTGCACCTTGCACAATTGTATCGAACACCTATGCTAGGGTGACCGCAACACTAAATCGGATGACTATATCGAAGAGCGATTCGGCACGAACGGATAGCTAGTCAACAGGTAAGCCGACGACGCAGCGTACCCTCGGGTTCGCGTAGCATCGTCGGCTTTTTTCGTTGAATGATCGACTCATCTACCAAAGAGAGCCCCGATATTCGCAATGGCTGCCACCGCAAGTCCGAAGACAATAAACCTCTCCTGCGTGCTTCCCGGGTCAAAGACCGAGTCTGTTTCGTTAGAACCGCCGTTTCGAGACGAGTTACTCAGCGCCGAACAACTTGAACGTCATGCAAAGCACTTGGCATCGACGGACAAGCTGTCGTTGGAGAAAGTCGCTGACAAGCTGATCAATAGGCTGGCAGAGAATGAAAAAATACTCCAGTCGACGTATGACGAAGTTGCGGCAGCCGTTGTCAAGAATCGTCGGATTGCACCGGCTGCCGAGTGGTTACTCGACAATTTCTATCTGTTGGAAGAGCAGATACACTCGACTCGTCGACTTTTGCCTCGTTCTTACAGCCAAGAGTTACCACGCCTGACCGGCGGGCCAGCGGCGAACTATCCGCGAGTTTATGGGCTGTCGCTCGAGTTGATCTCGCACACGGATGGCCGCGTGGATGCGCAAGCATTGGATGGGTTTATTGCCGCTTATCAGTCGGTAGTACCGCTGCGATTGGGTGAGCTATGGGCATTGCCTTTGATGCTTCGGTTGGCACTCATCGAGAATTTAAGGAGGGTTGCAGCTCGCATCGCAGTTGCACGTCGGGATCGTAATTTGGCCGCCGATTGGGCCGACCAGATGATTGAGACTGTCGAGCAGTGTCCGTCCGACTTAATTCTCGTCCTAGCCGATATGGCTCGTTCAAATCCGGCACTTTCGGGGGCTTTTCTAGCGGATTTGACTCGCCATCTCCACGGACAGAATCCCAATTTCGCGATCGTGCACAGCTGGCTTGAACATCGACTTGCGGATTCCGGATATACAACCGAACAACTTGTGCTCGACGAAGGGCAACTGCAAGCGGCCGAGCAAATCTCGGTTGGTAATAGCATTACGAGTTTACGATTTTTGAGTGTTCATGATTGGCCGCAGTTTGTTGCGAAGCAAAGTCTCGTTGAGCAAACGCTCATTCGCGATCCGTCGAAGGTCTACGAGTTCATGGACTTTCAAACTCGAAACCGTTATCGACACGCGGTAGAAGCGATCGCAAAACGCTCAAAAGTCTCTGAGTTTGATGTTGCGTTTCGGGCAATCCAACTCGCAGAAAACGAACCAGCCAATAACCCTAGCTCAAGGATGCGCCATGTAGGCTACTATCTAATCGATCAAGGGCGTCCTGTTCTCGAGCGACTCGTGCAGATGCGATTCAACACGTCCGTGGTTATCGATAAGTTTCGTCGGGCGTTCCCCTTATCGATCTATATGATCGCCATATTTCTTTTTGCTTTCTTCGGTACTTTGGGTTTGCTTCGCTTTAGCGATTGGTTTTCTAACTCCCTACTACTACGTTGCGTCATTGCCATTCCTATCGTGATGTGTGCCGTTCAGCTTGGGTTGGGGATCGTTAACTGGCTGGTCACGATTCTTGTGCGGCCGAACGCTTTGCCTCGGATGGATTTTCGCATAGGTGTTCCGGCAGAGCATCGTACCCTCGTGGTTATTCCGACGATGTTGACCGATATCGATTCCGTGGAACGATTGTTAGAAGGGTTGGAGATTCGGTATTTGGCCAACCGTGATTCGTCTATTCAGTTCGCATTGCTGGCAGACTTTCAGGACTCGGATCATGAAACCAATGCGAACGACCGAGCGCTCGTGATGCATGCACAGCGTGGAATCGATCGACTCAATCAAACCTACGTTGAAGAAGAAAGGTCGTCATTTTTTCTTTTGCATCGAAGCAGGAAATGGAATGAATCCGAAGGGGTCTGGATGGGGTTCGAGCGCAAGCGAGGCAAGCTAGCAGATCTCAATGCGATGCTACGCGGTGCGACCGATCGATTTTCGGACACCTCAGGCAATCTAAAAGACTTAGAGCGTATCCGGTATGTGATCACGCTTGATACGGACACGCAACTTCCTCGCGATTCAGCTCGTAAAATGGTCGAGGTGATGGCTCACCCACTGAATCGCCCTAACTTTGATGAGAAGAGTGGCTTGGTCACCTCGGGGTATTCGATCCTACAACCACGCGTGGCCATTAGCATGGCGAGTTCGCAGCGGTCGTGGTTTGTTTGGCTTGTGGGTTCCGACCCAAGTATTGACCCTTACACACGTGTGGTCTCCGATGTTTATCAAGATCTATTCAATGAAGGATCCTTTATTGGCAAAGGGATTTACGATGTCGATGCATTTGAAAAGTGTTGTGGGAACTTTCCTACCAATGCAATCCTCAGTCATGATCTACTGGAAAGTTGTTTCGGGCGTTCGGCATTGATCAGCGATGTCACCTTGTACGAGGACCATCCGTCCAGTTACGCAGCCGATGTAAGTCGGCGTCACAGATGGATTCGAGGGGATTGGCAAATCGCTGCTTGGCTTTTACCTCGGGTGCGAGGCACGCACTCTTCACCAATTCGCAATCCTATTTCAGCGTTGTCCAGTTGGAAGATCTTTGACAATCTTCGACGAAGCCTGATGCCGATTGCGATGGTAGTTCTGTTGCTCAGTAGCTGGCTGATAACAAGTTCGACCACGGCGCTTGCTACAACACTATTTGTTGTGTTGGTGGTTATCGCCCCCAGGATTCTAGCGGCCTTGATCGACTTCGTGTTCAAGCCGACTGATCTTTCGGTTGCAACCCATTTGAAGTCCGCATTATGTGCGATTGTACGTCCTGTCGCTCAATCCATGTTCACCTTGGTGTTTTTGCCATACGAAGCTTGGATAAGTATGGATGCGATCGTGCGCACGTTGGTCCGAGTGCATTGGACGAAACGGAGGTTGCTAGAATGGCGCACCTCCTGCGATTCCGAGCGGACTGCCCGCTCTGATCTCCTCGGTTTCTGCCGAACCATGTGGGTTGCACCTCTAGTGGCTTGCTCGTCGTTTGCGATCATCGCATGGTGCAATCGATCAGCACTGGCAACTGCTAGTCCCTTTTTGATTTTTTGGTTGCTTTCACCTGCGATCGCTTGGTGGTTGAGTCGATTGATCCCGGTGAAGATTGCTCGACTCAAGGATCCTCAACGCCAGTTCTTGAGAGTCATGGCGCGAAGAACATGGCGGTACTTTGAGGAATTCACGACGGCGCAAGACAACTGGTTACCACCGGACAACGTGCACGTAAACCCAAATGCAGTGATCGCTTCTCGAACCAGTCCGACCAACATAGGTATGGGACTTTTGGCGGATCTGGCAGCCTACGATTTCGGATACTGTTCTGTCGAGCAGCTGGTGACGCGGACGAAAAGCACGCTTGCAACACTCGAGAGGATGGAGCGATACCGTGGCCATTTCTTCAATTGGTACAACACGAGGACTTTAGCACCACTGCTACCTCGCTATGTATCCACGGTCGACAGTGGCAATCTCATCGGTCATCTAAGGGTACTGGCGGCTGGCTTTGAACAAATCATCGTAGCCCCGATTACTCCCGCAGGTCTGTTCCGCGGAATTTACGACACGCTGGCTGTTTTGCTGCAGGAGATGGCGTCGAATACTCCGCAACTCGTCGATGTCGCGACGCGGCTGGTGGGCAGTGCCACCCACCGGCGCATTGAGTTGCAGATGGAGATGATGGGAAGACAAGAGGCAAAGATTGATGTTGGGCTAGAGATTCTTCCAAAGCTCAGAAGCGAATTAGCAGAGTTGAAAACGACACTGACGAATCAATCGGAACCCATTTGGTGGTGCGATGCCGTGCTACGGACTTGCGATGGACAGCTTGCCGAGTTGCGTGCTTTATGCCAATGGTCAACTCTTGAGATGCCCGACGAATCGTCTTGGGGAGAAATGGAACCACCGATCCGAGAACTCTTGAAGAAGCTTCAAGTGGAATTGGATAGTGCCGAGAGGAATGCAACACTGCGAAGTATCGCTTCCTTTCCTGAAACGATCTGTCTACGAATTGACTCGATTCGGTCTCTTCTCCTCAACGCCAATCGCGAACTTGGAGCGCCGTCTACCGAACTTCGGGATTGGTTGAACGCGCTGTATTGTTCGATGACAGAGTCTGCCGAGTTCGCCTCGAATCGAATAGAAGAGTTAGAGTCGTTATGTATCGAGTGTAGAGAAATTGCCAAGATGGATTTCCGATTCTTGGAAAGCAAACTGCGAGATCTGTTTGCCATCGGATTCAATGTAACCGAGAACCAACTGGATTCTGGTTGCTATGACTTGTTGGCCTCGGAAGCGCGGCTAGCCACCTATGTTCTGATTGCCCAAGGACAGTTAGGGCAGGAGCACTGGTTCTCTTTGGGACGGTTGCTCACGAATGCCGATGGCGCGCCAGCCCTGTTGAGTTGGAGTGGCTCGATGTTTGAGTACCTGATGCCATTGTTGGTCATGCCGACCTACGACCACACGTTACTCGACCAAACCTATCGTGCAGTGGTTTCTCGTCAAATAGAATATGGCCGACAACGAGGAGTGCCGTGGGGTGTATCCGAGTCGGGTTACCATGCATTCGATCTCAATCTCAATTATCAGTATCGAGCCTTTGGCGTTCCAGGTTTGGGCCTCAAGAGAGGGCTCGCAGAAGACTTGGTCATTGCGCCGTATGCTTCCGCGTTAGCCTTGATGGTGGCTCCTGATATGGCATGTCGCAATCTCGAACGACTTGCGCGCGATGGCCGTTCCAGTGGATACGGATTTTATGAAGCCGTCGATTACACGGCTTCGCGTCTACCGCCCGGAAGTAGCAGTGTTACGATACGACAGTACATGGCACACCATGCCAGCATGAGCTTGCTTTCTTTCGCTTATGTCCTCTTGGACAAACCGATGCAGAAGCGTTTCAGCCTGGATCTAACGTTGCGTTCAACAGAACTGTTGCTCCAAGAACGAGTTCCGAGAAATACGGTCCCGCTCTTTCCGCATGCCAACGAAGCAAATGCTACGCGCTCATCGACCGCAGAAGAGTCGGGGACCATGCGTGTGTTCTCGGATCCAACGACGGCGGTGCCTGAAGTGCATCTACTTTCCAACGGTCAGTATCATGTCGCGATCACCAGTGCAGGTGGTGGTTACAGTCGATGGCGAGGGGTTTCTGTTACTCGTTGGCGTGAAGACCCAACTCGCGATTGCTGGGGAAATTTCTGCTACGTACGCGATCTCGACAGCGGCGCAGTTTGGTCGACAGCATGGCAACCGACAACCACGGCCGCCAAAAAGTATGAAGCCATATTCACGCAGGCCCGAGCAGAGTTTCGCCGCATCGATGAGCAGATCGAGATGCATACGATGATCAGCGTTGCATCGGAGGATGACTTAGAATTACGTCGAACGAAGCTTACGAATCGATCCGACCGTGTTCGACGCATTGAGATCACAAGCTATGCCGAAGTGGTTTTGGCAGTGCAAACGCAGGACGAATCCCATGCCTCCTTCAGCAATCTATTCGTCCAGACGGAGCTGTTGACCAAGCAAGGAGCGATTCTGTGCACGCGGCGACCGCGATCAGCCGAAGAGCAGCCCCCGTGGATGATTCATATGATGACCGCAACCGGTGGGCAGTTGGACGAAACGTCTTACGAAACGGACAGAATGCAGTTTATTGGTCGAGGTAGGTCAACCGATTCTCCAGAAGCACTTCAGAGTCGAGGCCCACTTACCAATAGTCAAGGTGCTACGCTCGACCCGATCGTGAGCATTCGCAAGGTGCTCGTCATTCAACCGAATGAGACCGTGACGGTAGACTTGATTACTGGGGTGGGCGAATCCTGTGAAGTCGCGACCGCTATGGTGGAGAAGTATCTCGATTCGAGCCTAGCGGATCGAGTCTTTGAACTCGCATGGACACGAGGATTGATCATGTTGCAGCAACTCAATGCATCGGAATCGGAGGCTCTGACTTTCAGTCGCCTGGCAGGATCCGTGATCTTTGCATCGAGGATGCGACGTGCGAAATCAAGTGTGCTCGTTCAGAATCGACGAGGGCAGTCTGGGTTGTGGAGTTATGGAATATCCGGGGATCTGCCAATTGTGTTGGTTCGGATTTGCAATGCTGAAAAGCTGGATTTGGTCCGTGACGCTGTTCGAGCACACGCATACTGGCGAAAGAAGGGGCTAGCCGTCGACTTGGTCATATGGAACGAAGACGACTCGGTCTATCGCCAATCGCTTCAAGAGGCCATCTTGGACATTGTGACGTCGAGTCCCGAAGCGGCTATGGTCGATCGGCCGGGAGGTGTGTTTGTCCGACGTGGCGAGCACATGTCGGAGGAAGATCGCGCGCTGCTACAAACCGTCGCACGCATTGTGCTGCAAGATGACGCAGGCACGTTGGTGGATCAAGTCAACCGCCGGGTGCGCCCGGAGATGGCAATGCCACGATTCCGGCCAACCAGGACGATGATCGAAACGATCGCCACAAAGGAACCTGCCAAACGGGATCTTGAGTTCGATAATGGTATCGGTGGCTTCAGCCGTGATGGACGCGAGTATGTTGTGACACTGAAACCTGGACAGGCGACTCCCGCACCTTGGGTGAATGTGATTGCGAATGAGCAAATAGGAACCGTCATCTCCGAGACCGGAAGTGCTTATACTTGGACCGAGAACAGTCACGAGTTCCGATTGACAACTTGGAACAACGATCCTGTTTCGGATACCGCTAGCGAGGCGATTTACTTACGAGACGAGGACACAGGTAGGTTTTGGTCTCCATCGCCTTCGCCTTGCCGTGGGAATGGAACCTACGTTTCGCGACATGGTTTTGGGTATAGCATGTTCGACTATACCGAAGATGGTATCACGACGGAGCTATGCATCTATGTCTCGATCGACGAACCGATCAAGTATGCCCGTTTGAAGGTCACAAACCATTCCGGGAGGCAACGGAATCTGTCCGCGACTGGCTATTGGGAGTGGGTGCTCGGTGAGGTTCGAAGCAAATCGCTCATGCATGTGACAACCGATATTGATCCGGCGACCAATGCAGTGTTTGCTCGCAACTCGTATAGTCCAGAGTTTGCGGACCGCGTTGCCTTCGTAGACTGCAGTGAACCGCAACGAACGATCACGTGCGATCGAACGGAGTTTCTTGGTCGAAATGGACGCCCTGCCAATCCCTCGGCGATGAAGAGTACGAAGTTATCGGGACGTATCGGCGCAGGGCTGGACCCTTGTGCGGCGATTCAAACGTATATGACGATCGAGGATGGGCATGAAAGAACAGTCATGTTTACCATTGGGGCTGCGAAGAATGAGGATGCCGCTCGCCAGTTGATTCTCAAGACGCGTGGCACAGACAATAGCTATAAAGCCCTCGAAAACGTCTGGCATTACTGGAGCCAAACACTGGGCGCAGTCTATATTGAAACCCCAGATCCCTCGGTCAATTTTTTGGCCAATGGATGGCTTATTTACCAGACGCTTTCCTGCCGTCTGTGGGCTCGATCTGGATTTTATCAATCTGGTGGGGCATATGGTTTCCGTGATCAACTTCAAGATACGATGGCTCTCATTCACGCGGAGCCCGGTTTGTTTCGAAAGCAAATTCAACGAGCCGCTTCGCGACAATTCCGCGAGGGTGATGTGCAACATTGGTGGCATCCGCCTGTAGGCCGAGGTGTCAGGACACACTTCTCGGATGATCTTCTTTGGTTGCCGTTGGCACTGTGTCGCTATGTGGAGGTGACAGGTGACAGTGCATTGCTCGATGAGATGATTCCTTTTCTGACATCTAGGCTATTGCATGATGACGAAGAAGCGAATTACGATTTGCCACAAATCTCCGAGGATATCGGTTCGGTTTACGATCATGCGTTGCGAGCCATCGATCGGTCGTTGCAATTCGGGTTGCATGGACTGCCGCTCATGGGTTGTGGCGACTGGAACGATGGAATGAATCTCGTCGGGCAACATGGCAAAGGCGAGAGTGTTTGGCTGGCATTCTTCCTTTATGACGTCATGAATCAGTTTGCGATCCTCGCGAGACAGCGTAACGATATCGGTACGGCTGATCGCCTCGAGTTAGAAGCGGGTCGGTTGCGAGGGAACATTGAACAGTCTGCGTGGGATGGTCTGTGGTATCGGCGAGCGTACTTTGATGACGGTACACCGCTTGGCTCGTCCGAGAATATGGAATGCCAAATCGACTCGATATCACAGAGTTGGTCGGTACTATCTGGGGCGGGTACACAGGATAGGACCACAATGGCGATGGAAAGTCTTTATCGGCGTTTGGTGAAGAGCGACGACCAATTGGTTTTGCTTCTGGACCCGCCATTTGACGATTCAAATCTTAACCCGGGTTATATCAAGGGGTATGTCCCCGGTGTTCGCGAGAACGGCGGTCAATATACACATGGTGCGATTTGGGCTGCCATGGCGTTTGCGGAGATGGGAGACACCGATCGAGCTTGGGAGCTATTCTCGCTTATCAACCCCATCCATCACGGTTCGCACGCTACGGGAATAGCCAAGTACCGAGTCGAGCCCTATGTTGTCGCAGCAGATGTGTACGGAGTATCTCCACATGTAGGGCGTGGTGGCTGGACGTGGTATACGGGTTCGGCTGGTTGGATGTATCGACTTATTTTGGAGTCGCTACTGGGCCTGCATTTGGATGTTGACAAACTGCGATTCAATCCACGTCCACCTCGCGATTGGCCATCCTTCAAGATTCATTACAGGTATCGCGAAACGTTTTACCATATCACGGTTCGTTGCGATGGTCATGGCAATAACATCCAATCCATGTCGGTCGATGGAATTGAGCAAGCCGAGCATCTCGTTCGTCTCGTTGATGATCGAGGTAATCACGAGGTGACGATTGACTTGGGCAACTGAGTGGCGTAATTGCGATAAGACCGCTTGATACGGAAAGGCTATTTTCGCTTGGGTTCGCGGCAATGGGGAGGTTCAACCAAGGTGAAGATAATGATTTCCTCGCCGGTCAATGTGCTAATGTCGTGGTGGAGGCTGACTGGATGTACGCCCGTGATGTCCCGAATGATTTCTTCAAGTTTAGGTCGAGCAATTTCGATCAATTGAGATCGAACTTGTTTCAAAAGATCGCGTCCCTTGTCGACGGGAAGTGTCTTCACGAGATGTTGTTCCGCGGAGGTTAGCACTCCTTGCAGGCGCACGAGTAGAAGATCATTGATGAGATGAGCGTGGATGTCTTTCGGACCGCGTCCCATGAACTCTTGTTCAAACCGGGAGATACACTGACAGATCGCCGCTTCCATCTCACCTTGTGTTTTGGATGGCTCGCTAATTTTGAAAACTCCGCTTCTTTGGTTCATGCTTCGGGATTGGAGATGCTACCGTGAACCCTTTGATAAAGCAAACAAGCCACTTCCAAGGACTCGCGAGCACATGACATGCAAATTTATGCAGATGTAAAGGAGACATAGCACTTACCGGCGACTTCGCTTTCAGACGGCGATCTGTTATACTCAAAAGTTGTTATTAGCGTTTACCAGCAGTTTTAACCTGCCGCTTGTGAATCGGGAGTTTTGTGTAATGCAATTCAGCTCGTATTGCTCGAAGGGAATTCCTCGTTGTCCAAGTTTGATGAAGCCAGAAGAAACAGTGCTGCCGCTAACCCCAATCGACCTCCAGAACGCAGTTGGGAACCTTCGTTGCAAACAGTCGAGGGAGTTGTCTCTGGCTTAGAGGGGACGACTCTCTCCATGAAAAACCGAAACGGACATTTGGTTGCACATAAGCTAGCTGAGGATGCAACTTATATTTGCGATGGCAAGAGTGGCAGTGCTTCTGATCTTGCCGTTGGGCAAAGAGTGCGCGTGACAGTCGCCAAAGGGGATAGGACGCTAGCGGTGGGGATCGAATCGCTGTATAAAGATCAAAGCTTCAAATCCACCGACTGATCATTCTGCTATTCCAGAACGTATGTCCTTCGGATTGCCTACGAGTTTTTTAGCGTGATAGGCCGGATACTGGCAGTCCTCAGTACTGGAATGCGACAAGTTACTGGAATGCGACAAGGAGTTAGGACGTTGGATTCGCTGGCGAATCGAGAAACCACAGCAGTCGACCGTGTTTGGGTTCGATCAATTGAGCTGGGTATTCATTGGGGTGACGTGGGCCATGAAGAACGACTTCCATCGCAGGTCGTTTTGAGGCCCCGCAAACGAGGAATGCAACATTACGAGCGGAGTTGATAGCTGGTGCAGTCATCGTAAGCCGATAGGCGGCAAACTTGGGAACGTAATTGGCAACGAACATCCGTTTGGTTTCATCCAGTGCTTCCGTTTCTGGAAACAACGAAGCGGTATGCGCATCATCCCCGAGGCCCAGAAGGATGACGTCGATGGTCGGGAAGTCACCAGCTAAGCTGTCTTGTGGATCGAGCGCCCTACGAACCTGCAATTCGTATTCTGCGGCTGCACGTTCGGGTGCAGTTATGGATATCTGCACTGGAACTACACGAGGCACATGCTTTGGATTCGACGGATTGACGCGATCCAACCAAGCTTCGCGAACCATTCGATAGTTACTATCGACATGTTCATGCGGAACATTCCGTTCATCGCCCCAAATCAACACAACCTTGGACCAATCTAGTTCGTCGAGCGAGGTCTCCAGGATCAGTTGGTAGAGTCGTTTTGGTGTGGAGCCCCCCGAGAGCGATATGCTGCAAACGCCGCGAGAAGCGATCGACTCCTGTATGGTTTCGATCAGCCATTCTTTGGCCGCCAAAGCAACATCTTCAGCATTGGTTTTTACAATCGTCTGATGGTACATTCGAATTCAATCATGGATGGTAGGATTCGACGCATTGGATAATTGTCGAAGCGCCAATTGTAGCGGACAACTCGATTCGTTTATAGCAAGGCCTTGGCGATAAGCGTTCAACAGTTCTCGCGATCTCTGAGCAAGCATCCGCCGAACTTCACGTCGTTCACCTTTGACCCTGGCGATCTTCATGTTGTCATAAGCAGTTGTATGGTGCCGCATCCAAGCAATCACCGCCGATTCTGCACGTTGTTCGATGGGTATGCGCTCGGTGCGAGCGACCGTTCCGCTGCCGACCGGTGTAGCGTGTTCGGTAACGAGCTTAGCCAATTGCTTGACAACCGCTTCATAGCGTGTATCAAAGTCTAGAAACTGTAGTACCGATTCTTCGAAGGCACCGACATATTGCGTTTGCTTTTTCTCTCGTCGAACCGAATCGGAAGCACGCTTCTTCGCGTACGATTCCGTGGCGCGTTCCGCTTCTAGTTCCGATCGCTTAGTTGCGATAGTCAACGCGGACGCCCAAATGCCTTGCGAAAAGGTCTTTCGGCCTTTCTTGACTTGAACGGTCCAAGTAGGCCCTGCTGCCTTGACCCGTCTGGTAAGCCCCGCATCGCCGGGAGGTAGTAACTCCCAACCATCCGGGACGATTAACACTTTTCCGGAGGCATCGATCACCGATCGATCTGATTTCCCCGGAGCAACGATCAAAGAAATATGACTAGCCGAAGTGTTCATGCCGCGACAGCGTTTCCTCTTCAATCGCCGAGTTTAGCCTTGTGCAAACGATGAGTACTTTTTGGAAAGCATGTTTCTTGGCCAAGCAAATCCAAGCCCAACGCCTCCAAGTAACTCTGTAGGCACAACTCCACCCAACACTTTGAACATCGGACGATAGAGCGATTCCCAATCTTTGTTGCCAGCTGGGCAATATTGTCGTCCATTCCCTTCTACCGCGGTCATGCCAACAATTCGCGACGCGAGAGAAGCCGAAGTCAAGAACGAGGCACCAATGCATGTGAGATCTTGAACGTAGCACTTCAGTCCATAATGCTTGGCGGCAGCAGCGAACAACAAAGAGTCACTGATGCCTTTGCATGCCTTGATCGCAATTCCAGAGTAACCTTGTTGCTTTGCAAACATAAACGCATCCAAGTCGGTCAGCGACTCATCGATTACGACAGGCTTTAGACGGCTGACACGATGCATCGTCACCTCTTTTCGAGCTCGAAGATCGCGTCCCATCGGTTGTTCAATGTAATGGAGCTTTTCGATTGCTTCTCTTGCCAATCGATCGATTCGTTCCAAGAAATCGATAACATAGTCTTCGTTATCGCATGCTTCGTTGAAGTCCATGGAATAAGACCAAGTCCGCGTGGGAGCAACACGCATCGCGATGCGTTCGATCTCTACAAGTCGGCCGACGTCCGCATCCAAGTCTTGGCCAGTGAGTTTAACCTTCAGGTGTGATAGGTGCTGTGTACGGATCCATTCTTCTAGTGTTTCTGGCAAACCATCGCCGACAGGTTTGTTGAGATCCGCGGCAGATAAAGGGTCGAGCGAGCCGACCAAATGGTAAAGGGCCAGCGTGGAGGCTGGCTTCGGCAAGACCGAGTCGCTAAAGTGCTTGCCCACGAAATCTGGTCCGAGCCAATGTGACAAATCACTACCGATGTGATCTGGGGTTAAGCAATCGAAACAGTTTGCATTGTGCAATCGTCCATAAGCATCATGCAATGCAATATCGACACTCGAAAACGCAAGAGCGATCGCCAAATCTGGGATCGGCTCTGGAAGCTTCATGGCGATCGCTAGCTCTTCCGCTTTCGATTTGGCTATCGCTTTGAGTTGTTGTGACAAAAAGAGTGGGTGAGCTGCTGGCTCCAACTCCGTAACCGACTGAACGATCCGCTCGGCGAGCGCGATGACGGTTCGGAGCACTTGGTCGGGGGTAAGCAATTTGCTCGGCCAAGCCCATGCCGTGCCGAGGGTCATTTCTCCCATTCCGAAGGCGGTTTTCTTTTTCCCTTTGTCTTGCAGAGTAACCGTCGTCCGGAATACCGTGACGTCTTTGACGACGCGCCCTCCGAATTTGAGGGGGGAACGATAAACGAAAGGGAATTTTTCGCATTCCGCTTCGATGACAGCAATTTTGTTAGACTTCGACATGGTAAGTTAGTAAACGCCTAAGAGACCGGAGTGGCTCTATTCTTTTGGATAGCATACGGCCCGGGAAGTCGATTTCGATACCCCTAAAGCGGATTTTGTCCCCAGAGAAATCAGCGTTTTTAGCCCAATCGCTATTGACCTGATTCAACAAAAATCCTGACAATCTGCAACCCGTCGAAGTTTTCGTCGGCTAAAGAAGGGATTTTCATGGTAACCGTAGTTTGTACCCGTTGGCTCGATGCTTTTCCAGTTTCCTACGTCCGACTTATGCGCAATGCGGTGCGAGCAAACCTGACGCGCGAGCATCGATTCATTTGTGTTACCGACAATCCTGGAGCCATGGATCGCGATATTGAAACGGTCCAGATGCCAGACATGCAAATTCCATCTCACTTTCAAAGGTTCGGGTGTTGGCCAAAGCTTTCCATCTTCGCTCCGGGACTACTGCCCCCCAACGAACCAACACTCTATCTCGACTTGGATATGATGATTCGCGGGAACATCGATCCATTTTTTGATCGAATCCAGAAGCACGGCGGCTTTCATGCGTTGCGAGAGTGGAACCCGTCCTTATGGAGTTTTGTTCCGTTAGCACTGAGGCCTGATCGCGGTATTCAGGGCTCGATACTGGGCTTTATCCCCGGCGAGCAAACGGAAATCTATCATCGATTTATGCGCGATCAAAACGCTTGTTTTGAGCAATACTCGCTCGACCAGCAATACCTATCGGACGTTGCTGAAGAACGGATGTACTGGCCCTTTTCATGGACAGCAAGCTTCAAGTGGCATTGTTTGAAGTACTATCCATTCAACAAACTGTTCCCGAAAGCCAAAGAGCCGAAGAGAGCGAAGATTGTTGTCTTTCATGGCAAACCCCGCCCTATCGACGTTGTCCCGCTTGGTAACTATCGCTGGGGTACAAAGCGAAAGTTTGGTTTTGGCCCAGTGAGTTGGGTCCGCGAATACTGGCTCCGCCACGACGATTCTTGGGTCGACGCGGTCATAACGAAAGAAGCCCGCTCCGCTGCGTAGCTCGGCCTTCGGCCTCGCTTGGACATAAAAAGAGATCTTGTGCGAGGCCGAAGGCCGAGTTA
>Ga0315900_10006072_pt1 | contig 16373 bp, 12 predicted proteins | sample LakEriMetagenome_FD_203521 | JGI IMG/M metagenome (GOLD analysis project Ga0315900, IMG submission 203521) | Freshwater fungal communities from buoy surface, Lake Erie, Ohio, United States - Buoy 12 MA114 | ecosystem: Environmental > Aquatic > Freshwater > Lake > Lake biofilm | place: USA: Lake...
TCGTGGGCAATGGACGCCTAGGCTTCGAGCACGGAAAACTCGCTGCAGCCCTGGAGGAAACCTCTTTAAACATCGCCCCGGGAACCACGGCAGGCACCAGCCTGGTGACGAAGATCCCGACCACCAACACGGCGTTCACCCTGATGACCACGCAGAGCAGCGGCGCCTTCAGCGGCACCTTCACTCCAAACTGGAATCAGGCAGCGGCCGCCAAACCCGCCTTCAAGGGCATCCTCCTCCAAAAGGGAGCTTCCGCAGGCGGTTATGGCTTCTTCCTGAGCAACCGCACGGGCGACACGAACCCCGAAAGCGGCAGGGTGACCCTGGGCCCGTTGAAGACAGACCCGCTGAACCCCGCCTACCTGCGGATTGAAGGCGGCACCTTCCAGCAGGGAGACTCCGATGTCTTCTCGCCCGTCCACACGGTCCACGTCAGCACCTTCTACATGCAGGAAACCGAAACCAGCAAAGGACAGTGGGATGCCGTGCGCGCCTGGGGTCTCAACAACGGCTACACCGACCTGCCAGCCGGAGCCGGTGCATCGCCAGAATACCCGGTTCAGGCGGTCAGCTGGCATGCCGTCGTGAAATGGTGCAACGCCCGCAGTGAAATGGAGGGACTGGCACCCTGCTATTATACGGACGCCGCACATGCCAGTGTTTATCGCACCGGCACCGTGGACCTGGACATCGGCATGGTGGACTGGACCGCCAGCGGGCATCGCCTGCCCACCGAATCGGAATGGGAGAAGGCCGCACGCGGCGGCCTGGCAGGGGCAAGATTCCCCTGGGGAAACACCATCCGCCACCTCAAGGCAAACTATTACAGTGACAAGCTCTACAGCTACGATGTCAACCCAACCGCCGGCTACCATCCCGCCTCCATTTACAACCTGCCACCCTCCTGGTATTCCATCCCGGTCGGTCTGCTGCCCGCCAACGGCCACGGACTGAAGGACATGGCCGGCAACGTCCATGAGTGGTGCTGGGACCGGCTGGAAAACTACACCGCCACCCCGAAGACTGACCCCAAAGGCGCGGCGGCGGGCGTTTTCCGCATCACGCGCGGAGGCTCCGGAAGTGAATCCGCTGTTGCCTGCCGTTGTGCCAGCCGTTTCCCGCTGGCGCCGGACCTTGATAGCTATCCGGACCTTGGCTTCCGCACCGCACGCAGCGCGCCCTGATCCCATCATGGGCTTCGTCCGCATTGTCGATCCCGGCGGCGGCCGGACGACGCCGGGCGCTCAGGTGCCGCAAACCAACGATTCAACAACACTCAGCATGGCGGAAGGCTTCGCGGCCTTCCGCCTTTTTTGTGCACTCCGGAGGAGGTCAGCTCTTCTCCCCTTCCCCGGGCTCCTCCGGCAGCAGGGGCTGGCCGAACATGAGGCGGAAGCGGTTGCCGGGATGCAGCTTGTCGAGCTGCTTGCGAGAGGCCTTGCGCTCCTGCTCGCTCAGGGGCAGCGCCAGTTGATCGTTCAACTTCGCCGATGACCGTCCTCTCGCAGCAGGTTTCGAGTCTGGTGCGGAGGTCGATGGGCGTTTGCGCGCAGGGGAGTCCATTCAAGAACCAAGGTAGAGAACGACGACGACGTGCAAGACCGGATCCATCTCCGGGAGAAAATTCTTGTTCACAAGATGCTGTTAACAAACCGGCCGGGCTCAGAAAATCTCCGGCTCCGGCACGGCGGGGCCATGCTGAAGGAAGTCGAAGTCCGCCCCTTCATTGGCCTGGGTCACATGCTCGACATACAGCTTGGCATAACCGCGATGGTAACGTGGCGGCGCGGGCTTCCACTCGGCACGACGCCTCGCCAGCTCCTCATCACTGACGTGCAGGTGCAGGCGACGGTTTTTGACATCGAGTTCGATGAGATCGCCGTTTTTCACCAGGGCCAGCGGACCGCCCACGGCGCTTTCCGGGGCGATGTGCAGGGCGCAGGCCCCGTAGCTGGTGCCTGACATGCGGCAGTCGCTCAGACGCACCAGGTCGCGGATGCCCTGCATGAGCAGCTTCTTCGGAATCGGCAGCTGCCCCCACTCCGGCATGCCCGGTGCTCCGACCGGCCCGGCGTTGCGCAGGATGAGCACGGTGTCCTTGGTCACCTCGAGATCAGGATCATCGATCTTCGCCTTCATCTCCGGATAACTGTCGAACACCAGTGCGGGACCAGTGTGCTGGCAGAGCTCGGGCGTGGCGGCGGCATGCTTGATCACCGCTCCGTCCGGACAAAGGTTGCCGCGAAGGATTGCCGTGCCGCCGTCGGCTTGAAGCGGGTTGGACGGCGTGCGGATGACATCGGCGTCATAGATCTCACAGCCTGCGACATTTTCCCCCAGGGTCAGGCCGGTGACGGTCGGCACGTCCATGTGCAGCAGATCCGCCATGCCGTTGAGCAGGGCCTTGATGCCACCGGCCAGGAAGAACTCCTCCATGAGATACTTGCCGGCCGGCCGGAGATTGGCGAGCAACGGCACACGGCGGCTGATCTCGTCAAACTTCTCCAGCGGCAGCTTGATGCCAAGCCTGCCCGCCATGGCCACAAGGTGCACGATGGCGTTGGTGCTGCCCCCCAGGGCCATGTCCACCGCGATGGCATTTTCAAAGGAGCGTTCGCTGACGATGGTGGACGGTTTGCGGTCCATCCAGACATTCTCGACCATCTGCCGTCCGGCGGCAGCCGCAATCCGGGTGTGAGCGCTGTCCACCGCGGGAATCGACGAGGCACCGGGAATGACCAGCCCCAGGGTCTCGGCCAGGGCGGTGAGCGTGGATGCCGTGCCCATGGTCATGCAATGACCGGGGCCGCGGGCGATGCCGTCCTCGATCTCACACCATTCCTCCCAGCTCAGGTTGCCCGCGCGTTTTTCATCCCAGTACTTCCAGACATCGCTGCCGCTGCCGAGCGTGGTCCCGCGCCAGTTGCCCTTCATCATCGGGCCGCAGGGCATGTAGATCACCGGGATGTCCATGCTGAAGGCGCCCATCAAAAGCCCGGGTGTGGACTTGTCGCAGCCGCCCAGAAGCACAGCACCGTCGAGAGGATTGGCACGCAGCACCTCCTCGGTCTCCATGGCCAGCAGGTTGCGGTGAAACATGGCCGTCGGCTTGGTCAGCATCTCGCCGGCGGAAAGCACCGGGATCTCCATCGGATGACCGCCCGCCTGAAGGATGCCCCGGCGCACGGCGTCGGCGGTCAGCTTCAGGTGCATGTGGCAGGAGTTCTGCTCCGACCAGGAGTTCAGGATGCCGATGACCGGCTTGCCCACGTAATCCTCAGCCCCCCAGCCGGCCTGCTTGGCACGGGAGCGATGTCCAAAGGAGCGCAGTTCATCACGGCCATACCAGCGCCAGGAGCGGAGTTGTTCAGGAGTTTTACGGGTCATGCGGAATGGTCTAACATCCAGAGCCTCAGCGGGCCTGCCAAGGAGTTTCCTGGCTTCCTTGCAAGACCGGTCGGGACGACACTGTTCACCCTCCCGTCATGCCGACCACCCGACGTCAGTTCATCGCCGAATCCTCCGCTCTTGCCGCCAGCGCTCTCCTGCCCTCCGCCCTTGGCGCGGCCGCTGAGGCCGAACCCTTTGAAAGCCGCTGGCAGGAGGACCTCGACCGAACCTGGCTCGGCGACGCCTTCTGGGCGAATCCGCTCCAGGACTGGCAGGTGCGCGACGGCAGGGCTGAATGCATCGCCGCGAAGCCTAACCGAAACATCCATGTCCTCACCCGTGAACTGGCCGACCGGCCGGGCGACCTGCGCATGAGCGTCACCATCGGCCGGGTCGGCGGCGGCAGGCTGGCCGCTGACGGCAGGGGCAGCGCGGGCTTCAAGATCGGCATCCTGGGCACCCTGCGCGACTATCCAAAACTGCGCGACTACCGCAACAACCTCGCCTTCTCATCGGGCTGGGATGTCGGCTTCACGGCGGCGGGAGGCCTCTTTTTCGGCGACGCACGCCAACCGCTGGCCAGGTTTGAACTTGGCGATACCGAGAGCGTGACGCTGCGGCTCAGCGTCGAGGCCAGGGGCGGCGCCCACGCATTGAAGCTTTCCGTGCATGACAGCCGGGACGACCGCCTGCTCGGCGAGCTTGTGAAAAACGACCTGCGGCCCAACCAACTGATCGGCAACCTCGCCGTCGGCTGCAACTTCGGCCCCGAGGGGCCCAGGGCGGGTGCCAAAAAGAAAAAGGCCGATGCCGGCGGGGACGTCGGCAACGGCCTGTTCTGGTTCAGCGGCTGGACGATCAGCGGCAGCAAGGTGGTTGCGGATGAAACCCGCCGCTTCGGCCCCCTGCTCTTCAATCATTACACGCTCAGCCGTGGTATCCTGAAAATGACCGCGCAGATGCCGCCGCTTGGGGAGTCGGACAATCGGGATGTCCGCCTCGAGGTCGAGGAGGGCCCAGGCTGGAAGGTCATCAGCACCGCGCAGATCCACTCCCAGGCACGCACCGCCACCTTCCGCATCACCGACTGGGACGACAGCCAGGACATCGCCTACCGGCTGAGTTATGTGCTGAAGTCCCGCAACGGCACCCATACCCATCACCTGAACGGCACCGTCCGCCGCGATCCCGTCTCGCCCAACGTGCTGAAGGTCGCGGACGTGTCCTGCAACATCCACACCGCCTTCCCGAACGCGCCCTATGTCGCCGCCGTGGCGAAACTCGACCCCGACCTGCTCGCCTTTGTCGGCGACCAGTTTTATGAAAGCACCGCCGGTTATGGTGTTCAGCGCGACCCGCTGGAACCGGCCGTCCTCGACTATCTGCGGAAGTGGTACTTCCACGGCTGGACCTGGTGCGAGCTCACCAAGGACCGCCCCAGCGTCTCGCTGCCGGACGACCACGACGTCTATCAGGGCAACCTCTGGGGCGTCGGTGGTGAGAAGCAGACGAAGAGCCAGGAGGCCGGCGGCTATGAAATGATGGCCGAGTGGGTCAACGTCGTGCACCGCACCCAGACCTCGCACCACCCCGATCCTTACGATCCGAAACCCTGCAAGCAGGGCATCAGCAACTACTATGGCTCGATGAACTACGGCGGCATCAGCTTCGCCATCCTGGCCGACCGTCAGTTCAAGTCCGCCCCCGAGGGCAACGTGCCGCCGACGGATGAACGCCCCGACCACATGATCAATCCCGACGCCGACCCGAAGCTTTCGGACATCGAAGGCCTCGAGCTTCTTGGCGGAGATCAGATGAAGTTTCTCGAGGAATGGGTGCGCGACTGGCAGGGGGCGCAGATGAAGGCGGTCATCTCCCAGACCATCTTCACCGGCATGGCCACCACCCATGGCGGCGAGCGTCAGGTGCTGCGCATGGACTACGACCAGAACGGCTGGCCGCAGAAGGCCCGCAACGCCGCGCTGCGCATCATTCGCAAGGCCCATGCCTTCCACATCGCCGGCGACCAGCACCTGCCGGCCGTCGTGCATTACGGCGTCGACGAACCGCGTGACGCCGGCGTGGCCTTTGCCGGCCCCGCCGTCAACGTGGGCTATCCCCGCTGGTGGGAGCCCACGCAAAAGGTCAACGGCCGCAGGCCCGGCCAGGGGCTCACCGGGGACTTCATCGATCATTTCGGCCATCCCATGAGCGTGCTTGCCGTCAAGAACGGCGCCCATCAGCCGCCGAAGGAGACGATGGAAAACCTGCGCGAAAAGACCTCCGGCTTCGGCCTGGTGAAGTTCGACAAGAAGCAGCGCACCATCACCTGCGAATGCTGGCCCTTCGACGGCATTGGCGGGCCTCAGTTTGACACCTGGCCCGTCGCCTCAACCGTCCGCGACCAGTACGGTCGCAAGGCCGCGGCCATGCTGCCGAAGCTGAAGTTTGCAGACACAGAAAGCGCCGTGGTCGAGGTGATCGACGCCCGCACCGGCGAACTGGTCTACGCCCTGCGCCTCAACAGCGCCGAGTGGCAGCCGCACACATTTGCAGAGGGCGACTACAACCTCCGACTTCTCGAACCCGAGGCCGGGGCCGTGAGGGAGCTGACCGGCCTGCGCGCCACCCTAACCAACTCTGAAACTCTCGAAGTGAGGCTGGGCTGACCGCCAGCCCGGCATCAAACCCGGAGCGACTCCACCTGGCCGTCGTAACGTGCGCAGAGCGCGGCCACCTCGGCCTCGCTCAGGATCATGAAGGCTGTGGACAGGGCGTCGGAAAGGGCGGCGGAGGGCGCCAGCGCATAACTTCGGCTTTCCTTCACCGGCACGGGACGCAGCGTCCGCGGATCCATGATGTGCGCGCCCTTGACCTGGAAGCCGCTGCCGCTCAGGGCGCGGTCCCTCAAGGCCAGCGCACGCGCTCCATCCGCCAGGGTGACCTGCCAGGCGTCCTCCCCGGGCGGGTTCCCGAGGGCCAGCAGCGTGCTGTCACCGGCGTTCAAAAAGGCGTTTTCGATGCCCCAGTCCTGCAGCAGTGCGGCGGCTTGGTCGAGGGCATAACCCTTCCCCACCGCGCCCAGATCAAACACCATCCGGCTGGCGCGCACGGTCACTTTCAGCTCCGCCTCGTCGAGTTCGAAAAGCTGCGACCCCACGCTCTGTCGGGCCAGTTCCAGGCGCGCAGAATCAGGTTCATGCAAATAACCCTCCGCGTCGCGCCAGAGCAGCATGAGCGGACCGATGGTGATGTCGAAGGCGCCCTGCGTCTCCTCCCAGACCGCCTTCGCGAGCGTGAGGCAGTCCCAGGCGGAAAGGCAGACGGAAAGACTCTGCCCCGGCTCCAGCTGACTCAGACGCCAGATGTCGCTCGTGTGACGAAACCGGCTCAGCTCCTCTTCCAGCCTGGCAATTTCCATGAACACCGCCTCGGCGGCTTGTGCCGCATATCCGGCCTCCTCATGCACGAGGATGACCTCAAACGTGGTCGCCATCGCCTCGGTGCTGAAACGATGCATCTGGGCCGGGCCGCTCATCGGGAAGACAAATCAGGGCTGGGATGGCGAGGCGGGCTGAACCTGCAGGGGCAGGGATGGCAGCACGGGCAGGTTCGGAGTCAGGGTCGGAGGCGTGGAGATGGTGCTGGGCGCCGGCATGTCCCCGGCAGGAAGCGGCAGGCTCAACGGTGAAGTCTCCAGCGTCCGGGCGGCGGATGTCGCCGTCTTTTCCTTGGGAACCAGCAGCCAGAGATGAACCCCCGGCCTCAGGCCGTAAGGACCTGTTTCCGCGTAAGCATCCGCACGGCTCTCCAGGCGAGCCTTCAAGGTTGGAAGCTGGTCGGTCTCCACAATGATCACCGGCGCCGCCACCTGCGCGGGAACTTCAACTTGATAGCCCACCTTCGACAAGCCTCGCCAGTACCAGGGCAAGGGCCAGCCCGAATCACGATTGATCACCTGGGCGCTGAAACCTGAACCCAGGCTGGCAGCCACCTTTTCCACCTCCGACACCAGGCGCATCAAATCAGTCGTGGTGTGCGAATAGACATAGGGATTGCGCTGATCGGCACGGTATTCCTCATTGGCGAACTTGCTCTGGCCGCACAGAAAGTAGATGCCCACACCCACGGCCACTTTATAAACGAGCCGGGCGACACCTCCTTGACAGGCGCTCCAGAGCCAGGAGGCCCCCGCACCCGCCAGAAGCGTCAGGCTGTGCTGGGCGGTCAGAATGCACCAGGGGGTCTTGTAGGAAAGGACGGAGTATATGACAAACGTCACCCCCGTGTAGCCCGTCAGGAAGACCAGGAAGGCCTGGCGTGACGTGCTTTTATGTTCTCCCAGGAAGGCGTTCAGCATCCCCAGCAGTCCCAGGCCGCCAATCATCGCCTCGCTCCACACCAGCCCGTCCTTTCTCCAGAAGATCAGGGTCAGGTAATAGTGCCAGGGCTTTTCATGACCGCTGCCGCCGCTGCGTTCCAGGTAATTGGCATAGGTCAGCACGCTGTCCTGCACCGCCTTCCAATCCTTGAAGCCGCCGGAATATGAAGCCACGGAGACGAGCAGGGCGGGCAGCAGCACCCAGGCCCACGGAGCTGAAATCTCGCGCTTCTTCGACCGTGACATGAGGCTCAGCGAATTCGACTGACGCGGTGCAAACTCACCCACGAAGATTCGGGCCAGAACCCAGCCGGCCAGGGCCGCCGCGACGTTGATGATGAAGGTCTCCTTGGTCGCGTGGGCAAAGCCGAGCCCCATGCCCCCAAACACCAGCCACAGCCGGCCTCCCGCCTGGGAATGCCGCCAGAAGCAGCCCAAAATCAGCGTCATCAGCAGCGTCAGCTGCATCTCCATGATGAAATAACGGCTGTAATAAACCATCATGGGCGAGACGGCGGTCATCATCAGCGCCAGGGCCGTGCCCAGCCGCCCCAGAACATCTGCGAAAAGGAACACGCTCAGCATCACGCCGAGCCCTGCCAGGACCACGACAAATCTCAGGTCCCCTTCCTTCCAGGCCGCCGTATCCGCCTCCCAACCCGCCAGCCCCCCCCAGGCCTTCGACACCTGGTGCAGCCCTGGACCATGATAATCCTTCGAATCATACTGAAAATGTCCGGTCTGCCAGTACTCCGCCAGTTTCACCCCCAGAATCGCCTCATCCGCATGCATCGGCCGGCGCTCCAGCCCGGGCAGCCGGTAGAAAAATCCCAGCCCCAGACCGAGCAGGACCAGGATCAGAAAGGAGAACAGGGAGATGGTGACCTCTTTGCGTACCGCCATGAGAAGGGTCGTCATCATGGAGACATCTGGGGTGAGCGCAAGAGGTCGCTGCACCCTCAAATATCGCTGGCGCGGTCATCTTTCCGGATTAAAGACGGCACGCTATGTTCACCGGAATGGTTATCGCCGCATTTTTCCTGACGCTCGGAGTCGTTGTGTTCACCTACCTGCAGAAGGCCTGACCGCCCCTGCCTCGGAATCGGGTGACCGCAAGGTTTCTCTTTGACCCATGAGGGCCACGCGGCTAAAACGGGCGGCCTTTCCCTCGTATGGCCGCCTCCGACCGTCAGCACACCCTCGCCAAATCCGCCTCAATCACCGGGATCTCCCTGCACACGGGAGAACAGGTCACCCTGACCTTGCAGCCCGCTCCGGAGGATTTCGGCTTCAAATTCCGCCGCATCGACCTGGAGGACAAGCCCTTCATTTCCGCCCTGGTCGAAAAGGTGCAGAAGGTGGAGCGAGCCACCACCATCGCCGAAGGAGGCGTCAATGTGCACACCGTCGAGCACGTCATCTCGGCCCTGACCGGCATGGGCGTGGACAACGCCATCATCGAGATGGACGCCAACGAACCCCCCATCGTTGACGGCAGCTCCCAGCCCTTCGTGGAGCTGATCAAGAAGGCCGGCCTTGTGGCCCAGAACGCCCCCCGCAAGATCTTCGAAATCCGCGAGCCCATCTACCAGGAGACCCGTGATGGCACCATCCTCACCATCGTGCCGGACAAAAAGTTCCGCATTTCCTGCACGAATGTCGGCCCCGGCGGCCGCTTCACCCAGTACCTCTCCCTCGAGATCACGCCTGAAACCTACGAGAAGGAAATCGCCCCCGCCCGCACCTTCGTCTATTACGAGGACATCGCCCCGCTCATGGAAAAAGGCCTGATCAAGGGCGGCACCCTGGAGGCGGCCGTCGTCGTCCGCGGCGAAACCCTGCTGTCCAAGCAGCCTCTGCGCTTCCAGGACGAATTCGTCCGCCACAAGATCCTCGACATCGTCGGCGACCTCATGCTCTGCGGCCGCCGCATCACCGGCCACGTCATCGCCGTCCGCCCCGGTCACGGCCCGAACACGGAGCTCGCCCGCTCCATCGACGCTCAATACAAGGCCATGCGCAGCATGGTGCCCAACACCATCTACATTCCCACCGGCGACGCCGTGCTCGACGTCAATGAGGTGATGAAGATCCTCCCGCACCGCTACCCCTTCCTCATGATCGACCGCATCATCGGGCTCGAGGGCGAAACCAAGTGCACCGGCGTCAAGAACGTCACCATCAACGAACCCTTCTTCCAGGGCCACTTCCCCGGCCACCCCGTCATGCCGGGCGTCCTCCAGCTCGAAGCCATGGCCCAGGTCGCCAGCATCGTGCTCATGCGCATGCCGGAAAACCAGGGCAAGATCGGCTACTTCATGAGCGCCAACAACGTCAAGTGGCGCAGGCCCGTCTTCCCCGGCGACACGCTGATCATCGAGACCGAGCTGCTCAAGGTGAAGCGCAGCATCGCCCAGGCCTCCGGCCGCATCTCCGTCAACGGCCAGGTCGTCTCCGAGGCCGACCTCATGTTCAGCGTCGTGGACCGCTGATCCCCGCAGCACCCAAAACACGCCCCATACCGGCAAAGCCCCAGGCAAGCTCAACGAAAGCATGATCCATCCCACCGCCATCATCAACCCCTCCGCCCAGATCGGCACCGGCTGTCACATCGGCCCCTACTGCATCATCGGACCGGATGTCGTGCTTGGCGATGACTGCCGTCTTCAGCATCATGTGACGATCATGGGGCCGTCCAGGATCGGCAGGGGCAACCAATTTTACGCCTACACCTCCATCGGCCAGCAGACCCAGGACCTGAAGTACAAGGGCGAACCCACCTGGCTGGAGGTCGGCGACCACAACACCTTCCGGGAGTTCTGCACCGTCCACCGCGCCACCTCCCCCGGTGACAGGACGGTCATCGGCAGCCACAACAACTTCCTCAGCTACGTCCACATCGCCCACGACTGCGTGGTCGGCAGCCATGTGATCTTCTCCAACAACGGCACCCTGGCCGGACATGTCACGGTCGAGGACCATGTCATCCTTGGCGGCCTCAGCGCCATCCACCAGTTCTGCCGCATCGGCACCCGCGCCATCATCGGTGGCTGCTCCAAGATCGTCCAGGACGTCCCGCCCTTCTGCACCGCCGACGGCAACCCTGCACGTGCCCGCGGCCTGAACATCGTCGGCCTTCAGCGCGCCGGCTTCAGCAAGGAGCAGATGCGCGCTCTGCGCCAGGCCTTCCGCAAGGTGTACCGAGAAGGCCTCAACAACGCCCAGGCCGTCGAAGCCCTGCGCACAGGTGAACTCACGCCGGAAGCCGCTCAATTCACCGATTTTGTCGCCACCACCAAGCGCGGCATTGTCGCCGGCGGCAAGAACCAGGCGGACGACGATAATTGATTCATCTCCGCTTGCCCGGCGAAACCTCTCCCGCACCGCCCATTCAAGACATGAAGAAGGGCGGACTTGCGTCCGCCCTTCCAAAGTTTGCTGAAAACCTGAAGCGATCAGATTTCCTCGCCCACCGCGTAGCGGACGAAGCGGCGGATCACCAGATTTTCACCGAGCTCGGCGATCTTGCTCTTCAGCAGGTCACGCACGGTGAGATCGGGATTCTTGATGAAGGCCTGGTCGAGGAGGCACTGCTCGGCGAAAATCTTGTCGATCTTGCCACTGACGATTTTCTCGACGATTTCAGCAGGCTTGCCCTTGACCTGTTCGGCGGCGATTTCACGCTCCTTGGCGATCAGGGCCTCGGGCACGTCTTCACGCTGGATGTATTTCGGCGAGGAGGCGGCGATGTGCAGGGAGACGTCGCGGACGAAAGCCTGGAAGTTTTCGTTCTTGGCGACGAAGTCGGTCTCGCAGTTCACCTCGATGAGCACGCCAATGCGGCCAGCCATGTGGATGTAGCTGGCGACGATGCCTTCCTTGGTCTGGCGGTCGGCCTTCTTCTCAGCCTTGGTGATGCCCTTCTTGCGGAGGATGGTCTCGGCCTTCTCCAGGTCGCCATCGGCTTCCTTGAGGGCGGCTTTGCACTCCATCATGCCCGCGTTGGTTTTTTCGCGGAGGGTCTGGACGAGTTTGGCGGTGATTTCTGCCATGGGTCAGTCTTTGGGGGTGAGTGTTGAAAGGATTACTTCTTCTCACCTGCGGCGGCGATGACCGGGTCGATCAGCTTCTGCAGGATGATGCGGATGGAGCGGATGGCGTCGTCGTTGGCCGCGATGGGGTAGTCGATGAGGTCCGGGTCGGCGTTGGTGTCGACCAGCGCCACGATCGGAATGCGCAGGCGGCGGGCTTCATTCACGGCGATGTGCTCACGAGCGCTGTCCACGATGATCACGGCATCCGGATACTTGTCCATGCCGCGGACACCGCGCAGGTTGCGCTCCAGCTTGATGCGCTCGCGGTTCAGGGAGGCCAGCTCCTTCTTGGACATGGCCTTGAACTCGGGCTTCTTCTCGATCTCCTCCAGGTAGCCAAGACGGGCCACGCTCTTGCGGATGGTTTCGAGGTTCGTGAGGGTGCCTCCCAGCCAGCGATGGTTCACGTAGAACTGGCCGCAGGCCTCGGCGGCCTCGCGGATGGCCTCCTGGGCCTGGCGTTTGCAGCCCACGAAGAGCATGCGCCTGCCCTTGCGGGCGATTTCAGACAGGAAGGCGGCGGCGACTTCGACCTGCTTGACGGTCTCCTCGATGTTGAGGATGTGGATCTGGTTGCGGGAGTCGAGGATGAACTGCTTCATCTTCGGGTTCCAGCGCTTGGTCTGGTGACCGAAATGGACACCAGCTTCGACGAGTTCGGCGAGGATTTGGGACATGTAGTGTTGTTGAAGGTGCCTGAGTTCCGCACACACGCTCAGCGGGGCGCATGCTCAGGGCAGTGAGCCCTGATCCGGAAAACCTGCGGTTGAGGTTTGCTGAATCCCCCCGCCAGGAACAGGCCGGGCGGAGGGGCGCGCATGGTAGGGGCGAACGCCCGGGCGGCAAGCGGTTTTTCCGGCACATTCCAGACCAGTCTCCCACGAGAATCATTCTAAGATTGTCAATCTGGCGGCGTTTTGAATAATGGCACATGCGTACACCCACCGGTCGCATTCACCAAACCACATCAACAAACCAATGAAAGCACTCCTCCTCATCGCCCTCTCCACCCTCGCCCTCGGCTCCGCTTACGCTGGCTGCGGCAAGGTCGTGACCAACGAAGGCAAGCTGAAGTCCTTCGACCCCGCCACGAAAAAGCTCGTGGTGGAAGGCAAGGACGGCGCCGCCGCCACCATCACCCTCACCCCCAGCACCAAGGGCGCCGACGACGCCGAAAAGCTCGTGGGCAAGAAGGTCAAGGTGGACAGCGAGCACGGCAAGGCCACCAGCATCGCCAAGGCCTGATCCAGCCTCCTGGCAACGTCCCAATGTCAAAGCCCGGCAGATCCTGCCGGGCTTTTTCTTTTTCATGCCCGGAGCCTTACTTCCAGCCCAGCTTGTCCCGTAGAAACTGGTAGGTGCCGACGCCATGGATCATGTGCCCGGCGTCGAAGTGCTCAATGACCGCCCGCTCCCCGATGCCCAGCTTGTTGTAAAGCCGACGCACCTTGGCGAACTCATAGTTCACCCATTCATCGATGCCCACGCCGTCGTTGTGGCCGCGCTCGACCATGAATGGCCGGGGGGCGATCAGGGCGGCCATCTCAGCGTAGTTGAAGGTCCGGCCCATGTTCCATTCCCAGATCTCATATTCATGGGTGTGAATGTAGCTCATCGGCAGGTCGGTGGACACGCACTTGCGCACCCACTCGTTGAAGTCGCCGCTGCAGATGCTCAGGCAGTAGTCCTTGAGCACCGCCGGCGTGCGCATCGCCGACTTGCCGCCGTAGCTGAGACCGTAAAAGGCGATCTTGTCCGGCTGCACGAAAGGCTGGGCCTTCAGCCATTCCAGGATACGCTGATGCTGGCCGTTGATGACGCTGTACAACGTCAGGCCGAGGGGGTTGAGCTTCCGCTGCAGCGTGCGGAAGGCATGCATGCCACGGTAGGGGTTGTGCGGGGCAAAGGTCACATAACCCTGCTCCGCCAGCCGAAGCGTGAAGGCCTGATAGGCACCAAAGGCACGCTGGGAGGGGTCGGTGGTGATCGTGTCCTCGGGCAGGCCTTCAAGACCATGCTGGCAGACCACCACGGGACGGCGCTCTTTCCCGGCGAACCGCACCTCATTCGCACCGCCCCCCCCCTTCAGGATGTCCTTCGGCAGGCACAACCAGCCCCAGGCAAAGACATCCTGCCAGACATCCAGCGTCACTTCATAGATCGCCACCTTGTCGGTCTCCCTCACGAAACGGCTCTTCGCATTCACCGGCAGGTCCGGGTCTGGCAGCCGGCCGATCACCTCCTTCCAAAAGCGCTCCCGCTCCCCGTCCGTATGTGCTTCAAACTCCGGCAGCGCCTTGAGCGGCAGCTTCTTCCAGAACTCCTGGTTACGCTCGGCCTCGGTGCTGACGAGAAGCCGCTGGGTGAACGCCTCCATCTCGCGGATGAGTCGCTTTTGACGCGTTGGATCAGAAGGGATGACCGGCATGGCCCCTCCCCCTTTCAAGGACAGCCCATCCACCGCCGGCAGCAGATGCCGAACCATTTCCTGGTTCGCGGTCTCCTGCGTCGCCGCCAAAATCCTGCTTGTCGGCGCAAGGGCCTTGGCCCGGGCGATCTCGGTTTCAAAAGCCTTGAAGTCAGGCTTGGAAAGCCGACCCGGGGCGGCAATGGCACGCGCCCCTTTCCCCGCCTCCATCGAAACCACGGTGTTCGGATAAAACAGGTGCTGCAGAACCACCGGACGCGGGGCGATCAGGCTGAGGATTTCGGCATCCCCGAGGTCACGCAGCAAACCGAAGACGTTGCGGTCGAGGGGCTCCTGCCAGACACCTTCACGCGGCCCGAAGTAACCGGCGGAATACACGGATTCGATCCGCTCATCCAGGGCGGCGGCATGCAGGGCCAGCATGCCGCCCTCACCCACACCGGCCACGATCACCGGCGCCGGTTCATGCCGGGACTTGAACCAGTCCACCACCGCCAGCGCCTTCTGCACTTCATAACCGATGAGGTGACGTCCAAGCTCGTAGCTCTGCCGGTAAATCCATTCACGGTGCGGCACGTTGGTCCGCACGCCAAACTTGTCGTTGGTGCTGAACTCCGTCCCCCGGCTGATCAACGCCGGGATGACCACCTCCGCGCCGGAGGCCAGCAGCATGGCATCCACAAGCTTCTCCGGGCTGCCTGCGGCATCCGGCAGGTAAACCACACGCGCCACCACCCGGCCCTTCGGCTGAAGATAAAGCCCCTCGCCATGGAGGCCGTCAAAAACCGGCCAGCGCACCCGGAACACCCGGCATGTCTCCGTCTCATGCAGCAGCGCCGGGGTGGCGGTGTCACCCACAAACTCCAGCGCGGTGACCGGCACCCGCTCATCCACCAGGCCCAGCGCGGCGCGCAACTTCTCCCGGCTCGGTTTGCGGCCGTTCCGCGACTGCTCAGTCAACCTCAGAGCCATCCTGTCAATCCCTGCCACCATGTCGGCGGAAAAATCAGGCCTGTGATCCAAGGGTGCGGTTCCCGGCAGAACCTGTCCCTGAAGCTCCGCGCCCAGGATGCAAAAGCAGACAGACAGGCGGCGGACGCATCGGATATTCAGCATGTTCATGCCTCCCACATACGCCCACCCCCGCCCTGGACTCTCCATCATTCCGCTTCCAGCCTTCTGACTTCGAACTTCGTGTTTCGAATTTCGGCATTCAACTTCCCCCTTGCGCCAACCACCGCCTCAGGCTTCATGCGGACAGCATGCCCCCAGTCACGCACCAAACGCCCCTCATCCTCCCTTCACTCCTGGCAGCCGACTGGTCCAGGGTGGGCGATGAAGTCAGGCGTGCGGAGGCCGCAGGTGCCCAATGGCTGCACCTGGACGTGATGGACGGCGCCTTCGTGGACAATATTTCCTTCGGCCCCCAGATGGTCGGAGTGGTGAGAAAGTGCACCTCGATGTTCCTGGACGTGCACCTGATGATCCACCGGCCCGACCATTATCTGGAACGCTTCCTCAAGGCCGGCGCCGACAACATCACAATCCATGTCGAGGCACGCTACGACACCTCCGTCGAGGCGACCCTCCACCGCATCCGTGAAGCCGGCATCCAGTGTGGCATCGCCCTGCATCCGGACACCCCGTTCGAGGCCGCACTGCCTTACGTGGAATTGATCGACCTGCTGCTCGTGATGACCGTCGTTCCCGGTTTTGGCGGCCAGCCCTTCATGGAAAAGGAAACCATGCCCAAGCTTGCGGCCGCCAGGGCTCATCGTGACGCTCATGGCCTCAAATATCACCTGGAGGTCGACGGCGGCATCTATGCCCACACCGCTCCCATCGCGAAAAGGCACGGCGCCAACCTGTTTGTCTGCGGCACTTCTTTCTTCGGCCCGGCGGAAGCATCGGCTGCCATGAGCGAACTGGCCTCTGCGGTGGCCTGAAATCAGACAACGGGTCATTTTTACCCTTGTCGCCTGCAAAGGTTGTACGCAGACTGGCCGTTCATCTCCCCCCAGCCACTGCGGTCATGAATTCCTCACGCACATCCTGCATTGTCCCCGCCCTCCTGTTAGCC
>Ga0315900_10006073_pt1 | contig 16372 bp, 15 predicted proteins | sample LakEriMetagenome_FD_203521 | JGI IMG/M metagenome (GOLD analysis project Ga0315900, IMG submission 203521) | Freshwater fungal communities from buoy surface, Lake Erie, Ohio, United States - Buoy 12 MA114 | ecosystem: Environmental > Aquatic > Freshwater > Lake > Lake biofilm | place: USA: Lake...
GTCAGGCCAGGAGCCAGTTTGTAGTCGGCACCGACTACAAAGTTCTGGAACTCGTGCTCAGTGACACCAGCTGGGTCAAAGGAGCTGTCGAGGTAGGTGGCGCTGACGCCCCAGATTCCGCCATCATAAGCGAGACCGAGGGTCCAGTAGTCTGCATCGGTGTTGGATACAGCGGTAGTGAGGCTGTCACCCCAATCTGCCCATGAACCAGCGAGAGAGAAGCCAGCATAGGAGATTTTAGCACCGAGAGCATAAGCTGCGAGGTCTTCGAAACCAGTCGCTTCTGCATTGCCCCATTCACCGGTAGCAGATGCGGCAAGGCCGATCTGATCCCACTGACCTTCGTAGTTCACGCCGCCGCTGATGATGTTTTCAGCCTGACCAGCAGTGGTATCTACGCGGGTAACCGTCTGACCGCGATCCGTCTGGTCTGGAGCAAAGCTCAGACCCAGCTGGAAGCCGGAGAAACGTGGGGTGTAATAGGTGATTTTGTTGTTGTTGTTGGTGGTCTCATCACCCTGATCGGAGAGGCTGCCGTACATAACTGGCAGGTCTGGGGTCACGATGAATGGAGTTACGCCAACAGCAGGAACGCCGTTGTTGAAGTAGGTGAAGTCACCATCGATACCACCGGTCGCGCGAGCGATGTTGGAAGCATCAACTTTGAGAGCCTGGTCGGAACCTTCGTTCGAACCGAGTTCAAAACGACCCCAGTTACCTTCCAAGTAGAGGTAAGTGCGAGCAGCATTGAGGCCTTCGCCATCTGCATCTGCAGTGACATCTGCTTCGAGGTCGATTTCTGCACCGTATTTCAGGCCAGAATCTGCAACACCATCGATGCTGAAGTTGATTTCGTTGTCGTTGCGGAAGCCATAGCTACGCTGAGCAGCATCGAAATCGTCGTTAGCAAAGCCAACCTGAAAATCGGAGAAACCACCGACGGTCACCTTTGGGCTCTCGGCGGAAGCAGCGCTGGCAAGCAGAGCCGCACCAATGAGAGCGGTCGTACCGAGAAGAATTTTTTTCATACGTCTATCCTCGTTTGAGTTTGTTGTAAGTTCAGGTGCAGTAGCTCGTACTATTATACGGTCAAAAGCGACAATACATAGATACGCACTAATTGCGTTACCTGGGGCCTTTATGTAGGATGAGGACCACCCCTTGCAAGCATTCAAGACAAAAATGGCAAATAAATCACAGTTTTTATCTCCGCCTGTTGCAATCATAACACAATGATTAATAACAGGTTAACATATTGGTTTTGCTTTAATTTTTTGTTTATGTTTGGATTCTGATCGTATATGGCACTGTTTTCTCAACGCATTTTTTCCATCGAGCCCGATAATATGCTTGCCTTCATGAAAGATCGTCTTGAATCCATTCGCATTGTGTGTGGCAAAAATCGAATGGATTCCCCTCTCGCTGCTGACACAGTGGAAATTATGGGTGTATCAAAAACCCAATCCGCTGACACAATTGCCTCCGCTATCGAACTCGGTGTCATGCTTTTTGGTGAAAATCGGGTGCAGGAAGCAAATGAGAAATGGCCTGAACTGCGCTCTCGCTACCCAAACACCAAACTTCACCTCATCGGCCCCCTGCAAACCAACAAGGTGAAAGACGCACTTGCGCTTTTTGATGCAATTGAAACATTGGATAGAGAGAAGCTGGTAGATGCGATTGCCAAAGAAGTTGTTAGTAGCAAGTTGTTAGTTGTTAGCAATCGGTCAAAAACTAACAACCAACAACTAGCAACTAATAACTTTTATATTCAGGTCAATACCGGCGAAGAATCCCAGAAAGCAGGGTGTGCGCCCAAGGATGTTGGAAAGCTACTCGAGTATGCACGGGCTGCGAAACTAAATGTGGTTGGATTGATGTGCATCCCGCCAGTGAACGAATATCCCGCTCCGCACTTCGCACTGATGCACGAACTTAAAAAGGAATTTGGATTGCATAAACTCAGTATGGGTATGAGTCACGATTACGCGCTTGCCGTTCGCTTCGGTGCAACGCATGTGCGCGTAGGCAGCGCGCTGTTTGGAGAGCGCGTGAAATCCAATGATACGATGTAGTATTTTAACATAAAAATACCCCATTTTTATGTCAGGGTGCGCCCGCCATCGCGGCGCAGAACCGCGAGCGGTTTCGATAGCGGTTTGGGATATTATTAAGTCAAACCGCTATAGCTTTGGGGACGAAGGCGTCGCTGGCGCGCGAAAATCATCAAACAAAAATGGATATGCGTTTATGATCGCTCGCTCATTTGGGTTTTGCGGATTCAAAATAGACGCATCATGCAATGTTACTTCGATCCGGTCTTTTTCCAGCACCATCATTTTGTTACGTGCTCGTTGTAGTTTACGTGAAAATGTCTGGATTTCGGGTATGCCCATTTTCACCGTTGGCTGATTAACGATCTCTTCTGCAAGAACCGCAAGCTCGCGCGGTGTCATGACGTCGATGGTATCCGATTTCAATAACGCATCTGCTTTTTCGATCGCCGCCTGAATTGCGGTAGTTGTAAACATGGGCATGGCGTGTGGAATTGATTCTGCCATATCTGAGAATCGGTGAGAATTCTCTGCGGTAAGCAACATGCGCACCGCCCTCCTGCTTGCAATCACACTGGCCGGATACGTGGTGTGAAACTGTTTCGCAAGCATCAGGGTTGCAAATGCATCTGCAAACTGGTTACGCTTGAGGTAAAGCTCTGCTCCGGGTGTATCTTTATTAGTGCCATCCAGCGAATATCGGTTATCGATGCACTGGCCCACCGCGCTTAAATCATAGAATGCTTGATAAACACTGGCGTTTGTATTGTCCTTAAGCCCCCAGTCCAGCGCATCTTGCGCAACAAATCCGTCTCCATAATTGTAATTATGATGGAATTTTCTCGATTTGAGGGGATTGAGAATCAAAACTTTATCGAATTGTCTGGCATGTTCAAAAGCGCAAAAAACAACACTAAGATGAAGCGCACTTTGCATGGATTGTATCGTTCTCACGACATGCGAATGATGGCGTTTTATTTTTTCCGGATCGTTATCCAATAATTTTGCAAGTTTTGAATGTGCCGTCTGGTCAATTGTTTTCTCATCCGACCATGCTTTATCGTCCGTATCGATTGTGATTAAATTCAATGGAAAATTTGGATCGTAATACGCTTCCTTAATCAAAGCCTCAAGCTTCCCGACATCGCGGTCATACCGGATGGACTGGGCACGCTTTCGCTCTGCGTCCCGCTCTTTGGTATGAAAAGGATTGGTTTTGTCTTTGGCTTTTGCTTCCGGAGAAAAGAGAGCCGCAAATCCCGCTATCGTCCCTATCGCCGCTCTGCGATTGGTCTTTTCCGTGTTGTTGTTACTCATTGACCGCTCTTTATTATTTTTTCTAAATATAGCGGGAAAAAGTAAAAAAACGATTAATTACGAAGGGTTATCAAGGGCTGAGAGCCAATCCTGATAGGGAAATAGCTCGGTTTTGGACTGCTTATTGGTATTTTCGCCGGATTTTTTATCTTCATTCGCAAATGCCGCGCGAAGCACGGTATCCTGTAATCCTGCCATCGTCTGTGCTTCGCGGTAGCGCGCCATGGCCAGCTTCCCACTCATCAGACCCGCAATTTGTGTAGGTTCTTCAGGGAATTCGGCGGCAGGAGCCAGTATCTGTTCAGACTGTATCTGTCTACTACCTGAAGGCAGAAATCCCGCCGCCGCCATTTCCCGTGTGCCGCTTCCGGCTGCCTGAGACGTTCCGTTCACCAGCGCGATCACGGTGTCGCCCGAAGACTTGCCCGTTTCGCCCTGAAAAATTTCATCCGCAATCGCGGCAACCAAACCCGTCACGCCGCCTAGGGCCGCTCCAAACAGCCCGCCTCCCAGCACTTTCGCGCCGGAAGAAGCCTCGTCCCCCGTGATCGCACGGTATATATTCGACACGATGGGTATATGCTGTAGCGGGTTAATAATATCCAGAAAATCGGAAAACCCGAACCCGTTATCATGGCCCAGAAACTCAGCTTCAGTCGCGGCAACCTTCTTGCCCGTCGTATACTCGAAGGGCTTTTTGGGTTGCGGCGTGATGGTGAGCGATGTCGCCGCCGGAATATTGAGATCAATAGTCATATAAAAATATATGCAAGAGCTATACCAGACACGGCATACTGAAATATATATATAATTTCTAATGCCCACCCAGAAAACAGGAAGTTTCTGCCTAGCTGTTAGCAAAAACGTAACGAGTTTGTGCGCATTCTGTAAGACAGCAATATGGATAATTATATGTCTGCCAGCCTACCGTCACATCAAGAAAAAGCTCTTGTCGCAGATTTGTTTGCGCAATGGGAAAATCAGAAATTATGGGTGGAGTCTTCCGGCAACTCACAGGTTCTGGAGTTTCCTGTTTCGGGATTTGAAAATTATCTTCTTAAAATCAAAAACCCTACATTTAAAACAGTAGATGATTTCTTAAAATCTACCTCTGCATTGTGTGCGGTTAACTATGGGCTTTACAGAAATTATGGACAACCCATTCTGTGGAATGAAGATGCAGAAATCGTCCTTCGCGTGCCGGGAATTAGTCTCTCACGTATACTGGATACAGCCACCCAAAATGAAAAAAATCACGGTAAAAATTTTCGTGATGCGAGCACGCTTGCGAAAACACAAATGCTGAAAAAACTCTCCGAACTACCGATAGAAAGCTATATGGATTTTGTGGAGCAGGCTCGTTATGCGGAGGCACACGGCGCAGGTTTCGATTTCAGGTTGGGAAATATACTTCTGGATGAGACGACCCAGAAATTACACATAATAGACGTAGTAGATGAGCGTAATCGTATTCATCATCTGTGCTCAGAGATTATGCTCATTCCGTTTGAAGAGATGGCAAAATTCTGCCCGGAAAACAGCCAGGCAAAAACACATTTCTTGCGCATGAAAGAAAAAATGGAGATTGCCGCCAGAGAATACAGCGTGCCTGTGACCATTTTAGAAGCTATTCGTAAACAACACTAGCATCCGGTTTTCAGAAAAGGGGCAACCCACGTGGGTGTGTACGTTTCGTACAAAGACTCTACAGACAGGTTGAGAGAGGTGCTCGATACACTAAGAAAAGACGTTCTCAGCCTCAGTCGCTAAGACACTGCCGCAAGAATTGCTTCTGCAATGGTCACTTCTGTTTGTGCATCCGCTTTCGCGGTTTCGTCGAACGTGTTGTCGAGTGTCGCACGCGCCTTGTTCAGACGATCCAGCGCATCCAGCGAAGAGATATTGCTGATATCGATCACGCGCTCGGCCAGGATGGTGCAGGTGGAAGGATTGACTTCCGCGATGCCGCCTGCCACGAAAATTTTATTGGTTTCGCCTTCGGTGACATGGACACTTACCACGCCCGGACGAATGGTGGAAATGAACGGAGCATGCCCTGCAAGTACGCCGAAATCGCCCATCATGCCAGGCACTTCGACCATGGCGACTGCACCCGAAAAATACTTGGATTCCGGAGTGATGAATTCGAGCTGAAATGTTTCCATAAAAAGTTGTTAGTTGTTAGTTGTTAGTTGTTGGTTAGACTCGAGGCTTGCAGACAAACCGTAGAGCATTCTTGCCACCTCATCGACTATTTTAATTACAAACCGTGTTTGGTCTTCTCCTAAAAATCCGAAGGACTCTGACAACAGTAGTTGTGTTTTTAATTCTGCCGCTGATCCTGATGCAATTGCCAAAAACTGCTTAAATTCTTTCATAGAATTTCGCGCTGACCCTTCTGCGATATTTGAAGGTATTGACACTGCACTACGTTTGATCTGCTGAGTAAGGCCGTATTGTTCCTCCTTAGGAAATTGTTTGGTGACGTCATAGATGGTTTTAGCTAGTTCCATAGATTTTTGCCAAACGACTAAATCCAAATATCCTTTATTGGGCTTGCTCATGCTAACAACCAACAACTGACTACTAGAAACTCATCACGCCGCTTCTGCTGCCATTTTCTTCGCTTTCTCGATGGCTTCGTCGATGCCGCCCACCATGTAGAATGCTGCTTCTGGCAAGTGATCGTATTCGCCGGCGCAAATTGCTTTGAAACCCTTCACCGTATCGGCGAGCGAAACGAGTTTACCAGGTGATCCGGTAAAGATTTCCGCGACGTGGAACGGCTGGGACAGGAAGCGTTGAATTTTACGGGCACGGGCAACCACGAGTTTATCTTCCTCGGAAAGCTCGTCCATACCAAGAATCGCGATGATGTCCTGAAGTGATTTGTAGGTCTGGAGCACGCGCTGCACTTCGCGAGCCACTTTGTAGTGTTCTTCACCGATAATGTCCGGTGCCAGCATGCGCGACGTGGAATCGAGCGGATCCACCGCCGGATAAATTCCAAGCTCTGCGATCTGACGGGAAAGTACGGTCGTTGCGTCAAGGTGCGCAAAAGAAGTCGCAGGCGCAGGGTCGGTCAAATCGTCCGCTGGTACGTATACGGCCTGCACGGAAGTGATCGAGCCTTTCTTCGTGGAGGTAATACGCTCCTGCAGCGCGCCCATGTCGGTTGCAAGCGTTGGCTGATAGCCTACTGCCGAAGGAATACGTCCGAGCAACGCAGACATTTCCGAACCCGCCTGCGTGAAGCGGAAGATGTTGTCGACGAAGAACAATACATCCTGACCTTCCTGATCGCGGAAATATTCCGCCTGCGTAAGGCCGGTCAGCGCCACGCGAGCACGTGCTCCGGGAGGCTCGTTCATCTGGCCGTACACCAGTGCAATTTTGGATTTATTGAGGTCTTCGGTGTTGATAACCTTAGACTCGATCATCTCGTGATAAAGGTCGTTTCCTTCACGGGTACGCTCACCCACACCCGCGAATACCGACACACCGCCGTGTGCCTTTGCGATGTTATTGATCAGCTCCATGATGAGTACGGTTTTACCTACACCCGCACCACCGAACAGACCGATCTTTCCACCCTTAGCGTAAGGTGCGAGCAGGTCGATGACTTTGATACCGGTCACAAGAATTTCATTCTCGGTCGATTGCTCCGTGAAATCCGGTGCTTTCGCGTGAATCGCTGCGCTGCGTTTGGCATTCACCGGACCTTTTTCGTCGATTGGCTCACCGATTACGTTCACGATGCGCCCAAGCGTTTCTGGGCCAACCGGAACCGAAATCGGCGATCCGGTGTCTTTCACTTCCTGACCGCGCGTAATACCATCTGTGGAGTCCATCGCGATACAACGCACCACGCCTTCGCCCAGATGCTGGGCGACTTCGAGTACGAGACGCTTACCATCATTGGTGGTTTCGAGCGCGTTCAGAATCGCAGGGAGGTGCCCATCGAAACGAACGTCCACCACTGCCGAAATGACCTGTGTGATTTTGCCTGTTGCTTGCGCGGTTGCCATGACTTGTTCTCCTTGAACGTTATTTTTTACAGTGCCTCAGCACCGGATATGATTTCGATGAGTTCTTTCGTGATAATTGCCTGACGGGTACGGTTGTATTTGAGTGTCAGCTTGCCGATCATCTCGCCTGCGTTACGGGTTGCATTATCCATCGCGGACATACGGGCACCCTGTTCGGATGCAGCATTTTCCAGCAACGCCTTATAGACTTGAACACCCAGATTGCGTGGTAATATGTCAGACAAAATTTGAGGTTCAGACGGCTCATACTCGTATGTGGAATCGGCCTGTTTCGTTTCCGTATCGGTCTCAACCGCCAATGGCAGTGGAACAATCTGCTGGAAAGTAACGACCTGTGAAATAGCGGATTTGAAGTGGTTATATACGATATGCACCACGTCGATTCCGTCTTTTTCGAAATGCTCAAGCACCTGCTTTACAATGTGCTGTGCATCGAGATAAGAGAGTTTTTTCTTGCCCACATCCGTCATACGGCCCAACATAAGCGAACCGAACTCACCCTTGAGTGCCTCGTATCCTTTTTTGCCGACAAAAAACAGCTTCACCTGCTTCCCGTCTCGCTTCAGCTCGTTGATCTTGCGACGTGTGGCGCGCGTGATAGAGCTGTTGAACCCTCCACACAAACCGCGATCCGACGTCATCACCACGATGAGATGCACATCATCGCGCCCTGTTCCTCGCAAAAGGACCGGAGTCGTATCGGTTACCACCACACCCGACGCCAGCGACTTGAGAATATTTTCCATATGCTCTGCGTAGGGACGCGCTGCTTCGGCGCGATCTTTGGCGCGGCGCAGCTTTGCTGCCGCCACCATTTTCATCGCTTTGGTGATCTTCTGTGTGTTTTTAACCGATTTAATTCGGGTTTTTAGATCTTTTAAAGAAGGCATGATTATTTTTTCGGTATAGCTGTGACAAAATAATAGGAATTATCTTTCTCACCATAATGAAGAGAGAGACTGGTGACTCCTGATTTATTTTCTTCAAAAGGAAAATCGATCATTCCTTTGCGGGTAGGATCCATTTCATACGTCACGTCTTGTAGAGTATATACTGTTGGGCCTGTGTATGGTTCAGTTTTTATCACTGGCTTTCCAGCGTTCTTGCCAAACTCAGAGCTGATGTGCATTTTCAGTGAATCCCGCGTTTTGTCATCCACGCCGTCAAGACGAAATAATGTTAGTATGGCGTCGATATCTTTCGCTTTGAAATGCATAACAAATTGTTGTGCAAGTGCCTCTGGCGAAGCGGCACGAACAGATTCTGCCTTAATGGGCTGAATAGCAGCGAAAAAAATGAGGATTGCCGTAACAACAATTTTCATCATAACGCTATTACTCAAACCGTTTTACCAGGTCGCCAAGCACTTCTTTGAGCTTCGCTTCGGTTGCATCCGTCAGCTTCTGCTCTTTGCGAATATCTTCAATAATCGCACTGTGCGTATTTTTGAGATCGCGAAGCAACGTGGTTTCAAACTCACGCACTTTACCGGTTGGGATTTTATCGAGGAAGCCTTTCACGCCGGCGTAAATCACGCAGACTTGTTCTTCCGTCGAAAGCGGCGAGAATTGAGGCTGCTTCAGCAGCTCCGTCAAACGCTGACCACGTGCCAGAAGACGCTGAGTTGCAGCATCCAGATCGGATCCGAACTGCGCAAACGCTTCCATTTCGCGATATTGTGCAAGCTCAAGCTTGATCGAACCAGCCACCTGCTTCATCGCCTTGATCTGTGCCGCCGAACCCACGCGGGATACGGAGAGACCAACGTTTACCGCTGGACGAACGCCTTTGTAAAACAGCTCGGTTTCAAGGAAGATCTGACCGTCGGTAATCGAGATCACGTTGGTTGGAATATACGCGGATACGTCACCAGCCTGCGTTTCGATTACCGGAAGCGCGGTGAGTGAACCCGCACCTTCTTCATCCGACATTTTTGCGGCACGCTCGAGGAGGCGGGAATGCACATAGAACACGTCGCCCGGATACGCCTCGCGTCCCGGTGGGCGGCGAAGCAGAAGGGACATCTGACGGTAAGCGACGGCCTGTTTGGAAAGATCATCGTAAATGATCAGTGCATGCATGCCGTTATCGCGGAAGAATTCGCCCATCGCACAGCCGGTGTACGGTGCCAGAAACTGCAGCGGTGCAGGCTCTGATGCAGTTGCGGCTACCACAATGGTGTACTCCAGCGCGCCCGATTCTTCGAGTTTCTTTACGACCTGCGCTACGGTTGAACGCTTCTGGCCGATACAGACATAAATACAGTACAGTTTTTTCTTTTCGTCACCGCCCGCATTGATCTGCTTCTGGTTCAGAATGGTGTCGATCGCGATTGCGGTTTTTCCGGTCTGACGGTCGCCGATGATCAACTCACGCTGACCGCGTCCGATTGGAATCAGCGCATCCACCGATTTAATACCCGTGGACATTGGCTCATGCACTGACTTGCGGGCAATAATGCCAGGGGCTTTCAGCTCCACGCGTGAGCGTTTGCTTGCTTTGATCGGGCCTTTGCCATCGATCGGATTTCCAAGCGCATCTACCACACGACCCAGCAATTCTTTGCCCACCGGCACGTCCACGATGTCGCCGGTACGTTTTACAATATCACCCTCTTTTACATCGCGGTCGTCCCCGAAAATCACCACGCCGACATTATCGGTTGAGAGGTTGAGCGCCATGCCCTTAAGGCCGCCTTTGAATTCCACCATCTCACCGGCCTGCACATTCTCAAGGCCGTATACGGTCGCGATACCGTCGCCGACGGAAACGACCTGTCCGGTTTCGGCAAGTTCTGCCTGCGCGTCAAACCCTGCGATCTGTTTTTTCAGGATGTCGGATATTTCTGAAGGGCGGATTTCCATTATATTCTCCGTATATTACATCAAATTCTGTTGCACCTTGGGGAAAGGCGGGGGAGTGTTAGCATAGGAAAACAGGGGGTGCAAGCAGTTATGCATGGCCAATGAACACTTGTTAACATTATGATTTTCCTGGATGTTTATAAAAACAGGAAAAACCGGCATTCCTCGTTACCAAATACTAACTATTTTGATGCAAAATGAAGTACTCAATATTCACACCTGCGGAGACTGGGAGTATGGTCATTTTTCCGGGAAGTTCCAATAATGAAGGAATGATAAGAAATAAACTTACCCAGCTCGTAAATGGGAAAATGCCGAACTACCCTCATTTGAGACGGTTTCAGGATCTGGTTGTTGATGCACTTGTTTGCTGGTTGAAAAATAAGCCTGAAAAACTCACAGAAACACATGAATTAATGGCATTGTGTGCTTTGGGAGCAGTCAATGAAAAAGTGGGAAGCAGAAAAATTTCCCTGAAAGACAAATCCGCCGAAGAACTTGCATCGGAACTTCAAGCGGCCTGGCAGGAGAGAACAAGAGAAGCGGAAACACATAAAGAAGGGGTCGATCCATTCAGAAAACGAGAGAGTGGGAGTAGGCCCGGTGGAAGAAGAACAGGTGTTCCAAATAATGGTGACGGTGGTTTGAATCGGTGAACATCAGAAAACCAGCATCTGGATATGAATGAGAAATATTTTATGAGACAAAAGGAAACTTTATCGGGAAATATGCTTTCTGTAGCGCACGCCTGGGAAATGGATTTCGGAAATATACTTCCAGCCTGCAACATTCCTGCGTTACGCGAAGAATTCATTGGTCGTGTTTTGATGGAAGTAGATGGGCTGGGAATTCTGGATTGGGAACAACAGGCAAAAAATATGTTGGAGAAATTGAACTCTTGCATCAAGGGGAGTCATCACTCCATCTCAATGCGCACTGCTTTGAATAAAGCGTTCAATGAGATTACTGAGGGTCCCCAGAGCAAACCTGCGGAACCTATGGCAACGCCTGTTGGAAAGCGTACCAAAAGAGTTGAAGTAAAAACGAAAACACCCACTTTTCCTAAAGCTCCTGATCCAGATTTGAAAGCTTCAGATGGGCTCGTAACGGATCTTTGTAATGCTGCGGATGGTTCAGGAATCGGCTCTGGTGACCTGCGCACTCGATTCGCAGAGGCGGTTGCTGACTGGGTAAGAATGACCAAGCCTCCCACCGGTTGGAATACAAAAACCATGGGCGAGAGAGTTATTCGCGAATTATGCTGTGATACAAAGGTAGTCAGGAATCCAAGAAGCACTGTTACTCAGTGGCTGGAAGAACCCTAAGAAGTGTTTACAGAGCTTTGTGACAGAGCTCTTCTTAGGGTTTCTGATTGCAAAACTGTTGCGAGAACACACCCAAGAATCGCCAATGGCGAAACTGGTACGAGACAAAAATTCTGATTTAACGCAAAACCTGTTTGAGGCGATCAAGTTTACCGGCGATCGATGCGTCGAGCATTTTGCCGCCAAGCTTCACAATCAGGCCACCCAGAATGTCCGGATTTTCTTTCGTCCTGAGTTTCACCACGCGTCCAGTGGATTTCGACAATGCGCCAGATACAGATTGCATCTGAGCTGGTGAAAGCGCGGTCGCGGAAATGATGTCCGCTGTCAATTCGCCTTTGGATTCGGATACCAGAAATGCGAGGCGTTCAATAATCAGCGGGGTGAGATTCAGGCGACGATTTTTCGCAAGACGTACAAAAAACTGCACGGTGATCGGCGAGGATTTTGCTTTCTTCAGAATCTGTTCCAGCGCAGTGGCTGCCTGTGCACGCCCCAGAAGCGGAGAGTCAATCATATCCGCAAATTCTTTGCTGGTGTGAATCAGGTTTCCAACCGCTTGCATATCGGCAAGAACAGCGTCCACTATCTTATTTTCCTGACTGAGATCAAACAATGCTTTCGCATAGCGTGCAGCAATGATGCGGGATTCGGAAGAAGATGCGCCCATAAGTGTTTCTCGCGGGTAATTCTGGATGGTTTTTTTTAATAGTCATTCCAAGAAAAAATGAGACATTTTTTGCTTTGATAAAATGACTATAGTTAAATGCTTTATAGCACTTTTATCCAATGAATAATAATACCTGAAACACATAATTATTCATTGGAAGCACTATATTGCGGCAGACGCAGTAGCACACCCGTACCGGATATGGCAACCCTAAAGGAAGCTATACGGATCGATATCAATTTTAATACGCACGGTCGAAGGGGTTTTTACATTGAAAATCCAATTGGATAAAATCTTCTGCAACGGTGCCTGACGATCTGCTTTGATGAGAAACCGGTAGCGGGTTTTGCCGCGCAGTTTGAACAGTGGGGCAGGGGTGGGGCCGAGTATTGTTAGCAGGGAGAACGCTTCCCCCGGGCTGGCTCTGCTAGTCTTCGACTGGACGGCTCCGCCGTCGCTCCCCCGCGGGTCGCTTCGCTCCCTATGGCCTAATCCTGCGTAAGAATTTGGTGCGGTGCGCGCCAATTCACGTGCAATGGACAGGACGCTTTGTTCATCATTGCCTTCAATAATTACTGCCGCAAGGCGGCCGAATGGCGGCATGTTTGCATCGCTACGCATTTGCATCTCGAGCTGCATGAACCGGTCGCGCTCCCCGCGCACCAATGCCTGCATCACCGGGTGTTCCGGCATATAGCTTTGCATCAACACATGCCCGCGTTTTTTCTCTCGTCCTGCGCGGCCCGAAAGCTGATGCAGCAACTGATACGTGCGCTCACCCGCGCGCAGATCGCCGCCACTCAGCCCCATATCCGCATCCACCACACCCACCAGTGTGAGATTTCCGAAATGATGTCCTTTGGCCACCATCTGAGTTCCGACTAATACATCATAGGCGCCACTCTCCATTCCCCTGATTACGTCTTGGGGAGAACGCTTCCCCCGGGCTGGCTCTGCCAGTCTTCGACTGGACGGCTCCGCCGTCGCTGCCGTCTTGCCGGAGGCAAGCCCCATTTGGGTTTGGCGAGTCTCCGACTCGACTGGGGTCGCTTCGCTCATATTTGTTCCGTCATGGGGGGAACGCTTCCCCCGCTCCGGCTCCGCCGTCTCTCCCCCGCGGGTCGCTTCGCTCCCACTGCCCGTTCCGCCGTCCGTATAACTATCGCTGGTCATGGTTCCGATTCGAGCGTTCGGGATAAATGTCTTCACCTCCTCGGCGATGCGGTCCACACCCGGTCCGTACGCCATGAAACTTTCTTTCGCAGCGCAAGAGGGGCAGGTTTCCGGAATATGCGACGTATGCCCGCAGTGATGGCAGGTTAAGTTGTTAGTTGTTAGTTGTTGGTTGTTAGTAGAATGACTTGCAACTAACAACTGGCTACTAACAACTTTCTTTTTGTGCATCACCAACCATGTCGCGCAGTTGGGACATTGAAATCGGTGACCGCAGGATTTGCACAAGACGAGTGGCGCGTAACCACGACGATTTAAAAACAGCATGACTTGCCCACCGGCATCGAGTGCTTTCACCATCTGCGCTTTGAGGTGAGCCGAAAGAAATGTGCCGGACGGCAAACGCTCTTGTCGCATATCGATCATTTCTATCGTCGGCAACTCCGCTTCGGCATATCGCGCGCGCAGATGTACCACGTCGTATTTTTTTTGCTCCACATTCACCACTGTCTCAAGCGACGGGGTTGCCGATACCAGCACGATGGGAACCTGTTCTTTCTGCGCGCGCAACACCGCCATGTCGCGGGACTGATAATAAACACCGTCTTCCTGCTTGTAGGAATGATCGTGTTCTTCATCCACGATTATCAACGCAAGATGCTTAAACGGCAAAAACAGTGCAGAGCGTGCGCCCACTACTACCTTCGCATCACCGGTTGCTACCGCTCGCCATGTCTCACGCTTTTTGGCGGGGCTTACTTCCGAATGCCACAGATGCGGAGAAGCACCAAACCGGGCCTCGTATCGCGTGAGCCACTGCACCGACAATCCAATTTCCGGCAGCAACACCAGCACCTGTTTTCCCCGGCGCAATTGTTTCTCGATCAACGCAAAATAGACTTCCGTCTTGCCTGAACCCGTCACACCATCGAGCAGCGTGACATGAAAACCGGAATGCGAATCGATGGTTTCGAATGCGTGTTGTTGCTCTGCGGATAGAGAGGCGTCTGTGTGCTTGTGGGGTTTTGTGTCGTCTTTTTCCAGTCTGGGTAACTGGAGCGGCATTTCCATCTGAGCTATCAGTAGGCCTTGCGCAACCGCATCCCGAAACACTGCATCCGTCACCTTGGCGTGCGTTGTAATTTCTTTACGGGTGCGTGCAGTGAAATCAGACAGATATGCAACCACACGCTGCCGTGCTGGAGTCATCCGCAGGATTTCGGGAACAGGTTGCGCAATCATGTAACGCACCTCCTGCTTGGGCGATTCCAGCGCATCGTCATGCAATGCCATACGCAACACATTGCCCCGCGAAGAAAGTGTGTAGCGCGCCACCCAATCGATAAACCCACGCATGGTTTCAGGCATGGGCGGCACATGGGCCGCTACCGATTCAATCGCTTTTATTTTTTCCTGCGCAACGCCGCCTTCCGCAGGCCCCCACACCACCCCGCACACGCGCCTGCGCCCAAATGACACCCAGACATAGTCGCCGGGTTCGACACGTATGCCATCCGGCACCGAATAATCGAACCCGTGATCGAAGGCTATTGGCAAAAGAATGTTGTATATCAATTGATTAATGTATTTTTTATATTGTGTATCATTAAGATTCGCATAAAAATCCGCGTTCGTCATCTATCTGTAATCTTCTCGTGGTAAATTGCTGCACTTTCATTTTGGGTGAAGAAAAAATGGGTTTAGATCGCAGAACATTTATTGGTTGGGTAACAAAGAGTGTCGCTGCTATGGCTGCCGCACCACAGCAGGTTGCAACCGGCTTGGAAGCAATGGCCGCCTCTTCTGCGGATCTTGCACCCGAGCAAATTGCAAAGATACTGGTTGGAAAAACCATGCAAGCGCGCCAGCTTATGGTGGATACCGCCGGTGTTAAAGTATTTCTAGCTGGAGATGTCGATTCTGCCATGAAGCTCGATGCGCTGTCTGGGTTTGCAAGGGGGCGGTTGACAGGCTTAGTCAATGTGGCTGATCCCGCCGCACAAGCAACAAAAGCTGCAGAAGAAATAGTGCGCATTTATGAAGCATTCACCTCTTCAAATGTCGCTTTGCACAGGACAATGACTCCGGATGTTCTTGCTGCATTAAGGGGTTGCACCGATCCGCGTTCTCAGGCGATTATGAGTGCGCTTGATGCGGAATTGGGAAAAGCCGCAGCGGGTGGAGCCTGGCAGGCAAAGGGGCTCAAAGAGATTATAACAGGTTCTGCGAAAGATCCCGGTGTCTCGGCGGATGGAATGAATGATTTGATTGAAGCCATGACGCATGATGAGAGCGGTGCGATAGGAGCAGAAGCAGTTAAACAGCTACAAGCCAATCTCAGAAATTCTATGGAAGCGATTTATAAAAAAGCGGGTATTGAGATCAAACCAGCCACTCGCACATCTACGGCCGAAACCTCAAAAACAACAGGCGAAGCTCCACCCAAAAAAGCTGTGTCGAAAACTGCGGACACGAAATTATCTGTTGGTAATGCTGCTAAACGAGACTCCTACATCGAAGATACTTTTGGTAATTACTCTAATTATCTCGACAATGTTCTACTCGGTAGTGAGCATAATCCCTCGTGGGTAACGCAGATGGAGCAAGAACGCGCGGCGCACAACGATGGTAACAACGTCCAAAAGCGCACTTAGTTTCTAACCCTCGTATTTTTCACTTTCCCAATTTTCAATCCTCGCCTACACCTTACGCTAGTTGAACTCGCGTAAAAGAGGCGCACATGAAATTTTTTGTCGATACGGCGGATGTGAATGAAATCAAAGATCTGGCAGACACGGGCCTGTTGGACGGCGTGACCACCAACCCGAGCCTGATTGCAAAATCCGGCCGTGATTTCAAAGAAGTCATCAAGGAAATCTGTGCCATTGTGTCGGGTCCGGTATCCGCTGAAGTCGCCTCC